>Ga0136846_1219194_pt1 | contig 21336 bp, 16 predicted proteins | sample HopSoiMetagenom2_FD_96841 | JGI IMG/M metagenome (GOLD analysis project Ga0136846, IMG submission 96841) | Grasslands soil microbial communities from Hopland, California, USA - 2 Assembly 2016 (version 4) | ecosystem: Environmental > Terrestrial > Soil > Grasslands | place: USA: Hopland... | reverse complement strand
GCATCGCGCGCAGCACGCCGCGCTCCATCTCGATCAACCGCGCGGTGTTCTCGTCTCCAGGTACCGGGCCCGTCGCGCCGGCCGCGTCGCGGAATTTCCACGGACCACCGGGAAGCTGCGCGCCGTCGCGCTCGTAGATGCCATGCACCTCCGTTGCCAACCAGTCCACCGCGGCGCGCAGCGGGGCGCGCCAATCCTGCTGGGTGTCGCCCCGGATCCGGCAGCCGCAGGCGGAACGCCAGCGCTCCACTCCGTGCGCGCAGCTCCAGGACGAGGGCTCGATCAGAGTGACCGTTTCGCCCGGCCGGTATGCCGCGAGTGCCGCCGCTAAATTGCTCACGGTGATGTTGCGCGAATGGCCCAGGCGGTAGAGCACCGTGGCGATGGTTTTGTCCGCGCCCTTGTGGTGATGTCCGAACGTCTCGCCGTCCACCGCGATGCTCGCGACGGCGCCCGCCGGCGTGTGATCGAGCACGTCGGTCCAGCGGTTCGGATCCGTCTGCAAGCCGCCGAACGCAACGTCGTGCGACAACCGTCCGTCGTAGACAAACACGGTGATGGAGCGACCTCCGCCGAGCTCGATCCGGGCCGGGAGGCCGCGTTCGGGCGCCTTGGAAACTTGATGGGGCGCAAGCACCGTGAACGCGATGCCCTCGGCCGCCAGAACGTCGAGCGTCTCGTGATCCACGGCCGTCTCCGGTAACCAGAACCCGGTCGGCTTACGCCCAAAGCGCTTGTGGAAATCCCGAATGCCCCAGCGCACTTCGGTTTCCTTGTCGCGACGGCTGGCGAGCGGCAGGATGATGTGGTGATAGGGCATGGCGAGGGCATTGCCGTGGCTCAATCGTTTCACGCTCGCCCGGTCAGCGCGAATGACGGCATCGTACACATCACGCGCTTCACGCTCCATCCAGTCGAGCAGCGTGGGCCCGACGTCGAAGCTCACGAACTCGTAGACCGGCACCCGCAGCTTCTTACCACCCTCTTCGAGCTCCACGGAGACGAGCGGACGATAGGTCTCCTTGGTAATCCGCGCGTTCCAATCGTGCTCGGGCGCCGCGTTGGGTTCCGCGTCGACCTGGCCGGTCCAGGGATTCTCCCGTGGTGGCTGATAGAAGTGGCCGTGAATAATCGCGAGACCCTGCGGTACTCCGGTCATCCGATGACCTCAGCGACGCTGCGTAGCACGTCGGGAAACACGCCGTCCTGCACGCCCAGCGCCTCGACGCGATGCATCGTCGCGTCGTCGATCGTGTCGTGTCCGAGTGCGCGCACGAGGTCTTCCGCCTGCGCGCAGTGCTCGTCGAAGCGCTGCGTGGCGTAGTCGCCGGCTTCGCCGGTCGAAATGATGAATTGCCAGTCCGACGCCTGAGCCAGCAACATTGCGCGCGTCGCCTGCGCCAAAACCGCGCGCGCCTTGGGTCCGCCCGCGAGCGCTTTCGGCGCGACCGCCCAATACGACTCCTCGAGCGGCCACAGTCGCTGCCACGTCCATGCGGTTTGATCGTTCAACCACATCGAGAAGTCCCCGTTCTTGCCCCACGAGCCTTCGGTGAGCTGAATCGTCGGTCGGGTTTTCGCGCCGCTCGCGATGTGCTGCCGGGCGGTGACAGGCCGAACCCCATCCCTGCTCAATCGCCGGTACAGCTGCGCGAGAAAGTCCACGCCTTCGAACCACCAATGACCGAACAATTCGGCGTCGAAGGGCGCGGTGATGACGTCCTGATGTACCTGGCTCGCGGTTTCGTGCAGCACACTGGCGAAATGCTCGGCGTGATTCCTGGTGGAGTTGGTCGCGGCCGCCGGATCGTACGATTTCTTTCCCCCGAGGTCGACGTTGCCGGTGACGCGCCACAACCGGAGCCCATCCGGCCAGCGAATCTTGTGGAATTCGAGATACCACTGATCGCCCGGGTACCCTTCAGCGCGTGACCAGACTTGCGCCGATGCCTTGGGGTCACGGACGAACGCGTAGAGGTCGTGAGCCCGGCGCTGTGATGAGGCAACACGATAGGCAACGTAGGGCGTCCGCTCACCGAGCTCCGGTGATGCCTCGATATCGGGATAACCGAGCGCGGCTCCCGCGCGTACCAGGTGACTGTCGACGAAGAAGTATCGATAGCCGGCGGCGGCGAGATGCTCATCGATGCCGGCGCGATAGGCGCGCGCTCGCCCCGGACCGGCCGCCGGCGGCCCCCATGGCCCCCCCGGTCGATAGGCGCATTCGGGCAGCCAGCAGCCGGTCGGTGTGCGCCCGAAGAGTCGCTTGTGCTCGGCGACACCCACGGCAAGCTGGAGCCGGATGCTCTCGTCGCGCGCGAGTAAAGGCAGAAATCCATGCGTCGCGGCGGACGAAATCAGCTCGATACGGCCGCGGTCTTCGAATTTGCGAAACGCGGTGATGAGATCGCCATTCAGCGAGCGGAACAGTGCCAGCAGGCGCGTGAGCCGCTCGTGCCAAAAGGTGGCAACCGGCACGAGTGGCGCGTCGGCCGAGGCGGCGAGATGGGGAAGGGCCCCCGCCGCGCTTTCGAGTCGGCGCTCCATATAGGCTTCGAACTCACTGATGAACGACGGGTGCGCGAGCTGGTTGGCGAGCACCGGCGTAATGCCGAGCGTTATAGGAGAGGCCACGCGTTCGGTTTCGAGCTGCTGGAGCGCCTCGATCAGCGGGAGGTAGCTGTCGAATGCGGCTTCACTGAGCCAGACGCTGCCGTGCGGCCAGCGGCCGTGATGCAGCACGTACGGCAGGTGGCCGTGCAGGGTCAGGACGAAGTCTATTTGAGGGCCCGTTGTTTGCGGGGCCTCCGTGCGCTACTGCCACCGTCGGTGCGGGGGACGTCCCGGACGGCTGGAAGCACGCGCGCGGCCTGCGCCCGGCGGTATATCGCCGCGTAGGCTTCTGCGGGCTGCGCCCAGGAAAAGTCTTTACGCATCGCTCCGCGCGCGAGCTCCATGAACCACGCGCGATCCCGATAGAGCGTCACGGCGCGCTGCACCGCATCATCGAAGGCTGCGGGGCTGTATGCGTCATACAGGATGCCCGTCACACCATCCTCGATCGTGTCCGCCAATCCCCCGACGCGCCGAGCGACCGGCAGCGCACCGTACAGCTGCGCCCGCATCTGCGTGAGTCCGCAGGGCTCATACAGGGACGGCATCATGAGAAAATCGGCGCCGGCGAGCAGCTGATGCTCGAGCTGATCCGTGAACGCTGTGTTGATCGCGATCCGATCGGGAAAGCGCGCCGCCAATGCACGTAGCGCGTTCTCGAACTGCGCTTCTCCTGCGCCCAGGAACAGGAATTGCGCATCGAGCTGCCGGAGCGACTGCGACGCGACGATTTGATCGAGCCCTTTTTGGGCAACGAGCCGGGCGCTCATGCCAAACAGCGGCGCATCAGGGCGCCGCGGCAGGCCCCACGACTCCTGCACCGCGACCTTGCACCGCAGCTTTCCGGACATCTCCTCCGGCCAGTAGGGCGCGGGAATATCGGGATCGTTGCGCGGATTCCATTCGTCGACGTCGATGCCGTTGCGGATACCGACGAGACGATCACCCAGTCTGCGGAAGGTGTGCTGCAAGCCGAAGCCGCCGACGTCCGTCAACAGCTCGAAGGCATGCGTCGGGCTCACGGTCGTCACCATGTCGGCGAACACGAGCCCGCCCTTCAGATAATTCAGGCGGCCGTACCATTCCATGTAGTCGGGTGACCACAAGTCATCGGGCAGCGCAATGTCGCGCAGCACCTGAGACGGAAACACACCCTGGAAGCCGCCGTTGTGCACGGTCAGCACGATCGGCATGCGTTGGAGATCGGGCTCGTCGCGATACACCCGCCGCAGAAAAATCGGCACGAGCGAGGCGTGCCAATCGTGCGCGTGCAGAATCAGGTTGCCCTGGCCGATGTTCCGCGCGATCTCGATCGCGGCGGACGCGAATAACGCAAACCGCCGCGGGTTGTCGGGATAGTCGCCGCCCGCGTCGCCATAAATCCCGGGGCGATCGAACGACGGCTCGTGCTCGAGGAACAGCGTCTTCGGGTAGGTGTCGTCCGCCCGTCGCCAGCAGCGCACCTGTTCGCGCCGGCCGCCACTCTCGACCGTGAAGGGATCGCAGAGCGGCTCGAGCCGCCCGGCAGACTGGCGCGCTTCGCGGTAGAGTGGGAGGACGACGTGACTTTCCGTTCCGTTCTTAGCCTGATACTTGGCCAGCCCAGCGACCGCCTGCCCAAGCCCGCCGGTGCGGGCGTAAGGCCACAATTCAGCGGTGAGGTGGAGAACCCGGGTCTTCACGAATCCCCTTCCCCCTGACCTACGGTGGCGAGTCTCCGGGCAGCGCTTCCCCGGCTGCTGCGGGGACATAGTACCGGGTGACGTAGGTCTGCAGCATTTGTCGCGTGGTAAACCGCTCGACACTGACGGCCATCGCGGACTTCATCATATGTACCCACGCGGCACCCGGCTTTCCAGGCATCCGATCGTAAAACGTCGGAACGATTTCCTGCTCGAGTAGACGAAATAACTGGTCCATGTCCGACTGCTCCGGATCGGCCTCGGCTGCGGGCAAGGGGATTGCCCAGCCGTTCTCCCCCGTCGATCCCTCGGCCCACCAGCCATCCAGCGTACTGAGCTGCGGAACGCCGTTGAGCGCTGCTTTCATGCCGCTGGTGCCGCACGCTTCCAGCGGCACGCGCGGCAAATTGACCCACAAGTCCACCCCGGCCACCATCCGCTGCGCGAGATGCATCTCGTAGTCTTCGAGGAAGGCGACGCGACCTTCGAACGTCGGATCCTGGGCCGCGGTGAAAATCCGCTGCAGCACGCGCTTTCCCGGATCGTCCGCGGGATGTGCCTTGCCGGCAAAGATGATCTGGACGGGGCGGCGCGAGTCGGTCAGCAGCCGCCGCAGCCGTTCGGGATCGCGAAACAGCAGATCGGCACGCTTGTACGTCGCAAACCGACGGGCGAATCCGAGCGTCAACACGTTGGGGGAAAGGAGCGAGCCCGATCCAGCAAGTTTCGCCGGGTCTTTCCAATAGTCCCGCCAACGGTGTCGCGCCTCCTCGCGGATGTAGTGGAGCAACAGGTACCGGAGGCCCTCGTGCACGGCCCACAACCGGTCGTTCTCGAGCGCGCGGATCGTGTCCGCCACTGCGTCGGAGTCCGCGCGCGATTCCCAGTCTGGACCCAGGGACTCTCCGATCAGGTCGCGAATCGGCCGCGCCATCCAGGTCCCCAAGTGGACGCCGTTCGTCACATGACCGATGGGAATCTCGGCCGCCGGCAGGTTATTCCAAACCCATCGCCAAATGCGCCGGGACTCTTCGCGATGTCGCGCCGACACACCGTTCACCCGACCCGCAAGACGCAGTGACAGGACTGTCATCTCGAAACGCGGGTCATTCGGCCCGTGGTTGCCGAGCCCCATGAACTGGTCGCGGGTGATACCCATTGCGTTCCAGAATGGTCCTGTGACTTGCTCGAGTTGTTCGCTCGTGAAAACATCGTGTCCCGCGGGCACGGGCGTGTGAGTGGTAAACACACTCGTCGAACGGATCTGATCCCTCGCCACCTGCAGGGTGACGCCCCCCGCGAGTGTTTCGCGCAGCCGTTCGACGTACATGAACGCAGCGTGTCCTTCATTCGCGTGCCAGATCTCCGGATTGATGCCCAGCGCGCGCAGCATGCGAACTCCGCCGACACCGAGAACCCATTCCTGACGGAGACGCCACTCGGGCGCGCTGGTGTACAGGCGCGCGGTGAGTTTGCGGTCCGCGGGATGGTTGACGTCGAGATCCGTATCGAGCAGGTACACCGGCACCCGGCCCACCATTACCCGCCAGGCGCCGATCTGCACTTCACGCCCCGAGATGGTGAGCGGCACGAGGCAGGGGGCGCCGTCCGTTCCAGTGACCCTGGCCACGGGATTGACCGCCGGATCGATGGGATCGTCGGAGTCGCGCTGCCAGCCGTCGAGGCCGATTTGTTGATCGAAGTACCCGCCGTGATAGTAGAGTCCGATACCGACGAGCGGCACGCCGAGATCGGACGCTTCTTTGCAATGATCGCCCGCCAGCACGCCGAGGCCGCCTGAGTAAATCGGCAGCGAACGGTGCAGGGCGAACTCGGCCGAGAAATACGCGATGGAGCGGCCGACGAGCTCGGGATACCGGCTGGCATACCAGGTGCCGCTCGTGTCCGCAAGCCCGTCGAGGCGACGCATGACGGCGTCGTACCGCTCGAGGAAATCCGGGTCTTGGGCCCGTTTCTCCAGACGATCGGGATCGACCTGCCGTAAAAACTCTACCGCATTGTGTCGCGTCCCTTCCCACAGGCGATGGTCGATCCGGTGAAATAGCTCCCGCGCGTCGAGCTGCCAGCCCCACCACAGATTCTGAGTGAGATCGGCGAGCCGGCGAATGCGCTCAGGCAGCGGGGGTATGGGAGGCGCGGGCAGCGTGACAGTCGGAGGCGCGGCAGGGGCGGGAGGCACGCCTGGGGCGCCGGCGGCAGCGGATAGTTGCATTGGGTGTCCAATATCTAATGAAGGAAGGGCCCGTACGCACGGGGTCAGCCGCGTGTAAGGCTCCCGTCAGGGCCGCAACCTTTTGCCCGGCTCGAGCGTCCAAGCTGATAACCTGGCCAAGTGACCGTCATGCCGAGCACGCCCGCTTCCCTCGTCATCGTCGCTCTGCTCGCGAGCGTGCTTCCCGCTTCCTTATTATCCCAGAACATTCATCCCGTCCCGCCGCCTGAAGTCCGTGCCGTTCCGCTGCACGGGGAAATTCATCTCGACGGCCGGCTGGATGACCCTGCCTGGGCGACTGCGCCCCCCGCTACCGGCTTTCGCCAAGCTCAGCCCAATGCCGGGGATTCCGCGACGCAGCGCACCGAAGTGCACTTCCTCTACGACGACGCGGCGTTGTATGTGGGTGCCCGTATGTACGACGACTCCGGTGCTGGCGGCGTGCGCACCCGGCTCGCCCGCCGCGACGCCGACATCAGCACGGACTACATCCAGGTCATTTTCGATTCCTATCACGACCATATCGGACGGTTGTTTTTTCTCGTCAATCCGTCAGGTGTCAAACAGGATGCCAACGGATTGGGCGGTGGTGGGGACCCTTCGTGGGACCCGGTCTGGGAAGTCCAGACCAACATCGATTCGCACGGCTGGACCGCGGAGATGCGGATTCCGTTTTCGCAGTTGCGGTACCCGAACACATCCGCGGAGCAGACGTGGGGTCTGCAGATCTGGCGCCAGGAAAACCGGCTGAATGAGCTGTCGATGTGGTCGTACTGGGCGCCGGACGAAAGCGGCGGGCCGGCGCGGTTCGGCCACCTGCATGGACTCGTCATCCACAAGGCCCCGGGTCGCGCCGAGGTCATGCCGTATGTCTTGGGACAGAGCACCCATGCCCCCGGTGATGCCGCCGATCCCTTCTACGATCCGGCCGCCATGGACGGTCGCGTGGGGGGCGACGCGATCCTCCGCGTGACCTCGAATCTCACGCTGAACGCCACGATCAATCCCGATTTCGGACAAGTCGAAGTCGATCCGCAGGTGGTGAATCTCTCGGCGTTCGAAACATTCCTCCAGGAAAAACGCCCCTTCTTTGTGGAAGGCGCCGGATACTTTGGCCTCGGAGGACTGAATTGTTATTTCTGCTCCAACGTGTCGAGTCTCAGCATGCTCAACACGCGCCGCATCGGGCGCGCCCCGCAGATCTCTCCATATCGCGCCGATTCGGGAGTCGCCTACGCCGATGCGCCGAGCAATTCCGCCATTCTCGGCGCCGGGAAACTCACCGGCCGGACGCCGTCCGGCTGGTCGTTGGGCGTTCTCGAAGCCGTGACTAAACACGAACAGGCGCCGGTGCAGCTCGACGACAGTACGCGGGGCACGTTTACGGTCGAGCCGCTGACCAACTACTTCACCGCGCGCATCGCCAAGGACCAGCGTGGCGGGGCAACCCAGTTCAAGCTGATGGGCACTTCCGTCAACCGGAACCTGGACGATCCCTATGTCGCGAGCCGGCTCTCGGAACACTCCGAAGCGCTCGGGGCATCCGTCGACAGCTGGTGGCACAAACGGACGTACCGGTTGATGGCGCAGCTCGCCGGTTCGGACGTCCACGGCGATACCGCGGCGATGCGGCGGATCCGGTTCGGCTCCGCGCACTATTTCCAGCGGCCGGATCGACCCGACACCGCCGATGCGCGCGCCAAGCGGACCGCCATGAACGGGGTTGGCGGATATGCGCGCATCTCCAAGGAATCGGGACACTGGTTGTGGGAAGCCTCGACCAACTTTCGGTCGCCGGCGTTCAATAACAACGACATCACGTTTTTCTCGCGGGCGGATTACTTGTGGATGGGCGGGAACATCTTTCCGCAATGGACCAAGCCGAGTGGCTGGTACCGGCAGCTGTATTTGATCGCGGGAGGGCAGCAGCAATACAACTTTGACGGGGATTTGGTTGACCGGCAGGTCCAGCTGTTCGGGCAGATGCAGACCCTGAGCTACTGGTGGTTGAGCGCCTTCTGGATTCACCGGCCCGATCTGCTCGATGATCGGCAAACACGTGGCGGGCCAGTCGTGCAGCGTCCGGGAATCGATTACGTGTCAGCCAATATCAACACGGATTCCCGCAAAAAGGTCTCCGCGCAGTTCAATACCGACCGGGGCTGTAATCGCGAAGGCGACTGCGATCATTCGATCGCGTTGGCGCTGCAATTACGCCCGCGCACGAACGTGGAGCTCTCCTTCGGCCCGTCGCTCACGCACGGTGAGACGGGGTTTCAATACGTCGACAGCTATGCCGATCCGACGGCGACGTCGTTCTACGGGCGCCGCTACATCTTTGCCCGACTCGAGCAACAAGGTGTCTCGATGGATACGCGCTTGAACTGGACGTTCTCCCCCGCGCTGACTCTCGAGCTGTTTTTGCAGCCGCTGATCGCGTCCGGTCAGTACTCGCACTACAACGTCTACGAGCAGCCGCGCTCCAGCAGGCGAATCGAGTACGGCCGCGATTTCGGCACGGTGATCGTCACACCGGCGGCAGATCCGGCGCACGACCCCGCGACGATCACGGTCGACGCAGATACGATCGTGGCGGATTCGCTCGGCGCTCCGCGATATTCCTTCAGCGACCAAACGTTCACGCTCCGCTCGCTTCGCGGCAACGCCGTGCTGCGCTGGGAGTACCGTCCCGGCTCGACGCTATATCTGGTCTGGACGCACACCAGTCAGCTTCCTGATCTCGCCCGCGGCAGCATCGATTTCAACGAAGATGCGAGCGCGCTCTTCCATGGCCCGTCCGAGAACATTTTCCTGGTAAAAGTGAGCTATTGGCTGGGCTTCTGAGCAGAGCGGCGGGAACCGGTTAGTGTTCTCGTAGCATACTGCTTCTACGAGGCCCTATGTCCATTCGTGCCGTTAAATCGATCTCGCAGTCCCAGCTCACACTCGAAGGCGCCGGCGTCAGACTGCGCCGCGCGTTCGGGTTTGGGCGCACCAATGATTTTGACCCGTTTCTCCTGCTCGACGATTTTCGCAACGAGCACCCCGAAGATTATCTCCCCGGATTCCCCTGGCATCCGCACCGCGGCATCGAGACCATCACCTACGTGCTGAGCGGCAGCGTGCAGCACGGCGACAGTCTCGGCAACAAGGGCACCATGGGCGCCGGAGATGTGCAGTGGATGACCGCAGGTAGCGGCATTCTCCACCAGGAGATGCCCAAAGGTGATGAGCGCGGCCGTATGCATGGCTTCCAGCTATGGGCGAATCTGCCGCGCTCGCTGAAGATGACGGACCCACGCTATCAGGACATCAAAGCACAGGAGATCCCCGAAGTCGTCGACGACGATGGCACGCGCGTGCGCGTCGTTGCGGGCGACTTCTGGGGGAAGACGGGACCGGTGGAAGGAGTGGCGGCCGACCCGCGATACCTCGACATCTGGCTGCCGCCGCGTGTCCGCAAGACGATACCGATCGAATCGTCCCGGCACGCGTTCGCTTACATCTTCGAAGGCAGCGGTACGTTCCGCGATGCGTCGGTGCCGCAGGGCGTGCAGACCGACCGCGTGTCGGCAGGAGGCCGTGACGCGGGGACGGAAAGCGCCCATCAGACCGGCAACCGCTCACTGGTGCTGTTCGATTCCGGCGACGAGATCACGGTGCAGGCGGGAGAACAGGGAATGCGCTTTCTGCTCGTGTCCGGGCAACCGTTGCAGGAGCCGGTCGCATGGCAAGGGCCGATCGTGATGAATACGCCAGAAGAGCTGCAGCAAGCCTACGACGAGCTACGGCAGGGAACGTTTATCAAGCGTTGATGTCGGGATGCTCGCGGACCTGCACCATGGCGGTATCGATCCGCGCAATGTAGTCGCGGACTGATTCCTCTGTCGCGCGCGGGGGCAACACGAAATGCGGATCGTCGGGTTGGGAGCTCTTCAAGTCATCGACCATCAAGTCGCCGCCGCGCGCCTCTACCGCTTGCTCAAATCGCTCGACGGCGGTCAGTAAGTCCGCGAGCTCGTCCGGCCGCTCATCACCGCTCAACGGAATCCCGCGGCGTCGCAGCCGATCTGCGACTTCCTGCGCGACTTCTCTGATCTCTGAGGCCATGGCGTAGAATACCCTGCCGCCGCGCCGGCGAAACGATCCAGGGAGTTAGATCGCGAGAACCATCGCTCCGGGAACCGCCGGGGTAGCATCAGCCATGTCCGCGGAAATTCGCCCCAGCCGCCCCAGCAAGGACCGCTCGCTCAAGCAAGTGGTCAGCGACCTGCGCACCGATGCGGGACTGTTGGTGCGGCAGGAAATCGCGCTCGCAAAGGCCGAGGTGAAGGACAAGGCGGCGGGCGTCGCGAAACAGGCGGCCCTGTTCGCCGGCGCCGGATTACTCGCTTACGCCGGCGTTCTCGTCCTGTTCGCCGCCGTGGTGCTGGGTCTCATCGCCATCGGCGTTGCGGCCTGGCTCGCCACGTTGAGCGTGGCCATCCTCGTCTTGCTCGGCGCCTTCCTGCTGGTGCAACGGGCCCGGGGCCCGAAGGACGCGACATGAGCGGCACCGTCCCGGCTCGCGTCGAAACGATCCCCGCGTATGGCTGGAGTGCGGAAGGGAAGAGCGCGGCCGAGATTTCCGACGACATTCGACAGACCCGCTTTCGTTTGGACGCCGACCTGCACGCGCTGCGCGCGCGATTCGTCCCGCGGCGATTTCTGCCGGCCGCGGCGATTGGCGCCGGGCTCGCGGCGTTGACGTTCGTGATCCGCCGCTTCCGCCGCCGCACGCGCTAGCGGGGTCTGTTTCGGGGCGGTTATCGTTGACGCCGCCCAATGTGGACCTTTCTCCGCCGCCGTAGCCTCACACAGTGGATCGTCGTCGCCATGGTCGTTGGCGTGGCATTGGGTATCCTCTTTCCGGCCTTCGCCGTCTCGATCCGGCCGATTTCCACCGTATTTCTCCGCATGATCAAGTCGATCATCGTCCCGCTCATCTTCGGCACCCTCGTGGTCGGGATCGCGGGACACGGCGACGACATGAAGCGGGTCGGACGGCTCGCGCTCAAGTCGATCATTTATTTCGAAGTCGTCACCACGCTCGCGCTGTTTATCGGCCTCCTCGCAGTCAACGTCCTGAAGCCGGGCGTGGGGGTTTCGCTCGCCGAGCCTCCCGGCGCCGCCCCGGTCGCGAGTACGCCGATCACGTTCGGTACCGTCCTCGAGCATGTCGTGCCGCAGAGTTTCTTCGAGGCCGCGGCGGGCAACGAGATGCTGCAGGTCGTCTTCTGGTCGGTGGTGTTCGCGATCGGGCTGTCGCAGGTGCGCGGGCGGGCCAAAGAAACCATGCTGGGGTTCTGCGAAGCGCTGGCCGAAGTCATGTTCAAGTTTACCGGGGTCGTGATGAAGTTCGCGCCATTCGGCGTCGCGGCGGCCCTGGCGTTCACCGTCGGGCAGGCCGTCGTGAAGCACGGCGGGCCGGCGGGCGCCTGGGAAATCCTGCGGAGCCTCGGACTCGTCGTCCTGACGCTGTACATCGCACTCGTCGTCTTCGGGCTCGTAGTGCTGTTGCCCGTGGCCCGTTTCGCGCGCGTCCCGCTGGGTCCGTTCATCGCCGCCGTGAAGGAGCCCGCCCTGATCGCGTTTTCCACTGCGTCGTCTGAAGCCGCCTTGCCCAAGGCGATGGAGCAGATGGAAGCGATCGGCGTGCCGCGACGGATCGTGGCCTTCGTCATGCCGACGGGCTACTCGTTCAATCTGGACGGCAGCACGCTCTATCTCTCAGTCGCGGCGCTCTTTGCGGCGCAAGCGGGCGGCGTCTCGCTGACGCTGGGTCAGCAGCTGCTCATGATGCTGACGCTGATGCTGACGAGCAAAGGCGTTGCCGGCGTTCCGCGTGCGGCGCTCGTCATTCTCACCGGTACCCTGGCGTCGTTCCATCTGCCCGTGGAAGCCGCGGTGGTATTGCTGGGGGTCGACGTGCTGATGGACATGGCACGCACCACCGTCAACCTGGTGGGGAATTGTCTCGCGACCGTAGTCATGGCGAGGTGGGAAGGGGAGTATGCAAACGGACGCAGCGGTTTAATCCGCGGAGGCATCGCTTCGCGCGAGGCGGTGTAGTCAAAGTATGACCACCACACAACACGCCCGTACCGTATTCCACGTCGCGACCAGGGATGGCAAATGGGTCGTGACCCGGGAACATCACCCCGACGGCGAATTCGATTCCTTCGAGACCAAGGATGAGGCCGTCACGCGCGCCCGCAGCGAAGCGCGCAAGCAGCTCCCGAGCCAGGTGAAGGTACATCGCGCCGATGGGACGCTGGAAAACGAATTCACGTACGGCGCCGATCCCTACCCGCCGCGCGGTTGAGCTTCAGAAGCGAGCGCGCCACTCGACGCGCGCGCCAGCCGGATCAACGAGGAATCTCGGAGGGGCGAGGCCAAGGATGCGCCAGCGTCCGTTCATGATTTTCGCTCCCGTGATGCCGATCGCGCCCCCCATGAGCACGTCCGACAGCCAGTGCCGCTGATCGTTGATGCGTGACCATGCCGTGCCGGTTGCGCCCGTATACAACACCACGCTGATCCAGGGATTGTGAATCTCGTCCGAGAGCGACGTCGCGAGGGCGAATGCGAGCGTTGCATGTCCCGAGGGGAAGGCGTCATTTCCTGAGAAGGGCTTAAAGATGTAAGGGTCGTCCGTATCGATCGGCCGCACGCGGCCGGCCGTCAACTTGATGGCCGCCGTGGTGAGGCCTGCGACCGCCGCGGACGCGAGGATGCGCTCACCACTGCGGCGCAGCCCGTCGCGGTCGCTGATGACTCCGGCAAGGGCGATTCCGCCCCCGACCCCCAACACGACCGCTGGTTGCCCTCCAGTGCGGAAAATGGCCGCGAGCTTATCGCTGTTCTCCGAGCGGTGGTCCTTGCTCCAAATGTTTACTGTCCGATCGGCCAGGCTCGCGACAGCGACGGCGCCCACAACCGTAGTCACTTCCCACCAGCGGATCGCGTGACTCGGCGACTGCTCCTGACTCTGCGCGATCGATGCGAGACAGAGTTGGACTGCGCACGCCGCCGAGAGCGATTTGGACGTCACGATACCTCCGATGGGTTAAGCCCGCGCCGCAGTCGGGGCGATCCAATCCGGGGCGTGAAGCGAATAGAATTGGCCAGCAACCCGAACCCCCGAGGAGCGAACAACCATGTTGTCACTATTGCTCATCACGGCGTTAGCGTTTCAAACGCCGTCAGCGCCAAAGGCCGCCACGAAGGATACCGCGGCCGCGTCAAATCGCTCGGCCGCGGTGAGTCGACTGGCATTTCACGACCGCATGCGGGAGCTTTGGTCCGATCACATCAGCTACACCCGCAATTTCATCGTCAGCGCAGCCGCCGGTTTGCCGGACACTGCTGAGGTAGCCCAGCGACTCCTGCGCAACCAGGATGAGATTGGCGAAGCCATCAAACCGTATTATGGTGAGGCCGCCGGCACCCAGCTGGCGTCGCTGCTCCGCAATCATATCCAGCTCGCCGCGAAGACGCTGACTGTCGCGAAAGGCACGAGCACCGCGATGCAGCCGGGGATGAACATGTCGGAGAATCAGTATCAGTCGAACCAGTACGGACAAAGCCGGATGGGTGATACGGTCCGCACCGGAACCGATACGGCCGGGATGAAGTCGCAGTACCCCGGTAACAACAGCGCGCGGATGAACGACAGCGCGAAGGTCAAGCAGTCGACTACGACGCGTACGCAGCCCGATACGACGCACGGTCGCAAGCAGGGCAGTCCGTCGGCAACGCAGCCGTCGGCAACGCAGCCGGCGAACGCGCGCGTAACCGGCGACACGATGAGCCAGCGTCTGCCCAGCAATCAGTATGGCACCCCACGGTCCGACACGACTAAGGTGGCGGCTCAGGCAGGCCAGGTTGACTCGACGCAGCTGAACAAAGCGATCGCGGATCTGAAGGCGAATGGCGACAGTATCGCCCTCTTCCTGGCGACGGCGAACCCGCGTGGGTTCTCGCGCGAGACGTTGAAGGGCGCGATTGGGCAGCACATCACATTGCTGCTGCAGGAAGCCACCGCGCAGTTGAAGCGCGACTGGTCCGGCAGTATCGCGGCGTTCGATGAAAGCCAGCGTCAGGCCGTGCAGATGGCCGACATGCTGAGCGAAGGGATCATGAAGCAGTACCCGAGCCGCTTCAGCACCAAGGCGACTACCGTTTCGTCGCGGTAGTTTCGAAAACGCCTGCAGCGACCCCCCGAGCTTTTGGGCTCAGGGGGTCGTTGCGTCTTCGATGGCCTCGATGTCGAGCGTTACGCGCACCTCATCTCCCACGACCTGCGCGCCTTCCATGAAGTTATTGAGCACGATGCCGTAGTCCTGACGCCGGATCGTTGTCGTGGCCGAGAATGCAGTGCGCCGGCCGTGGGAAGTCGCCAGCACGTCGCTCACCTCGGTATCCAGGACCACGGGGTGGGTAATGCCGCGCATCGTCAGGTTCCCGCTGATGCGCAGCTTGTCAGGCCCGACGCGCTCGACGCGGGTGCTGGTGAATGTGATTTCCGGAAAACTGTCGCTCATCAGGTAGTCCCGGCGCACATCGTTGTCGCGCTTTGGGTTGCCTGTCGAGATGCTCGCCGCCTGGATCTTCGCGGTGACGCTTGCGGAGCCAGGGTTGGCAGGATCGTAGGTGAGATCGGCGGTCCACTTGCCGAAGCCGCCATTCACCCAGGTGATGCCGAGGTGGCGCACGCGGAATGCGACGGTGCTGTGGCCGAGGTCGGCGGTCCAATGATTGGTCGGGGTGGCGCGTGGGCTCTGGGACGAGAGCGGGCGCGCGGCCACGAGCAATGTCGCAAGCACGACGAACAATCGTTGCATCTGCTCAAGATAACGCTGCAAACACACCGATGGCGGCGATCATCACACCGATCGCGATCTTCACCGCCGCGGCAGCGGCGCGGCCCACCACCGCGCCCCAGCCGGCGCGAGTTGCAACGCCGAGATGCCGCGAGTAGCTCAGCTCGAACAGCGCGGCGCCGATGAACGATCCGATGAAGGCGCCGATCACGCTGCCAATCAGGGCGATGGGCACGCCGATGAAAGCTCCCACCAGCCCGCCGATCAGCGCGCCCCACCCGGAGCGGTTCGAGCCACCATAGCGCTTCGCAAAGCGAAACCCGATCCAGTTCTCGATGACTTCGCCGAGCAAGGCGAGGACGACCACGAGCGCGATCATCAGCACACTCACCGTGCGGAAGTCGGTGAGCCAGCCGTAGGCAAGAATGCCGGCGACCATGACCCAGAGACCCGGGAGGCCGAGCGGGATCAGGACGAGCCCAATCAGGTCGAGTACGGCGAGCAGCGCAGCGGCGATCTTGACGACTCTGAGTTTTTAGTGCACTTGTACACTTGTACAGGCGTATCGAACATCACGTTTCAAACGGGACTGCCGTGGCGCCTGAGAGCGGATCGCATGCGCCCGCATCGGGTGATACCCTCGTCCTCACTGACGGCCGCCTCTTTACGCTGACGAACGTCGAAAACGGCGTCCGCGGCTGGTGGTTCAGTGCGATGGCCTGGGATGGCACCTGCACATTGCACTGGAATATGCGGCTCGAATGGGATGCGCAGGCGAATGTCTGGCGTCCCGCCGGAGCACGCGAGGCCGTGCCTGCCGTGGTAGCCGCGTCTCGGTCCCGGGTGGCCCGCCGCAGGTCCGAACCGCGGCATCCGCAGCTGGAGTGACTGTCGCACACCGCCGCGCCGCAGCCGGGGTAGATTCCATCCATGGGTCGGTCACGCAAGACGTCCGAAGTGCAGGGGCCGCCGCCTCAGTTTGACGGCGCGGCCTCCTCCGCGCTCGCGCAGCCGGCGCTTCCCTTTCCGGTCGTCTGCATCGGTGCGTCAGCGGGTGGCCTCGAAGCCTTCACGCAACTGCTGGGCGCGCTGCCTGCCAACACCGGCATGGCGTTCGTGCTGGTGTCCCATCTCTCGCCATCGCATGCGAGCCATCTCGCGGAAATCCTCGCGCGTGCAACGCGGATGCCCGTCACGGAAGTCAAGGACGGGGCCAAGGTCCAGCCGAACCGCGTGTACGTGATTCCGCCAGACAGCGTCATGATCATCGCGGACGGATCGCTGCAGCTGTCGCCGCGTCGCCCCGTCGACGGGCGCCATCATCCCATCGACCTGTTCCTCGAGTCGCTGGCGCGCGAGCAGCGGCACAAATCGATCGCCGTGATTCTCTCGGGGACAGGCAGCGACGGCGCTCTGGGAACGAGCGAGGTCAAGGCGGCGGGTGGCATCACGTTCGCGCAGGACGAATCGGCCGCGTACGAGGGGATGCCGCGCAGCGCCATGATGGCCGGCAACGTCGATTTCCGCCTGCCGCCCGCGGAGATCGCCCACGAGCTCGGCAAGATTGCGCGTCATGCGTATGTCGGCGCCCTGGATGCGCCCGAACAGATCGCCGCGGGCGGACAGACCTCGAAGGTCCTCCACCTCCTGCATCAAACGACCGGCGTCGACTTCACGAACTACAAGGCGCCGACGCTGCAGCGACGCATCGCGCGGCGCATGGCCCTGCAGAAAACCAACAGTCTCGCCGACTACACCGAATTCCTGCGCGGCCATCCCGCGGAGATCGAGGCGCTGTTCCAGGACATTCTCATCAACGTCACCTCGTTTTTCCGCGACGCGGAAACCTTCGAGCTGATGAAGACGGAGTTGTTTCCGCGAATGACGGCGGAGCACAGCCCGTCCGATCCCATTCGCATGTGGGTGGTGGGCTGCTCGACGGGCGAAGAAGCGTACTCCCTCGCCATCGTCTTTTCGGAATTCATGGAGCGCGAGGGGCGTGCCTGGCCCGTGCAGATCTTTGCGACGGACTTGAACGGGTCGGGCGTCGAGCGGGCGCGGGGCGGCATCTATCCTAAGAGCATCGCGGAGCATGTGTCTCCCGAGCGCCTGCGCCGCTACTTCTACGAGCTGGACGGCAAGTATCGGGTGGCGAAGGCGATTCGCGACATATGCGTCTTCGCCAAGCACAACGTGCTCGAAGATCCGCCCTTCTCCCGCATGGATCTGCTCAGCTGCCGGAACATGCTGATCTATCTCGAGCCTGTACTGCAGCAACAGCTGCTGTCCAGCTTGCATTATGCGCTCCAACCATCGGGGGTCCTGCTGCTCGGCGGGTCGGATTCGCCGGGGGCGCTCGGCACGTTGTTCGAAGCACTCGATCCCAAGCATCGGTTTTACACGAAGAAACCGGGCGATGTCCGTCGTCCCGCGCCGGTCGTGCCGCGATCGATCGATCGCCGGCCGCTGCTGCCTGCGGTCACGACGCGAGATCTCCGGCTCGGCGATGCCGTGCAGCGCGAAGCGGACCGCATTCTCCTGTCGCGCTACACGCCGGCGGGCGTGCTCGTCACCCCCGATCTGGACATCGTCCAATTCCGCGGCGACACGAGCGCCTATCTCGCACCCGCCTCGGGGCGGGCCTCGCTCAGTCTGCTGAAGATGTTGCGCGAGGGACTGCTCGTCCCGGTGCGAGGCGCGCTCGCGCAGGCCAAACGCGAGGGCGAAGGCGTTCGCACGAACGGAGTCCGCGTCAAGACGAGTGACGGTCATCGCCACGTGGACGTGGAAGTCGTGCCGATCGCCGGCTCGCAAGAAACGGTGGATGGGTTCCTGGTCCTCTTCCACGACAGCACCAGCCAGCCGGCGATCGAGACGCTCGCCGTCACGGAAGCCGAGTCGGTGCAGGAAACCGCTCGCCTCAAGCAGGAACTGACCTCCACCCAGGAGTATCTGCAGTCGGTGATCGAGCAGCAGGAAGCCGCGAACGAAGAGCTGCAGTCGGCGAACGAGGAGGTGCAGTCGGCCAACGAAGAGTTGCAGAGCATCAACGAAGAAATCGAAACGTCGAAAGAGGAGATTCAGTCCAGCAACGAAGAGCTGGCGACGGTCAATGAAGAGCTGCAAGCCCGGAACGCGGAGTTGGGGCAGAGCAACAATGACCTGATGAATCTGCTGGCCAGCGTGCAGATGGCGATCGTGATGCTCGGCGCCGATCTGCGGATCCATCGCTTTACGCCGATGGCCGAGAAAATGCTGAACCTGATTCCCACCGACATCGGCCGGCCGGTGACCGACATCAAGCTGAACGTCGACGTTCCCGATCTGGACCAGATCCTCATCGGCGTCATCGAGACGATGCAGCCGTTCCAGCGCGAAGTTCAGGACCGGAACGGGCGCTGGTTTTCCCTCCGGGCCCGGCCATACCGGACCATGGAGAATCGCATCGACGGCGCGGTCATGGTGCTGGTCGACATCGACTCGGTCAAGCTGACGGCGGAATCGCTGCGAGTGGGAGCCGAGCGGCTGCGCATCATGTTCGATCGCGCGCCGGTCGGCATCTTCGAGACCGATCTCGAGGGACGCTTCCAGCGCGTGAACGATCGATTCTGTCAGCTGACGGGGCGCTCGCGTGATGCCTTGCTTGCGATCCGCGCCCAGGACATCACCCATCCCGACGATGTGACCGCCGACGCCGAAGAGTTCCAGCGCATCAGCCGGGGCGCGCTGGCCTCCGTGCGACGCGACAAACGGTATGTCCGGGAAGACGGGTCCTCGATTTGGATCGAGCTGCACCGCTTCGGCGTTCCGGATGCCGAGGGACGGCCCGCCTTCACGGTCGGGATCGTCGAGGACATCACCGAGCGCAAGGAGATCGAGATGACGCTGCGCCGCCGCGAGGCGCGCTTCCGCTCGCTGATGAATGCGGCGCCGGCGCTCATCTGGGTCAGCGGTGTCGGTGGGATGGAATACGTGAATCAGGCGTACCTCGAGTTCCTGGGTGTGGAGTCGCAGGAGGTCCTGGGGAACGCGTGGACCTATTTCGTCCATCCGGACGATCGCGATCCGTATCTCGCGGCGTATACCGCAGCCACGGCGGCCGTCCAGCCCTTCGAGCACCAGTTTCGCTTCCGACGGGGGGACGGCGAGTATCGCTGGATGATGACCCTCGCGCTGCCGCAATTCGGCGCCGCCGGCCAGTTGTCCGGGTATGCGGGCGCGGCCTTCGACATCACCGCGCTCAAACAGGCGGAGGAGAGTCTCCGGATCGCCGATCAGCGCAAGGACGAGTTCATCGCGATGCTCGCCCACGAGCTGCGCAATCCGCTCGCACCGATCACGCATATCGTGCAGATGCTGCGCGGGGAGGCCCTGGATGCGAGCACGATGCAGTGGGCGCACGAAGTGCTCGACCGCCAGCTGCGCAATATCGGTCGTATGGTCAACGACCTGCTGGACGTGTCGCGCATCAGCCACGGCAAGATTCAGCTTCGCCGGGAGCGTGTCGCGCTCCGCGACATCGTCACGCGCGCCCTCGACGCACTCCGGCCGACGATCGAGGCGGGGCAGAAGCAGATCGTCATCGAGCTGCCCGCGGCGCCGGTCGTCCTGTTGGCCGACTCGATGCGGCTCGAGCAGGTGTTCGGAAACCTTCTCCACAACGCCATCAAATTCACGGCGCAGCAGGGGCATATCTGGGTGCGGGCCAGCGTGGCCGGCTACCAGGAGCGCGAAGTCCACGTCAGTATCCGCGACGACGGAGACGGGATCGCGCCCGACGTCCTGCCACGGGTCTTCGAGCTGTTCACACAGGGCAGCAGCTCGCTCGATCGTGCGCAGGGTGGTCTGGGGATCGGCTTGGCGCTGGTGCGCGGCCTCGTAGAGCTGCATGGCGGACGCATCGACGTGCAGAGCGACGGCCCGGGCGCAGGCAGCGAATTCACGGTACATCTGCCGCTGCAGGACATTCCCGCGGAGGCCGCCCCACCAGCGCCGACCCCTAAGAGCGCCGGACCCAGGCGCATTCTCATCGTGGACGACAATGTGGACGCGGCGACAACGCTGGCGGCGCTGCTGCGCCAGGACAATCACCAAGTCACTGTCGCGCACTCCGGTCCCCTGGGCATCGAAGCTGCGCATACCTTCGACCCGGACGTCGCGTTGATCGATCTCGGCATGCCGGGCATGAACGGCTTCGAGCTCGCCACACGGCTCCAGGCCGTCCATCCCAGCCTGACGCTGATCGCCGTCAGCGGCTACAGCGGAGAAGACATCCGTCGGCGGGCGCAGGACGCCGGGTTCGACGAGTACATCATCAAGCCGCTCGGTTCCCAGGAGCTCAACCGGCTGCTGAGCCACCTCGCGGATTGATCGGTCTCGTCCTTCTTCTCCAGATCGCTGTTCCCCCGCCGCGCGGCTACGTCAATGACTTTGCGGGCGTGCTCGATTCGGGATCGATGGCGCACATGGAGGCCGTCATCCAGGAGCTTCGCGAGAAGACCCGCGGCGAGATCGCCGTCGTTACGCTCCCCGACATCGGCGACCGCGCGGCGAGTGACGTCGCGGTCCAGATCGGCCGGCAATGGGGCGTCGGCGCGAAAGCGGAGGCCGGCGACCCCGCCAAGAACCTGGGTGTCGTCGTGCTGCTGGTGCCGCGCAAAGACCATCGGCCGGGTACGGGCGACCTCTTCATCGCAACGGGTCGGGGCGCCGAAGGATTTCTCACGGATGCCGCGGCAGGGCACATTCGCGACGCGATGCTGCCCCTCCTCGCCGAGGAACAGTACGGCCCGGCGCTGTCACTCGGCGTCGATCTGATCGCGCAGGCGTTTGCGTCGGAGTTCAGTGTGACACTGTCGAACCCGCAATACGTCCGGCCCCCGCCGCAAACGCAACCGGTCAATCCCGGCATTCCGTTCGGTTTTTTGATCGCGGTGATCATCGT
>Ga0136846_1232054_pt1 | contig 21350 bp, 19 predicted proteins | sample HopSoiMetagenom2_FD_96841 | JGI IMG/M metagenome (GOLD analysis project Ga0136846, IMG submission 96841) | Grasslands soil microbial communities from Hopland, California, USA - 2 Assembly 2016 (version 4) | ecosystem: Environmental > Terrestrial > Soil > Grasslands | place: USA: Hopland... | reverse complement strand
GCAGCAGCGTGTCGCCGTGGCGCGTGCATTCGTCACGCAGCCGCAACTCCTCTTCGCCGACGAGCCCACCGGCAATCTCGATTCCTCCAACGCCGGGCACGTGGCGGACCTGCTGTTCGACCTGGTCGACGAGACCGGCGCGGCCCTGCTGCTGGTGACCCACGACGCGGCCCTGGCCGGGCGGCTCCAGCGGGTGGTCACCCTGCGCGACGGCCATCCGGTGGCGGCGGCGTGATCCCGCTCTGGCTGCGCTTCGCGGGGCGCGAGCTGCGCAGCGGCGTCAAGGGCTTCCGCATCTTCCTGGCGTGCCTCGCCCTGGGCGTGGCGGCCATCGCCGCCGCCAGCTCCACGGCCGAGGCGTTCCGGCACGGCCTCGCCAGCCAGGCGCGCGAGATCCTCGGCGGAGACCTCGCCGTCTCGGTCGGCCAGCGGCGGTTCACGCCGGCCGAGCGCCAGAGCCTCACGCACCTCGGCCGCACCTCCTACGCGGTGGCGTCGCAGGCCATGGCCCAGGCGCAGAACGGCGAGCGACGGCTGGTGGAGCTGCGCGGCGTCGACGCCGCCTATCCCCTGGCCGGGAGCGTCACCCTCCGCGGCGCGCCTTCGCTGCAGGCGGCCCTGGCGCCGCGCGACGGGGTATGGGGCGCGGCGGTGGAGCAGGCGCTGCTGGACCGGCTGCACCTGAAGCTGGGCGACCGCTTCCTGGCCGGCAACGTGCCCATGCGCGTGGGCGCGGTGCTGGAGGCTGAGCCTGACCGGCTATCCCGCGGCTTCGCCCTGGGCCCCCGCGTGCTCACCCGCACCGGCGCGCTGGAGCAGGGCGGGTTCCTCACCCCGGGCCTGCCGTTCGGCGAGACCGTGCGGGTGGCGCTCAGCCCCAACATCGACCTGGCCTGGGCCAAGGCCGACGTGCATCGCGACATGACGGGCTTCTTCCGGGTGCGCGACCGCAATGACGCCGCACCGGGGATCAGCCGGCTCATCGACCAGCTGGAATACTTCCTGGGCTTCATCGGCCTGGCCTCGCTGGTGGCGGGCGGGCTCGGGGTGTTCGGGGCGGTCAGCGCCTATGTGGACGGGCGCAAACCGGCGATCGCCACCCTGAAGGCCCTGGGCGCGGAGAGCGGCCTGGTGCGCGACACCTACCTGGCCCAGATCGGTCTCCTGGCGCTGCTGGGCGTGGGGCTCGGCCTCGTGGTCGGCGCGGCGACGCCGCTGGCGCTGGGCGCCTGGGTCAGGGACAAGCTGCCGGTCCCGGCGCTGTTCGCGGTCTACCCCTGGCCGCTGGTCCGGGCGGGCGGGTTCGGCCTGCTGTCGGCGGCGGCCTTCTCCCTCGCGCCGCTGGCCCGGGCGCGGACCACGCCGCCCGCCAGCCTGTTTCGCAGCGACCTTTCCGGCGCCCTGCGGTTGGGGCCGGAGCTGATCGGCGCCGGCCTGGCGGCGGCGGGCCTGGCCGCCCTGGCGATCCTGACCGCGCCGACGCCGCTGGCCGCCGGGTTGATGATCGGTGGGGTGGCGCTGGCCTTCGGCCTGCTCTGGGGGTTCGGCTGGGGCGCCGCCAGCCTGGCCGGGCGGCTGCGCGGCGGCGCGCACGGGGCGGTCCGCATCGCCCTCGCCAACCTGGCCGGCCCGCGCTCGGCTGCCCGCACGGCGGCCCCGGCCATCGGCCTGGGTGTCGCGCTGCTGGCCGCGGTGGTGCTGATCCAGTCCAGCCTGCTGAACCAGATCGCGGTGACCGCGCCGCAGACCGCCCCCGCCCTGGTGTTCACCGGCATCCCGGCCGAACGCACCGCCGCCTTCGACGCCGACATCGCCCGCGCCCTGGGCCATCCTCCGACCCGGGACACCTACCTGCGCGCGCCCTTCCTCACCGGCCGCATCTCGGCGGTGCGCGGCCAACCGGTGGACATCGCCAAGGTCCCGCCCGCCATGCGCTGGGCCTTCGACAACGACGTGGGCCTGTCCGCCATCGGGCCCGAGCCGCCCAATCCCAATATCGAGAAGGGCCACTGGTGGCCCGCAGCCTACGCTGGCCCGCCGCTGGTCGCCCTGGCCCACGACCCGTCCGAGGCGATGCACATCCGCATCGGCGATCCGGTGACCATTTCGGTGCTCGGCCGCGACATCGAGGCCCGGGTGGCGGCCGTGCGCCGGGTGGACTTCGGCGCCTTCGGAGCCAGCTTCCCCATCGTGCTGACGCCTGGGGCCCTGGAAGGCGCCGCGCCTCGCCACGTGGCCATCGCCAAGGCCAGCCGCGCCGAGGAGCGGCGGATCGGGCTGGTGCTGGCCGCCGACTTCCCGGAGGTGAACGTGATCTCGGTGCGCGAGCAGCTGGAGGCGGCCACCGACCTCTTCGACCGCGTGGCCCTGGCCGTGCGCGGGGCCGCCGCCGTGGCCCTGATGGCCGCCCTCCTGGTGCTGGCCGGCGCCATCGCCGCGCGCGCCCAGGAGCGCATGCGGGAGGCAGCCACCCTCAAGGTCCTGGGCGCCAGCCGCCTGCAGGTGCTGAGCGCCTATGTGACCGAGTACGGCCTGGTCGGCGTGATCGCGGGCGCCGCCGGCGTCGGCCTGGGGTATGCGGCCGCATGGCCCGTGGTGGTCAAGGTGTTCGAAGCCAAGTGGAGCGTGGACTGGGGCGGGGTGGCCGCGCTCCTGGCCGGCGCCTCGGCCCTGGCGGCGGGCGGCGGCCTGCTCGCCGCGTTCCAGGCGCTGTCCAAACGCCCGGCCCCGGCGCTGCGGGCGGAGTGACGCTGCGCAAGATTGCCGCATCGCCGCGGCGATAACGATTTGGCATTCGAGGTCCGCGCAAGCTTCGGCCCAAGATCGCCCGAACCCCAAGGACTCCCGTTCGATGCCCTTCGAGATCACCCGCAAAGACGTCGTCGACATCGGCTCGGCCGCGCTCGTGTTCATTTCCGGCGCGCTGACGGGCCACTATGCGGCGATCGGCATGGATGCGGTGCAGTGGGCCGGCGCCGCCGCCGCCGTGCTGGGCTCGGTGACCGTGGCCGTCGCCGTCCGCGTCTGGCCGCCGACGATCAAGACCGCCAAGGCCAAGGCGCGCGACTGAATTGTCCCTCCCCTTCATGGGGAGGGTGGCGCGAGCGAAGCGAGAGCCGGGTGGGGAAACCACGACCGGGCTTCTGCGCCCGGTCGATACTTCCCCACCCTGGTCGCTGCGCGATCTGTCCCTCCCCATAAAAGGGAGGGAAAGCCTAGACCGGCACCAGGATCTCCCCGCCCCCGTCGCGGAACTTCTGGGCCATTTCGGCCATGCCGCTGTCCACTTCGTTCTGGGCCCGCGCCGCCTCGCGGATGTCCTGGCTGATCTTCATCGAGCAGAACTTCGGGCCGCACATGGAGCAGAAGTGGGCGGTCTTGAACGCCTCCTTCGGCAGGCTCTCGTCGTGGTATTCGCGCGCCGTCTCGGGGTCGAGGCCCAGGTTGAACTGGTCCTCCCAGCGGAACTCGAAGCGGGCGCGGGAGAGCGCATCGTCCCAGGCGCGGGCGGTGGGGTGGCCCTTGGCCAGGTCCGCCGCGTGGGCGGCGATCTTGTAGGCGATCACCCCGTCCTTGACGTCCTGGCGGTCGGGCAGGCCCAGGTGCTCCTTGGGCGTCACGTAGCAGAGCATGGCCGTGCCGAACCAGCCGATCATGGCGGCGCCGATGGCCGAGGTGATGTGGTCGTAGCCGGGCGCGATGTCCGTGGTCAGCGGGCCAAGCGTATAGAACGGCGCCTCGTGGCAGTGCTTCAGCTGCTCGTCCATGTTGGCCTTGATCTTGTGCATCGGCACGTGGCCGGGGCCCTCGATCATGGTCTGGACATTGTGCTTCCAGGCCACCTTGGTCAGCTCGCCCAGGGTGCGCAGCTCGGCGAACTGGGCCTCGTCGTTGGCGTCGGCGATCGAGCCGGGCCGCAGGCCGTCGCCCAGCGAGAACGAGACGTCATAGGCCCGCATGATCTCGCAGATGTCCTCGAAGTGCTCGTAGAGGAAGTTCTCGCGGTGGTGCGCCAGGCACCACTTGGCCATGATCGAGCCGCCGCGGCTGACGATGCCCGTCACCCGCTTGGCGGTCAGCGGGATGAACGGCAGGCGCACCCCGGCGTGGATGGTGAAATAGTCCACGCCCTGCTCGGCCTGCTCGATCAGGGTGTCGCGGAACACCTCCCAGTTCAGGTCCTCGGCGACGCCGTTCACCTTCTCCAGCGCCTGATAGATCGGCACCGTGCCGATCGGGACCGGGCTGTTGCGCACGATCCAGTCGCGGATGTTGTGGATGTTGCGGCCGGTGGAGAGGTCCATGACCGTGTCGGCGCCCCAGCGGATCGCCCACACCATCTTGTCCACCTCGTCGGCGACGGTGCTGAGCACCGCCGAGTTGCCGATGTTGGCGTTCACCTTGACCAGGAAGTTGCGGCCGATGGCCATCGGCTCCAGCTCGGTGTGGTTGATGTTCGCCGGGATGATCGCCCGGCCGCGGGCCACCTCGTCGCGCACGAACTCCGGCGTGCAGATATCCGGGATCTCGGCGCCGAACCCCTCGCCGTCGCGGATGCCGGCGGCCTCTCGGCGCAGGTTCTCGCGGATCGAGACATATTCCATCTCGGCGGTGACCACGCCCCGCCGGGCATATTCCAGCTGGGTGACGGTGGCGCCGGCCTTGGCGCGGTAGACCCGGCGCGGGGCGCTGAACTGCGGCGCCAGGTGCTCGCCCTTGGCGAAGCCGTTGTCCTCGGGCTTCACCTCGCGCGGGGTCTCCACGATCTCCACGTCGCCGCGGGAGACGACCCAGGGCTCGCGGGTCCGGTCCAGGCCCTTCTCGATGTCGATCTTGGCGGCGGGATCGGTGTAGGGCCCCGAGGGATCGTACAGCGTCACCGGCGGCTCGCCCGACGAGGGGTGCACCGCCACCTCGCGGAACGGCACGCGGATGTCAGGCCACAGGGCGCCCGCCTGCCAGACCTTCTTCGACCCGGGGCGCTCGCCCGTGGGGATGGCGGCGGCCTTCAGCTTGCCGGTCGGCTTGTTCATCGCGCAGGACTCCAAGGTCGGACGGACCATGGGCGTCAGGTCGGGTGTCGGAAGCGCCCTTCCCTTCGCCGGCATGACCCGGATCAGGTTCGACGGGTCGTGGGCTCACCCACCTCTCAGCCGCTCGCGCGCGGCCCCCCGAGGATTGAGGGCGAGGTTAGGCCGATCGACCGGCCGCCGCCATCACAAATGCAGACGCTGAACCCGCGGCGGCCTATTCTGCATTGAAGGGGAGAGTTCAGGAGGATGCGATGAGAACGCCACCCAAGACCCTCGCCACCGTCGCGGCCGTCGCCCTGTCGGCGGCCGCCCTCGCCACCGCCGCCTGGGGCGCGCGGACCTCGGCGCTGCCGACCCCGCCGCCGCCGCCGGGCACGGGCCTGCCATCCGGCCAATGCATCCGCAGCCACGACATCCGCAACCACGTCATCGCCGACGACCGCACCCTGCTGCTCAGCGTGAACGGCCGCGACACCTACCGGGTGACGGTGGATGGGAACTGCCTGGCCGGCGCCTGGGACACCGACCCGATCGTCACCCGCGAGCCGCCGGGGGCCTCGATCATCTGCAAGCCGATCGACATGGACCTGGGCATCCACCGCAACGGCTTCACCAGCCGCTGCATCGTCGACTCCATCGTCAAGCTGACGCCCCAGGAAGTCGCCGCCCTGCCGAAGAAGAAGCGGCCGTAACCGTTCCTCTCCCACGCGGTGGGAGAGGAACAGGCGTCAGAGCCGTCGCGACGCTCACCGGTGGACGAAGTGTTCCTGGTAGGCGTGGGACTTGCCTTCCGGGTTCTTGGCGACGCCGCGGCGGACGGCGGTCTTGCCGTCGGCGCTGAAGGTCCAGAACTCGCCGGCGACCACGTCGCCGTCCTTCATCTTCAGGATCTGCAGGTTGTCGGGATCGGTCTGGGTGATGGCCACCTGGTTGAACCGCTCCTGGTTGGGGAACGGCGCCACGGTCCCGTCCAGGGTCGTGACGTGGTCCGAGATGTACGGCTTGTCGGGCCGGGTGGTGTTCTCGGAGTGGTAGGTCAGCTTGTTGTCGCCGAACTTGAAGTTGATCACCAGCTTGAAGCCCGGCTCGATGGTGCTGCCGGGCTCCTTGGAGACCACGGCCACCCAGTCGCCGTCGTGCGGGCTGGCGGCGCCGGCCGGGCCAGCGGCCAGGAGGCTCGAGGCGACCGCGAAGGCGGCGAGGTAACGGATCATGGCGTCCTCCTGAAAGCGGCGCGGCCTAGAACGGGGCCCGCGCCTCGACGTGCTGTTCGACCTCGGCGCGGCTGGTCCAAAGTGTGCGCAGGGTCTTGTCCGAAAGGTGCTGCAGCTGGTCGGTCCGGTGCGGCGAGCCGGGCTGGGTGGAGTCGCCATAGCTCATCAGCCCCTGCGCCTTGATCGGCGTCGAGAACTCCACCAGCGAGACCCAGGTCTCGCCGTGCACGGGCGTGCGCACGCCGTTCTTCAGCGGGCTCCAGGTGATCACCCGGAAGACGCCCTCGTTGCCGAAGCCGCCATTGCCGGGCAGGTCGACCGCCCCCATGGCGAAGCGCGAGACCTCGCCGAACGGTCGGTCGATGGCGCCGTACTGGGCCTTGGCCTCGGCGATGGCGTCCTTCAGCATCGCCACCGCCTGGGCCGGGTCCTTGAGGCCCGACGGGGTGTCGATCGGCTGGTCGGGCGACCAGCGGACCTTGAAGTTGGCGTCGCTCTGGAAGTTGGGGCCCGAGAACTTCCGCGCCCAGGTCTCGAACAAGAGGGCCGCGCGGCTGTCGGCGTCGTCCTGGCGGTTCCAGGCCTTGAGCAGGGCCACCGCCTGCTGCACCTCCGGATCGGCGTCGGCGGCAGCGGCGGCCACCAGCTCGTCCAGCACCCGGTCGGCCATCAGCACGTGGGTGGAGAGCTTGCGGGCGATGAAGTCGTCGTAGGCGATCTTCGGCGGGTCGGCCATCAGGTGCGACGACTGCTGGGCGCGCAGCGACATCGGCCCGTTGGTCGCCACATAGGGCGGGAAGTCCTTCCAGTGGATCACCTGCGGATAGGTGGCCACCCACGGCGGGTCGTTGGTGTTCTGGACGTAGCCGGACGGCGGATCGATGACCTTGGGCAGCTCAGCGTAGCTGTGGGTCTGGGTCCACAGGGTCTTGGACGTGTCGCCGGGGACGAGGCCCTTCCAGTACTTCAGGTCGCCCTGGTCGTGCTTTGGGAGGATGCCGTTGTCCAGGTACTCGACGTGCCCTTCCTTGTCGGCATAGACGATGTTGAAGGTGGGCACGTCCAGGCGGGCCAGGATGGTCTGCAGCTCGGCGAAGCTCTTCGCCCGGCCCATGTCCCAGTATTCGCGCAGGCCGCCGTGGCGATCGAGGCCGGCCACCCGCACGGCCACGGTCTTGCCGTCCTTGCGGTCGAACACCGGGCCCTGCACGGCCTTGCGCACCACCAGGGTCTCGGTCTTCAGCGCGCCGTCCGGCTGGCGAACCTTGTAGGTCTTGGTGGCGGTCTCGAACGGCAGGACCTTGCCGTCGTAGACATAGCCGCCCGGCGCCAGCTTCAGCTCGTACAGCGTCGAACCCGCGATGCCGTTGACGGTGTTGGTGAACCCCATCCGGTCGTTGAACGCGAAGCGCAGCACCGGCAGCCCCACCTGGGTGGCGCCATAGAGGTGGAACCCCGGCCCATCCAGGCCGATCTCGAAATAGGTGAAGTAGCTGGGCGCCCAGGGCAGGTGCGGGTTGGCCAGCAGCAGGGTGTTCCCGCTGGCCGACTTCTTCGGCATCACCGCCCAGGCGTTGGAGCCGGCGTCGTTGTTCGCCCCCGTCGCCGCCGCCATCGGCGAGACGTAGATGTAGTTCATCAGCCGGTGGGCGTGGGCCATCACATCCACGCCGGAGATCGGCAGCACCCGGGCGATGGCCGGATCGATCTTGTCGGGATGGGCCTTGGCGTAGGCGTTCATACCCGCGGCGAAGGCGTCCAGGTCGGCGCGGAACTGGGCCGGCTCGGCCTTGTACCAGGCGCCCGCGCGCTCATAGACGTCGTTGGCCAGCACCCACTTGTCGGACTCGACCTCGCTGTCGCCCCAGTATTCGGCTGCCCGGCCGCGGGCTTCGCCGTAGAGCTTCAGGACGAGGTTGCCGTGGTTGGCCGCCGTGGCGTAGCCGAAGCCGTAGAAGACCGAGGCCTCGTCCTTTCCGTAGACGTGCGGCACGCCATAGGTGTCGAACACCACCTCGCCGTGGGGCGCGGCCTGGGCGGCAGGGGCAGCCAGGGTGAGCCCGACGGCGAGGGCCAGGCCCTTCAGCCATTGGAGGGGGCGCTTGGGCATCCGCGGCGTCACGCTAGAAGTTGTACTGGATGCGGCCGTACCAGGAGCCGCCGGTGAAGCCGAAGGGCGAGGTGCCGGGGTACTGGCCCGAGCCGGTGGCCGGGTTGTAGATGCCGTTCTTGTCCGGATACTCGTTGAAGAGGTTGTTGGCGCCGGCCGCGACCGTGATGTTGTCGCGGACCTTGTAGCTGACCTCCAGGTCGGTGACCCACTTGGCGGTGAAGTGGCGGTCCTGGCTGGCCAGGTCCGCCAGCACCGTGAAGCCGCCGTAGCGCGTGGTGCGCAGGTTCACGTTCAGCTTTTCCCAGGCCCAGTTGGCGCCCAGGTTGAACTTGCTGTGCGGGTAGGAGGTGGTGAGGAAGCCCTGGCTGCCCCGGCCGAAGAGCACGAACGTCGGACCCAGCGCCGTCAGCGCCGGCGGGTTCGGGATGATGTGCCGGATCGTCGTGGTGTTGTGGTTGTAGCCGGTGTTGACCCGCAGGTTGCCCCAGTCGCCCAGGCTGGTGCGGTAGGTGGCCACGAAGTCGATACCCTTGGACCGGGTGTCGATGGCGTTGGTGTAGTACTGGGCCGACAGGTCCGGCGAGAGGCCCTTGGCCGCCAGGATCGCGCTCACCGCCGCGCCGGTGAGGGTGCTGGTGATGGCGATCCGGTGGTCCACGTCGATCTGGTAGGCATCCAGGGTGACGTCCAGGCCGGGGACCGGCTGCAGGGTGAGCCCCGCGCTGAAGTTCTTGGACTTCTCCGGCGTCAGCGGCTGCGCGCCGAGGGCGATGGCCTCGGGCGCGCTGACCGGCAGGGTCTTGATCAGCAGCAGTAGGTTGTTGACCCCGTTCACTGTCCGGAACTGGCTCGACGTGGCCGCATAGTGCTGCTGCGCCAGGCCCGGGGCGCGGAAGCCGTTGGAGATCGCCCCGCGGAGCGCCAGCATCGGCGTCACCTGGTAGCGGCCGGTGAGCTTGCCGGTCAGGGTGTCGCCGGAGGAGTCGCTGTAGTTTTCGTAGCGCGCCGCAGCGCCCACGAAGAGCTTCTGGGTCGCGTCCCAGCCCAGCTCGCCATAGACCGCCTCGCTGTGCCGGGAAGAGTGGCTGGCGTCGGCCGGGCGGAAGCCGGGCGTGGCCTGGGCGCCGGTCTGCGGCCGCTGGCCGGCGAACGGCTGGCCGGCCGGGGCGGTATAGAGGCCCTCGGCGTAGCTGGCCGGATCGCCCGGCGAGATCTCGTAGGTCTCGCGCCGGTACTGGCCGCCGAACGACACCTGCAGCTGGCCCATGGCCGCCAGGTCCAGCCGGCGGGTGACGTCCAGGTTGGAGGTCCACTCGCTGGATTCCAGCGTGCCGACATAGAAGCTGGTGGGGCTGGCCGGGCCCAGGCTGGCGTTCTCGGTGTTGGAGGTGTGCAGCTCGGCCTGGTTGTCGCCGTAGCCGGTGGAGAGGTCCCAAGACCAGCCGGACAGGTCGCCCTTCAGCCCGCCGGTGATCTCGTAATCGTCCTCGTTGATCACCTCGTCCGGGCGGAAGCCGTTCGGATAGAGCTGGGGCGTGGTGTTGACGTTGTTGGGCGTGCGGTAGGTGAACGGCAGGTCCGACTCGCGCTTCGAATAGGTGCCGAAGGCGTAGGCCTCGACCGCGCCGAACTTGTAGCCGCCGTCGAAGGCGAAGCTGGTGTTGGTCTGCGGCAGCTGGCCGAAGTTCTTGGTCACCAGCCGGTCGATGGTCGCTTCGCGTGGGTCCCGCTGGCCGCTCACCAGCGGATAGAGCTGGACCGACGGGTCGATCGGATAGGCGCGGTTGGAGAGCCGCTGGTCCTTGTAGTTGATCGTGACGTTGACGAAGCCGGCGTCGCCCAGCTTGAAGCCCTTGTTCAGGGCGTACTGGGTCAGGTCCCCGTCCTTGCGGTCGAAGTTGAGGCCATAGGTGGCGCTGGCCAGGCCGCCGGAGTCGCTGGACTTCAGGATGATGTTGATGACGCCGGCGATGGCGTCGGAGCCGTATTGCGCCGCCGCGCCATCGCGCAGCACCTCGATCCGCTCGATGGACGAGACCGGGATCATGTCGAGGTCGGCCGGCACCGAGCCGTTGTAGAGCGAGGAGACGGCGTTGATCAGCGAGGTCTTGTGGCGGCGCTTGCCGTTCACCAGGACCAGGGTCTGGTCGGGGTTGAGGCTGCGCAGGCCGCCGGTGGCGATCACCGTGGACGTGCCGCCGCCCGCCCGGAACGGCAGGTTGAAGGACGGCACCAGGGTCTGCAGCTGCTGGAAGGCGCCGGCCCTTCCGGACCGCTCCAGCTCCTGCGAGCCCAGCACGTCGATGGGCGTCGGGCTGTCGATAACCGTGCGTGGCGCGCCGCGAACGCCGGTGACCACCAGTTCCTGCACCTCGGCGTCGCGGGGCGCCGGCGCCGCCGCGGCTTCAGCGGCCGCGATGGCCAGGACCGGCGCGGCGGCGGCCTCGGCGGCGACCGTGGCGACGGCGCTGGTCTTGATCAGGCCCCCGGTCTGGGCGGGACCGGTCAGGGCGATCAGTCCGTCCTGCATCATCGCCACCCGCAGCGGGGCGCGGGCGATGATGCGCCCCAGCGCCTCGCGGGTCGGCATCCGCCCGCTGACGGCGTCCGAGCGCAGGCCGGCCACCTGGTCGTAGGGATAGAGCAGGCGCACGCCCGACTGTTCGGACAGGGCGTTCAGCGCACCCTGCATCGACTGGGCGGCGATGTGGAAATCCACCGCCTTCTCGGCTGCGGCGCCGGCGGCTGGAAAGGCGACCGCCGCCACCGTCGCCAGCAAGGCGCCCTGGCGCCATGCGCCGAGTTGAAATCCGTGCGCCATGCCCCGTATCCCCCGACCCGCGTTGACGTGTGTCGCTTCTATGAACGGACGGTTTGGCGGGCCTCCGCCATCCGCGCCGGAAAATTTTTGCGTGGGCGGCCGCTCAGGGGCGCGCCACGAGCATGACGCTGCCGTCCGCCGCGCGGATGGACTCCACCGCGAAGCTGGACCCCAGAGCCAGCAGGAACTTGTCGGCCTCGCCCACCTCGAAGCGGCCGCCGACCCGGATGTTGGCGAGACGCTCGTCGCCCAGCACGATGGGCTGGGCGCGGTAGCGGTTGAACTCGTCCACCGCCTGGGCCAGCGTCTCGCCGTCCAGCTCGATCACCCCGTCGCGCCAGGCGGTGCGCTGCTGCAGCTCCTGGCTGGCCAGCACCATGGGGGCGACCGCGCCCGAGCGGATCACCGCCCCGGCGCCGGCGAGAATGTGCGGCGCGCGCGGCGCGGCCAGCGACTCGCCCCGGCGGGCCACGGCGACGATCCCTTCGGTGACGGTGAGCTCCACCACGTTCTCGCGGATGCGTACGTTGAACGCCGTGCCGACCGCGCGCAGCCGTGCGGTGCCGGCGTCCACCAGGAAGGGCCGGGCCTTGTCGTGCGCCACCTGGAACAGCGCCTCGCCGCGCACCAGCCGCACCCTGCGCTCGCGACGGCCCAGGGCGACTTCCACCGCCGAGGCGGTGTTCAGCTCCACCCGCGAGCCGTCGGCCAGCAGGACGCTGCGCCGCTCGCCAACGCGGGTGCTGTAGAGCTGCGGGCGGCCGGCGTAGCGCCAGGCGGCGGCGGTCGCGACCCCGACGGCCGAGGCGGCCATCAGCCCGCCCACGGCCTGGCGGCGGCTGATCGCGCTCGTGCGGGCGGACGCTTCGGCGGCGCTCGACTTGGCCTCCAGCGGCGGCGGGTCGGCGCGAAGGCGCGCGGACGCCTCCCAGGCCGCCTCCATCCGCGCATAGGCCACGGCATGGCGCGCGTCGGCCGCGATCCAGTCGTGGATGGCCACCCGCTCGGCGAGCGAGACCTCGCCCTGCAGCCTAGCGACGAACGCCGAGGCCTGAGCGTCGATCGCCTGCCTGTCGTCCGAAGCGGCCCGTGGATCGCTCAACTTCGATGTCCTCGTGCTCGGCCAACGCCTTGGCCACGAGCAGCACCGCCTTGGCCAGGTGCTTCTCTACCGTAGAAACGGAGAGCGACATCTCTTCCGCTATCTCCGCCAGAGAAAACTCCTGCACGCGGCGCAGCAGGAAGACACGCCTGGATTGCGGAGGCAGGGTGTCGACGATCGCCTGCAGCCGGCGCAGCTCGGAACGGGCGGTGATCGCCGCCTCGGTGGAATGGTCGGCGCGCAGCAGGTCCAGATCGGCGACGAAGTCGAGCGAGACGATGGCGTCCCGGCGCGCGGTGTCGATCAGGAGGTTGCGGGCGATGGCGAAGAGATAGCTGCGGCCGGCGGTGACCCGTTCGATCTCGTGCGCCCCGTAGGCGCGCGCCAGGGTCTCGGCCGCCAGGTTGTCCACGTCGAAGCCCGGCGGCGTCAGCCGGCGCAGGCGGGCCTTGAGCGCCCCTTCGTGCGGCAGGATCACGGCCTTGAACCAGGCAAGCCGTGCGGCCACGTCGTCCATTCTGCAGCCCCCTCGGGACCGGCATTCGCCATCTCCCGCAACCAAGGCGGCCACAGAACCGGCGCGGTGTCCATGCCCACGCGGCCACGGCTGGCCTGGACGGGCCCGACGGCCCGGGCCCGCGGCGCCGGCGCGCAGGGGCTGCCGCGAAAATGGCCTCCCGTCCGCCCCCGCCGCTCGTCGATCCGCTGTCGCGCCAGCCGGCGCAGCCGTGCTAGGGCGTCGGCATGCATCTCGCCCGCTTCAACCCCGTCCGCTTCGCCCACCTGCCCACGCCGTTCGAGCCCCTGCCGGGCCTGACGGAGCACCTCGCACGCCCCGGCGGCGGCGGACCGGCGGTGTGGATCAAGCGCGACGACTGCACGGGCCTGGCCGGCGGCGGCAACAAGACCCGCAAGCTCGAGTACCTGGTGGGCGACGCCCTCGCCAACGACGCCGACACCCTGATCACCCAAGGCGCGGTCCAGTCGAACCACGTGCGCCAGACCGCCGCCGCCGCCACCCGGTTCGGCATGAAGTGCGAGGTCATCCTGGAAGAGCGCACCGGGTCCAAGGCGGTCGACTACAACCGCTCGGGCAATGTCCTGCTGGACGAGCTGCTGGGGGCCAAGGTGCGCCGCGTGCCCGGCGGGACCGACATGAACCAGAAGCTGGCCGAGGTGGCCGCCGAGGTCGCCGACGCCGGCGGGCGGCCATACGTCATCCCCGGCGGCGGCTCCAACTCCATCGGCGCCCTGGGCTATGTGGAATGCGCCCTGGAGCTGGTGGCCCAGGCCAATGAGATGGGCCTGGAGATCGACCGCATCGTCACCGCCACCGGCAGCGCCGGCACTCACGCGGGCCTGGTCGCGGGCCTGGCGGTGATGGGCGCCGACATCCCGGTGCTGGGCATCGGCGTGCGCGCGCCGAAGGACGTGCAGGAGACCAATGTCTACAACCTGGCGCTCCAGACCGCGGCCCTGCTGGGCCACGAGGAGCGCGTGCGCCGCGACATGGTGGTGGCGGACTGCGACTACGTCGGCGCCGGCTACGGCCTGGTGGACGATGCGGTCATCGACGCCCTGAAGACCATCGCCCGCACCGACGCCATCCTGCTGGACCCGGTCTACACCGGCAAGGCGATGAAGGGCCTGATCGCGCTCTCCAACGCCGGGGCCTTCGACGGCGAGACGGTGGTGTTCCTGCACACCGGCGGCGCCCAGGGCCTGTTCGGCTACCAGACGGAGCTGGAGGGCAAGCTCGCATGAGCGACGACTCCTCGCTGACGTTGGGCGTGCTGGGGGGCATGGGCCCGGCCGCCACCGTCGAGTTCCTGGCCCGGCTGCAGGCCTATACCCCGGCCGAGAAGGACCAAGACCACATCCGGGTCATCGCCGACATCAACCCCAAGGCCCCCGACCGCAACGTCCCCGGCTCGGGCGCCGGCGGGGTGCTGGCCGAGATGGCGGGCGCGCTGCGCGGCGCGGGGGCCGAGGTCCTGGCGATGCCCTGCAACACCGCCCACGCCCACGCCGACCTGATCCAGCGCGCCTCGGGCCTGCCGTTGATCGACATGATCGACCTGGGCGCCGAGGCCGCCAGCCGCGGCGGCGCCATGCGCGTCGGCGTGCTGGGCACCAAGGGCGCGCTCAAGCTCTATCGCGAATACCTCGCCGCCCGGGCCATGGGCCTGGTCATGCTGCCGCCCGAGCAGCAGGAGGCCTTCATGGTCACCCTCTACCGGATCAAGAGCGGCGAGCGGGGCGACGACGTCACCCGCGAGATGGCGGCCCACGCCGAGGCCCTGCGCCAGCTGGGCGCGGAGGTGCTGGTCGCCGGCTGCACCGAGGTGCCGCTGGTTCTGGACGACGAGGACGTGAAGCTGGAGCTGATCGACCCAGGCGACCTCCTGGCCCGCCGCAGCGTCGCCGTCTGCCTCGGCTGGGAACCCCTCCCCCACATGCCGGGATGATCCCTCCCTTAATGGGGAGGGACAGACCGCAAAGCGGTCAGGGTGGGGAGGTGTGGATCAGGCGCCGCGTCCGGTCGTGGCCGCCCCGCCCTGGCTCGCTGCGCTCGCCCGTCCCTCGCCATTAAGGGAGGGACCTAAAGCCCCGCCGCCCCGAACGTGTCGCAGGCGTCCGGGTCGCCGGACTTCTCGCCGCGCTGGAACCAGCGCATGCGCTGGGCGGAAGTCCCGTGGGTGAAGCTGTCGGGCATGACACGGCCCTGGGCCTTCTGCTGCAGGGTGTCGTCGCCGACCGCCGCGGCGGCGCGCAGGCCGTCCTCGATGTCCTTGGGATCCAGCGAGACCTTGCCGCCGGAGACCTCCGCCGCATGCGCGGCCCAGACGCCGGCGTAGCAGTCGGCCTGCAGCTCCAGCCGCACCGAGCCGCTGGTCGCGCCGTGTGCGCCGAGCCGCTGGGCCTGGTCGGAGGTGCCGGTCAGGGTCTGGACGTGGTGGCCCATCTCATGGGCGATGACATAGGCGCGCGCCGCCTCGCCGCCGGCGCCGAACCGGCCCTCCAGCTCCTGCCAGAACGACAGGTCCAGATAGACCTTCTGGTCCTGCGGGCAATAGAACGGGCCCATGGCGGACTGGCCGAGGCCGCAGCCGGTGCCGGTGGCCTGGTCGTAGAGCACCACCGCCGCGGGCGGGCGAAAGGTCTGGCCGCGCTGGCGGAAGATCTGGGTCCAGACGTCGTCGACGTTGGTGGAGATCACGTCCACGAAACGCCCGGCCTCGTCGGACACGCGGCCGCGCACGCCGGCCGGCTGCTCATAGGCCGGACCGCCCTGGTCCACGGCCCTGAGGGTCGTCTGGGGGCTGACGCCGAACACGAAGTAGCCGATCAGGGCCAGGACCACGCCGCCGACGCCGATGCCGCCGACGCCCACCGGGCCCATGCCGCGCCGGTCCTCGATGTCGCCGCTCTCGCGGCCGTCCTGCCACTCCATGCGAAGGTCCTAGTGGCGGTGCTTCCGGATCTTCTCGATCTGGCGGTTGGAGTCGGCCAGCGCCTTGTCGGGCATGGAGGGATAGGCGGTGGTCGCCGCCTTGGCGCCGGACGGCGGCGTCGTGGATCCCGCGGGAGCCGCATAGGGCAAGGTCGGCAAGGCCGGCGCCACGCGCTGGTTCTCCAGGTCCAGGATCGCCTGCTCGGTGCGCAGCCGCGCCTCCTGCGCCATGGCCTCGTTGGCGATGGCCACCGACTGGCGCTGGGCCGCCGCCTGCTGGGCGCGGATATTGTCGAGCTCCAGCGGCGAGACCTGGGCGGCGGCGGGGACGGCGCAGACGGCGCTCCCCATCAGGACGGCGGCCGTCAGGGCGGCTGCGGGGAAGACGGCGGACAGGATACGCATGCGCGACATATGGGGCCCAACCCCCTGGCTGTCAGCGGCGTTCCACCGTGAAGCGCGAGAGTTCCTTTTTCGGTTGGTCCCAATCGGGCTTCAGCTCGAGGGCCTTTTGATAGTCGAAATAGGCCGCCTTCATGTCATCCAGCCCTTCAAAGGCCAGGGCCCGGTTGTAGTAGGCCTTCTCGGGCTCCTCGACGCCCAGCTGCAGGGCCTTGTTGATGTCGGCCACGCCCTGGGCGTAGCGGCGCGCCCCGACGGCGGCCGCGCCGCGGTTCACATAGGCCTCGCCCAGCGCCGGTGCGGTCTGGATGGCCAGGTCGAAATCACCCTGGGCGGCGGTGAAATCCTTGCGCCGCAGCTTCAGCACGCCGCGATTGACGAAGGTGCCGGCGCGGTCGCGCACGCTCAGGAACTCGCCGTCCAGCGCCTGGGTGCAGGTGGCTTCGGACCGTTCGTCCGAGGCGCCCTTGATGGCGGCGAGCGAGCACTGGTGCGCCATGTCGCCGCCCAGGACCGTGACCGCCGCGGCGGCCGGCAGGGCGAAGGCGGTGGCAGCGGCGAGGATCGCCAGCGGAAGGAGGACGGAGGTCGGCGCGGGGAATTGGATCTTGCGCATGGGAAACTCCCGGACTGTGGCCGAAGCGTCCGCCCATAGCGCCGTTGTGTCAATTTCCGCCTGCGCCTCGCGACGGGCGTTGCGCTCAGCGCGCCGCGGCGCGGAACCGGCGCAGTTCGCGGTGCAGGATGTAGACCCCGCTGCCCGCCACCACCACCGCACCGGCGAGGGTCAGCGGATGCGGAACCTCCCCCCAGATCACCAGGCCGAAGATCGTCGCCCAGACCAGCTGGGTGTAGTCGAACGGCGCGATCACCCCGATGGGCGCGTTGCGCAGCGCCTCGGTGAGGAAGAGCTGGCCCACGCCGCCGATGAGCCCTGCGACGATCAGGGCCGCGAGAGTCACCGGGTCCGGGGTCACCCAATGGAAGGCCGAGCCCACCACGCCCAACACCGCCCCGCCCAGGGTGAAGTAGAAGACGATGGTCGGGCCTTTCTCAGTGTCGGTGATCTGGCGGATCGCCACCATGGCGCCGGCCGCGCCGAGCGCGCTCAGGATGCCCAGGGTCACACCCGGCAGGTTCATGTGGCCCGGGACCGGCCGGGCCATGATCAGCACGCCGACGAAGCCGACGATCACCGCACCCCAGCGGTGGCGGCCCACGGGCTCGGCCAGCAGCAGGGCCGACAGGGCGGTCATGAACAGCGGCGAGGCGAACTGCAGGGCCGTCGCCTCGGTCAGCGGCAGGTACTGCACGGCCGAGAAGCCGCAGACCATGCCGGACAAGCCGACCACGGCGCGCAGCAGGTGACCGGCAGGCCGGGCGGTGCGCAGGACCCCGAAGCCGGTCGTGCGCCAGACGTAGAGCAGCAGGGGCACGAAGGCGAAGAGGTTGCGGAAGAGGATGATCTCGAACACCGGCACGCCGCGCCCGCCGGTCCACTTCACCAGGGCCGAGAGGCAGGCCATGCAGGCCATGGCCGCCACCCGCAGGGCGATGCCCAGCGCAATGCGCTGAGGCGGGGGCTGGGCCGCGGGGGCGGCCAGCGTGGAGGTGGGCGCCGGGATCACGCCGCGCGTTAGGACCAGCTTGGCCGCCCGCGTCAATGGCCAGTCTTCGAACGGGCGGTCTGCGACCCGCCCAGCGCGGCCGGAAACGAGGGATTTTCGGCGGTCGGGGCCCTGGACCTGTCGGGGCTATCCGGGTTCCATTTCGCCGACGAACCGTGGGGGCTCGACGACGATGTCCATGCTGCAGCCTGTGATGGCCCTGGTGCTCTGGTCGCTGGTGATGGAGGTCTGGCTCTACGCCACCCGAATCCCGGCGTTGCAGGCGGCCAAGGCGCCGCTGGATCCGAACATGAGCGCGGCCGACCTCAACGCCATCATCCCGCCGCGGGTGCGCTGGAAGGCCGACAACTACAACCACCTGATGGAACAGCCGACCATCTTCTACGCCGCCTGCCTGGCGGCCGCGGTGGGCGGGCACGGCGACGGACTGAACACCGGCTTGGCGTGGGGCTATGTCGGTCTGCGGGTCGTCCACAGCCTGGTGCAGGCGACCAGCAACGTCATCATGGTCCGCTTCTCGGTGTTCATGGTCGCATCGCTGGCGCTGGCCGCCCTGGCGGTGCGCACGGCGCTGCAGCTCTTCTAGCGGCCCCGAAAAGCGTCGGCCTCAGAAGGCGTTGGCGTCGCCGAACAGCAGCGGCACGGTCTGGACGATCACGCGCAGGTCGGTGCGGAACGACCAGCTGTCCACATAGCGGTTGTCGGCGGCGATGCGGCCGCGGATGCCCTCGTCGCTGGTGACCTCGCCCCGGAAACCGCGCACCTGGGCCTCGCCGGTCAGGCCCGGGCGGGTGCGGAAGCGGCCGGCATAGCCCGGGATGCCGCTGGACCACAGCTCGTCGTGGGCCAGGGCGTGCGGCCGGGGCCCCACGATCGACATCTCGCCCTTCAGCACGTTCAGCAACTGGGGCAGCTCGTCCAGGCTGAGCTTGCGCAGCAGCGCGCCCAGGGGCGTGACCCGGGTGTCGCCGCGCGTGGCCTGCCGCAGGCCCGCGCCATCCTCGACCACGCGCATGGTGCGGAACTTGTAGATGCGGAAGGGCCGGCCATGCAGGCCGGTGCGCTGCTGGCGGAAGAGGATCGGCCCATCGCTCTCCATCCAGATCGCGGTCCCGATCACCAGCAGCAGGGGCAGGAAGATCAGCAGGGCTGTGGCCGAGATGAAGATGTCGAAGGCCCGCTTTCGCACGCTCCGCGCCACGGGCGCCGGCCGACCGAACAGCAGGATTTCAGGCGCAGCCTGCGCGCCTGGCGTGACAACCGACATGCCAGCCCCATCCGCCACGGATCCCGCCGTCCCAGCCATCCCAGTGTGCTCCACCCGACGTTCGCCCAACCGCAAAGCCTGCTGCCCGGTTCCGTCAGGCTTCACATTTCAAGTTCTCTGTGTCGCCGCGCCCGCCGCGCGCCTAACGTTTGATCGCAGGAGGACCAAATATGGCGCGCCGGCTGGTCGACCTGTCGATCCCGATCACCAACGACATCGTCTCCGACCCGCAGCAGATGCGCCCTCAGGTGACCTATGCGCGGCACCAGGAGACCGCACCGCAAATGGCGGCCTACTTCCCCGGGCTGACAGCGGCCGACTTGCCCGACGGAGAAGGCTGGGCGGTCGAGCGGGTGACGCTCTCCACCCACAACGGCACCCACATGGACGCGCCCTGGCACTTCCATTCCACCACCGACCAGGCGGTGGGCGCGCGGCCGGCCCCGACCATCGACCAGGGCCCGCTGGAGTATTTCCTGCAGCCGGGCGTGAAGCTGGACTTCCGCCACCTGCCGGACGGGTATGTGGCCACCGCGGCCGACGTGGAGGCCGAACTGGCCCGGATCGGCCATGCGCTGCAGCCGCTGGACATTGTGCTGGTGAACACCGCGGCCGGGGCGGCGTTCGGCGACCCGGACTACATCCACAAGGGCTGCGGCATGGGCGAAGAGGCCACGCTCTACCTCACCGAGCGCGGGGTGAAGGTGGTGGGCACCGACGCCTGGTCCTGGGACGCGCCGTTCTCGCACACGGCGCGCAAATGGGCCGAAACCCGCGATCCGAAGATCATCTGGGAAGGCCACAAGGCGGGGCGCCTGCGCGAATACTACCAGATCGAGAAGCTGACGAACCTCGAGGCCCTGCCGCCTTCCGGCTTCACCCTCTCCTGCTTCCCCGTGAAGATCGCCGGCGCCTCCGCCGGCTGGATCCGGGCGGTGGCGATCTTCGAAGACTAGTGCAAGGCCGACCGGGGCGTGGGCGCGAGGCGCAGGACCTGCGGCGTCTGCTCCAGCTGGGTCCCCAGGGCGGCGCGGAAGCCGGGGCGCTTCGCCAGGCGCTGCATCGCCGCCTCGTAGGCTGCGGGGTTGTCCACGCGGGTGAACCAGACGAACAGCTTCTCGCCCTGGCGCACGGGCAGGCGGGGGAAGTTGTTGGGCGTCGGCTCGGGGGTAAACGCAGCCAGCACCGGCAGGCCGGCGGCCTCCAGCTCGGGCCGCAGCCGGGTGTCGAAGGTGGCGGCGAAGCCCTCGGTCGGGTCCTTCCAGAGGTAGTAGATCGTGGCCACTACCAGCCCGGCCGGCGGCGTCTTTGCGCCCGGCTCGGCGCGACGGCCATTGGGCGCGAAGCCGTGGCCCGGGCGGGCCGGCCGCAGCAGCAGGACGTTGTCATTGTCGTCCAGCATCGGGTTGGCCGCGTCGCGATGGGCCTTCCACACCGGGCCGGAATAGAAGGCGCTCAGGCCCTGCTCGCGCTCGGGCATGCCGGCGAAGGTGCGGATCCAGACGAAGCGGTCGGGGTCGTCCAGGTCACGGAACTGGCCCACCAGGCCCATGCCCACCGCCTCCTGCGTCTCCACGAACTCGCGCTCGAACAGGGCGACGAAGGCGTCCCGCTGGCCGGGGACGATCTTGTACTGCCGCAGCTCGATCACCTGCGGATCGACGGGCGCGGCGGCTTTGGCGGTCAGCGGCATGGCAAGGGCGACCGGCGCGGAAAGCAAAAGCCAGGAGGCGAGGATTCGTAAGCTCATGCGCGTCTTGAACTCCCGGCGCTCTGCACGCCGCACCCCCGCTGGACGCGACGGACCGCTTCTCGCGCGCTATAACTGCCAGCCCATGTCAGCTATTTGCGGCAACCTGAGAAAATGATCGCCAGCCGCCTGCTCTCCATCCTGCTCACCCTGCAGGCCCGCGGCCGGGTGACGGCGGCGGAGCTGGCCCAGACCTTCGAGGTCTCGGTGCGGACCATCTACCGCGACATCGACGAGCTCTCCGCCGCCGGCGTGCCGGTCTATGCGGAAAAGGGGCGCTATGGCGGCTTCAAGCTGCTGGACGGCTATCGCACCCGCCTGACCGGGCTGGACCGGCCGGAAGCCGAGGCGCTCTTCCTCGCCGGCCTGCCGGGCGCGGCGGCGCAGCTGGGGCTGGGCGAGGCCCTGGCGAGCATGCGGCTGAAGCTGCTGGCCGCCCTGCCCGAGGCCGCACGCGCCGACGCCGAGCGGATCGCCGGCCGCTTCCACCTGGACCCGGTGGCCTGGTTCCGGCGGCCGGAGGAGCAGGCGGTGCTGCCCGACGTGGCGCTGGCGGTCTGGCAGGG
>Ga0136846_1224784_pt1 | contig 21353 bp, 21 predicted proteins | sample HopSoiMetagenom2_FD_96841 | JGI IMG/M metagenome (GOLD analysis project Ga0136846, IMG submission 96841) | Grasslands soil microbial communities from Hopland, California, USA - 2 Assembly 2016 (version 4) | ecosystem: Environmental > Terrestrial > Soil > Grasslands | place: USA: Hopland... | reverse complement strand
GAGGCGGACGCCGTAGCTGCGATCGAGCTCCTCGTTCAGCAGGGCCACCGCCTCCTGCACTCGCGCAGCCGCGCGCACGGCTCGAAGGGCGTCGTCCTCGTGCACGCGCGGCAGCCCGAACACGGCCATCACCGCGTCGCCGATGAATTTCTCGATCGTCCCCCCGTGCTCGGTGATGACGGCGCGCACGACGTCGAAGTAGCGCGTCATGACCTCGCGCAGGGCCTCGGAGTCGAGCCGCTCCCCGAGGGCGGTCGATCCGGCCAGGTCGCTGAAATAGACCGTTACGGTCTTGCGCAGCTCCTGCGGGCGCTCGGACGCGAGCTGCGTCCCGCAGAAGCCGCAGAACCGAAACCCTCGGGGATTCTCCTCCCCGCAGTTCGAGCAGACCACCGATCGAGTCTACTCCCGTACCCCGAGAATCCTCAAGGCGCGGGCCCGTCGGCGGAGGGGACGAGGCTCCTCCGCCGACGCGGGCGTTCCGGGTCAGACGATCGCGGGCTCGCGCACCTGCGTCAGCCGGAACTGGTTGCCCGAGGGATCGCGGAAAGCGCAGTCGATGCCGTACGGCCGCTCCTCGGGCGCCTCGGTGAACTCGACGCCGCGCGCCTTCAGCTCCTCGTAAGAGGCCTGCGCGTCGTCCGTCGTCAGGAGGACGTTGCCGGCCCAGCCCTTCGCCATCACGCTCCGGATCTGCTCGGAGGTTGCCTCGTCCATCACGGGCGGGCCCGGGATGGCGTTCAGCAGCACCGACAGGTCCGGCTGGTTCGGCGGGCCCACGGTCAGCCAGCGGTAGTTCCCGAGCTCGGGCAGCGTGACATCTGCGCGAAGCTCCCAGCCGAGCTTGTCGGTGTAGAACGCGAGCGCCTCGTCCTGGTCGTGCACCCACACTCCTGCGAAGGCGATCTTGATCATCGGTTCCCCTTTCTCTCTCTAGGACTGACGCCGATGCTACGAACGCGCCGCCGCGCCGTCCTCTCGAAACGTGCGGTGTTGCGGGCGCCCGTGTGCGCGCAACACGCACGACGGGATCAGCGCATGCTGGGACGCGGGCGGGAAGGACGCGCGGTAGGCGGTCGGCGTCATCCGGTATGCGCGGGTGAAGCTCATGGTGAACGAGCCGACGCCGCGCAGGCCGACGGCGAAGCAGACAGACGTGACGGAGCGGTCGGTCGAGCGCAGGAGCGCCGCAGCGCGCTCGAGCCTGCGCGTGAGCAGGTACGCGTGCGGCGACTCGCCGAACGCGCGCTTGAACTCGCGGCTGAAGTGCGCGCGCGATAGACCGGCCGTGCGTGCCAGGTCGTCGACCCGGAGCGGCTCGGCATAGCGGGCGTCGACGAGGTCCCGCGCCCGCAACAGGTGCCGCTCCGGAGGAACGAGATACACGGCCGTCAGTATCGCGTGGCGAGCAGCGCACGGAGATCGTCGATCACGTCGGCCTCGGCCGCGCTCTTGTCGGGCCGGTAGCGCTTGACTCGCGCGAACCGAAGCGCGACGCCGCCGGGATAGCGGCTCGAGGACTGGACGCCGTCGAGCGCGATCTCGACGACTAGCTCGGGGCGGACGAGGACGGCGATGCCGTGCCGGCCTATCTCGCGCGCGAGGAGCTCCTTCGTCTGCCAGTGGAGCAGCTCGTCCGTCAGCCCCTTGAAGCACTTGCCGACCATCACGAAGTCGCCCGTGCTTGGATCGCGGGCGCCGAGGTGGAGATTCGAGAGCCGGCCCTGCCGTCGCCCGTGGCCCCACTCGGCGCCGAGCACCACGAGGTCGTAGGTGCGTACCGGCTTCAGCTTCAGCCAGGCCTTGCCGCGACGGCCGGCCGCGTACAGCGACGCCGCGTCCTTGACGACGACGCCCTCGTGCCCGGCGCGGAGCGACTCGTCCAAGACGCGTTGCGCCTCGTCCGGATCGGATGTCACGACGCCCGGGATCTTCAGCTGCGGCGCGATCGCCTCCAGCCTCACGGCGCGCTCGGCGAGCGGCGTGTCGAGCAGGTCCTCACCATCGACGTGGAGCAGGTCGAAGAGGAACGTCTCGATCCCGTACGCCGGCGCGTCGCGGTCGATCTGCGAGACGGTCTCCTGGAAGGCCGCGGGCCCTTCGTCGCCGATCCAGATCGCCTCGCCGTCGAGCACCGCCTGACGCACGGGCAGCGCGCGCACGGCCTCGACGATGCCCGGAAGGGCGTACGTGATCTCGTTCAGATTGCGGGTGTAGATGCGCACCTCCTCGCCGCGGCGGTGGATCTGGATGCGGATGCCGTCGAGCTTCCACTCCACCGACGCCGGCGCGAAGCCGCCGACTGCCTCCGCAAGGCTCCCGCCCGGGGACGCGAGCATCGGCAAGACCGGCCGGAAGAGCTCGAAGCCGACCTCGCGGAGCCCTTCGCTGCCGCGGTCGAGAGCGATCGCCGCCGTTGCCGGGAGGTCGCCCGACAACATCAGCGCGCGCCGGACGAGCGCGGCAGAAACGGCTGCCGCCTTCGCGACGGCATCCGCCATCAGCCCGGCCGACGCGCCCTGCCGCAGCTCACCCGTGAAGAGCTTTCGGAGGAACTGCGCCTCGGGCTCGGTGGCGCGCGCGAGCAGATCGCCGAGCAGCTCGCGGCGCGTGCGCGCCGAACCGGCTCCGGTCGCAGCCTCGATCGCCGAGATGGCGCGGTCGACGTCGTCGAGCGTGAGCGACGGCCGGGTCGCCGGCGACCGCTCGATGCCGTAAGCGAGGCGGTAGCCGACCCCCACGCGCCCTTGCCTCGGCGCGCCGGAGAGGAAGCCGACCGCGACGGGAATCTCATGCTCGTCGAGCCTTCCGAGCAGCCCGGCGAGAATCGCGATCTTGGCCGATCGCGAGCTCGTGGACGCGACCTGCTCGGAAGCAGCAACGACGTCGGCCAGCAGCGTCATGAGGCGTAGCGTGCGCCGAGGGTGCCCGCGAGCGTGCGGTGCGTCGCACTCGCCCCGATCAGGACCGAGCGCGACGGGTCGATGCCGTGCCTGCGGGCGAACGCGAGCGGCAGACCCGGTAGCGGCGGGCGGCACCAGCACCTCGGCGGGCCCCCACCGTGCACGCAGACGGCACTTTCCACGGGCCCGGAAACGTGCGCGGCGACGAGCGCCACGCACCGTGTGAGGTCCTCGACGCGGCCGTCGGGGCGCCAGTCGAAGACGAGGTGAGGCGCCGTCCGGTCGCCCGCCTCGAGCGCACGCTCGCAGTCGTGTCCGTCGAGCGCGGCGGCCGCGACGAAGACGGCGCCGCGCCCGTTTCCGTCCCGGGTGCGAACGAACTCCCGCCGCTCGACGACGGCGAGCCCTTCGTCCGACGACGGCGGCTCGAGCTCGCGGACAGCTCGCATCTGCGACGTCGGCGCGAGCAGGCCCTGCTCGCCCCGCGCCCGCTCACGCAGCTCCTCGGGTGTGGGCAGCGATCCGAAGCGCTCGAGCAGCCGCGTGACGAGATTGACCTGCGCCTGCACGAGCGGCGTGTCGAGCCACACACACCGCGCCGGCACACGGTGCCGTTCCGCGGTCTCGATCACATAGCTGCGGGAGGCACGCGTCAGGTAGGTGTTGTCGAGCACGACGTGCCGGGCGCCCGCCGCGAGCTGCGCATCGAGCGCGTCCGCGACGCCGAGCAGCGATCCCCCGCGCTCGTCACGGTTGATGCGTACGTAGCCGCGCGCCACGTAGTCCTCTGCGATGCGGGTCTTTCCTGCGCCCGGGATGCCCATCACGATCACGACCTCGCCCTCGCCCTCGGCGCGAGCACGTGGAACGTGCGCCGGCGTGCGCCGGCCGAACGCACGCGCGAGGGCCGCACGGTCGGCGTCGTCGAGCTCGAGCGTCGCGGCCCGCACGGCGGACCGCGCAGCCTCCGGTCGGCGCGCTCCCGGAATCGCGACGACGTTCGGCGAGAGCTCGAGCAGCCACGCGAGCGCAACCTCCGCCGGCGTCGCTTCGAGCCCCGCGGCGACCTCCGCCAGAACGCGATGACGCGCGAGCGCCGTTGCCCGCCGCGGCCCGCCGAGGGGAGAGTGCGCGATGACGGCGACGCCGGCCTCGGCGCAGCGCTCGACGACACCACCCCGCACGGCGCGGTCCTCGAGAAGGCTCATCTCGACCTGTACCGCGGCGACGGGAGCGAGGGCGAGCGCCTCGTCGAGCTGGCTGCGGTTCACGTTCGAGACGCCGACGTGCTCGACGACGGCCTCGTCGGCGAGCCGCGCGAGCGCGCGCATCGAGGTCCGCCACGGTGTGCGTGGATCGGGCGCGTGGACGAGGTAGAGGTCGATCGGCAGGCCGCCGAGTGCCGCGAGGCTCGCTTCGCAGTCGTCGCGGATCGCCTTCGCACGCCCGTCCGGCACCCACGCCCCGTCGACGCGCGCCATTCCACCCTTGGTCACGATGCGCGCGGTGCGCTCGGCGCCCGCACGACGCAGCGCATCGGCGAGGAGGCGCTCGTTCTCGCCGTACGCGCGGGCGGTGTCGAACACCGTCACGCCCGCAGCGGCAGCCGCCATGATCGTCTCGTCGGTCGACAGGCGCATGCAGCCGAGACCGATCCGCAGCTCCAACCCGTCAAGCCATCCAGAGCCCAGGCCCCAGAGCCTATGCCGCGTCGTGTACAAAGCCGTGGTGAGCCTGCACGGGAACCCGATCGTCGAGTCGGCCCACCTGCCGGACGGGCGAAACGCGCACATCCGGGTCGGGATGGCCGAGGACCCGTACATCGCCGATCGCGACACGAACACGGTCGTGCTCGAGGTGCGAATCGGGCACGCGGTCGTCGCCGTGGTCGACACCGTCCTCGACGCCCGGCAGGTCGACGAGGCGCGCCACCTGGCGACGCGCGTCCGGGAGGGGCTGAGCTCAGGCTCGCTCGAGCCGACCGTTCACTCGCTCGAACCGCTCGCCGACGCCGTCCTCTAACGCGGGGCCGGAGCGGCCCGGGTGCGTCAGCTCGTGTACGCGCGCGCGACGAACCACGCCGCGATCACGAACGCCATCCACGACCACCAGCGGCAGAGATCCGACGCCGGGAGGCGATAGACGGAGCTCATCCGGCCCGCGAGCACGATGCCGCCGACGGGAACCGCCGCCATCAGATACGCGAGCCCCAACACCACCAGCTCGGCCTCGAGGAGCCTCATGCCCTGAGCGTGGTCGCTGCGCGCTCCACGCGCGCTGGACCTTGGTCCAGGTTCAGATGAGCGTCATGCGACCGCGGGCAGACCTTCGATCGCCCGCAGCGCACGATCGAGCTCGGCATCGTCGAGGCCGAGATCGACGAGCTTGCCGGCGAGGTAGTTGTCGTACGCGGCCATGTCGAAATGGCCGTGACCGGAGAGGTTGAAGAGGATCGTCCGCTGCTCGCCCGCCTGGTCCGCTGCGCGTGCCGCCTGCAGTGCGCCGTGGATCGCATGTGCGGACTCGGGCGCCGGGACGATGCCCTCCGTGCCGGCAAAGAGAAGGCCTGACGCGAAGACGTCGTTCTGCAGGTACGCCTCCGCGCGAACGAGGCCGTCGCGGACGAGCTGGGAGACGAGCGGCGCAGCGCCGTGGTAGCGGAGCCCGCCGGCGTGGATCGGCGCCGGAACGAAGTCGTGCCCCAGCGTGTGCATCGGGACGAGCGGCGTCAGCTTGCCCGTGTCGCCGAAGTCGTACGCAAAGTGGCCGCGCGTCAGCGTCGGGCACGCCGCGGGCTCGCACGCGAGCAGCTCGACCTCACGCCCCGCGAGCTTCTCGCGCAGGAACGGGAACGCGAGCCCCGCGAAGTTCGACCCGCCGCCGAAGCAGCCTATGACGAGATCGGGGAACGCGCCGGCGAGCTCCATCTGCCGCACGGCCTCCTGGCCGATCACGGTCTGATGGAGCAGCACGTGACCGAGCACGCTGCCGAGCGAGTAGGCCGTGTCGGCGCGGCCCGCAGCGTCCTCGACCGCCTCCGAGATCGCGATCCCGAGGCTCCCGGGCGAGTCCCGCTGCTCGGCGAGCACGGCGCGTCCCGAGTTCGTCTCCTCCGAGGGGCTCGCGACGACCGATGCGCCCCACGTCTCGATCAGCGAGCGCCGGAACGGCTTCTGGTCGTACGAGATGCGAACCATGTACACCTTGCACTCGAGGCCGATCAGCTTGCACGCGAACGCGAGCGCGCTTCCCCACTGGCCGGCGCCGGTCTCCGTGGCGAGCCGACTGCGGCCCTCGCGCTTGTTGTAGAACGCCTGGGCGACGGCGGTGTTCGGCTTGTGGCTGCCTGCCGGGCTGACGCCCTCGTACTTGTAGAAGATCCGCGAGCGCGTGCCGGCCGCCTGTTCGAGACGGTGCGCCCGGTAGAGCGGCGTCGGCCGCCAGAGGCTGTAGATCTCGAGCAGCTCATCGGGAATCGCGATCTCCGGCTCCTCGCTCACTTCCTGGAGGATCAGCTCCATCGGGAAGAGCGGCGCGAGATCGTCCGGACCGACCGGCTGTCCGGTGCCCGGATGCAGGATCGGCTGCATCGGGTTCGGCATGTCGGCGCGGACGTTGTACCAGCGCCGCGGGAGCTCGGATTCCGCGAGCAAGAACTTCGTCTGCTCCACGAGGGGAGCATACGGATGCTTCGTCAGGAGCGCCTGTAGCGCCCGACGAGCACCGCCGTGGCGAGGACCTTTCCCGAACGACTGCGGGCCCGCAGCTGGAAGCGGTAGTGGTGCGTGCCCGAGGGCGGGCACGGTCCGGTGTAGCCGGTTCGGCCCGAGCCGTTCTGCCCGCCGAGCTGCGAGCCGACGGGCAGGCTGCGCGCCGTCGCAGGCAGGCGGGCGATCTGCCAGTGTAGAAAGCCGCCGTTCGGCGCGTCCGGGTCGAAGACGGTCAGCGAGAACGACGCGGTTCCGTGCGGCGGCGCGGTCCACCGCAGCGCCGGCGAGACGTTCGCGCCGTCGCACGTGTAGCGCTTCGGAATCGTGCCGCCGTTCGCGAAGGCGGGGCTCGCCAGGACGAGCGCGGCAGCGAGCGCGGCCATCACGACGGGGCATACGTTACGCCGCTGTTTGCGGATTCCGCTTCCGGCGGGCAATCACGGTGCTCGCCCTTGCCTATATGCTGCGCGAGCAGGGGCTTTCAAGGGACTGTTCGGCCCGCCGCTTTTCCGGGTAGGCCTCCTGGAAAGCTCAGTGGACTCTCGAACGGCTGCCTGGCCGGCGTATCCGCCGGCTGAACGGCCGCAGGCAGGCGCGGAGAAGGAGGAGCGATGGCGGCAGGGCGGAGCATGCTCACGGCACCGAGAGTGGGACTCGTCGGGACCTATCCCCCGACGCGGTGCGGGATCGCGACATTCAACGCTTCGCTAGCCGAGGCGATCACCACGGCGATGCCGGAGTGCCGCATCGGCGTCGTGGCCTGCGCCGACGGACCGCCGCCGCCGCGCGAGGCGAGCGACGTCGTCGCCGAGCTCCGGAGCGGATCCGCCGAGGCGCGGGCCGCCGCGGTCGCGGCGCTGCGCGACTTCGACGTCGCGATCGTGCAGCACGAGTTCGGGATCTACGGCGGGCCCGACGGCTCGGAGGTGGTGAGCCTCCTTCGCGAGCTGACGGTCCCGTCGATCGTCGTCCTCCACACGGTGCTCAGGCGACCGACGCCCGAGCAGCGCCGGATCGTCGAGCAGCTCGGGCGGCTCGCCGACCGGCTGGTCGTGCAGAGCGCGGCTGCACGTGCTCGCCTGCTCGAGCAGTACGCCGTCGATTCGACGAGGGTGCAGACGATCCCGCACGGGGCGCGGCCGAACATCGCGCCGGAGCGCGCGCACGACGACGGCGCCGCGCCGGTCGTCCTCACCTGGGGGCTGCTGAGCGCCGGCAAGGGCATCGAGTGGGGCATCGATGCGATCGCCATGCTCTCGGATCTGCAGCCTGCGCCGCGCTACGTCGTCACGGGGCAGACGCATCCGAAGGTGTTGGAGCTGCACGGCGAGGAGTACCGCGAGTCATTGCGGTCGCGCGCGGCGGCGCTCGGCGTCGCCGAGCGCGTCGAGCTCGACGACTCGTACCGCGATACGGGTTCGCTGCTGCAGCGGATCCGCGAGGCGGACGTCGTGTTGCTCCCGTATCGCTCGCGCGAGCAGGTCGTCTCCGGCGTGCTCGTCGAGGCGCTCGCCTCCGGCAAGCCGGTCGTCGCGACGCGGTTCCCACACGCCGAGGAGCTGCTCGCCGGCGCTGCAGGCCTGCTCGTCCCGCACGAGAACGCGGAGGCGATCGCCGAGGCGCTTCGCCGCCTGCTGACCGACGAGGAGGTCGCCGCACGCGCCGCGGCCGCCGCCCGCCGGGAGGGGGAGCAGCTGTCCTGGGAGAGCGTCGGCGCGCGGTACCTCGAGCTCGCGTCCGAGCTCGTGCGGCCGGCTCCTGTCGCGGTGAGGCGGGAGCCGACGATCCCCGCGCCTCGTTTCGAACACCTGCTCGACCTCAGTGACGGCGCCGGCGTCTTCGAGCACGCGAAGGGCACGGTCGTCCGGCGCGAGCACGGCTACTGCACCGACGACGTCGCACGCGCGCTCGTCGTGCTGATGCGCGAGCCGGAGCGCCCGCCGCGCCTGGAACGGCTCGCCGAGACCTGTCTGTCGTTCCTCGAGCGCGCGCAGCTCCCGGACGGACGCTTCCACAACCGCCGCTCCACCGCCGGCGAATGGCTCGATGCCGTAGGCCCGGACGACGCCACGGGTCGAGCGCTCTGGGCGGCAGGAGCGGCGGCCGCTGCGGCGACGACGCGGGAGCAACGCGCGCGTGCTCGGCGGCTGCTCGAGGCCGGCGCCGGCTTCCGAAGCCAGTGGCCGCGCGCGAACGCCTTCGCGGTTCTCGGCGCGGTCGCGCTGCTCGCAGCCGCTCCCGCACGCCCCGCCGGCGCGCACATCCTGCTCGGCGCGACCGCTGCGGGGCTCGGCCGCGTCTCGCGCGATCGCGCCTGGCCGTGGCCCGAGCCCCGGCTCACCTATGCGAACCCGACGCTCGCAGAGGCTCGGATCGCGGCCGGCGTCGAGCTCGGCGACGATCAGCTGCTCGCGGAAGGGCTCGAGCTACTCGACTGGCTCGTCGAGGTGGAGACGAGGGGTGACCACTTCAGCTTCACGCCCGTCGACGGCTGGGCGCGCGGCGAGGCGCGGCCGGGGTTCGATCAGCAGCCGGTGGAGGCAGGGGCGATGGCGGACGCCTGCGCCCGCGCGTTCGACGCGACGGGTGACGCGATGTGGGTCGACCGGGCACTGCTCGCCGCGCGGTGGTTCCTGGGGCGAAACGACGTCGGCGTGCCGCTGCTCGACTCGCGTACCGGCGGCTGCAGAGATGGGCTGGAACGCGACGGCGTCAACGAGAACGAGGGCGCCGAGTCGACGATCGCGTCGATCAGCGCGATGCAGCAGGCGCGGCGCGTTCAGGCCGCTGCACGGAGAGCGCCGATCAGCGGCGCCGCCTCGACCTCGGCCGCGCCGACGCAGCGATCGGCTGCGCCGTACGTCAGGTAGACGGTGCCGTCGGGCCGTCCAACGGCGCCCTGCACGAAGACGACTTCGTCGACGTCGCCGTTCCGCTCCCAGGAGAGCTCCGGCCGGAGGATCGGCTGATCCAGAACCGACACGAGCACGCCCGTCTCGGCGTCGAGGAGCGCGACGTTGATCGTGTAGCGCGACTCGGTGTCGCGCTCGTGGTAGAAGAGCAGCAGCGCACCGTCGACGTCGACCGGCGGCGCGCCCGCGCCGACACCGAGGCCGCCCGTCGCCGGCCGGATCAACGTGTGCCGATCGAGCTCGGACATGTGCGCGTCCCAGTAGTCGCCGTCCGCGGCGTACAGGTGCTCGAGCGAGTCGAACAGCGCGAGCTGCATGTTCGGGTGGATGCGATGGATCAGCGCGACGCGGCCGTCGCGGAGATTGAAGAGCACGGCGTCCTTGTCGGGCACGCCCGCCGGCCCGACGACGCGGCCGGAGGTCGGATTGAGCGCGAAGCGCCCGTCGGCATACGCGAGGCGGTGGACGCCGACCTGCCACGGCTCCCCCGACGCGGGCTCGGGCAGATAGGTGTACGTCATGAGCACGTGCTCCGTCCCATCTGCACGGATGCGCTGCACGCGCGGGTCCTCGAGGCTCTGCGCGCCTTCGTCCGCTCCCGTGCCGAGCACCTGCTGGAACGAGTAGTCGAGCCCGTCCTCCGACGTGAACACGAGCACGTCGGACACGTAGTCGAGGAAGCGAGGCCCCGGCCCGTCGTTGCGCACGTACCCGTCGCGGACGCCGCGCGCGAAGAGATGGAAGACGCCGTCGACGACGATCAGGCCGGCGTTGAAGATCGGGCCGTAGCCGGGGACGGCGCCGAAGGCGATCACGGGCGTCTCCCGAAGACGCCGCGCGGTGACGGCCAGGGTTTGATCGGGCATTTCTTGCAAATCTCTCTACAGGAGTCATCGGACGAATGAGCCAAGCCTTGAGGTCCGCCGAGCTCTTCAAGCGCTACGAAGGCAATCCGATCCTAACGGCGCACGACTGGCCGTACACCGTCAATGCCGTCTTCAACCCCGGCGCGACGCGAGTCGACAGCGAGACGCTGCTGCTCGTCCGCGTCGAGGACCGGACCGGGCTGTCGCACCTCTGCATCGCGCGCAGCGCCGACGGGCTCGAGGGGTGGACGGTCGACGTCGACCGGCGCCTGCTCCCCGATGTCGAGTCCGAGACGGAGCGCTACGGGATCGAGGATCCCCGCATCACGCTCTGCGGCGACGAGCACATGGTCGTGTACACCGGTTACTCGAGCGCCGGGCCGCTCGTCAGGCTCGCTTCGACGCGCGACTTCGAGACGTTCGAGCGGCACCGTACGCTGATGCCGCCTGAGGACAAGGATGCCGCTCTCTTTCCGCGTACCTTCGACGGCCGGTTCGCGCTCATCCACCGGCCGGTCGCGACGGCGCCGCGGCAGATGGCCCACATCTGGCTCTCCTGGAGCCCGGATCTGCACTACTGGGGCGACCACACGGTCCTGATCCCGGCCCGCGAGGGCGGCTGGTGGGACGCCAACAAGGTCGGGCTCGGCCCGCCGCCGCTCGAGACCGAGCGCGGTTGGCTGCTTCTCTACCACGGCGTCCGCGTCACCGTCGCCGGCGCGCTCTACAGGCTCGGCCTCGCGCTCCTCGACCTCGAGCATCCGGACCGGGTGCTCGCCCGCTCGACGGAATGGATCTTCGGGCCCCACGCTCCATACGAGCTTGCCGGCGACGTGCCCGCCGTGGTCTTCCCGTGCGGCTGGACGCTCGGCGACGACGGCGACACGGTCCGGATCTACTACGGCGCCTCCGACACCTCGATCTGCGTCGCAACGGCAAGCCTCACGGCGCTGCTCGACTGGCTCGAACGCCACGCCTCCTGAGCGCGTGGGCGCGCTTCGCGTCGCGATGCTGGCGCCGATCTCGTGGCGCGTCCCGCCGCGCCACTACGGCCCGTGGGAGCAGTTCGCCTCGCTGCTCACGGAGGGGCTCGTCGACCGCGGCGTCGACGTCACGCTGTTTGCCACCGCGGACTCGCAGACGCGCGCCCGGCTCGTCGGCACCGCGCCCACCGGCTACTCGGAGGACCCGCGGCTCGACGCAAAGGTCTGGGAGACGCTCCACATCGGAGCCGTCTTCGAGCGCGCCGGTGAGTTCGACCTGATCCACAACAGCGCCGACTTCCCGCCGTTGGCATACAGCCGCCTCGTCGACACGCCCGTCGTGACGACGATCCACGGGTTCTCGTCCGAGCGCATCGTCCCGGTCTACGAGCGCTACGACGGCCACGTCCACTACGTCGCGATCAGCGACGCCGACCGCCACCCGAACCTGCACTACGCCGCGACCATCCACCACGGCATCGACATGAGCGCGTTCGAGCTCGGCGACGGCTCCGGCGGCTACCTCCTCTTCTTCGGCCGGATCCATCCCGACAAGGGCGCGGTCGAGGCGATCGACCTCGCGGAGCGCACCGGCCTGCCGCTCGTCCTCGCCGGCATCGTCCAGGACGAGCGCTACTACGACGAGCTCGTGGCGCCTCGCGTCGACGGCGACCGAGTCCGCTACCTCGGCGCCGTCGGCCCCGAGCGGCGCGCCGATCTGCTCGGCCGCGCCCGCGCGCTCGTCCACCTCGTCAACTTCGACGAGCCCTTCGGCTTCAGCGTTGTCGAGGCGATGGCCTGCGGCACGCCCGTGGTCGCGCGGCCGCGCGGCTCGCTCCCGGAGCTCGTGCGCTCGGCCGAGAACGGCTTTCTCGTCTCGTCGCTCGACGAGGCGGCCGCCGCAGTCGGTGCCGCACCCACCCTCGACCGGGCACGGGTGCGGGCGTCGGTCGAGCGCCGCTTCGCCGCGGACAGGATGGTCGAGGACTACCTCGCCCTCTACCGGCGCCTGACGCCTGCATCACCCGGGTAGGGCGATGCGTGGGCCGCCCGCGCGCGGTTCTGTTCAGCGGTGTCCCGCATGCCGCTCGCGGCGTTGCTCGGCGCCGCGGCGCTGACCCTCGGCGCGTGCGCGAGCGACCGCAGCGCCGCGGGGTCGAGCTTCCAGCCGGTGAGGCCCGGCGTGCTGACCGTCGCGACCGCGTTTCTGCCGGCCCCCGGGTTCTGGCAGGGCCGCCCGCCGACCTTCGGGCTCGAGGCGGGGCTGGCGGCGGCTTTGGCGCGCCGTCTCGGCCTCCACCGCGTCGAGGTGGTGCAGGTGCCGTTCGCGCAGCTCGTCCGCGGAAAGCTCCACGGCGCGGACATCGCGCTCTCGCAGCTGACGCCGACCAAGGAGCGCGAACGCTCGGTCGACTTCACGACGGCGTACCTGGACGCCCCGCCGGGGGTCCTCGCGCGCAAGGGAGTAGAGGCAAGCGACGTCCACAGCCTCCAGGGGCTCCGCTGGGTCGTCTCTCGACTCTCGACGCTGACGCCGATCGTCACGGACCGGATCCGACCGAGCCGGCCCCCGGTCGTCGTCGACGACCGTTCGGAGGCGCTCGCCGTGCTTCGCTCCGGCCGGGCGGACGCGCTGCTGCTCGATCTCCCGGTAGCGCTCGGCCTCGCCCACGCCGACTGGCGGTTTCAGGTGCTCGGGCAGCTGGACGGAGGCGAGGATCTCGCGGGCGCGCTGCCGAACGGATCATCGAATGGCGAGGTCGTCGATTCGGCGATCCGCGCGCTCCAGGCCGACGGGACGATCGACCAGCTCGTCTCGCGCTGGCTCGGCAAGAGCGAGGACGACGTGCCCCTGATCCTGACCGAGCAATGACCCTGCTCGCCGCCATCACAGCGCCTTCGGGGCCGGTCTTCGAGTTCTTCGTGCTGTTCGCCGTGATCCTGTTCGGGCCGATCATCTTCTCCCGCTTCCGACTGCCGGGACTGATCGGGCTCGTGCTCGGCGGCTTCGCGATCGGCGCGCACGGGCTCGGGTGGATCAGTGCGGGGAATCACACCGTCCCCGAGCTCGGGCACCTCGGCCTCCTCTACCTGATGTTCGTGGCCGGGCTCGAGCTCGACCTGCAGGTGCTGAAGGACTACCGGCGCGCAGCCGTGGTGCTCGGGCTGTTCGCGTTCGCGATCCCGGCCGCCGGCGGGTTCTTGCTCGGCCAGGCACTTGGATGGTCGACTGCCGCGAGCTGTCTGCTCGGCGCCCTCGCGTCGTCGCACACGCTGATCACCTATCCGATGATTCGCGACGCCGGCCTCGGCTCGAACCCCGCGGTCGCGTCGGCGGTCGGCGCAACGGTGCTCACGGACACGCTCGCGCTCGTCGCCCTCGCGGTGGTGTCCGGCTCGCAGACGGAATCGGGCTCCGGCGTAAGGATTCTCGTCGAGCTGGCGATCGGCTTCGTCGTATTGCTCGTCGTGGGGCTGATCCTGCTGCCGCGGGCCGTCGACGCCGCGTTCCGCGTGTGGGGCTCGGACCGCGTCGGTCGGTACGTCGTGATCATCGTCGCGCTGCTCTTCATGGCGATGCTGGCTCAGGTCTTCGGCATCGAAGGGATCGTCGGAGCGTTCTTCGCCGGCCTCGCGCTCAACCGCCTCGTTCCCAACGAGGGCCCGTCGATGGAGCGCGTGGAGTTCTTCGGCGCGGCCGTCTTCGTGCCTGTCTTCCTCGTCTCGATCGGATTGCTGCTCGACCCGTCGGTCATGTTCACGGGCGAGACGCTGAAGCTGGCTCTGTGGATCTGCCTCGTCGCTCTCGGCGGCAAGGCGATCGCCTGCTGGCTCGCAGGATTGCTGCTCGGGTTCAGCAGGCCCGAGCGGGCCGTCATGTTCACGCTGACTGCGCCGCAGGCGGCGGCGACGCTGGCGGTGACGCTGATCGGTTTCGAGATCGGGCTCTTCGGGACCTCGGTCGTGAACGCGGTGCTCGTCCTGATTCTCGTCAGCATCGTCCTCTCGGCGCTGCTCGCGGAAAGGGTGATCGAGTGGCTCCCGTCCCGGGTCGTGCACCGCCCGCCGTTGGGCGGAAAGGTGCTCGTCGTCACGACCTCGACGGGACCATCCGACGCGGCGGTGCGGGTGGCGACGCTGCTGGCCCGCCCCGACGGCGGCCACAGCGAGGTCATGATCACGCGCACGCCGACCGATCCGGCTCCCGACAGGAGTGCGCTGCGGGCCGTCGAGAAGCGGATCTTCCGCCACGGCTTCGACGGCCACGTGCGGACCGATGTCGTCCAACTGGACGATGCGGTGGCGAAGGCGATCCTGACGACCGAGCCCTCGCTCGTGATCGTCGACGAGCCGTCGTTCGACGCCTCCCCGGCTCACGTGCCGGTGCTCGTCGTGCACGGCGTGACACCGAGCCCGCGCGCCGTACGGTTGATCGCGGCCGCAGACGACAAGAATGGCGTCGCGGCAGAGGTCGCCCGACGGCTTGCGAGAGCCGACTCGAAGCTCTTCCGCGGCCGAAGGCGCACCGACGCCGAAGCCGCCAAACGCTGACGTGGGTTCGTCCCTGCTGAGGGGAGCACCCATTCCCTGGGCGCCCCTGGATAGCTACGGTCGATGGGCACCCTTCGAAAGGAGCCCCATGGAGTGGAAGCTCGAGCTGATCGCCGTCCCCATCTCCGACGTCGACCGCGCCAAGGCCTTCTATGTCGAGCAGGTCGGATTCAACTCCGACCACGACCATACCGTCAGCGACGAGATCCGCTTCGTGCAGTTGACGCCGCCCGGCTCCGCGTGCTCGATCGCGTTCGGCAAAGGCGTCTCGCCGTCGCCGCCCGGCTCGGTGCAGGGACTGCAGCTCGTGGTACCGGACGTCCAGGCCGCGCGCGCGGAGCTGGTCTCGCGTGGCGTCGATGCCAGCGACGTGCAGGAGCTCCCGTGGGGCTCGTTCGTCTTCTTCAGCGACCCGGACGGCAACGGCTGGGCCGTCCAGCAGGTGCCGGCGCCCGACTAGCAAGAGTCTTGTTCAACCAGTTCACCCAGCTCGTCGCCGATGCCTCGGGATGGGCGTACGCGATCGTCTTCCTGCTCGCGGTGCTCGACGTGTTCGTGCCGATCGTGCCGAGCGAGACGGCGGTCATCACCGCAGGTGTCGTGGCCGCGAGCGGCGACCTCAGCCTGCCGTTCGTGATCGCGGCTGCGGCCGCCGGCGCCTTCGTCGGCGACAACAGCTCCTACCTCGTCGGCCGGCGGTTCGGAAGACGCGCGACGGACCGGTTCTTCAGTCACGGTAAGGGCGCAGAGCGGCTCGACTGGGCCGAGACCCAGCTCGACGAACGCGGCGGCGAGCTGATCGCCGTCGGACGGTTCATCCCCGGGGGACGGACCGTGGTGACGCTCAGCGCGGGCACGCTGCGGTACCCGTGGCGCCGCTTCGTCGTCTTCGACGCCGTTGCCGCGCTCGGGTGGGCTCTCTACGCGTCGCTGCTCGGCTACTTCGGCGGCCGCGCCTTCGAAAACGCTGCCTGGAAGGGGCTGCTGCTCGCGCTCGGAATCGCCTTCGCCGTCACCGGCAGCATCGAGCTCGTTCGCTGGGCGCTCCGGCGCCGTAAGCAGAGCAGGGAGGCCGAGGCCTTAGAGCTACCTGTAGCTACCTGCGTGCTGTCGCGGTCGACTGAGCGCGCCGACGGGCGGCCAGACGGCCCCAACCCTCGAATGCGTCCACGGCCGCAGCGACTCCACCGAGCCAGCGGAGCAGAATGATGTTGAAGGCCCAGAGAACGCCGATGAAGATCCATCCCCACATGCTCCAGAGGACACCGCCGCGCGCACGTTATTCTCGGTTCCTGGCGCTCCTCTTCGTGATCGGCGCAGTCGCGTCGGGCTGCGGCGCCGGCTCACAGCGCGAGTCGTCGGTCGAAGCGCAGCGGGACGTGGCCCGGCAGTTCGCGGTGGCGATCTTCCACGGTCAGACCGCTACCGCCGTCGGCTTGCTCGCCGACCGCCACGATCCGGCGCTGATCTGGCTCACCGGACGTGCCGCACGTCCGTGGAAGGCGAGCCACGCCTCGATACGGCTGCCCGGCAGGCACGCCGGCCACAGCTGGGTGTTCGGCTACGCCGGCACGCGCACCCACCGCGACGGGAGCTTCGAGCAGGTGCGCGGCGACATCGTCGTCGGCGTCGTTGCCTCGCCGGGAGGCGCCGGCGTCGAGTCGTTCGCGCTCCCTCATCCGACGATCCGCTTCGGAACGCACCACGACTCGGTGCTCCTGCCCTCCAACCGCTGACAGGCAGTTGTTGCGCACTCGGCGGCGAATGTCCAGAATCGGACGCGTGGCAGAGACACGCACCGACCTGCGACTCGCACGCGACGGCGGCACGCCCGCCCGCACGCGGCCGGAGCAGCCGATGTTCCCGGGCGGCATGGAGCTCGGAGACGAGGAGGCCGAGGCCGCGGCTCGGGTGATCCGCAGCCACAACGTCTTCCGCTACTACGGCGTCGGAGCAGGGCCTCACGAGGCCGAGGACTTCGAGCGCGAATTCGCCGCACATCTGGGAGCAAAGCATGCGCTCTGCCTCAACGCGGGCTCGTCCGCGCTCATCTGCGGGTTGATCGGGGCCGGGGTCGCGCCGGGCGACGAGGTGATCGTGCCCGCGTACACGTGGAACGCGACCGCGAACGCCGTCGTCGCCGCGCGCGCGGTTCCGATCCTGGCCGAGGTGGACGACTCGCTCACTCTCGATCCCGCAGACGTCCGTCGGAAGATCACGCCGAGGACGAAGGCGCTCCTCCCCGTCCACATGCGCGGCGCTCCGGCAGACATGGACGCGCTGACGGCAGTCGCGTCGGAGCACGGGCTCGTCGTGATCGAGGATGTCTGCCAGGCGGCCGGCGCGAGCTACCACGGACAGCGTCTCGGGACCTTCGGCGACGCGGCCGCCTTCAGCCTCCAGTTCAACAAGATCATCACCACCGGCGAGGGCGGCGTGATGATCACCGATCGCGACGATCTCTACGACCTGGCGATCGACGTGCACGACTGCGCGGGCTCGGTTCGCCGCGGCGTCGGCCTGCCGCGCTTCGCCGGCTGGAACTTCCGCGCTTCCGAGATCCAGGCGGCGGTCGCGCGAGTGCAGCTGGCGCGCCTGGACGGGCTACTCGAGCGGATGCGCGCGAACCACTCCTACCTCGCCGAGCGCGTGGGTGCGCTTCCGGGCCTGACGCTTCGCCGCTCGAACGACGACGCCGGTGACGCCGGCATCTGCCTGATCGGGTTCATGGAGAGCGCGGAGCTCGCGGCCGAGGCGGTCGAGGCACTCAGGCTCGAAGGCGTCGAGGCGATGCGCGTCTACGACCCGCAGGTTCCCGACCTCCACGTCTATCCGTTCTGGCAGCCGATCTTCGAGGCGCTCGCCGAGGCAGGCCGGCCGGCACCCGAGTGCCCTCGCACGCTGGCGCTGCTCGCGCGGTCGATCCACGTCGACGTGTCGCCGCTCTGCGACGAGCATGACCTCGATGAGATCGCCTTCGCGTTCGAGAAGGTCGCACGCGTGATCCTCGCTTGACGGTCCGCGTCGGCGTGGTCGGAGGCGGACTGGTCGCCCAGGCGGAGCACCTCCCCTACCTTTCTTCGCTCCGCGACCGGTTCTCGGTTGCCGCGCTCGCCGAGCCGAGCCGCACCGTCCGCGAGGCGCTCGCCGCACGCTACGGGATCGAGGAGATGTACGCCGACGACCGCTCGATGCTCGACGCAGGAGGCCTCGATGCCGTCGTCGTCTGCTCCCCGCACGGGACGCACGCGGAGGTCGTCCTTGCCGCACTCGATGCGGGCCTGCACGTCTTCACCGAGAAGCCGATGTGCATCACGCTCGCAGACGCCGACGCGATCGTCGCGGCGCGTGACCGCGCGGGCAAGGTCGTGCAGGTCGGGACGATGAAGCGCTACGACCCGGCAGTCGAGGCGATGCTCGACGCCCTACCCGGCTCCGCGGGCGACCTGCGCTACGTCAGCGTCGTCGTCAACGATCCCGAGTTCGAGCCGTTCTTCGAGCCCGGCGAGATCGTGCGCGGCGACGATGTCCCGCGCGAGCTGATCGACCGGACGCGTCGCGCTGAGTCGGAGCAGGTCGAGCAGGCGGTCGGATCGGGTGGCGAGGACGTCGTCCGCGCCTTCAGCGATAGCTTCCTCGGCAGCCTCCTCCACGATCTCAGCGTCGTCCACGGGATGCTCGAGCGACTCGGCGAACCGCTGCCGGCACGGGTCGTCGCCGGCGACTGGTGGAACGAGGGACGCGCGGTCTACGGAGCGATGCGCCTCCAGAACGGTGCCCGCGTCGACGGGACGTGGATTCAGGTCCTCGAGACGTTCGAGTACCGCGAGACGATCCAGTTCATGTTCGCCGACGAGGTCCACTCGCTCGAGTTCCCGTCCCCGTGGCTCAAGCAGCATCCGACCGTCTACCGCCGCAGCCGCCGAGACGGCCGTACCGTCGACGTGCGCATCGTGAATGCCTATGACGAGGCCTTCCGGCGCGAGCTGCTGCACTTCCACGACTGCATCGTCGACGGGACACCCTGCCGGACGCCGCCCGAAGGGGCTCGTCTCGACATCGAGGTCCTGACGCAGATGTTCCTCGCCGCATCGCGCTGATGCGCGCGGCGATCATGGGCACCGGCTTCATCGCGCGCGTGCACGCGACCGCGCTGCGCGCGATCGGCGTCGAGATCGTGGCGGTCTCGGGGCGGACGGCCGCGGGCGCCGAGACGTTCGGGGAAGGACGGCCGTACGACGACCTCGCCGCTCTGCTCGAGCGCGAGCGGGTCGACGTGCTGCACCTATGCACCCCGAATGCAATCCACGCGGCGCCGGCGCTCGCGGCAATCGAACGCGGCGTCCACGTTGTCTGCGAGAAGCCGCTTGCGGTCTCGACCGACGAGACGCGCGCGATGACCGCCGCGGCGGAGGCGCAGGGAGTCGTTCACGCGACCTGTTACCACGTCCGCGGCTATCCACTTGTCGAGCAGATGCGCGTCGACGTCGCCGAGGGCGTCCTCGGCGACGTCTCGTTCGTGCACGGCCGCTACCTCTGCGACGACGTCCTCTTCCCCGCGTCGGGGTGGCGGCTCGATCCCGGGCAGTCGGGGCCGTCATACGTCGTCGGCGACCTCGGAACGCACTGGCTCGACCTCGCCGAGCACGTCACCGGGCAGCAGGTCACAGAGGTGTACGCGGAGTTCCGCTCGTTCGGAACGGAGCCGCTCGAGGACTACGCGGCGCTCCTCCTCCACTTCGACGGAGGCACGGCCGGCTCTGTCGTCCTGTCGGCGGGCGCCGCCGGCCGGAAGAACCAGCTGCTGTTCGAGTGTGAGGGGACGAAGGCCGGGCTCACCTGGGATCAGGAGGCGCCGACCGAGATGCGCCGTCGTCCGGCCGACGGGCCGGCGCAGGTCGTCGTCAAGGACCCGGCCGCGAACGCCGAGTCGGCGCGGGGGCTGTCCCGCTATCCGGCAGGCCACGGCGAGGGCTACGGCGGCGCCTTTCGCAACCTCTTCGCCGCCGTCTATGCGACGATCGAGGGACGCGGGCACGCACCCTTTCCGACCTTCCGTGACGGCCATCGAGGGGTCGCCACCGTGGAGGCCGCGGTCCGCAGCGCCCGCGACAGCGGCTGGGCCAAGGTCGAGCTTTAGAACTTCTCAGGCTCGTCGGGTGCGCACGGCAAGCCGGGTCCGCCGCACGCCCGCCGGCAAGAGGAAGGCAATCGCGATCAGCACGAGCGATGCTGCGAGCAGGAGCGACGCCAGCGCGTTGACCTCGGGCGTGATCCCGAACTTGACCTGCGTGTAGATGTAGATCGGCAGCGTGTTGTGACCGCCGATCAGGAAGAGCGTGATGATGAACTCGTCCAGCGAGAGGGTGAACGCGAACAGCGCTCCGGCGAAGATCGCGGGCATGATCAGCGGCAGGACGACCCGTCGCAGCCGGTTGAACGTGTTCGCTCCGAGATCGCTCGCCGCGCGCTCGAGCGCCGGGTCGAATCCCTGGAGCCGCGCCGCGACGAGCAGCAGGACGAACGGCGTCGTGTAGATCGCCTGGCCGATGACGGCGGTCTGCGGCGAGAGCTGGAAGTGGAACGTGCTGGTGAGCAGTACGAGGAGGCTGACGCCGATCAGCAGCCCCGGGATCATGATCGGCAGCGTGAACGCGATTCGCACTCCGCTCCGAAACGGCAAGCGCGACCGCACGAGCGGGAACGCGGCCGCTGTCCCGACGATCGTCGAGATCACGGTCACCTCGACGGCGACCCTGAGGCTCGTCGAGAGCGCGTCCTTGATCTGGTAGTCGCCGAACACCTGGCCGTACCAGCTCGTCGTCCAGCCCGTGAACGGAAACGTCCCGTACCTGTTGGCGTTGAAGCTGAAGACGACGAGGAGGACGATCGGCGCGAACAGGAAGACGTAGACGAAGACCGCCCAGCCGCCGAGCAGCGTCCGAACGAGCCGAGCATGAGGCGAGACGACCTCGAGCTCACGCACGAGTCGCGTCCTCCACGTCGAGCGACCGCCGGAAGACGATCAGCAGCAGGACGATGAGCGCGGCGACGAGCAGTGCCGCGGCCGCGCCGCGCGTGTACTGCGCACCGGAAAAGAAGTTGACGATCAGGTTGCCGATCATCACGCCCCGCGCGCCACCGACGAGCTGCGGCGCGAGATATTCGCCGAGAACGGGGATGAAGACGAAGATCACCGCGGTCGTGATTCCCGCTTTCATCTGCGGCAGCAGGATGCGCCTGATTACCGTGTGCGGACGCGCTCCGAGGTCCATCGCGGCCTTGAACTGATTCCAGTCGAAGCGCTCGAGCGACGCGTAGAGCGTCAGCACCGCGAACGGGAAGTAGAGGTAGACGAGCACGAGGATCACCGCAGGGCGGTCGTAGAGGAAGAACGAGAGCGGGTGATTCGTGATGTGCGTCCACT
>Ga0136846_1237470_pt1 | contig 21354 bp, 23 predicted proteins | sample HopSoiMetagenom2_FD_96841 | JGI IMG/M metagenome (GOLD analysis project Ga0136846, IMG submission 96841) | Grasslands soil microbial communities from Hopland, California, USA - 2 Assembly 2016 (version 4) | ecosystem: Environmental > Terrestrial > Soil > Grasslands | place: USA: Hopland... | reverse complement strand
TGGCCACCGCTTGGGCCAGATTCCAGCTGGGCTGGGCGGGATCGCTGGGGATGGAGGAGAGGAGATCGACGGCATCCACCTCGGCGGAGGTGAGGCCGCTGCGCTCGTCGCCGAAGACCAGCGCCACGTCGCCCCGCGCCGCCGCGAGCTTCTCGGCAGCCTCGCGCGGCGCGAGCAGCGGCCGCTCGGGCCGGGCGCGGGCGGTGGTGCCTACGGACAGGGCGCAGCCCGAGAGCGCCTCGGAGAGCGTGGAGCAGATGCGCGGCCTGTCGAGCAGCTCCTCGGCGTGGACTGCGACGCGGCGGGCGGCCTCGAAATCGAGCGTGCGCGGGTCCACCACCGCCCAGCGCGAGATGCCTGCGCAGCGCAGCGCGCGCGCAGCGGCGCCCAGGTTCTGCGGATTGCGCGGCCTGCAGAGGACGACCCTCAGAGCCCCGAGGCGATCTTCCACTGGTCCTGCACCTTGACGAAGCTCATGCGCGCATCGTCGCTCTCGCTCTTCCATCGCTCGCCGCCGGGGACGGCCACCGCATAGCGGAGCACCTGGAAGTAGTCGAGCCGCGCTTCGGTGTCCCTGACTTGGAGATCCTTGAGGGTGGCCTCGAGCCGGATGCCGGTGACCTTGGCGAAGTCGGTCCTCAGCTTCTGCTCGACCGTCGAATAGTCTGCGGGCGGCACGCCGCGCGCCGGGTCGCCGTGGTCGGAATAGGTGGCGGCGGTGAGCGCGAGGATGGCGCTGGCGTCGCGCGCTTCCAGCGCATTCTTGTAGCGGCCAAACGTATCCAGCACCGAGCGCGTCTGGGGGTTGTCCGGGATGTTGGTCCCGGGCAGCGTGTTGTGCGAGCAGGCGGCGGCGAGCAGGCAGGCGATGGCGATGCGTCTCATGGCGGCCCTCGATGTAGTCACAAAACCGGATTCGGTGGTAGCGAGAATGCGATGGAGGCGTGGATCGACGTCGGTCCGGACGATCTGTCGGAAGGTGAGCTGCGCGGGCTCGAAGTGGGAGAGCGCCTGGTGTTGCTGGCGCGGCTGGGCGGGCGCATCACCGCGATGGACGACTCCTGCAACCACGCCGGGTGCCTGCTCTCGGGTGGTTGGGTGCTGGAAAAAAAGAAGGCGGTGGTCTGCCCCTGCCACGAATATGCCTTCGAGTTGGGAACGGGCCGCAACGTCACCTTCCCGAGGCTGTGTGACGACCAGGTCGCCTTCGAGGTGCGGGTGGAAGGTGGCCGCGTCATGATCCGCCTTCCGGAGTAAAAAAATGGGCCACGACGATCCCAAGCATCCCCCCGATCACGGACACTCCCACGAGCACGGAAGCGTCCCGGCGCAGCACAAATCCCGCGCGCCGGCCTACGCCAGGGTCTACGTCATCACCTGCTCCGACTCCCGGACCCCAAGCACCGACGAGGGCGGCCGCCTGATCAGGTCGAAGCTCGCCGACCGCGGCCACGTCGTCGCAGGCTCCGCCATCATCCCCGACGAGCCGGCCCGCATCGCCCAGGAACTGCAGCGCGCGCGGGAGGCCGGCGCGCAGGTGGCGCTGATCACCGGCGGCACCGGCATCACCTCGCGCGACAGCACCTTCGAGGCGGTGAGCGCGGCCATCGCGCGGCCGCTGCCGGGCTTCGGCGAGCTCTTCCGCATGCTCTCGTTCCAGGAGATCGGCAGCGCGGCCATGCTCTCGCGCGCCGTCGCCGGAGTGACGCGGGAGGGGCTGGTGGTCTTCGCCATGCCGGGCAGCCCCGCGGCGGTGACGCTGGCGTGCGACCGGCTCATCCTGCCCGAGCTGGGCCACGTGTTGGAGGAGCTGGCCCGGTGAAGCCCTGGGCGCGCGCGGAGCTGATCCGGCCCGCGCTGGACCGGCTGCTGGACTCGACCGACGCGCCTGAGCGGATGCGCGGCGATCCGGTGGAGCTGCCGCACCGGTACAGCGATCCACAGGACGTGGAGGTGGCGGCGCTGCTCTCGGCGGCGCTGGCCTATGGCCGCGTGGACCTGTTCAAGCCGCGGCTCACGCGCCTGCTCGATGCGCTGGGCCCGTCGCCCGCCGCCGTCGCGCGAGATTCAACGCCTGTGGAATTGCTGCGGCGCGCCCGGGGATTCGAGTACCGCATGACCGGCCCGCGCGACGTGGCCTGCCTGCTCTACGGGGCGGGCGCGGTTCTGCGCGCGCACGGCTCGTTGGGGGCCTGCTTCACGGGGCACTACCGCCGCCTGGGCGATTTGCGCGCGGCGCTGGGCGCCTTCGTGGACGAGCTGTGCGCGCCCGACTTCACGCCCATCGCCGGCGCGCGCGCGCCGACCCGCAGGCTCAAACACCTCCTGCCGCATCCTGGGCGCGGGAGCGCGTGCAAGCGCCTCAACCTCTTCCTGCGCTGGATGATCCGCGGCCCGGACGGCGTGGACTTCGGCCTCTGGCGCGACGTGCCGGCGGCGGCGCTGGTGGTGCCGCTCGACACACACGTGCATCGCATCGGCCGCTTCATCGGACTGACGCGGCGCAAGGACCTGTCGTGGAAGACGGCGGAGGACGTGACGCGGAGGCTGCGCTCGCTGGATGCCGGGGATCCGGTTCGCTACGACTTTGCGCTCAGCCACCTGGGCATCAGCGGGACCTGCGCGGCCCGCAAGGACGCGCGGCGCTGCGCGGGGTGCCCGCTCAAGCCGATCTGCCGGTACTGGGTCTAGCGCCGGCGAGTTGTGTACCGGGTGTACACCTCGTACACAGCGGGTCGGTCCACCCCCACCACCGGGTCAGTCCACCTCGTGCGTGGGCTGGATCTTCTGCTTTTCCTCCAGGCTCGGCTCGCGGCCGATGCCGCCGCGCTGCTTCTGCCGGTCGCGCGGGTCGAGCGGGGTCTGCGCGCCCCCCTTGCCGCCGCGAGGGGTCCTGTCCTAAGACCCCGACGTGCAGAAGAGCGGCCTCATCCACCTCTGGATCAACGGCGAGGACCACGCCTTGGCCGTTCCGGCCCAGCGCACGCTGCTGGAAGCCCTGCGCTACGACCTGGGACTCACCGGCTCCAAGCAGGGATGCGACAAGGGGGACTGCGGCGCCTGCACCGTGCTGGCGGCGCCCCGCGGGTCCACGGCGCGCGGCGAGGCCATCCTCGCCTGCATCACCCTGGCCATCGACGCCCAGGACCTGGCCATCACCACCATCGAGGGCCTCGCCGGCCCCTCGGGCCTCGACCCGGTGCAGCGTGCCTTCGCCGACTGCGGAGCACTGCAATGCGGCTTCTGCCAACCGGGGATGATGCTCTCGGCGCGCGCGCTGCTGGACCGCACGCCGCTGCCCACGCTGCCGCAGATCCAGGAGGCGCTCAGCGGCAACCTTTGCCGCTGCACCGGCTACACCAAGATCTACGAGGCGGTCCAGGTGGCCGCGGGCTTGCGCGCGCCCTCGCAGCGTGCTCCCGTGCAGTCTGAGCGGGCTGCAGCCAGCGACTCGAAGGCGCAGACCGTGACGGAGATCGTGCCGTGAGCATCGGGTCCCGATTTCCCAAGTCGGACGGGGTCGCAAAGGCCGATGGGTCGGGGCTCTACACCGACGACATCGCGCTGCCGCGCATGCTCCACGCCAAGATCCTGCGCTCGCCGCACGCCCACGCGCGCATCCGCAAAATCGACGTGAGCGCGACGGAGGGCTACCCGGGTGTGGTGGCCACGCTGGTGGGCGCGGAGCTGCCGGCAAAGTACGGCGTGATTCCCTGGACGCACGACGAAACCGCGCTGGCCGTGGAGAAGGTGCGCTTCGTCGGCGACGAGGTGGCCTGCGTGGCGGCGGTGGACGAGCGCACCGCAGAAGAAGCGCTCAAGCTGATCAAGGTGGATTACGAGGTGCTGCCGGCGGTCCTCACCCCCGAGGACGCGCTCCAGCACCCCGAGATCAAGGTCAACGAGAAGGCCAAGGTCGGCAACATCACCAAGCACGTGAATCTGATGTTCGGCGAGGTGGAGGCGGCCATCGCCTCCTCGGCGGCGGTGGTGCGCGAGACGTACCGTTACGCCGGGTCCACCCACGTGCCCATCGAGCCGCACTGCGCGGTGGCGCGCATGGACGCGGACGGCAACCTCACGCTGTGGAGCTCCACGCAGATTCCCCACTACGTGCAGCGCGAGCTGTCGCGCGTGCTCGGGGTTCCGCAGAGCAAGGTGCGGGTGATCCAGCCGCTTCTGGGTGGCGCGTTCGGCGGCAAGAGCGACCCCTTCTCGCTGGAGTTCTGCGTCGCCAAGCTGGCGATGAAGACCGGGCGGCCGGTGAAGATCCTCTTCACCCGCGAGGAGGTCTTCTACGCGCACCGCGGGCGGCATCCGATGACGATGGACGTCACGGTGGCGCTGGACCGCGACGGGCGCATCTCGGCGGTGGACAACCGCATCCTGATAGACGGCGGGGCCTACGCCTCGTTCGGAATGATCACCGCCTACTACGCCGGCCAACTGCTCACCGGGCCGTATCGATTCGGCACCTACCGCTTCGACAGCTACCGCATGTACACCAACAAGCCGCCCTGCGGCCCCAAGCGCGGGCACGGCTCGGTGCAGCCGCGCTTCGGCTTCGAGGTGGCGCTGGACGAGGCGGCGGAGAAGCTCGGCATCGATCCCGTCGAGGTGCGCCGGCGCAACTTCATCGGCGAGTTCGTGGAGACGGTGAACGGCCAGAAGATCACCTCCAACGGCTTCCTCAAGTGCCTGGAGCTGGTGGAGCGCGCCTCGGGCTGGAAGGAGCGGCACGGCAAGCTGGGCCCCGGCCGCGGGCTGGGAGTGGCCGGCTCGATGTACATCAGCGGCACCGCCTATCCGGTCTATCCCAACGAGATGCCGCAGAGCGGCGTGCTGGTGAAGCTCGACCGCTCCGGCCGGGTGACCATCTTCTCCGGCGCCTCCGACATCGGCCAGGGCGTGAACACGCTGCTCTGCCAGATCGCCGCCGAGGAGCTGCACTGCGATCCGCGCGACGTGACGGTGGTGGCGGCCGACACCGATCTGACGCCGGTGGATCTGGGCGCGTACTCGTCGCGCGTCACCTTCATGGTCGGCAACGCCGCGCGCGAGGCGTGCCGGAAACTGGCGGAGAAGCTGCAGGCCGCCGGCGGCCAGAGCTTCGCCGAGGCCTGCCAGCGCGCCGAGGCCGCGGAGGGCGCGCCGCTCGCCGGTACCGGTGGATACCGCACGCAGAAGCTGGGTGGCGACTACCGCGGCGGCACCATCGGGGCCTCGCCCGCGTACTCGTTCACTGCCCACGTCGCGGAGGTGTCCGTCGACGAGGAGACCGGCATCTGGAAGGTCGCGCGCATCTGGGCGGCGCACGACTGCGGCAAGGCGCTCAACCCAACGCTGGTGGAAGGGCAGATCGAAGGCAGCGTCTACATGGGCGCGGCGGAAGCGCAGATGGAGGAGATGGTCTACGACCAGAAGGGCCTGCTCTTCGGGCCCTCGCTCCTCGACTACCGGATCCCCACCAGCCTCGATACTCCGGATCTGGAGTCGTACATCGTCGAGAGCAACGACCCCGGCGGGCCCTACGGCGCCAAGGAGGCCGGCGAAGGGCCGCTGCACCCGGCCATCCCCGCCATCGCCAACGCCATCCACGACGCCTGCGGCATCCGCATCCGCGAGCTGCCCTTCTACCCGCAGCGCATCCTCAAGCTGCTGCGCCAGCGCGACGCCACGCGCGCCGGGGAGCGGGCCGCCTCATGATGACGCTGCCCGAGCTGACGGTGCTGCGCCCCGCCTCGGTGGCCGAGGCGGTGCAGGCCCTGCGCGACAACCCGGGCGCGCGCCTGCTGGCGGGCGGCACGGACATCGTCCCCAACCTCAAGTACGGCATGTACGACACGCAGCGGCTGGTGGCGCTGCGCGGCCTCTCCCGCGAGCTGCGCTACGTGCGCGAGCAGGACGGGCAGTTCCTGCTCGGCGCGCTCTGCACCATCGAGGAGCTTTCGGAGAGCCCGGTCGTCCGGGAGCGGCTGCCCGCGCTCGCCGACGCCTGCCGCCAGATCGCCGGGCCGCAGCTGCGGCGCATGGGCACACTCGGCGGCAACCTCTGCCTCGACACCCGCTGCGTGTACGTCAACCAGACGTATTTCTGGCGCAGCGCCTTGGGCTTCTGCCTGAAGAAGGACGGCACCGCCTGCCACGTGGTGGCGGGCGGCAAGCGCTGCGTGGCGGCGGCGTCGAACGACACCGCGCCGGTGCTGCTGGCGTTCGAGGCGCGCGTCCGCCTGGTCTCACCCCGGGGCGAGCGGGTGGTGCCGCTGCGCGACTTCTATCTCGCCGACGGCACGCACAACACCGTGCTCCAGCCCGACGAGCTCCTGGTCGAAGTCCAGGTGCCTGCACGCGCCGCCTCGATGCGGCAGGCCTTCGCCAAGCTGCGCACGCGCGCCGCCATCGACTTCCCGGCGCTCAACCTGGCGGTGGCGATGGAGCTGGCCGGCAACGCCCTCCGCTCGGTCTCGCTGGCGGTGAGCGCGCTGGCGGCGCGGCCGGCGCTGATCAAGGGCCTGGAAGACCTGACCGGCAAGCCCGCCGACGCGCGACTGGCCGAGGAGCTGGGCCGCCGCGCCCACAAGCAGTGCAAGCCGCTGACGAACATCGGCGTGGACCCGGAATGGCGCCGCGACGTGCTTCCCGTGCTGGTGCGCCGCGCCGTCCTCCGTGCGTTGGAGAGCCCATGAGGAACGTGGCGCTGCTGGCGTTCGTCCTCGCCGCCTGCGCCACAGGCGAGCGGCGCGGTTTCCCCTCGCTCGATCACACCTGGGGCGCGGCCGATTTCGTCCAGGCGGGGGCCGAGGCGGACCGCCTCTCCGGAAGCGACGTGTCGTCGCTGCCCCGGCGGGGAGATCCGGTCTTCAACCGCCTCGTCGATCTCTCGGTGGGGGACGACGTGGGTGACGAATCCCAGCCCCTGGGCGCCCGCGGCGAGCTGACGCGGGGCTACATGGAATCCAGCCTCAGGCTGATGCGGGCCTATGGCCGCGCCGGTCCGGCGTACGTGCCCGAAGTGCGCGAGCTGTTGATGGCCTTCTTCGCCAACGGCTGCGAGATGATGGTGCTGCTGGGGAAGTTCGATCGCATGCCCGACAAGGAGCTGGCGAACCCGGACGCGGTCCACGAGGGCATGGCGCGGATGCGGTCCGGCGTGCGGCAGCTCACCAGCGGCGTCCTGACCATGCTCCACCCGCGCGAGGGCGTGCCCGACGCGGATCGGATCCGCTACGCCGAGCTGGTCGCCTCCCACCTGCCGCACGTGATGCCGCTGATGCCCGATCCGGACCGCGAGGCCGTCTACAAGCAGCTCGACGGGCTGGTGGCGCGGGAGAAGAATCCGGCCGTGCGCACCAGGTTGGCCCGCATCCGGATTCCCCAGCACGTCTCGCCATAGGATTCGCGTCGCGGGCGGCTGCCCGCGGTTCGCCGGCTGTCCGCGCCGCTCGCAGCGGCGGCGCCGCCAACCGCGGCATGGGCGTGGTCCCCTTCGAGGGGGCGTGCGACAAGCGCCTCGCGGGGGTGCGCGATGATCCGATGTGGTCTCTTGCTCGTGTTTTGCGCCGGGGCCTGCGGCGGCGGATCGTCATCGACCTCCCCGGCGGTCAAGGGATGGACGGCGCTCAAGCCGATGCCGGTGCCGCTGGGCGAGGCGGCCGCCGTCGCGCTCGACGGCAAGATCTACGTCGCCGGCGGCTACGACACGGACGCGAGCTTCCAGATCTACGACACGGCGTCGGGAAACTGGGAACAGGGTCCAAGCCTCCCTGCCGGCACCGACAACGCCGGCATGGTGGCGGTGCCGGGCAAGATCTACGTCTTCGGCGGCGAGGCCGCGCGGCACTTGAGCGTCTACGACGTCGCCTCCCGGACCTGGAGCAGCGCCCAGCCGCTGCCTTCGCCGCGCTTCTCCTCGGTGGTCGCGAACGTCGGCGGGACGGTGCACCTGGTCGGCGGCTGGAGCTTCGACCGCAGCAACAACGTCTCCCTCGCCACCCACGACGTCTTCGACCTCGCCTCCGGCACGTATCCGGGAGCCCAGGCGCCCATGCTCGCTGCGCGGAACCACGCCGCCTCGGGCGTGATCGACGGCAAGCTCTACGTGGCCGGCGGCCGCGCACCGGGCCACGAGGCGGAGGACGGCGGAAACCTCGCCACCGCCGAAGTCTACGACCCGGGAGCCGATGCCTGGAGCCCCATCCCCGATCTTCCCACGCCCCGCAGTGGCGCCGCCGCGGCCGTCGTCTCCGGGAACCTCTATGTGCTGGGAGGCAGCCTGCCGGGCTCGACGCTGTACAAGACCATCGAGCGGTACAGCCCGGCGGCGGGCCGCTGGCAGAAGCTCGACGACATGCCGTCCTTCGCCACCGGACAAGCCGCGGCCGCCGTCGGTTCGGACATCTACGTGATGGGCGGTTTCGCCCAGAGCAATGGACAGCGGCAGGGGTTCGCGGGAGTGGGCGAGACGTGGAGATACACGCCACCGCCGTGATTCAGCGGACCAGGCGGACCGCTTTCCCTTCCGACTGATGCGGCCGCAGAACCGCGGGATCCTGGAGGTACCGTTCGGTGAGGCGCTTGCGCGGGAGCAGGCGCAAGGGCGCGCGCAGGACCGACCCTCCGCAGGCCTGCGCCACCAGCAGCGATCTCTCCATCGCGCCCATCTGCGCAAGCGGCTTTTTCAAGACGCCCATCCGCAGCAACCGCTGCTCGGCGCAGGAGGCGGCGAAGTCCAGGAAGGCCGGCAGGCGCGAAAGGACGGGGTGATCGGGCAGCCGCGACTTCATGAACGCGCCCAGCCGGCGAACCCCCCACATCGAGACCAGCGAGAGCCCGAGCAGGCGGCGGCGCACCGAGGGATTCTCCGCCAGCGCTGCGATGGTGCGCTGCTCGCCGAACTCCACGTGCCGTTCCTCCTGCTTCACGGCCCGCTGGAGGATGGAGCGGATCTCCTCGTGGTCCAGCGTGTCGATGATGGCGTAGAGCGCCATGAGCACGAATCCTTCGCCCTGCGCCATCTCCAGGCAGACGTGCTCCTCGAAGCTGCCGGGCATCATGCCGGTGCTGAGAAAGCGCACCATCGGATGGGCCGGGGCGGGCGGCTCGCCCAGGAGATCGAGGATGCGGAGGAAATTGTCGACGTGCTGGAACTCCTCGACGGCCTGCCGCGAGAAGAAGCGGGCCGACTCCAGATCCGGCGCCTCGTAAAGCCACCGGCCGCACTGGATGCCGGTCACCTCGCCGTAGAGGAACTGGTTCATCACCCAGGCAAGCAGGCGGGCGTCGCGCTCCGCGGACAGGCGCGCGGGCCCGAAGTCGAAGGTCATCTCCTCGCGCGTGAGCAGCATGTGCGCGAGGGTAACACGCGGATCTTCCACGGGCCTCGGTCGGGATCATCTCCTTGCGAACGCCGAGCGGGCGAGTACCATCCAACCCCTATGCGAAGGCCGCCAGACGACATTTACGACATCCGGGTGCCCTCGGAGGCGCTGGCGCGGTGGGCGCTCGAGACGGAGGTCGGAGCCCAGGAGGCAACCTGTGCGGCGCTCGCCTTCCTGGTCCACGTCGAGCACGCGGGCACCACGCTCTTGCCCGTCCCGGCCGTGGTGCGCAGCGAGCAGGCAGTGCTCGATCCCGATGGGTTCTTGCGCCAGCCGCGCGGTGCGCTGGAGCACTTCCGCATGCGCGCGGCGCGCGCGGCGGCGTGGATGGACCTGTTCATCTTCTTCCGCGAGCGCTTTCCCACCGCGGCGCAGCGCCAGCCTCCCGAGGCGCTCTACTCCATGGCGCAGCTCTTCGGCCGCCGCGACGACGACGTGGAAGCCGCCACCGATCTGATGGTTCGCGACTGCGTGATGCCGGAGATCGAGGCCGTGCTGGCGCACACATTGACCTACCCGCCGCTGCAGGCGATGATGTCGCGGCTGCGCGAGACGGAGCGCGGCGGCGACGCGCGGCGCCTGGCGGGGGCGGTGCTGGGTGAGCTGACTGGCGCGCGGCTGTGGAAGGTGCGCACCCGGCTGGTGACCACGGGAGCCCGCGCATTGCTCGCCGCCAAGCCGCTGCTCGACGAGTTGGAGCGGGGCGGGTTCAAGGTGGATCGCACGCGCTCGGCGCGCGGATTCGCCCGCAGGCTGGAGGAAGCAGTGGCCGATCTACCGGGGACGCCAATCCTGGAAGCGATCCTCCGGCAGTTGGGCGGATCCCCGGAGGAAGACGCCCTGCGTCGGACCTGAGCTTTCCCGCTTGTCTCAGCGCTGGCGGGCGGCATAGATGTGCCCGCGCGGCGGACCGAACTTGGACATGCTGGCGATGCCGGCGGCCATGAGACAGAGGAGCCCCGCGACGAGCAGCCAGATGGTCTGGCGCGGGGGAAGAAGCCGCTGCATGGGGCCATCGTAACCCCGTGCCGGCGCGAAGTCACATCCCCGAAATAGCGGTGTCCGGACCGCGTAAGGCCGGCATCCGCGGAGGTCTTTCTTGAACGTGTCCAGCGAAGCAGAGGTTCCGCAGCGGGCACCCCGCGCTGCGCCGCCAGCCCTCGTCGCGCTCATCGCGCCCGACGTGGGCATGGAGCGCCAGGCCCGGGTGGGCAAGGCCGGGCTGGCCTTCGCCATTGCGCTGGCCTGCGCCCTCTTCGCGGCCTTCAGCCTCGTCAGCCGCATCGATGCGACCTCCGCCACGCTGCGCAAGCTGGAGCAGGGCGGCCAGCTCACCACCATGAGCGAGCGGCAGATCGAGGACGAGACCAAGAGCGCCGAGCGGCTCTTCCAGGTGAAGGCGGTGGCCGGGGGCGTCCTCGATGCGCCGGTCTTCCTCTTGCTCGATGGCCTGGGCGTGCTGGTCCTGGTGTGGTTCCTGCGAGGGAAGGTCAAGGGTCGCGCCGTCTTCCCGGTGGCGGCTGTCACACTCTTGCCGGGGGCCATCGCCCACGCGCTCGACGGGATCACCGCCCTGAGGCAGGCCTCCCTGCCGCTGGAGGGAGCGCGGCTGGCTCCGCACAACCTGGCCGACGTGCTGGCGGTGTTCGGGCATCCGCTGACGGGCGCGGCGCTGAAGCTGGGCAACGCCTTCGACTTCTTCTCGCTCTGGGCCGCGGTGCTGATGGCCTTCGGCGTGGCGGCGGCAGGCGAGGTGCCCACCCGACGCGCGCTGATCGGCACGTTCTGCGCCTGGGTCTGCCTGCGTCTCATCACAAGCGTCGCAATGGGAGGTTAGCGGTGTCTCGGGTTCTCGTACTCGCACTGTTGGTTTCGACGGCCGCGGCGGCGCAGGAGCGCGCTCCGCTCACGCTGGACGAGGCGGTGAAGATCTCGCTGGAGCGGAATCCTGACTTGCAGCGGCAGGTGCTGCTCACGCTGTCGGCGGAGCAGGACAGGATCCTCGCGCGCTCCGCCATCCTGCCCACGCTCGACTTCAACGCCAGCCTGGCGCGTACGCGCAGCGCCGGCGCCCTGCTGCTCTCCGGCGTGCCCGTCGCCGGCCAGCAGACGGTGGGCTTCTTCAACAACCTGCAGGGCGGCGTGACGTTGCGGCAGCTGGTCTTCGACGGCGGCCGCTGGTGGAACAACATGGCCGCTTCCGAGTTGGCCCTGGACTCCAACCAGGCGCAGGTGGACGAGCAGCGCCTGCAGATCACCTACCTCGTGGAGCAGCGCTTCTACGAACTGGTGCGCGCGCAGCGGACCCTGCTGGTGCTGACCGACGCCGCCAAGCGCAGCCGCGACCAGGCCGATTACACCCAGCGGCTCTTCGAGGGCGGCCGCGCCACACAGGCCGACGTCTATGCCGCCCGGGCCAACCGCGACAACGACGAGGTCACCCGGCTGGGGCAGGAGAGCACGGTCGAGCTGGCGCGCGCCGATCTCGCCGTTGCCATCGGCATCGACCCCGCCGAGCCTCTCGCGGTGGCCGAGCCGCCGCGCCTGATGCAGGACCCGGCGCAGCCTCCGCCGGCCGCGGACGCGGTGGCGCGGGCCATGCAGCAGCGGCCCAGCCTGAAGGCGTTCGCGCTGACCGCGGAGTCGAATCGCAAGGCGGCGACCGCGGCGTACGGCGATTACTGGCCGCGGGTCGCCCTGCAAGGAAGCTGGCAGCGCAGCGTCAGCAACCTCGACGAGTTCCTGGGAAACCCGGCCGAAAACAGCCAGTTGACCGGCGCGGTGGTGCTGACCTGGAACGCGTTCAATGGCCTCGCGACCAACGCCAACGTGGAGAAGGCCAAGATCCAGGTGCTGCTGGCCGAGAACGACCTGGCCAACGGCCGCCGCAACGTGGCCTCCGACGTGGAGAAGGCAGTGGCGCAGCTGGCCACCGCGCGGCAGCAGGCGCGGGTCGCGCAACAGGCGGAGCAGACTGCGAAAGAAGGGCTGCGGCTCGCGCGTACTCGTCAGGAAGTAGGGGTGGGCAACCAGCTCGAGGTCCGCGACGCAGAGCTCAAGCTCACGCAGGCGCAGCTCAACGTAGTGGGTTCGCTGGTGAATGGCCGCGAGGCCGAAGCGGCTCTGCGCCGCGCACAGGGTGGATGAACAAATGACCAAGGGACGCTGGATCCTCGCAGCAATCGTCGTGGCCGTGGTGGGCTTTGGCACCGTGCAGGGCCTGCGCCCCAAGCCGCCGCCGCCGGTGGAGGTCACCACCTCGGCGGCGAAGAAGGGAACCGTGACCCGCACCGTCACCGCCGCCGGGCACTTGCAGGCGCGCGAGACGGTGAAGGTGAGCAGCAACGTCACCGGCGACCTGCTCTCGCTCAGCGTGAAGGAAGGCGATCACGTGAAGCAAGGGCAGGTGCTGGGCCAGATCGACAAGCGCCTCTACGAGACGCAGGTGGCCCAGTTCCGTGGCGCGCTGGCCTCCGCCAAGGCGCAGATCTCGCAGATCGACGTGACCATCGCCCAGGACAAGAAGGACCTGGCGCGGGTGAAGAAGCTCACCGACGACCGCCTGGCCAGCACGGCGGATCTGGAGAAGTCAGAGACCCAGCTCAAGATGGACGAGAGCCGGCTCGCCTCGCAGAAGGAATTGGTGGCGCAGAACCTGGGCCAGCTCGACACCGCACTGTACAACCTCTCCCGCGCCACGCTCATGGCTCCCATCGACGGCACCGTCCTCGAGCTGAGCCACAAGGTGGGCGAGCGCATCCGCGGCTCCGACTTCTCCGAGGACGTGGTGATGCTGATGGGCGGCCTCTCCGACATGGAGGTCAAGGCCGAGGTGGGCGAGCACGAGGTGGTGGGCATCCACACCGGTGACGAGGCCAACATCGAGGTGGACGCCATCCCGGACAAGCAGTTCAAGGGGCACGTGGTGGCGGTGGGCAAGAACGCGCAGATCAAGAACCCCGGCACCGACGCCGAGGTGACTACCTTCTTCGTCCGGGTGGCCCTGGACAACCCGCCGACCGACGCGCTTCCGGGCATGTCCAGCGCCGTCTCCATCGCCACCGCCACGCACGACAACGTGGTGATGATCCCCATCCAGGCGGTCACCTCGCGCGAGGCGAAGAAGAAGGAGCAGAAGGCAGCGCCGCGCGAGGGCGAGATCAAGGTGGCGGATTCGACCACCGCCAGCACCACCACCGCCGGCACCAACGGCACGAGCGGCGCGGCCAAGGACGACCCGCCGACCAAGGCCGCCACCGGCAAGCCCAAGCCGGTCAAGGTGGTGTTCGTGGTGGACAAGGACGGCGTGGCGCAGATGCGCGAAGTGCACACCGGCATCGCCAGCCGCACCGACGTGGAGATCCTCGACGGCGTCAACGACGGCGAGACGGTGGTGGACGGCCCCTACCGGACGCTCGCGCGCGAGCTGCAGGAAGGCCAGAAGGTCAAGCCCCAGAAGCCCGGCCAGGGGGCCGGGGACAAGGGCCCTCAGGGAGGCCGTAGCTAGGGAATTTAACTGGGGACACGATGCATGTCCTCGGGTAGCTACGGCCAGCGGCAAGTATCTGGGGACACGATGCGCGCTGGCGCGCGTCATCATGTCCCCGTAGATGGCGGGAGCAAACCGTAGAAGGAAAACATGGCGCTCATCGAGCTGCAACACATCAAGAAGGACTACGACCTGGGGCTGTCCAAGGTTCCGGCGCTGCGCGACATCCACTTCTCCATCGAGCGGGGCGAGTTCGTCGCCATCGTGGGGCAGTCCGGGTCGGGCAAGTCGACCTTGATGAACATCCTCGGCTGCCTCGATACGCCCACCAAGGGCGGATACAAGCTCTCGGGTCGCGACGTGAGCACGCTCTCCGACGACGAGCTGGCGGACGTGCGCAACCTCGAGATCGGCTTCGTCTTCCAGAGCTTCCAGCTCCTGCCGCGCGCCAGCGCGCTGGAGAACGTGGAGCTGCCGCTCATCTATCGCGGCGTGAGCAAGAAGGAGCGGCGCGACCGGGCCGTCGAGGCGCTCAAGCTGGTGGGTCTCGAGGACCGCATGAAGCACAGGCCGGCCGAGCTCTCCGGAGGCCAGAAGCAGCGCGTGGCCATCGCCCGCGCGCTGGTGACGCAGCCCTCCTTGCTGCTCGCCGACGAGCCCACCGGCAACCTGGACAGCCGCACCGGCGAGGAGATCGTGGGCCTCTTCCTCGAGCTGCACAAGAAGGGCAACACCATCATCCTGGTGACCCACGAGCCCAAGCTGGCGGCGCGCTGCCCGCGCGCGGTGCGCATCGTGGACGGCCTGGTCATCGCCGACGGGCCCGGGCGCGATGTGGCGCTGGCCAACGCCGAGGCGCTGGGCGCCGACGCGCTGGCGCAGTTCATGGCGGCAGAGAAAGCCGCCCAAGGAGCACGGCCGTGAGCGAGACGACGTGGCCTTCGGAGTCGGGACTCCCGAAAGCCGCCGGCGCTTCCGGAACTCGCGTCCGCGCCGCCGTGGGTTGGGCAGCCAAGGCGCGCCGGCTGGTCGCCGAGCTGCGGGATGCCGTCGTCCAGGCCGCGTTCTCGCTGATCTCGCACAAGCTGCGCGCCGCGCTGACCATCACCGCCATCGCCATCGGCATCATGGCGGTGATCCTCATCTTCATGGTGGAAGCCGGCATGTCCTCGAGCTTCGCCCGCCAGCTGAGCACGCTCGGGCCCAACACGCTCTTCGTGCACAAGTGGAAGTGGGGCGTGAGCGGCAACGACTGGTGGAAATACAAGAACCGGCCACAAGTCAGCATGCTCGACCTGCGCGCGCTGCAGCAGAACACCACGCTGCCGGTGGCCATCGCGCCCATGGTCAGCACCGACGCCACCGTCTCCTACGGCTCGCGCGACGTGAAGGGCGTGGACGTGCGCGGCACCGTCGACGGCTATCTCGACGCCACCGGCTGGCAGATCCGCAAGGGCCGCTTCATCACCGGGCTGGACCAGGAGTTGGGCGCCAGCGTCTGCATCATCGGCGCCGATATCGAGGACGCCTTCTTCAAGGGCATGGATCCGCTGGGCCAGATGATCCGCGCCGGCCCCGCCATGCGCTGCACCATCGTGGGCATCTTCGCCCGCAAGGGGAACGCCTTCGGGACGTCGCAGGACCTGCGCGTGGTCATCCCGCTCTCCTCGTTCATGCGCACCTTTGGCGCCAAGCGAGGCCTGGTGATCGCGGTGGTGGCGCCCGACGGCAAGGTGCGCGAGACCGAGGACGAGGTCACTTCGGTGATGCGCAACGCGCGCCACCTGGCGCCCGATCAGGACGAGAACTTCTCCGTCAACCGCCAGGACAAGCTGCTGGAAGGCTTCAACTCGATGATGATGGCCACCAACGTCACCGGCATCCTGGTGGGCATCATCACCGCCATCGTGGCGGGCATCGGCATCATGAACATCCTGCTCGTCTCGGTGAAGGAGCGGACGCGGGAGATCGGCATCCGCCGGGCGCTGGGGGCGCGGCGCAGCACCATCCTCATGCAGTTCCTCTGCGAGGCCATCATGGTGGCCATCGTCGGCGGCATCTTCGGCGTCGCGCTGGGCGCGGGCACGGCTTCGCTGGTGGACATGATCTCGCCATTGCCGGCGAGCATCGATCCGCGGGTGGTGATCGGCGGCGTGCTTGGCTCGGCGGTGCTGGGGGCCGGATTCGGCCTCTGGCCCGCGCTGACCGCGGCGTTGCTCCAGCCCATCGAGGCGCTGCGCTATGAGTGAGTCGGTCGTCCAGGCACCGGACTCCAGGGTCCGGATTCCGGCGCTGGAGCGGTTCACGGTTCCGCTGCGCGCGCGGGTCGACGATCTGCGGCTGGCGCTCGGGGCGCTGAGCGGGCACAAGCTGCGCTCCGGGCTGACGCTCCTGGGTATCGTGATCGGCGTCTTCACCGTGGTGGCGATGATGGCGCTGCTCAACGGCCTCTCCAAGTCCATCAACAAGCAGCTGGGCGCGCTGGGGGCGGACTCCTTCCAGATCCAGCGCTGGCCGGCGGTGCAGTTCGGCAACTTCTCGCCCGAGGTGGCGGCGCGCAAGAAGATCACCGTCTCGCAGTTCAAGGCGCTGCGCGATGCGCTGCCGCAGGCGAAGCAGGTTGGCGCCGAGATGTGGGAGTACGCCAAGACCGCGTATGCCGGCTCGTACACCAACCTCGGCACGCAGGTGGCGGGCGGAACGCCCGAGTTCTTCACCATCAACAACCTGCCGGTGGCCAGCGGCCGCGGCTACACCGAGGCGGAGGCCGACGACGCCGCCCGCGTGGCGGTGCTCGGCGCCACGGTGGTGGACTCGCTGTTCCCCGGCGCCGACCCGGTGGGGCAGAAGATCAAGCTGGGGCGGATGGAGCTGACGGTGATCGGCACCGTCGAGCGCCAGGGCGGGCTGCCGATGGGCGACAACCCCGACAACACCGTGGCCATCCCCATCACCCTCTTCATGGAGCTGTACGGCACCTCGAGGTCGGCGGTTTTGGGCGTGACCGCATCCGACCACGAATCGATGAAGAAACTGCAAGACCAGGCGGTGGGCGCATTCCGGCGCATCCGCGGCATCGAGGCCTCGAAGGAGAACGACTTCGAGCTGGTCTCCAACGAGTCGCTGCGGGAGATGTTCGACAACCTCTCCACGGTGGTGATGCTGGCCAGCGGGGTGATGTGCTTCCTCTCGCTCTTGGTGGGCGGCATCGGCGTGATGAACATCATGCTGGTGGCGGTGACCGAGCGGACGCGCGAGATCGGCCTGCGCAAGGCGCTGGGCGCGCGCCGGCTGCGGGTCTTGATGCAGTTCATCATCGAGGCCGTGCTGCTGGCCTTCGTGGGCGGTGCGGTCGGCGTGTTCCTGGGCTACTGCGCCTCCTGGATCGGCCAATTCCTCGAATTCCCCGCCGCTGTGCCCCCTTGGGCAGTGGCCCTGGGCATCGGCGTCTCCTGTGGCGTGGGCCTGGCGGCCGGCATCTACCCCGCCTGGCGGGCTTCTCGCCTCGACCCGGCCGTGGCCCTCCGCGACGAATAAATCCGGATGCGGTAAGTCGTACCCGCATGCGTTCCCTGATCTTGTTGGTGGCGGCGGCGTGCGCGAGCGGCGGTGCGCGCTACGGCAGTGTGGCCCTGAAGTCCGGCGCGAGCGCCAGCGCCCGGCCGGCGAGCTTCTCGGTGGGAGAGCGAAGCATCAGCAGCTCCAACCTCCAGGCCCGGGTGGACGACGGATGTCTGCGCGGCACCATCGGCAACATGCCGCTGCAGTTCTGCGCCGACAGCAACGACCCCACCCACTGGTCGGGCGCGAGCGGGGACTTCACCGCCCGCTCCAACGAGGACGGAAAGTCCGTGCAGGTCAGCGGCTACATGACGCTGGACGCCGGCCGGCGGGTACAGATGGATCAGACCATCCCGCTGGGCAACGGGCCCCAGTGGGAGGAGCTACGCCGAAGGCCGGAACTCCTGGCCATCGCGTCCACCGCGGCCGACCTCCAAGCCGCCCACATCCGTCCCTGACCCCTCGGCCGCAAGAAAAAAAATTTTTTTTTATTTTTTGGCGGTCCGGAAGGGCCGGGGGTGAGGAGTGGCTGTAAGAGTTACCGGACGGCGGGGTCGGGGCGGGAGGGGCGGGCGCCCAGGCCAAATTGACGGGCGCTGGTGAGCCGGTCGTTGTCCCGGTCGAGCAGCCAATAGCCTTCCGCGCCCCGCGCGGTGGACGAGCCGGCGCAATAGACGTTCGAGGCGTGGAAGCGGTCGTGGATGTGGCCGCAGAGCACGGCCAGCGCGCCCCGCGTGGCGTCCAGCAACTGGCGCGCGCCGCGCAGGCGGTGCCAGGGCCAGTCCGGCACTCCGTCGCGGCGGAAGGGCGCGTGGTGCACCAGCACCAGCTTGCCGCGGAAGTCCTGGCGCAGGTCGTCGCCCCCGATCCTGCCCTGCGTGATGACGGGCCAGCAGACGTCGCCGCAGGAGTCGAGGGCCGCGATGAAGCCGGGGAGCGGCCGCGGCGGAAAGTAGGTCTCGTACAGGCGATTGGGCTTGCCGCCGATGGGGTAGCGATCGTGGTTCCCGTGGATGGACACCAGCCGGTCGCCCAGCGGCGCCAGCGCCTCCCGCGCGAGCGCGAACTCCTCCTCCACGGCGAGCTGCGTGAGATCGCCGGTGCAGATCACCAGATCGGCGTGCAGCGCATCGGCGTCGCGGACGATCTGGCGCAGCTTGGGGAGCGCGTCGTCGTAGTCCCGGCCGCGCCCCTTCCACAGCTCCACGGTGGCCAGCATCCGCAGCGGCCCCAGCTCGCGCAGCTTGCGCTCGCGCCAGCGCGGGAGCTGCACGTGTGGATCGGAGAAGTGCAGGATCCTCAAGGCTTCTCCGCCACCGCCAGGAGGCCCAGTCCGCCCAACGCTTCCTCCATCCGCACCATCCGCAACCCGGCCGCCTCCAGCGCGCGCCAGAGCGACTGCGGGCTGGGCCGCCCGTAGAGGCCGCTCATCCCGCGCCAGAGAACCGCCGCCAACGCCCAGCGCGGCCGCGGCAGAGCTCGAAGCAGGCCGAAGACCGTGGCGCGCCTTCCTTCCTGCGGCTCCAGCAGGACGGCGCGGCCGCCGGGCCGCAGCGCCCGCGCCGCCTCGCGCAGGGCCCCGGGCTGGTCGGGAAGGAGATAGAGGACGCTGTGGAAGGTGACCGCGTCGAGCGACCCAGTCCGCACCGGCAGCGCCGCCGCATCCAGCGCCACGAGGGGCATCGACGGCGTGCGCCGGCGCGCGCGGCGCAGCATGGAGAGCGCCGGGTCCCCGCCGATGGCGCCGCGGGGCAGGTGCGCCGCGGAGTTGCCGGGGCCGCAGCCCACGTCGAGGACGTGGCGCGCGCCCTCCGGCAGCTCCAGCGCCATGCGCGCGCAATGGCTCTCCCACATGGGGTTGCGGGTCAAGAGCTCGTAGGGCAGGGCGACGGCCCGGAAGACGCGGGAAGAGCGGAGCATCGCGCGCTGCATACCAGTTGCGCTACAAGGACCGCCATGGGCCTCCTCGACAACATCAAGCCGCAGGCACCGCAGGTTAAACCGACCGACCTGGCCTTCGACCCCGAGGGGAACCTCCTGGTGCGCTGGAGCGACGGGCGCGAATCGAGCTTCCCGCCGCGCTGGCTGCGCGCGCGCTGTCCCTGCGCGGAGTGCGTGGAAGAGTGGAGCGGCACGCGGGTGGTGGGCGAGGAGCAGGTGAAGGCCGACGTCAAGCCGCAAGGCATGCACGAGGTGGGGCGCTACGCGATGCAGATACAGTGGAGCGACGGCCACTCGACGGGCATCTACTCCTGGGAGTACCTGCTCAAGATCCGCGAGGAGGGCGCCGACGGGTCGGCGCCCGGGCGTAGGCCGTAGGCCGGAGCATTGATGAGCGGGCTTGAGCAGGCGCTGGCGCTGCTGCTCGCGGCGCACCCGCAGACCATCGGGGTGGCCTTCCACGATCTGCAGACCGGCCAGCGCGTCGAGCTGCACGCCCGCGAGCAGATGCACGCCGCCAGCACCATGAAGCTGGCGGTGCTGCTGGCGGCTTATCGGATGGCCGCGCCGCTGGAGAAGCCGGTGCGGGTGGAGAACCGCTTCGCCAGCATCGCCCCCGGCGGCGGCACTTTCTCGGTGGACCCCAAGGACGACGACGACCCCTGGCCCTACACGCAGCTGGGCAAGGAAGTGCCGCTGGGCGTGCTGCTCGAGCACATGATCGTGCGCTCCTCCAACCTGGCCACCAATCTGGTGATGCAGACGCTGCGCGCCGCCGAGGTGGAGCGCGTCTGCCGCGAGCTGGGCGCGAGCGACATCCGCATCCTCCGCGGCGTGGAAGATCTCAAGGCGCACGAGCAGGGCCTGGACAACACCACCACCGCCCACGACCTGGCCTTGCTGCTGGAGGCGGCGCCGCCGCCCGCGTTGGCCATACTGGAGCGACAGCAGTTCAACGAGGGCATCCCCGCAGGGCTGCCGAGCGGGACGCGAGTCGCGCACAAGACCGGCGACATCACCCGCCACTACCACGACGCCGCGCTGGTCTTCCGGCAGGGGCGCAAGCCGTACCTGCTGGTGGTGATGACGCGCGGTTTCGAGAGCAAGGAAGAGGCGGCCGCCACGGTGCGCGACATCTCGCGGCTGGTGTGGAATCGCGCCACTGAATGAGCATTCACTCAGCGCTTGACGCGGCGCGCCGCCGCTGTTAGCAACCCGCGGACAAAAAGGAGCTTTTGCCATGGCCACCCGTCCCGGCCGCCGCGTCGCCATCGTCGCCGGCCTCAGAACTCCCTTCGTCAAATCCGGCACGGCGTTCAAGGATCTCTCGGCGCTGGAGCTGGGCAAGCAGGTGGTGGCCGAGCTGGTGCAGCGCGCCGAGGTTCCTCCGGCCGCCATCGACCAGATCGTCTTCGGCACCGTGATCCCTTCGGTGCAGCTGCCCAACATCGCCCGCGAGGTGGGCCTCGCCACCGGCCTGCCCAAGAACGTCGATGCGTACTCGGTGGTGCGCGCGTGCGCCACCAGCCTGCAGGCGATGACCAGCGCCGCCGACGCCATCGCGCTGGGCGAAGTCGATCTGGCTGTGGTGGGCGGCGCGGAGGCGATGAGCGACGTGCCCATCAGCTACTCGCGGCCAGTGGCCCAGGCAGTGCTGGCCGCTTCCCGCGGGCGCACGCTGATGGAGAAGGTGAGGGCCTTCAGCGACGTGGGCGCCAGGGATCTCTTGCCCGTGCCGCCCGCCATCGCCGAGTACTCCACCGGCCTCTCCATGGGCGAGTCGGCGGAGAAGATGGCCAAGGAGAACGGCATCTCCCGCGAGGCGCAGGACCAGTGGGCGCACCGCTCGCACACGCTGGCGGCCCAGGCGTGGGCAGAGGGGAAGTTCTCCAAGGAAGTGATGCGCGTCCTCACCGGCGAAGACTTCGCCACCGTGGTGGCGGAGGACAACATCGTCCGCAAGGACTCGAAGCTCGAGGGCTACGC
>Ga0136846_1221235_pt1 | contig 21359 bp, 17 predicted proteins | sample HopSoiMetagenom2_FD_96841 | JGI IMG/M metagenome (GOLD analysis project Ga0136846, IMG submission 96841) | Grasslands soil microbial communities from Hopland, California, USA - 2 Assembly 2016 (version 4) | ecosystem: Environmental > Terrestrial > Soil > Grasslands | place: USA: Hopland... | reverse complement strand
GACGGGCAAGCCGGCCGACGTCGAGCTGCTGCGCAGCAAGCTCGGCTTCGTCGACCTCATTCCGCAGGTGGACGAGAACGACCGGGCGAGCCACAGCGGCATGATCCGCTTCGGCAACGAGCCGCAAGCCTGGTGGGCCGCCTGCCAGGGGCAGGCCAACCCCGAGTGGATCGCTAGGGAGATCTCGTACGTGATTCCGGAGCGGGGGGTAGTGGGGTAGGGCCCTTCCGGCGAGGTTCGAGTGAGAACGAGGGCCCGAGGGCTTCACCTCGGGCCCTCTCACCGGCTGGGTTCCCCGTGGGCGTCTCTACAGTGGGGCTACCAGACAGATCACCACTTTCGAGACACCCTCTCAGAGAATCTAGCCCACCGGCCCGTTGGGCCGAACCCCGAGCGGGGAGAGCCCCGTCCCTACAGGTACGGAGCGTCTCCCGAGTGGGGAGAGGCCCCTCCCTGCTCGTACGGAGCGTCCTCCCGAATAGGGAGAGGCCCCTCCCTGCTTGGGCGGAGCGTCTCCCCGGTGGGGAGAGGCGCGTACCCGTTGGCCCGAGGCGTAAACCCATTGGGACGAGCCGCCGCCCGGCAGGGGACGGTGCGCGCAGGGCAGCTCCAGGCCAGGGACCCGCGGCACCGATCTGAGAAGGCGCCGACCCCTGGAATCCCCCCACCTCCCAAGGCGTTGACATCCCTGGGGAGGCCCGCCGGCGCGCCCGGCCCCGTCACCGGGGGAGCGGCCGGCGGTTCCCGTAACCCTCAGCAACCACAACACTTCCTCGACCTTGTGACACCCAGTCACAAGTGGTAGACTCCAAGGCGGCGGGAGAGGACTTACCCTATGGACAAGATGACCGGAGAAAGCTGGGTCACCACCACGTTCGAGACGCTGGAGGACTGGGCCGCGCGCAACTCGTTCTGGCCGTTCCCGTTCGGCACGGCCTGCTGCGCGATCGAGTTCATGTCCACCGTGTCGAGCCACTACGACCTGTCGCGGTTCGGCTCCGAGGTGGTGCGCTTCTCGCCCCGGCAGAGCGACGTGCTGCTGGTGGCGGGCACCATCAACGACAAGATGGGCCCGGTGCTGAAGAAGATCTACGACCAGATGGCGGAGCCGAAGTGGGTGATCTCCATGGGCGCCTGCGCCTGCTCGGGCGGCTTCTATCGCGCCTATCACGTGATGCAGGGCATCGACGAGATCATCCCGGTGGACGTCTACGTCCCCGGCTGCCCGCCGACGCCGGAGGGGCTGATCTACGGCCTGCTCCAGCTCAAGGAGAAAGTGATCCGCGACCGCAAGCGATTCCGCGAGCAGGGCCGCAATCAGGGGAACAACCAGGAGAAAAACGAGAGTGTCAACGCTGGCGCCACTGTCTGAGACCCCTGAGACCGCGACCTCGACCGTGCAGGAGCTCGAGGCGGTCCGGGCCAGGTTCCCGGCCGGCAGCATCCTGCCTCAGGACGGCCTCGACCAGCCGACCTGGATCGTGAGCCGCGACGTGCTGGCCGCGGTCGCCCGAGAGCTCAAGGACAATCCCCAGACCCAGTTCGACCTCATGCTCGACCTCTGCGGCGTGGACTTCCCCGACCGCGAGGAGCGCTTCGAGGCGGTCTATCACCTCTACTCCCTCCACCGCGGCGCCCGGTTGCGGCTCAAGGTGCCGCTGCGCGAGGACGACGCCGTGATCCCCTCTCTCATCCCGGTGTGGAAGGCCGCGAACTGGTTCGAGCGTGAGATCTACGACATGTTCGGCGTGCGGGTCGAGGGGCACCCGAACCTGAGCCGCATCCTCACCCACGAGGCGTTCCAGGGGCATGCGCTGCGCAAGGACTACGACCCGGCGCGGCGCTGGATCCTCACCGAGGACAAGATCTACAAGCCGCACTTCGACCTCCCCCCCGGCGAGAACGAGGACGACATGTTCGAGCGGATGACGGTCAACATCGGACCGACCCATCCGGCCATGCACGGCACCTTCCGCTTGATGGCGGTGCTGGACGGCGAGACGATCGTCGCCTCCGACGTCGAGATCGGCTACCTCCACCGGTGCTTCGAGAAGATGTCGGAGACCCACACCTGGCAGCACGTCATCCCCTACACCGACCGGCTCAACTACTGCTCCTCCTTCATCAACAACGTCGGCTACTGCAAGACGGTGGAGAAACTGCTGGGCGTCGAGCCGCCGCCGAAGGCGGTGTGGGCGCGAACGATCCTCTCCGAGTTCTCCCGCATCATGGATCACTGCGTCTGCAACGGCACGACGCTGGTCGACGCCGGGGGCCTCACCAATTTCTGGTATCTCTTCCAGCCCCGCGAGGAGATCTACGGTCTGCTCGAATCCGTATGCGGCGCCCGTCTGACGGTGTCGGCCTGCCGCATCGGCGGTCTCATCCAGGACCTGCCACCCGACTTCGAGGCCCGCTGCCGCCGGCTGCTGGAGATCATTCCGCCGTTCGTCGAGGACTCGGAGAAGCTGGTCAACAAGAACCGCATCTGGATCGACCGCTCGGTGGGCATCGCCGCCATCTCCGGCGAGGAGGCCGTGAACTGGGGCTGGACGGGGCCCTGCCTGCGGGCGAGCGGCGTCGGCTACGACGTGCGCCGGGCCCACCCCTACGACCTCTATGACACGGTCGACTGGGAGGTGCCGGTGCTCTACGGCGGCGACGTCTACGACCGCTGGCGGATCCGCATGCTGGAGATCTGGCAGTCGCTGAAGATCATCCGCCAGCTCCTCGACCGCGGTATGCCGGAAGGTCCCCACATCGTGGACGATCCGCACGTCGCGCTGCCGTCCAAGGAGGCCTGTTACAACGAGATGGAGGCCATGATCTATCACTTCAAGCTGATCATGGATGGCATCCGGGTCCCGGCGGGAGAGATCTACAACATGGTCGAGGGCGCCAACGGCGAGCTCGGCTTCTACACCATCAGCGACGGCACGGGGAAGCCCTACCGCAACCACTGCCGGCCACCGTGTTTCCCGATCTTCTCCACCTTCTCCCGCCTGATCCAGGGCGGCTCGCTCTCCGATGCCATCGTCTCGTTGGGCGGCCTCAACATCGTCGCAGGAGAGCTCGAGCGATGACGCAGCCGATCGCCCAGACAGCCCAGACACCGCCATCCCGCCCGGTCCTGCGGCCGGACGCGCCGTACCCGAACACCGTGAAGCCCTACAAGCCGGGGTTCGCCGAGCGCCTGTACCTGCCGCTGCTGGGCGGGTTGATGGTGACGGCGCGGCACTTCCTGCGCAACCTGTTTGGGAAAAAGATGTACACCATCGAGTACCCGGAGGAGCGACGCGCCTACAGCCACCGCTTCCGCGGCCACCACATCCTCACCACCCGGCCGGACGGCTCGGTGCGTTGCGTGGCCTGCTTCCTCTGCGCCCAGAACTGCCCGGCCGAGTGCATCCACATCGAGGCGGCCGAGCACCCGGACGTCAACATCGAGAAGTACCCGGTGGTCTACGAGATCGACATGCTGCGCTGTGTCTTCTGCGGCTACTGCGTGGACGCCTGCCCGGAGGAGGCCATCATCATGTCGAACAACTACGACATGGCCTACTTCACCCGCGAGCAGTCGATCGTCGGCAAGAACGACCTGATGAAGCCCTACACCTTCGACGAGAACCTGCTTGGCTACCGTCCGCTGTTCCCCGAGGAGGACGTGCAGCGGGCCAAGATGCGCCGCGATGCCTTCAACCTCGTCGAAGCCGCCCGCCAGGCCCAGGAGAGGGAGACGGCGAAGGCGGCGGCGGGGCGGTGATAGTACCTCTCAGAAGATGCCTGGCGGCCTCAGCCTGTCCGTCTCCCGGAACGCCCCGCGTGCGTCGTAGGGGCACAATTCATTGCGCCCTGAGGTGACGCCGGCCCTGGGCGCAATGAATTGCGCCCCTACAACTCCGGCAAACCTAGACGATGGACCGGGCCCCTCAGCAAGTCTTGCACACGCAGGAGGACTTGCCCGTGTTCTCGTCGCAGGTGAAGGACTTGATCCCGCACCGGGCGCAGGTGAACCGCTGGCACTCGCACTGCTTGTTGACGCAGACGAAGGCGGTCGGCGGGCTGCACAGCGCGGCGCGTTGCTGTGCGCCTGCCAGGGGCAAATCGACCGCATCCTGGAGCTGCTGGAGGAGCGGGGTGGTGGCAGGCTCGGCCTGCGCCGGCGCCGTGAGGTCGGCCGGCAGCGGGGTGGGCAGTGTGGAGGCGGGAGCCTGGGCCAGGGCGGCGCCCCCGGCGAGGAGCCCGAGGAGCAGGGCGGTACACAGCGGGAGTGTCTTGCGCATGGGGTCTCTCCTTGGTGGGGCGGGCCACGGCCGCGGCGGTGTGCCCCGGTCGTGCAGCCCCTCTACAAGGAGAGGTGCCTCTGACCCCAAGTCGCGGGCACGAAGGGGCCGACCTCTGGTAATATTTGCCGCGATGCATCTCCCCGTAGTCCCTGTACGAAGCCAGAGACCTGGCATGAAAGCCCGGCCTTCTTTGTTTTCATCCTTGGAAAAGAGAGGATCATGAGCACCACGGTCGCAGAAAAAGAGAGACGAGAGATCTCCCCCGAGAAGCTCGATGAGGTCGTCATCCGCTTCGCCGGCGACTCGGGGGACGGCATGCAGTTGACGGGCAGCCAGTTCACCAATACGTCGGCGATGTTCGGCAACGACCTGTCGACCCTGCCGGACTTCCCAGCGGAGATCCGCGCTCCCGCCGGCACCCTGCCCGGTGTGTCGGCCTTCCAGGTCCGGATCGCCGACTACGACATCCACACCCAGGGCGATGCTCCCGACGTGCTGGTGGCCATGAACCCGGCCGCCCTCAAGAAGGAGCTGAAGGACCTCAAGACGAACGGCATCATCATCGTCAACACCGACGAGTTCAATGCCCGCAATTTCGCCAAGGCCGGCTACGCCAGCAATCCGCTGGAGGACCACAGCCTGGACAAGTACCGCGTGTTCCAGGCGGCGGTCACCACCATGACCCGGCGGACGCTCGAAGGCAGCGGCCTGGAGTCGAAGTCGGTCGAGCGCTGCAAGAACATGTTCGCCTTAGGGATGTGCTACTGGCTGTTCTCGCGGCCGATGGAAAACACCATCACCTTCCTCCAGCGGCAGTTCGCCAAGAAGCCGCTACTGGCCGAAGCCAACATCAAGGTCCTCAAGGCGGGCTGGAACTTCTGCGACATCACCGAGCTCTTCCACGATCGCTACGAGATCCCGGCGGCGACCCTGGAGCCGGGCCTGTATCGCAACATCACGGGCAACACCGCCCTGGCCCTGGGTCTGATCGCGGCGAGCCGGCGCAGCGGACTGCCGCTGTTCCTGGGCGCCTACCCGATCACGCCGGCCTCGGAGGTGCTGCACGAGCTGTCCCACTTCAAGAACTTCGGCGTCACCACCTTCCAGGCGGAGGACGAGATCGCGGCCGTCTGCGCGGCCATCGGCGCCTCCTTCGGCGGCGCGCTCGGCATCACCGCCTCCTCCGGGCCGGGCATCGCCCTCAAGTCCGAGGCCATGAACCTGGCGGTGATGACCGAGCTGCCGCTGATCGTCTGCGACATCCAGCGCGGCGGCCCGTCGACCGGCTTGCCCACCAAGACCGAGCAGGCGGACCTGCTGCAGGTGATGTTCGGACGCAACAGCGACTCGCCCATGCCCATCGTGGCCGCCGCCTCGCCCAAGGATTGCTTCGACATCGCTCTGGAGGCGGTACGGATCGCCACCAAGTACATGACGCCGGTGACCCTGCTCTCCGACGGCTACATCGCCAACGGCTCCGAGCCCTGGAAGCTCCCCGAAGTCGAGAACCTGCCGGACCTGCGCTTCGAGTTCCGCACCGATCCGGTGGGCTTCGAGGCCTATGCCCGCGACCCCGAGACGCTGGCGCGACCGTGGGCCATCCCCGGCACCCCGGGCCTGGAGCACCGGATCGGCGGCCTGGAGAAGGAGGACGTGACCGGCAACGTCTCCTACGATCCCGCCAACCACGAGAAGATGGTCCACCTGCGGGCGGAGAAGGTGGCGCGCATTGCGAACGACATCCCGGAGCTGGAGGTCCATGGCGACGCCGAGGGCGAGCTGCTGGTGCTGGGCTGGGGCTCCACCTCGGGTGCCATCAACGGCGCGGTCACCGACGCCCGCAAGCAGGGGCTGCCGGTCTCCCGCGCCCACCTGCGGCACCTCAATCCGTTCCCGAAGAACCTCGGAGACGTCCTCGCCCGCTTTCGCCACGTGCTGATCCCCGAGATGAACCTGGGCCAGCTCGCGATGCTGGTGCGGGCCCGCTATCTCAAGGACATCATCACCCTTTCCAAGGTCCAAGGCCAGCCGTTCGCGCGGCACGAGATCCTCAACAAGATTCAGCAGATCCTGGAGTCGAACGCCCATGCCAACTGAGACCACCCTGCCGACCCTGACCAAGAAGGATTTCCAGACCGACCAGGAGGTGCGCTGGTGCCCGGGCTGCGGGGACTACGCCATCCTCTCGGCCGTGCAGCAGGTCTTCCCCGAGTTGGGCATCCCGCGCGAGAAGTTCGTGGTGGTCTCCGGGATCGGCTGCTCGAGCCGCTTCCCCTACTACATGAACACCTTCGGCTTCCACTCCATCCACGGCCGGGCGCCGGCGGTGGCCACCGGCCTCAAGCTGTCGCGGCCGGAGCTGGAGGTGTGGATCGCCACCGGCGACGGCGACGCCATGTCGATCGGCGGCAACCACCTGATCCACACCCTGCGGCGGAACGTCGGGGTCAAGATCCTGATGTTCAACAACCGCATCTACGGCCTCACCAAGGGGCAGTACTCGCCGACCTCGGAGCTGGGCAAGAAGACCAAGTCGACCCCCGCGGGCTCGGTGGACTACCCGTTCAACCCGCTGTCGCTGGCCCTCGGTGCCGGCGCCACCTTCGTGGCCCGCAGCGTCGACATCTTCCAGGCCCATCTGCGCGACACGCTGCGGCGGGCGGCGGCGCACAAGGGGACGGCCTTCGTCGAGATCTACCAGAACTGCAACATCTTCAACGACAAGGCCTTCACCTACATGACGGACAAAGAGGCCAAGGACGACAACGTCCTCTACCTGGAGCACGGCAAGCCCCTGGTCTACGGCAAGAACAAGGACAAGGGGATCCGGATGCGGGGAACCGAGATGGAGGTCGTCCAGCTCGGCGACGGCGTCGGCCCCGACGATTGCGTGGTGTGGGACGAGTCGCTGGACAACCCGGCCACGGCTTTCCTCGCCGCGCAGCTGCTGCCGCCGCACTTCCCGACAGCCCTCGGCGTCTTCCGCCAGGTCACCCAGCCTGCATACGAGGAGCGGGTGGTGGAGCAGATGCAGCAGGAGACGGGCCGCCTGGGCCTCGGCAAGCTGGACGCGCTGCTGAAGGCCGGGGATACGTGGACGGTGGGGGGCACTAGGCACTGAGAAGGGAGTGAGTGGCAGACGGGGTGAGCGGCCGGCCAGAGCGCCGGCCATTTGTTTATTTGGCAGAGCCTAGTGCGGTATTATAAGAGTTGAGGAGGTGCCTCGATTGCCATATTCTCTTGAACAGCAACTGCGCCTCATTGGTTCAACAAGGTTTGAAGAGCTGTGCGGGCAGTTGGTTGGCTACGCTTTCGCCCCAGCCCCTTGGGGCCATATTGAGGGTCGCGGAGGGGATGAAGGAATAGATATCTTTGTCGGAGAGTTGGATTCCTTGATCCGCAAACGCGACGGGAAAGCCCTCAGGGTTTGGCAGGTCAAGTGGTTTTGTGACGGCATCAGAGCCTCTCAACGAAAAAAGATTGAGCGTTCCCTCCTCCGCGTCTTGGAAGCCCACACTCCGGATTTCTGGACATTGTGTCTACCTGTTTCGATGAACATTGCCGAGTATAACTGGTTTGCCTCCTTGAAGGCCAACTTTGAAGAGGCTTGGCCCGACCTTCGTATCGAATCTCCATGGCTTGGAGAAGAGATCATTCGGCGTTGTCTTGAGGTAGAGGGCATTGTAAAGACATTCTTTCTGCTTGAATCCTCACCCATTTCCGAGCCGACATTCTCTACAATTGTGAGCCGCCTCGACTCGTTTGAAAGCGTGCCGATGCTTTTAGAGCGTGCTTCGCCCAAGAAAAGTGCGGTCGAGTTTTACAACGGTACCGTTCCCGATTGGTCCGATATTCTAGCCGCACACGACGCTAATCGAGAGATCACGGGAGATATCTGGAAGTTCTTAAGGGACCGGGCCCAGCAAGAAGCGTTCGGTCGCTTGCCCCTAGCTGTGATCACGGGCAACGCTATGGATGGTAAGTCGACAGTATTGATGCGCTTGGCTCATGAGTTGGTGAGCCAAGGAATGCAGCTTACCTTTTTTCATAAGTCTGGGGTTCCTTTGGATGCCGATCAATTTCTGACTCTTAGAATCTCCAATGAAAATCCATTGTTTTTGCTTATCGACAGTATATCCTCGCTTGAGGCGGAGGAAATCGAGGTCTTCCTCGAGCGTTTACACCGGATATCGTTGAAAGTCATTATCCTTGCAACCGCCCTAACTTCCGTTTGGGCTCCAAGCAGAGGCTCTCTAGATAATGTCGCTGAGATCAGGGAATTCGATTTGTCACGATTAAGCGATCTGGATGCTGAGGCGCTTCTTGATAAATTGAGCAGTGACCCTGAGCGTGCTGCCGAGTACTTGGGAAGCTTGGCTGATCTTTCTCGGGAGGGCCAGTTAGCCGTTATCCAAAAAAAGACGGATAGTCAATTAGGGGTTATCCTTCTAGAGGCGAAGCACAACACAAGATTCGAAGCATATGTGCTACGGGAGTTGGAACGACTGACAGGGCGGTTTGGTCCCTTGGTGAGGCGAGCCTCTGTATACGTAAGCGCATTTCACCGCTTTGATGTTGGGATCCCCCGTTCACTTCTTCAGAAACTCATGCCAACAATGCATATTCAAGACGATTTGCTTAGAGCGACAGAGGGGTTTATTGGCTTGAGTGATGCCGAGAGCATTGTCCGCATGCGCCATCCCTTCTGGGCAGAAATAGTGTTCCGAAACGCTGCAAAACATGACGAGGTTGCGAAGTCTTGGTATGCTGAGATCCTGACAGCGGCTGCGCCTGACAAGATTGAGGACCTCGCATGTTGTAGAGTTCTAAAAGCTATGGCGTTGCGTTCGGAACGGGAGCTTGCATACAAAATTTTGTGTTTGAGAGACTGGAACAGTGTCCCTTTGCTTCATATGTTGTCTGTTCATCATAAGAAGTTTGGCAACTCGGATGCTGCGATTGAGGTCTTGCGTCGCGCTCTGAAGTTCGATTCAGAAGAACCACGTATTTGGTTGGCGCTGGCTCAGATAGAGGGCGAGCGAGGGAATGTGGGCTCTCCTGGCGAAGAATTTAGCGCGCGCTGGCTTTTCAGGCGAGCGAGCGAAATTGAAACGGACCAACGGCCAGTTTACACTTGGTTTGCGTGGGCGCTGATGGAGGCGAAGCTTGGGAATCTAGGGTACCAGGATGCTAGCCAGCTTTATACAGCCCGTTGGCTTTTCCAGAAAGCCACGGAATCGGACCCGCGGTTGGCGAGCCCTTGGTGTGCTTGGGCTTCGCTTGAAGCAGAACGAGGTAATCTCGGTGATCTTACGAAACGCGGAACGGGAAAATCTGTTCGATCTAAATACAGTGCCAGAGAAATTTTGCGACGGGCGAGCCAAGAAACCGGAGGACATCCATCCGTGTGGCGGAGCTGGGTGATTCTCGAACAGAGTGTAGGAAATTTTGGTACGAGTTGGATTGAGGATGTTTTTTCGGCCCGGTGGCTCTATTCACAGCTACTCAGGGTTGATCCAAACAACTCGGTTTCCTGGAGATCTTGGGCTATTATTGAAAAACAAGCGGGCAACATTGGTCCATGCCGTGAAGATTGGTCGCATGACATTCCCATGGCAGATTGCTTCAACGCTCGCTGGATGTTCTGGCGTGGTATTGTTGCTGATCCAATGGATGCAGCAACTTGGCAGGCATGGGGAATGCTCGAAAAGGAGCAAAAGAACTGGGGAAATCCTGAGAGTCCGGTTCCCTATACAGCTCGATGGTTGTTTCGTAAAGCTTCCGAAGTAGATCCTGAGTTACCGCATTCCTACACTGGATGGGCTCTGGTCGAGGAGGAGGATCATCGGTATGAAATAGCGGCTCATCTCTTTGAGCAAGGGGCTAATAGAGGAACCCGGATCAGAGAACGATCTATATCTTACGTTAGGGCGGCTATTGCATCGGAGAAGTGTCGAAATTGGGCAGAGCATGAACGGTTGTTGCGTAAAGCAATTGAGATTGATGAGTTAAATCTTGTTGCCCATACTTATTTGGGCAGGCTGTTTAGTTTCCAGGGAGAATGGAATGAAGCGGAGCAGCACTTTCAACTAGTCGGCCGCTTGGATCCTGAACATCAATTGAACAACGTCTGGTTCCAAGAAATGCGAGCCTTCCGGGAGAAGCAAAGAAAGAACTGGCCTGAGGCAGAACAGCTCTTCCTTGACGCCGCAGTTGCTGAGAAAAATCTGGGAAAGAAGTCTCAGATGTATTCTGAGGCAGCAGTGGCTGCTGGGAGGTGCGGAGAAAGAGCAAAACAGAAACGATATCTTCAGCTTGCGTTAAAAGCAAACAATAACAGCGTGTACGCGTTACGGCAGATGGTTACAGTGCTTAAGAATTGCGGAAAGTATGAAGAAGCGACTGAGTACCTCAAACGATTGCTTGCACTGGATCCAGACAACGATACCGGTAAGAGCTGGTTCTTTGACATAGGGGATGAGAAGCAAGAAAATTGAATTTCACTATGGTCGCCCTCCTCATCCTCGCCCACGGTGCCGAGGGACAGGCGGTTCCAAATCACGACGTTTGGCGGCGAGCGTGGCAGCGGTGGAGGAGCGGCCCTGTTCTTCCGGAGTGCCCGACGCCTGCTCGCGGGGGTGGTGAGATCGACCGCGTCAGGCATCCATAGGGTATGGGGTATAATAGCGGCCGATAGGGAGAGGACCGTTTCGCGCCGCCGGGCTGGAATGAAGGGGTCTGGTAGTTCCCGGCGGCTGCGCTCCCGGTCTCAGCGTCCGCGCTCCATGGCGCAACCACTGCGCTTCATGGCGCGACTCCTGCGCTCCCAGTCACAGCCTCTGCTCTCGGTAGCACAGCGGCTGTGCTCCTTGACTCAGGTGCTGCGCTCGATGACTTGACCGCGGTGCTCCATGGTGCGCGCTCCGCGCTCCTGCAATTTCCCCTTTTGGAGACCAATCGGACGAAGTTTCAGTGCGCAAGTCTCGCGCAGGGAGAGGCTGATACTCTTTCCCCAAGCCGGGCCCCCCTCATCCTCGCTCACGGCGTGGGCTCGTGGTAAGGAACTCTGCGGCCACACTTGGAGCCATGAGGAAGCAATGAGGGGCGCTCCCGCGGGCGGCGCTCACTAGGCGCCGGGGCGCCCGGGGTCATGGTATGCTTCAGCCGTGGAGAGTATGGCGATTTCAAAATTCAAGGCTGTCTGTATCGCGGTAGTCGAGAAGGTGCATCGTACCGGCCAGCCTGTGCGGATCACGCGCTCCGGCGAGCCCGTGGCCGAGATCGTGCCCATTGCGTCACCCCTCCGACCGAAAAGCTGGTTGGGGTCGTTTCGCTCCAGCGGGACGATCTTGGGCGACATCGTCTCTCCGGCCTCGGATGAAGCCGTCTGGGACGTGCTCCGCACGTGAGATTGCTTCTCGACACCCTCCAGGAATGGCGAATTCTTTTAGATCTCAAAAGGGGTTCCCCGCGGGGCGTCTCTACAGTAGGGCTGCCAGACAGATCAGCGGCGCCCCCCATGTGGGGCACCCCGTCAAATCTGCTGTGACGCTACACTAGCGCGCGGCCCTCCTGCGTGACCATGGCCAACCTCCTCATCCTCGCCCACGGCGGCTCGTGGGACATGCGATTCCAGATTACGTCGCTGGCGGCGAGCGTGGCGGCGGTTGGGGAGCGGGTGGACGTGGCTCTGTTCTTCGGGGCGCTCGATGCTTGGGCGCGGGGACGATGGGACGAGCTCGATCCGCAGCCTCCCGTGTCGGCCGAGCGGCTGGAGTCGCTCGCCATGCCTCCCCTCTCCGAGATGCTCGCTCCGGGCCGCGCCGACGGCCTGATCCGTCTCTACGCGTGCAGCGCCTCGGTCCGCCTGCTGGGGCTCGACACAGCCGCAGTCCAGGCTGCGGTGGATGCCCTCCTGGGCTGGCAGAGCTTCGCGCGCATGATCCGGGACTCAGGCCGGGTGGTGACGCTTTAGCTTTTCCTCTAGAATCCCACCCTCTTTCGAGGACGGTGCGAGGGAAGGAGCAAGGATGGAGAAGCCACGGATCGCGTTCATCGGCTCGGGGGTCATGGCGGAGGTCATGATCAACGGGCTCGTCTCCCGAGACATGACGGCGCCCGAGAGGATCTGGGCGGCCGGCCCCCGCCAGGAGCGGGCGGACCAGCTCTTCACGACCTACGGCGTGCGGGGCACCACGGATACCCTGGAGGCGGTGGAGAACGCCGACCTGATCGTCCTCTCGGTCAAGCCCCAGACGTTGGCCAAGGTGCTGAAGCAGATCAAGCCGCGGGTGCGCCAGGAGCAACTGGTGATGTCGGTCATCGCCGGCGCCCGCATGGCCACCCTCGGCAGGGCCCTGGACCATCCCGCGATCGTCCGCTGCATGCCCAACCTCCCCTGCCAGATCCACCGGGGAATGACGATCTGGACGGCGACGCCCGAGGTCTCCGAGCCGGTGCGCGGCATGGTGCGGAGCATCCTCCAGACCATGGGTAAGGAGATCTACGTTCCCGACGAGGCGGACGTGGACCGCGCCACGGCCGTCAACGGCACGGGCCCGGCCCTCATCGCCCTGTTCGCCAAGTCGATCGAGGACGGCGCCAACTTCATCGGCGAGTCGCGCAGCCTCGCCCGGCGGTCGGTGCTGGAGACGATCCTCGGCACGGCGGAGATGATCCTCGCCTCGGAGCGCCACGTCTCGGAGCTGATCGACGGCGTGGCCTCGCCCGGCGGCACCACCTCGCGCGCCCTCCACGTTCTACAGCACGGCCGCTTCTCGGCGGTGCTCACGGATGCCATCGACGCTGCCTACCGCCGCACGCTCGAAATGGGCGCCAAGCTGGACGAGCAGGTGGAGGCCGCGAAAGCCGGGGGGTGATCGTCGATCCCTACGGTTTGGCGGCGGTACGGAGGAGGAACGTCTCCTCGCCCACCACCTGCGGATCGAGCGAGAACTCGTAGAGCTCCAGGCCGCCGAACAGGGCCTTCACCCGCGGCCAGCCGGCGGCCTGCATGTGACGGGCACCGTCCAGCGCGACGGTGCCGTCGTCGTCGAAGAGCACCACGTCGCGGTCCGCGGGCGGCGACCACTCCGGGCCGGGGTAGGGGACGGCGCCCGCCAGCGTCAGCGTTCCCGGCCCCGGCCGCACGTCGATCAGCAGCGGACCCTGTCCTTCCTTCAGCCGCCGGAAGAGCACGAAGGGCGATACCTCGAGCTGGGGATCGAACTGCACGACGGGGGTCGAGTCCTCCAGGAAACGCGTCGGCACGGGGGGGATGGTAGCGCATCAGCGCGTCGTGGCCGCCGCCTGGGCATCCAGCGCCGACTTGAGCCCATGGGCGAGCTGCGCTGCCGGTCCGATCCCCCAGTAGTGGAGGAAGACGACCCGCGGCTCTTCTTCCGTCATGTGGCTGTGGATGGCGACCACGTCGATGCCGGCGGCGCGCAGGGCCTTGAGGACGGCCTGGAGCTCGCCGGCGTACATGGCGAAGTCGCCGTCCAGCACGGCCCGGGCGTCGGTGCCGGCGAAGGCGGCCCAGGTGTTCACCCCCATGGCGTTGCCGATCGCCTCGCCGCCCATGTGCGAGGGCTTGCCCACGGCGAAGCGCAGGACGCCGTCCTTGAGGTCCCCCTTGAGGTGGAGGATCGCTTCGACTGCCTTGGGGTCCAGGGTGGTTTTCGCCGGATCGACGTCCACCTTCGCTGGCGGCGTCTGCGTCGTCTGCATTGCGCGGAAGACGGTGCCCACGGCCGTGGCCAGCCGATCCTGCGGGCCGTGACCGCCGATGTGCATGAACATCACCCGCGGCGTGTCCCAGAGGAAGTGGTTGTGGAGGGCCGTCACCTCGAGGCCGGCGTTCAGGGCGGCGGACATTACGGGGTTGACCTGCTCCTCTCGCAGCACCAGGTCGCCCATCACCATGGCGTGGTCCCCCATCCTTCGAAAGGCTGCCCAGGAGGTGAGGCCGAGGCGGGGTGCCATGCGCACGCCCGCCACCTCCAGACCGAGGTCGGTGCGTGGCACGCTGACCTTGAAAACCCCCTCGGCGGCGTCGAGCGCTCCCTTGGCGCCGGTGAGGCGCTCGATGAGGGCGGTGTCGAGACCGCCGGCAGGGGGCGTGGGAGCCGGCTGGGCCGCCCCCGGGAGAACGGCGAGGACGACGCTGAGGACGGCGAGGACGAGGGCCGGGAGGGGCGCGAAGGTTTTCATCAAGATTTCCTTTTTCTGGTTGAGGTCGCAGGGGTGGACCGGGTTTGTCCCAGCGCCGCATACAGCCCCTCGAAGAGGGCCACGCCGTGGCGCTCGAGCTCGGCGTCGGGCCAGCCGGCGGCGGACCAGCCGCGCAGGATGCCGTCGACGCCAGGGACCTCGGGGCGGGCCGAGATGCCGTCGCGCAGGTCGATCTCGTGGACGATCTCGGCCAGGGCGGCGAGGGCGGGGTCGGCGCCGAGCCCGAAGGCGGCGAGCATCGTCTCGAACGTGCAGAGGTTGCCGCGGTGGCCGAAGTCGGCTTCCCGCAGGTCGAAGGAGACCTCGCCTGCCGCCGGGGCGTCGGCGTAGCGGATCTCGGCCTGCGGATCGACGAAGCGGCGGATCAGCCAGGCACAGGCCAGGCGATCGACGTGCGGATGGGGCCGGGTCACCCAGCGCCGCCCCTGATAGCGTTCCCGCGCGGCGGCGGGGATCTCCTGTGAGAGGCTGTCGCGGCCCAGGGCGGCCTCGATCCGCGCCAGCGCCGCGGCGGCCCGGGGCCCCTCGGACGCCTGGAAGAAGTCGAGGCGCGCCGCCTCGGCGAAGCGGCGGCGGAGCTTCTCCAGGCGCTCCCGCAGGCCCTCCTGGCCGGCCGGCTCCAGCGCCTCCTCGGCCTCGGCCGCGATCTTCCGGTACTCCTCGTCGCGGGCGGCCCGGAACGTCTCGATCAGCTTCGTCTCCGCTTTGCGCTCGAAGCGGTCGACGCGCAGCAGCAGGGCCTCGCCGCCGCCGTCCTCGATCTCCTGGGCGAGCCAGTCGAAGGCTTCGGCCGTCTCTTCGCTCTCCGGCAGCAGGTAGAGCGAGCCCGTGGGCGACACCGCTCCGAGCTGCCGCAGCCGCCGCCAGACGGCGACCCGCTTGCTCGAAGCGGCGGCCGAGGAGAGGGTGTAGGTGAGGCCAAGCCAGCGCACGGCTATAAGGATACGGCAGAGGCCGGCGCTCTCAGCCGCGCCCCGCAATACGCATACAGCGCGTCGTAGACGATCCACTCCGCTCGGTTGACCTCGTGGTCGTCGGCGAAGCCGAGGTGGCGGAAGCCTTCGGCGATGGCCTGGAGGCCGGGGCCTTCGGGCTGGTGCCAGAGGGAGTTGTCGGTGTCGGCGCCGTTGACGATCTTCCCCAGCAGGACGAGGACGGGGTCGCCGTCCAACCCGTACTTGTGGAGGATGGCCTCGAAGGAGCACTCGCCGCCGTGGTGGCCGAGCTCGACCCCTTCGACATCGTAGGGAATCGCGCCGTCGCGGGCGGCGATCTCCAGCACCTGGGCCGCCGGGACGAAAAGGAATTCGGCGTCCGGATCGACGAATTTCTTGATCAGCCAGGGGCAGGCCACGCGGTCCACCTTCACGCGCTCGCGGGTGATCCACTTCATGACGGTCTCCTTTCAGGAAGGCCCTGCACGTCTCCCGGTCCCCACCGGGCGTGGGCCAAAAAGCCGGCGGCTCCCACGCCAAAAGCGACGTAGAAGGGGAGCCGCCGGTCGAGGATCCAAAGCCACCCCCCCACCAGGGGAGCGGCGAAGACGGCGAGGCCGCGGATCAGGTAATAGAGGCCCACGGCCCGGCCCCGCGCCCCCGCCGTGGCAAGGTCGACGATCAGCGCCTTGCGCGCCGGCTCGCCCGTCTCGCGCAGGCCGGCGACGACGAACGCCGCCGCCAGCCAGGCCGTGCCCCGAGCGGTCACCAGCACCAGGGGGAAGAGGGCGAAGAAGGCGAAGGTGAGGAGCACGAACGGCTTGCGGTTCATGCGGTCAGCGAGCCGCGCCACCGGGATGTAGACCAGGATGGAGGCGATCGTCTGCACGCTGGTCAGAGCCCCGAATTCCAGGGCGGTGCCGCCCTGCACGTCGAGCACGAAGAAGAGGATGAAGACCTTGGGGATGCCCTCGGCCCAGCGCGCCAGCACGTCCGCCACCAGCAGGCGCTTCAGCCCCGGGTCCATCCGCCGCCAGAGACCGGGCAGGCTCTCCTGGTCCGGTGCCGGCGCGGCCGTCTCCACGTAGGAGCGCTTGAGGATGGCGATCCCCGCCAGGGCGAGGAGGAGAGTGGCGGCGAGCCCCGCCCGCACGCCGCCCTGGAACCCGAGCCGGGCGATCAGCCAGCCACCCAGGGGCGGCGCCAGGATGATGGGCACGCGCTTGAGGATGGCCTGAATCCCGAACCCCGTGGCCCGGCGTCCCGGCGGCAGGTGGTCGCCGAGAACGGCGAAGATCGCCGGCAGCGTCAGGCTGCTCCAGGCCATCACCAGCACGGTGCCGGCCAGGATCCACGGCCAGCTCGGCGCCACGAGGTAGATCGCATAGCCGCCCATCGCCAGCACGGCGAAGGTCACCAGCGACGCCCGCCGGCCCATGCGGTCCGCCAGCCAGCCGCCAGGATACGGATAGAGGGCGTCGAGGAGGTCCCGCAGCGTGCCATAGAACGCCACCGCCCATGTGCCCGCTCCCAGCAGCTCCAGATACTTGGGCACGAAGCGGGTCCACAGCTCCTCCCCCATCCCCAGCACGAGGAACATCGCCAGCATGGCCACGACGTTGCGCTCCAGCCCGAGCGCGGAGCGGGTGCGGGTGAGAGGGAGGGAATCCACGCAACTAGGATTACAGCACAATGGAACGAAGATTACAATTCAGCTCCCTCGCCATCCCCCCCAGGAGAGGGGAACCCGGTGGAGCAATCTTGCTGTTCTCCCTCTTCTCCCGGGGAGGGGGGTGGCGAGGGGGCGGGAGAAGAGGGCCGGGGTGATGAGGGTCTTGGAAGGGGAGCTCGGCTATTTCACAATCACCACCTCGACGTCACCCTCCCGGCGCTCGATGTGGAGGGCTACATCCTTGCCGTAGCGCTGCAGCACGACGTCCACCGCGGCGTCGCCGGCCCGAAGCTGGCGCAGGGTTACGCGGTCGAGCTGTTCGGGCAGCTCGGGACGGTCGAAGGTAATCCGCCGGCGGGCGCCGTCGATCTCCAGCCCCAGGCAGGCCTGGAGGATGAGGAAGACCGCGCCCGCGGCCACGGACTGAGGGGCGCAGGCAAGCGGGTAGAGGGTCGGCCCCTCGTGGCCGCGGCGGTGGAAGCCGCAGAACAGCTCGGGCATGCGGCGCAGGTCGAGCCACGTGCTGGCGTCGAACAGGCCGGAGAGGATCTTCACCGCGCCGTCCTTGCGGCCGTAGCGCGACATCCCCAGGGCGATCAATGCGTTGTCGTGGGGCCAGACCGAGCCGTTGTGGTACGACATCGGGTTGTAGCGGGCCTCGCCGGCGTCGAGCGTGCGCACCCCCCAGCCGGAGAAGGACGACTCGTTGAGCAGCGTGTGGGCGACGCGCCAGGCGCGGTTCGGGCTGGCGATGCCGGTGAAAAGGGCGTGGCCGGCGTTGGAGGCCCGCACCTCGCACGAGCGCTTGACGCCGTCGAGCGCCAGGCAGTAGGTGGAGATCTCCTCGCACCAGAAGGTCCGCTCGAAGCGCTCCCGCAGCTCCTCTGCCTGCTGGTCCAGCTCCTCGCCCCGGCGCTCGCGCCCCAGGAGACGGGCGAGGCGCGCCGCCTCCCGCCGCGCCGCGTAGACGTAGCCCTGGACCTCGCACAGGGCGATGGGACCCTCGGCCAGGGCGCCGCCGCGGTGGCAGATCGCGTCCGCCGAGTCCTTCCACCCCTGGGAGCCCAAGGGAGGCCGGCGGGAGTGCTCCACGAAGCCGTCGCCGTCGTGGTCGCCGTAGTCATCGATCCAGGAGAGGGCGCGCTCGACATGGGGCCAGATCGACTCCAGGAAGGCGAGATCGCCCGTGCGCTGCTGGTAGGCCCCGGCCAGGATGACGAACAGGGGCGTCGCGTCGACGGTGCCGTAGCAGCGGCCGAAGGGGACCTCGCCCAGGGCGGCCATCTCGCCGTGGCGCATCTCGTGGACGATCTTTCCCGGCTCGGCATCCTGCTCGGGGTGGAGCTCCCGGGCCTGGGTGGCCGCGAGGAAGGAGAGCACGCCGCGGGCCACGGTCGGGTCGAGCCAGAGGATCTCGTAGGCGGTGAGGAGGCCGTCGCGGCCGAAGACGGTGCTGAACCAGGGGACGCCCGCATGGGGGTAGAGCCCGTGCGGAGTCTCGGTGATCATCATCTGGAGGTCGGAGAGGGAGCGGTCGAGCCACTCGTCGAACTGCCCGTTCGAGGTCTCGATCTCCGGCCAGCGGGAGCGGCGCGCCTCCAGTGCGGTGGCGGAGCGGTCGAGGGCCGCGCCGAAGCTCAGCGTGCGCGGCGCCTCGCGGCCCGCCTCGCAGTCGACGCTGACGGTCAGCGTCGACTCGCCGCGGGGCGGGAGGTTCACCCGGAAGGCGGCGCAGGAGTCCGTCAGCTCCGAGGGGTCCAGGGAGAAGGTGATGCGGGTGTGGCGCACGCGGCCGTCGAGCCCTTCGTAGCCCAGGATTGTAGTCGTCCCGCCGATCACCGGGTCGAGCCTGTGCCCGTGCCGCTGGCGGGGCGTGCCGCGGACCTCGAAGACGTCGGCGTAGTCGGCGGCAAAGCGCAGAGAGAAGCGCAGGTCGAGCTCCCGCAGCCCATAGTTGTGGAGCCGGAAACGAGTGTGGAAGACGCCGTCCCAGAGGAAGCTCAGGCCGAAGACGTGGACGGTGTGGCGAGGCAGCATGCCGCCGGGGAAGCGGTCGAAGTCCGGATGGGTGAGGTCGGTGATCAGCACGTTGTCGGGCCGCACCGTCGAGCTCAGGAGCTGCGGCCGCTGCTCTTCCAGGAGCGGCTCGAAGGTGCTGAGGAACCGGATCCCCTCGTGGAAGAGGCCCAGCTCGCCCAGACCCACGGGCCGGATGGCGCCGGCGCGATCGAAGACGGCGAAGCTCTCGCCGTGCTTGAGCACGCGGGTGCGGTCGTCCGGGCGTGTGCTGGTGGCGAGGATGTAGAACTGCTCGCTCGTCCTGGTGTCTTCCTGCGTCGTCTGCGAGTCGTCTCTCGTTATCTCTTCCTTCATAAGGCCTCGTCACGACGCAAGGGATGTACCAGGGGCCGCGCTCCTGGCCTCTCTCCCGGAGTGGAAGGGGACGGGAGAAGAAGGGTGACGAGGGTCTTACTCCAACCCCTGCGAGATCGCCCGGATGCGCGGCGCCAGCCGCTTGATCTCCTCCAGGTGGAGCTCGGAGAGCTGCTCCAGGGTCTGCGCTCCCAGGGCGCTGAGGCGCAGGCGCACCACCCGGCGGTCCGCCCCGTCCTCGTGCCGTTCGATCAGCCCCGCCTTCACCGCCCGGTCCACCAGCCCCACGGCGCTGTGATGCCGCAGCACCAGGTAGCCGGCGACGTCGCCGATGGTGGGACCGTCGGCGTCGCCGTGCCCGCGGATGGCCAGCAGGAGCTGGTGCTGGGCCGCCGTCAGCCCCGCCTTCTCGGCCTGCTCCTCGCTCCAGTGCAGGAACCGGCGCAGATCGACGCGGAACTGAAGCAGCCGCCGGTAGTCCGCGTCGTCCAGGGTGGAGGGCATGGTTCCTGAGTGTAGCGCATCGAAACGCCATGCTACGATATCTCGTCATGCGATGTTCTTGCGCCGCCGCCGAGGAGGTTCCTTGTACGCCCAGACTGACGAGCTCTCTCACCCGAAGCCGCATCAGCAGCGAGACGAGTTGGCGGACTTCAGCACCGACCGCCGCGTCCTGTTGCTCTCCGGCCTGGCCGTGGGAATCGGCATGGCGGCGGCGCTGGTTGCCTACGCGCTGGTCTGGCTGATCGCGGTTATCACGAACCTCGCCTACTACCAGCGCTTCTCCTCCCAATTCGTGTCGCCGGCCGGCAATCAACTGGGGGGTTGGGCGGTGCTGGTACCGGTGATCGGCGGCCTGGTGATCGGCCTGATGGCGCGCTACGGCTCCGAGAAGATCCGCGGCCACGGTATCCCCGAGGCGCTGGAAGCCATCCTCATCGGCCGGAGCCGCGTCGAGCCCAAGGTCGCCGTGCTCAAGCCGGTCTCCTCGGCGCTCTCCATTGGCACCGGCGGCCCGTTCGGCGCCGAGGGGCCCATCATCATGACCGGCGGCGCCGTGGGCTCGCTGATCGCCCAGCTCTTCCATCTCTCTTCGGCGGAGCGTAAGACGCTGCTGGTCGCCGGCGCCGCCGCCGGCATGGCGGCCATCTTTGCCACGCCGATGGCGGCGGTGTTGCTGGCCGTCGAGCTGCTGCTCTTCGAGTGGAAGCCGCGCAGCTTCATCCCGGTGGCGGTCGCCTCGGTCGTCGCGGCGGTGGTGCGGGTGCCGTTGCTCGGCGCCGGGCCGATCTTCCCGGTCCCCGGCCATGCCGTCCTGGGGGCCGAGACACTTGGCTTCGCCGTCGCCGTCGGACTGCTGGCCGGTGTGGCGTCGGGGTTGTTGACCGCTCTCGTCTACGCCTGCGAGGACCTCTTCGCCAAGCTGCCGGTGCACTGGATGTGGTGGCCGATCCTCGGCGGCCTGGCGGTAGGCGTCGGCGGCCTGCTCGACCCGCGCGTGCTGGGGGTTGGATACGGCACCATTCAGGATCTGCTCGCCGGACGTCTCACCGGCGGCTCGGCGGCGTCGCTGCTCTTGCTCAAAGCCGCGGTCTGGGCCGTGGCCCTGGGGTCGGGCACTTCGGGAGGCGTGCTCGCGCCGCTCCTCATCATGGGCGGCGGCCTGGGAGCGTTGGAATCAGGGCTGATTCCGGTCGGCGATACCGGGCTGTGGGCCATGGTCAGCATGGCGGCGATGATGGGCGGCACGATGCGGTCTCCGCTGACGGCGATCCTCTTCACCGTCGAGCTCACTCACGATTGGAACGTGCTGCCGGCCCTGCTGGTGGGAGCGGTCGTGGCGCACGGCACGACCGTCCT
>Ga0136846_1229021_pt1 | contig 21371 bp, 19 predicted proteins | sample HopSoiMetagenom2_FD_96841 | JGI IMG/M metagenome (GOLD analysis project Ga0136846, IMG submission 96841) | Grasslands soil microbial communities from Hopland, California, USA - 2 Assembly 2016 (version 4) | ecosystem: Environmental > Terrestrial > Soil > Grasslands | place: USA: Hopland... | reverse complement strand
GACCGACTTCTGCGGCACCGGCGGCTATGTCGACGTGATGGGCTACGACCTTTCGCTGGTGCAGGCGCCGATCCAGCCAATCGCGCGCACGCTCGCGGCGCTGCGGCCGCTGGGCTATCACGTGATCCACACGCGCGAGGGCCACCGGCCCGATCTCGCCGACCTGCCGGCCAACAAGCGCTGGCGCTCGCGCCAGATCGGCGCCAACGGCGTGGGCATCGGCGACGACGGTCCCTGCGGGCGCATCCTGGTGCGCGGCGAGCCGGGCTGGCAGATCATTCCCGAGCTCGCGCCGCTGCCCAGCGAGGTGGTGATCGACAAGCCGGGCAAGGGTTCGTTCTACGCGACCGACCTGGAGATGGTGTTGCGAACGCGCGGCATCGAAAACCTGATCCTGGCCGGCATCACCACCGACGTCTGCGTCCATACCACCATGCGCGACGCCAACGACCGCGGCTTCGAATGCCTGCTGCTGTCGGATTGCACCGCCGCCACCGACGCCGGCAACCATGCGGCGGCGCTGAAGATGATCACCATGCAGGGCGGTGTATTCGGCGCCCATGCGGTGTCACAGGCGGTGCTGGACGCACTGGCCACGCCATGAGCGGCGCAGCGGCCACCATCGGCAGCCTGCCGCGGGCCAGCGGTGCGCTGGCGCTGGATACCTACCGCATGAGCATGCGGTTTGGCGGCTTCACCGCGCTCGACGGCGTCAGCATGAAGGTGGCGCCGGGCACAGTGCATGCGCTGCTCGGCGAAAACGGCGCCGGCAAAAGCACGCTGGTCAAATGTGTGGCGGGTTTCCAGCGGCCCTCGGAAGGCAGCATCCTGATCGACGGGCGCGAGCAGTCGATTGACAACCCGGTGGTGGCACGCGCTCTGGGCATCGGGATGGTCTACCAGCACTTCACGCTGGCGCCCGGGATGACGGTGGCCGAGAACCTGCTGCTGGCCGGCGGCAAAACGCCGGCGGTCATCGACTGGAAGACAAAACGCGCCGAGCTCGAAGCCTTTCTGCAGACCACGCCGTTCCGGCTGGCCCTGGGCGCGCGGCCGATCGACATGGCGGCCGGCGAGAAGCAGAAGCTCGAACTGCTCAAGCAGCTCTACCTGAAACCGCGCCTGCTGATCCTGGACGAGCCGACCTCGGTGCTCACGCCCCAGGAGGCCGACGAGGTGCTGGGCCACGTGCGCGACTTCGCGCGCGCCGGCAACTGCACGGTGCTGATCATCACCCACAAGTTCCGCGAGGTGATGGCCTATGCCGACGACGTGACCGTGTTGCGCCGTGGCAAAGCCGTGCACACCACGTCGGTGCCGGCCACCGATCCGGCGCGGCTGGCGCAGGCCATGGTCGGGGACGCCACTGCCGCCTCCGGTCCGGCTCCGGGCCCTTCTTCGAAACAAAATGTGCTTTTCCCCCATATCGCGCTTGGGCTTTCAGCTATCAAAAATGTAGCAAACGGCCTCTTGCCCCTGGAGGTGAACAACCTGTCCGTCATGGGGGACCGCGGCACACTGGCCGTGCGCGAGCTCAGCCTGTCGGTGGCGCTCGGCGAGATTCTCGGCATCGCCGGCGTCTCCGGCAATGGCCAGCGCGAACTCGTCGAAGCACTGGTCGGCCAGCGCGCACGCGCCGCCGGCAGCGTATGGGTCAAGAGCCAGCCCTATGCCGCCACGCGTGAGGAGAACCATGGGCTCAAGGTGCGCAGCTTGCCCGAGGAGCCGCTGCGCAATGCTTGCGTCGGCGACCTCTCGGTGGCCGAAAACATGGCGCTGCGTGATTTCGACCGGCCGCCGCTGTGTGCCGGCGGGCGATTGCGTTTCGGCCGCTGGCGCAGCCGCGCGCGTGAATGGATCGCCAGCTACGGCATCAAGACCCAAGGCGAAAACGCGCCCATCCGCAGTCTGTCGGGCGGCAACGTACAGCGCGCCGTGCTGGCGCGCGAACTGCATGGCGAGATCAATGTGCTGATCGCCGCCAACCCGGTGTTCGGCCTGGACTTTGCCGCCGTCAGGGAAATCCACACCCGCCTGCGCGGCGTGGCGCAGCAGGGCGGCGCGGTACTGCTGATCAGCGAGGACCTGGATGAGTTGCTTGAGCTGGCCGATCGCATCGTGGTGATGAGCGAAGGCCGCATCGTTTTCGAAACCCCGGCCTCGGGGGCTGAACGCCAGGTGCTGGGCGCGCATATGGGTGGTGGACGATGAGTTCCCTCCCGAAGCGGCCTGCAGCCGCCTCCCTCTCAAGGGGGCGCCAGCACCGGCCCGGCCCTTCGGCAGGCTCAGGACAGGCCAAGGCCGGTTTTGCGGTGGCCCACGAAGGAGCACTCCTATGAAAATCACCGCGCTTCCTTTCGCCTACGAGTTTGAGCTGGCACACACTGCCCTGGTCATCATCGACATGCAGCGCGACTTCGTCGAGCCTGGCGGTTTCGGTGAAACCTTGGGCAACGATGTGTCGCTGTTGCAGGCCATCGTGCCGGCCTGCAAGGCGGTGCTGCAGGCCTGGCGCCAGGCCGGCGGGCTGGTGGTGCATACCCGGGAGGCGCACAAGGCCGACCTGTCCGATTGCCCGCCGGCCAAACGCGCGCGCGGCAACCCGGCCCTGCGTATCGGCGACATGGGCGCGATGGGCCGCATCCTGATCGCCGGTGAACCGGGCAACCAGATCATCCCCGAGCTGGCGCCGCTGTCCGGCGAGATCGCCATCGACAAGCCCGGCAAAGGCGCCTTCTACGCCACCGGCCTGCATGAGCGGCTGCGGCAGGCCGGTATCACGCACCTGGTGTTCATGGGGGTGACCACCGAGGTCTGCGTGCAGACCTCCATGCGCGAAGCCAATGACCGCGGCTATGACGGCCTGCTGCTGGAAGACTGCACCGAAAGTTATTTTCCGGCCTTCAAGACGGCGGCGGTGGAAATGGTCCGGGCCCAGGGCGCCATCGTCGGCTGGACCGCCACCAGCGGCGAGCTGCTGCCCGCGCTGGCGGCCCTGCCGGCACAGCCCTAACACTGCTAGAGTTTCGCCATGCACATTGCCTCCAGCCCTCCCGCCAGCCTTGCCGGCGAGCCCGCCTACCGTTCACGGGCCGATGAGGTGTACGAAGAGCTCAAACGCGACGTATCCGAGTTCAAGCTGGTGCCGGGCGACCGCTTCACCGAAACCGAAATCAGCGAGCGCCTGGGCGTTTCGCGCACGCCGGTGCGCCAGGCCCTGTTTCGCCTGCAGCAGGAAGGCTTCGTCGAGGTGCTGTTTCGCAGCGGCTGGCGCGTGCTGCCTTTCGACTTCGACAAGTTTGAGCAACTCTACGACCTGCGCATGGTGCTGGAGACCACGGCCGTGCAGCGCCTGTGCGCCGGCAGTGAGGTGATCGACACGGTGCTGCTCGATGAACTGGCGGCCATCTGGCTGGTGCCGGCAGCCCAGCGCAGCGCCGACCACGTGCAGGTCGGCCAGTGGGACGAAGCGTTCCATTGCGCACTGGTAGAGGCCGCCGGCAATGCCGAGATGGCACGCGTGCACCGCGACGTGACCGACCGCATCCGCATCATTCGCCGGCTTGACTTCATCAAGCAGCCGCGCATTGAGGCGACTTATGAAGAGCACGCCAAGATTCTCAAGGCCGTGCGTGCCAAGCGTGGCGACCAGGCCGCCATGCTGCTGCGCGCCCACATTGAAACCAGCCAGGCCGAGGTGCGCAAGATCACCTTGCATCAAATGCACCTGGCGCGTCAGGGCGGTTCTACGCCGCCGCGCTAAGCGAAAAATCGGCCTCTAGCCCAGAGCCAGTATGGGCATGCAGCTATCAAAATAAGAGCGCTCAGGCGGGCGTGACCGGATCGCCAACAGCTTGTGTCACCGGATTTCCGATGCAATAAGGATTGATTCGCTGTTGATTGCTGACATCCGTGCGCATAATGCGTTTTAAATGGACAAACTCAAACAGCTCGAATCTTTTGTCTCGGTGGTGGCGCGCGGCAGCCTGACGGCGGCCGCCAAATCCGAAGGCGTGGCGCCCGCCATCATGGGCCGGCGGCTGGACGCGCTGGAAGAGCGGCTGGGCGTGAAGCTGCTGGTGCGCACCACGCGGCGCATTGCATTGACGCATGAAGGCAGTGCCTTTCTGGAAGACTGCCAGCGCCTGCTGTCCGATCTGGCGAACGCGGAGGCCAGCGTGTCGGCCGGCGGTGTCAAGGCCAGCGGGCATTTGCGCATCACCGCGCCGGCGGGTTTTGGGCGCCGCCACGTGGCGCCCCTGGTGACCAAATTCCGCGAACAACATTCCGACGTGACCATCACCCTGAACCTGAGCGACCGCGTGGTCGACCTGGCAGGCGAGGGCTTTGACTGCGCGGTGCGTGTGGGCGACATGCCGGATTCGTCGCTTGTCAGCGTGCGCATGGCCGACAACCGGCGCCTGTGCGTGGCCACGCCGCGTTACCTCAAAACCCACGGCACGCCTCAGCACCCCAGTGAGCTGGCGCGCTTTGACTGCCTCACACTGTCCAGCGACGCCTCGCAAACGCGGGGCTGGGCGTTTCAGGTGGCCGGTGAGTTGATCCATCTCAAGCCTGGTGGCCCGCTCGATTGCTCTGACGGGCAGGTGTTGCACGACTGGTGCCTGGCCGACTGCGGCATCGCCTGGCGCAGCACCTGGGAGGTCGAAACAGAAATTGCCGCCGGCCGGCTGGTGGCGCTGCTGGAAGACTTTGCCGCGCCGCCCAACGGCATTTACGCGGTGTTTCCCCAGCGCAAACATCTGCCGCTGCGCGTGCGGCTGTGGGTGGATTTTCTCAAGCACCACTACAGCCAGCCGGAGTTCTGGCGCTCGGCGGCGTTGGCAAAAGCCTGACCCCTTTCTCCACCACCCCCCCAAAAAAAACACACAGACTGAAAAAGGATCTCACGATGACACTTGAAGCCCTTCTGGCCTATGCCCACCTGCTGGCCATTTTCACCATGATCGTTTTCCTGGCGAGCGAGGCGGCGCTGTGCCGCACCGAATGGCTCAACGCCGCGGTGGTCGAGCGTCTGGCCAAGGTCGACATGGTTTACGGCATCGCCGCCGGCGCGGTGCTTGTGACCGGGCTGGCGCGCGTATTTCTCGGCATCAAAGGCGCGGCCTGGTACAGCCACAACCCCTTGCTGTACCTGAAGCTGCTCATGTTCCTGGCGGTGGGGCTGATTTCGATCAAGCCGACCCTGATGTTTGTGCGCTGGCGGCGTGCGCTGCGCGCAAATGGCACGCTGCCCGATGCGGCAGAAGTTAAAAAGGCGCGCCGGCTGGTGATGGTGCAGGCGCACATCCTGCCGTTCATTCCGCTGGTGGCGGTGTTCCTGGCGCGTGGCTTTGGCTAGGACTGGGCGGGCACCGCAAAAGGGGCCGGGGCCTCGCCACGCTGGCTCCGCTCCCACATCAATGTGTACGCAGACTCGATATGGGAACAAAAGCGCTTTGTGTCGAACAAGGGATATTCAGACCGGTTGCGCCATAGTTTTGCGCGAATGCCCGACAGCAGGTCTGGAGACTTTGCGAGCTTGAGGGCCAAGGCTTCATAGTCCGCCCGGTTTTCTGTGACCAGTTCGGGCAATCCCGCCGCATTCAACAAACTCGCGGCCACCCGGCCGGGAAATGTCGAACCTGTACAGGTTAAAACAGGCAACCCGGCCCATAAGGCATCACTGGCGGTCGTATGCGCGTTGTAGGGCAGCGTGTCCAAAAACAGATCCGCCAGCCTGTGCCGCGCCAGGTGTTGATCCAGTGCCAACCGAGGCGCAAAGACCAGGCGGTCCGCCGCGACACCGCGCCGCAAAGCCTCGGCGCGCAGGTTCCGCGCGACGGCCGCGTTGTCTTCCAGCAACCACAGCACGCTGCCGTCCACCCCGGCCAGCAGGCGCATCCAGATGTCGAATACCTCGGGCGTGATTTTGTAATTGTTGTTGAAACAGCAAAAAACAAAACCGGCTGCCGGTAAACCGCATTCGGCCCGGACCGGCGTTGTTTCCGCAATCTGCCGCTGGGTATCGTTGACCTGGTAACTGTCCGGCAGCCACACTACTTTTTCAGAATAAAAGCGCTGATGCTCAGCGGGTATCACGCAGCGATCCGCAAGGATGTAATCGACAAATTCCACACCCATGCTTCCGGGGAAGCCCAAGTAGTTGACCTGAACAGGCGCAGGCCTCTGGGCCAGAATTCCTGGCCGGCCGTCCGTCGTAAATCCTTTCAGATCAACTGCGATGTCGATTTCCATTTCCCTCAGCAAACCGGCCGCTTCCCGGTCGCTCCTGGTCCTAACGTCAACAAAGCGGTCAAACGAACGCAGCAGGCGCTGACGCATGGCGCCTTGGGAATCCGGGCCAAACGACATGGCGACGATCTCGAACCGTTCGTGGTCATGCAGTTCGAACAGTTCGGCCATCAAATAAGCGGTTGCGTGGTCATGAAAATCCGCAGAAAGATAGGCCACCCGGATCCTGTCATGCGCGTAGCGCTCACCGTTCCACAAGGGCTTGTCCGAAGGTGGGCATGCGTCGGCGCCATGGGTCCGCGCGCACTGCAGCAGCGCGGCCGCCGACTGTGCCGCCCCTAGAAATGTGAAGGGTTCAATCGCTTCTTTTCCCGCCATGACCGCCGCGTTCAACCGCTCCAGGTCCGGCTCGTACTGCGACCAGTCACAGGAATACCTTTTCGAATAAACCAGGGCCCCGAGGGCATAGGGATATTCCGGCTCAATCTCGATCAATTGCGCAATGGCACGTGCAGCCTCATCGTGCCGGCGCAGGCAGCCCAGCATTTCGACAAGGTTTCCCAAGGCATTCGCATGCCGCGGCTCCAGCACCAATGCCTGCTGAAAGGAAGCCAAGGCCTCCTCATGCCGGCCGAGCCGTGCAAGCGCAATGCCGCGCTCGTTGAAGGTTTCTGCGGAACCCGGGCTCAGGACGGCCAGCGCGTCGTAGATCGCCAATGCATCCTCAAACCGATTGGCTCTGCGCAACACATTTCCCAGAGAGCCATGAACCTGCGCGTGATCCGGGCCAAGCTTCAGCGCGCTTTGAAAGCAGCTGATTGCGCGCTCCAGGTCGTTCTCATGCGCATACAAATTGCCAAGCTGCGCGTGAAAATCCAGCACCTCCGGATGTGCGGCGATCCCTTTGAGGACAATTTCCTTGGCGCGTCCGATTTGCCCGCTTTCCAGCAGCATCTGGCACAAATCACCGTAAACAATTTCAAAGTCCCGCTTGAGGTCGAGCACCCGAACGAAGTTTTCTATGGCGATTTCTGTCTTGCCCTGCTTCCTGGCCATCAAACCGAGAAAATAAAAAACGTCAGTCAGCGCCGGGTTGATCTCCAGGCTCCGCCGGAGTGCGTGTTCTGCCTCTTGATAGCGCTGTTGCTCACCGAGGACAAACCCCAGGTTGAGGCAGGCATCCGCGTCCTGCGGATTGGCCGCGACGGCTTCACGGTAACTGTCTGAGGCCTCTTCCAGCTTGCCTTGCGCAAGAAAGGCATTTCCCCGGCGCCTGAAAATATCGCCCGGCGGTGTTTGACCGGGTGCCGCCGACGTGCCGTGCGCACTTTCCGGCGCCTCAACGGGGCTCGCGTTCTTTCCCGCAGTGAGGCCGGCTTGTCTCAACCAATTGAACACCCCCATACGCTTCCTTTTGTCGCCAAGGACTCACACTGTATATCGTGCGCGGCGCCATTCATTCTTCTAAAGCAGGCCCCGCACCAGCCAGAAAGCGGTACCCCACATCATCAGCGCCACCAGCAAATCCATGGCGCGCCACACCGCCGGTGAATTTAACCTGCGCCCTACGAGCCACAGCGCCACGCCCAGGCTGGTGAACCACAGCAGCGAACCGGTGATGGCGCCCAGGCCAAACACGGCGTTGTCGGGCTGCGCATAGGCGAGCGAGGCGGTGCCTATCACCACGGCGGTGTCCAGCCAGGCATGTGGGTTGAGCCACGACAGCGCCAGCGCCAGGCCGATGGCCTTGCGGCGGGGTATCGCCTCGGCGCCGGCGGAAGCACCGTCGGCGGTCTGCGGCGAGGGCTGCACAAAACGCCGCATCGCTTGTGCGCCATACACCAGCAGCACCAGCGCGCCCGCGCCCGTCATCGCGCCCAGCACCTTGTCTGACAAACCGCCCAGTTGCGCCAGCCCCATCACACCCAGGCCGATCAGCGCCACGTCCGTCAGCACGCAGACGGCGACGGTGAGCCAGAGGTGCTGGCGCAGCAGGCCCATGCGGATCACATGGGCGTTTTGCGGGCCAATGGCCATGATGAGCGAGAGGCTGAGGACCATGCCGGTCAGGAAGGCGGGGGCGGTGAGTGAATTCATGGCCTGCAGTGTGCGCCAAGGTCCATAATAGTTAAACAAAGTTAACTAAAACTCAGTTTGGTCAATTAGTAGTTGATCAACTCTACGACCAAATCAGATGCTGGACGCCCGACAACTCGAAGCCCTGGCCGCCGTGATCGAACACGGCAGTTTTGGCGACGCCGCCAAAGCCCTGAGCCTGACACTGGCCGCCGTTTCCCTGCGCATCAAGTCGCTGGAAGCCGCAATGGGCCAGCGCCTGCTGGTGCGGGGCAAACAGGTGCGCGCCACCCCGGCCGGCCAGGCGCTGCTGGGGCATGTGCGGCAGGTCCGCCTGATGGAGTCCGATCTTTTCACCGGTTTGCATGGCGGCGATAAGGCCGGGCGCCTGCAAAGCCTGAGCGTGGCGGTCAACGCCGACTCCTTGAGCAGCTGGTTTTTGCCGGGTGTGGCGCCGGTGTTGCACGCCCATGGCCTGCTGCTGGATGTGGTGGTGGATGACCAGGACCACACCCACGACGCCCTCAAAAGCGGTGACGTGACGGGCTGCGTGACCACACTGGCCGAGGCCATGCGCGGCTGCGTGGCCGAGCCGCTGGGCGTGATGCGCTACCGCTGCATGGCGTCACCGGCACTGGTGGCGAAGTGGAATGAACCTGCGAGGGGCAAGGCGGCACCCAGCCGTCTGGCCCATCGCCTGCTGGCCAGCCCTGCCGTGATCTTCAACCGCAAGGATGCGTTGCAAGACGCTTTTCTGGCTCAGCATTTCAAACTGAAAGGCGCGCTGTACCCGCGTCACTTCGTGCCGGCGGTGGATGCGTTTGAACTCGCACTGGAGCTGGGTATGGGCTGGGGCATGGTGCCCGACATCCTGCTGGCCGGGCGCGCGCACCGTCCACCCTTGCAAGAGGTGCTGCCGGGCTGCCCGGTCGATGTGCAGCTGTACTGGCAGCATTGGGCGCGGGAATCGGTGGCCGCGCAGCGTTTGACGCAGGCTGTCAAGCAAGCCGCAAGAGAACAATTGCTGCAGGCCTGAGGCAGCATGCGGTGCTTGAAAATTTAAACAAAAAGTGGCTGTAGCCTAATGACTGCATAGACTTTCAGCTACTAAATTAATAGCAATCTGGGCGCCGGCCAGGTAATACAGCGCCAAAAGAAAACCCCTGCAAGGTCGCCCTGGCAGGGGTTGGATCTGCGGCATCAGACCGATGCCGTCGTCCTTGGCGTGCTTACTTCTTCGCGGAGGCTGCAGCCATTGGCTTGGCAGCCGGTGCGGCGGCGGCAGCAGGCGCTGCGGCTGCTTTTTCGTCAGCCATGCACTTTTTGATGTGCGAGTTTTTGGCGGCGCCGGAAAGCTTTTTGTCGGCGGCGGACTTTGCGCACGCGGCGCTGGGGCCGGCGCTGGCATCACGCACGCACTTCTTCTCAAAACTGGCTTTGGCCGCGCCCGCCAGCTTTTTCTCGGCGGATTTGGCGGCGCAGTCGGCTTCGGCGCCCGCGGCCTGGGCGACGGCCGGCAGGCCCATAGCCATAACACAGCTCACGGCGATCAGGGATAGCAGTTTTTTCATGAGGGGCTCCTTTTTTACGAATATGTAATGAATCGGTAGGTGCGGGTGAATTCCAACACATAACGTCGCGCGGGGCAAATTCGACGACGTGATGCCGCCGGAGAAGGCGCTTGCGCGGCCCCGTTTAGGCCGTGAACAGGTTCTTAAACGTAAAATCAGCCGATGCTCTCGATTAAAAAAGACCTGCTCGCGGCCCTGGCTGCGGGCCTGGAAGAACTTTCCCCCGGCGCAGGCGACAAAGCCGCGTTTGAATCCCCCAAAGTGGCGGCCCATGGCGATTTCGCCTGCACGGCCGCCATGCAGCTGGCCAAGCCGCTCAAGCTGAACCCGCGCCAGGTGGCCGAAAGCCTGCGCGCCAACCTGCTCACCAAGCCCGCGTTTGAGCGCTGGGTCGACGCCATCGAGATCGCCGGTCCCGGCTTTATCAACATCCGCCTCAAACCTGCCGCCAAGCAGGAGACCGTGCGCGAAGTGCTGGCCGCCGGCGCGCAGTTTGGCGTGCAGCCGGCCGATCCGGCGCGCAAGATGATTGTGGAATTCGTCTCGGCCAACCCCACCGGCCCGCTGCATGTGGGCCATGGCCGCCAGGCCGCGCTGGGCGACGCGATCTGCAACCTGTATGAAACGCAGGGAGCGCAGGTGCAGCGTGAGTTTTATTACAACGATGCGGGTGTGCAAATTCAGACACTGGCCACCAGCACGCAACTGCGCGCCAAAGGCTTCAAACCGGGCGACGAGTGCTGGCCGACCGATCCGGACAACCCGGCCAGCAAGGCTTTCTACAACGGCGAATACATTGCCGACATCGCCGCCGACTTTGTTGCCAAAAAGACAGTCAAGGCCGACGACCGGGAGTTCACGGCCTCCGGCGATATCGAGGACATGGACTCCATCCGCCAGTTCGCTGTCGCCTACCTGCGCCACGAGCAAGACCTGGACCTGAAGGCATTTTCCGTCCGCTTCGACCACTACTTCCTCGAGTCCAGCCTCTACACCAGCGGCCGCGTGGACAACACTGTCAAAAAGCTGATCGATGCGGGCAAGACTTACGAGCAGGACGGCGCGCTCTGGCTGAAGTCGACCGACTACGGTGATGACAAAGACCGCGTGATGAAAAAGAGCGACGGTACCTATACCTACTTTGTGCCGGACGTGGCCTACCACCTGGCCAAATGGGAGCGCGGTTACAGCAAGGCCATCAACATCCAGGGCATGGACCACCACGGCACCATTGCCAGGGTGCGCGCCGGGCTGCAGGCCGTCGGCGAGGGCATTCCCCAAGGCTACCCCGACTACGTGCTGCACACCATGGTGCGCGTGATGCGCAACGGCGAAGAGGTCAAGATTTCCAAGCGCGCCGGCAGCTACGTCACCTTGCGCGACCTGATTGAGTGGACCAGCGCCGACGCGGTGCGCTTCTTCTTGCTCAGCCGCAAGCCCGACACCGAGTACGTTTTTGACATCGACCTGGCGCTGGCCAAGAACAACGAAAACCCGGTGTATTACGTGCAGTACGCGCATGCGCGCATCTGCTCCATCCTCACCACCTGGGCCGGCCAGGGCGGTGACGAGGCCAAGCTCAAGTCTGTCGACCTCTCGGCGCTGGACAGCCCGCAGGCGCAGTCATTGATGCTGCTGCTGGCCAAGTACCCCGACATGCTGACCAACGCGGCTGACGGATTTGCACCACACGACGTGGCTTTTTACCTGCGGGAGCTGGCGGCGAGCTATCACAGCTATTACGATGCCGAGCGCATCCTGGTGGATGACGAAGCCGTCAAACAGGCGCGCCTGGCGCTGGTCGCCGCGACCGCACAGGTGTTGCACAATGGCCTGGCTGTGCTGGGCGTGAGCGCTCCGCGCAAAATGTAAATACACAGGACAAAGACACCGGAAGCACCCGGATTTTCGGGACAAGGCAATGAACGTGAGCAAGGTATGAACACACAACGAGGCGGAACCCTGCTGGGTTTGATTATTGGCGCCCTGATCGGCCTGGGGGCCGCGCTGGCCGTGGCGGTCTACATCACTAAGGTCCCGGTGCCCTTTATGAACAAAAGCCAGGCGCGCAACCCCGACAGCGACGCCGCTGAAGCAAAAAAGAACAAGGACTGGAACCCGAACGCACCGCTGGCCGGCAAGAACCAGCCCAAGCCGCCGCCTGCACCCCAGGCTTCCGGTGAAGTGAGCGGTGTCCCTGTGCCCGACCCGACGGTGCCGCCCAAGGCTGCGGCCTCCGCGCCTGCCAAGGCTGCCGCCGCCAAGCCTGCTCCGGCCGCAGATCCTCTCGGGGACCTGGCCAAAGCCAAGGTAGAGGGCCTGCCCGCCGGCCCCAGCGTGGATCCTTTCAGCTATTTCATCCAGGCCGGGGCCTTCCGCACGCCTGAAGACGCCGAGCAGCAGCGCGCCAAGCTCTTGCTGCTGGGCATGCAGGCCAAGGTCAGTGAGCGCGAGCAGGCGGGCCGCACCGTGTACCGCGTGCGCCTGGGCCCTTTCGACAAGAAAGAAGACGCCGACAAAGCCAAGGAACGGCTGGACAACAATTCCATCGAAACCGCGCTGGTCAGGGTTCAGCGCTGAACTTTTCACGGCCCCGCTATACCAACCCCTGTAGCCACATCGCCAGGCAGCGGCCTTTGCCGCCGTCGCCCCTATTTCTGCAGTCCCAGGAGAAGAATTTGATGCAACGTCGTGAGTTTTCGCTTTCAGCCGCTTCCGCAGCCGTCGCCACCTTGGGCGCTGCCGCCCTGCCAACTCTGTCGCAAGCCCAGGCCCGTGCCTTCAAGGAGGGCTCAGACTATCTGGAACTGGGCAAACCGGCCCCGACCGAGGCGCCCGCGGGCAAGGTCGAAGTGGTGGAGTTCTTCTGGTACAGCTGCCCGCATTGCAATGCCTTTGAGCCCCTGCTTGAAGCCTGGATCAAGAAAACGCCCAAGGACGTGGCCGTCAGGCGGGTTCCGGTGGCTTTCCGTCCCGATTTCGAGCCGCAGCAGCGTCTTTACTTTGTCCTCGAAGCCATGGGCAAGGTCGAGGAGCTGCACAAAAAGGTGTTTGCCGCCATCCACGAAGAAAAGCAGGCGCTCAACACCGCCGAACTGGTCGCGGCATGGGCCGAAAAGCAGGGCCTCAACAAGGCCAAGTTTGTCGAGATGTACAACTCTTTCTCCGTCATTACCAAGGCGCGCAAGGCAACCCAGCTGCAGGACGCCTACCAGGTCGACGGCGTGCCGGCGCTTGGCGTCGCCGGGCGTTACTACACCTCGGCAACCCTTGCGCAAAATATGCCGCGTGCGCTTCAGGTCACCGATTTTCTGATTGGACAGTCCCGCGGCAAGGGCAAGTAAACGGGCCGACAGACAACCAAGACAGAAAATGGCCTGAGCACTCAGCCTTCAGGCCGTATTCACAAAAACCCGCCTTAGCCCGGCGGGTTTTTTTATGACCCTAATAATTCGTCGTGCAAGGCATTCCCGCAGCTTGCATGGCTACAATGGCCGGACACCCACGCAGCAAGATTCGTGCCTTATGAAACATCCCCTCTTTTCCCTCATCCTGCCGGCCGTTCTGGCGCTGGGGGCGGCGTTTCCGGCCTGGGCTGAAAAAGCCGACCGGGACAAGCCCATGAACGCCGAGGCCGACGCCCTGCGTTATGACGACTTGAAGCAAACCAGCGTTTTCACCGGCAATGTGGTGATTACCAAGGGCACGACGATTGTTCGCGGTGAGCGGGTCGACGTCATGCAGGACCCCGAGGGCTACCAGCAGGCCGTGTCGATCGCCGCGCCCGGCAAGCTGGCCTTCTACCGGAAAAAACGCGACGGCGTGGACGAATACATCGAAGGCGAGGGCGAGCGGATCGAATACGACAGCAAGGCCGACCTCGTCAAATTCATCAAGCGCGCTGTGGTGCGGCGCTACAACGGCGCCACCCTGGTGGATGAAACCACCGGCGCCGTGATCGTGTACGACAACAACACCGATGTCTTCACGGTGGAGGGCGGCACGCAAAACAAGACCGCCGCCAACCCGACCGGGCGGATTCGCGCCATGCTGTCGCCGCGCGCCGCCGCCTCGGCGCCGGGCGCCACGCCTGCGCCCGTCGCTCCTCCTGCCGCCCTGCGTCCCAGCACCACGCTGGGCAACGAAAAGAACTAGAAAGAACCTGCACAGATGGATGTGGTGACTGACACTTCGGCGGCCCATGCCGCGCCCGGCGGCTCTGCCCCGACCCCCAGCCGCCTTGTTGCGCAAGGGCTGCAAAAATCCTACGGCAGCCGCAAGGTCGTGCAAGACGTGTCGCTGTCCGTGCAAAAAGGCGAAGTGGTGGGCCTGCTGGGCCCCAACGGCGCCGGCAAGACGACCTCTTTTTACATGATCGTGGGCCTGGTGCGCGCCGATGCGGGGGAAATCTCCATCGACGGGCAATCGGTCGAGCACATGCCGATCCACCTGCGCGCCCGCCTGGGCTTGAGCTATCTACCGCAGGAAGCCTCGATTTTCCGCAAGCTCACGGTCGAGGAAAACGTGCGTGCCGTACTCGAGTTGCAGCTGGATGCCAACGGCAAGCCCTTGGGCCGCGCCGACATTGAGTCGCGGCTGGACGCGCTGCTGCAGGATTTGCGGGTGGACCACCTGCGCAATTCGCCGGCGCCGGCGCTCTCGGGCGGCGAGCGCCGCCGTGTCGAGATTGCACGCGCGCTGGCGACCCAGCCGCGGTTTATTTTGCTCGACGAGCCTTTTGCCGGTATTGACCCCATCGCCGTCATCGAGATCCAGCGCATCATCGGTTTCCTCAAGTCGCGCGGCATCGGCGTGCTGATCACCGACCACAACGTGCGCGAGACACTGGGCATTTGCGACCATGCCTACATCATCAGCGACGGCCATGTGCTGGCCCAGGGCACGCCGTCCGAGATCGTGAGCAACGCCGATGTGCGCCGCGTCTATCTGGGCGAACACTTCAAGATGTGATGGCTCCCCCCTGTTGTCGAAAAATGATTCGCCCCTGTTGTCGCTCACTTCGTGTAGCTCCCTCTCCCCTTCCGGGGACGGCGCCTGCGGCCTGGCGAAGCCAGTTCCGCGGCGCCTGCTGGCTAAAGGCATATCGCTTCAACCTTCCGTGCATTTGAAAGTCCAGTGAAACAAGGCCTGTCATTACGCGTCTCGCAGCATCTTGCGCTGACGCCCCAGCTGCAGCAGTCGATCCGGCTGTTGCAGTTGTCGACGCTTGAGCTGAGCCAGGAGGTCGAGCAGATGCTCGACGAGAATCCTTTCCTGGAGGTGGCGGAGGAAACCGCCGTGCGTGAGGAATTCGGGCTCGAGCATGTCAACACGCCGGTGAGCCAGGACAGCCGGGAGTTTGAATCTGCTACAGAATCGATAGCTGCAAGCCCAGACGATTCGCCGGCTGCAGGCCAAAATGATGCTGAAGTCAGCGCGGAGCCCAAGCTCGAGGAAAGCTGGGAAGGCGATGGCACGGTAGAGACCGCGCCGGATGATAGCGAGTGGGGCAGCGACGCGCCGCCCCGCAAGAACAACAACGAAGAGAGCGATGCCGAGGCTTCCGATCTCACGGGTGCGCATGAGTCGCTGCAGGACCACCTGCACCGGCAGTCGCTCAGCCTGCGCCTTTCTGGCGAAGACCGCGCAGCGCTGCATTTCCTTATCGAATCGCTCAACGACGACGGCTACCTTGAAGACACCCTGGCGTCTTTGGCGGCGGGCCTGGCCGGCAACGACATGGAGCAGGCCGAGGAACTCGAGCAGCGCTTTGCCATGGCGCTCAAGCTGCTGCACCACATGGAGCCCGCCGGCGTCGGCGCGCGCAACCTGGCCGAATGCCTGGGCCTGCAACTGCTCGATTGCAAGGACTGCGAAGAAACCCGAGCCGCCATCGCCATGTGCAGGCAACCGATAGAGCTGCTGGCCAAGCGCGATGTCAAGCGGCTGTCGCATCTGTGCGGCTTCACCGAGGCCGCGATCAAGGGTGGCATCGCTGTGATAGGCCGGCTCGACCCCAAGCCGGGGCGCCGTTTTGTGAATGTAGAGCGCAACCTGATCGTGCCCGACGTCATCGTCATCAAGTCGGGCCGGGGCTTCAAGGTCTCGCTCAATGGCGACGTCATGCCGCGACTGCGCGTGCACGACATCTACGCCAATGCCCTCAAGCAGCACAAGGGCCAGGGCGGCGCGGCGCTGCAGCAGCGCCTGCAAGAGGCCCGCTGGTTCATCAAGAACATCCAGCAGCGCTTTGACACCATCCTGCGCGTGAGCAGCGCGATTGTGGAGCGCCAAAAAAACTTCTTCACCCACGGCGAGCTCGCCATGCGCCCGCTGGTGCTGCGCGAAATCGCCGACGAACTGGGCCTGCATGAGTCCACCATCTCACGCGTGACCACGGCTAAGTACATGGGCACGCCCTTTGGTACCTTCGAGCTCAAGTACTTCTTCGGCTCAGCGCTGGGAACCGAGACCGGCGGCAATGCTTCCAGCACGGCGGTGCGCGCGCTGATCAAGCAATTCGTGTCGTCCGAAAGCCTCAAGAAGCCGCTCAGTGACAACCAGATTTCTGAAATGCTGAAAGAGCAGGGCATTGAATGCGCGCGCCGCACGGTGGCCAAGTACCGCGAGGCATTGCGCATCGCCCCCGCCAATTTGCGTAAATCCCTCTAGCCGCCTGATCAGGCCGCGCTGCCCCGTCTCTCAAACTCAGTCATGAACCAACTCCAACTATTTTTACCGTGCGCCGCGGGCGTCGAAGCCCTGCTGGCCACTGAGGTCAAGCGTGTCACCGGCATCGATGGAAAAGCCTGGCGCGCCGGCGTGCAGTTGCAAGCGTCCTGGCGCGACGCGCTTCAGCTCAACCTGCACAGCCGCCTGGCGCAGCGTGTGCTGATCGAGCTGCAGCACAACCAGTACCGCAGTGAGCAAGATCTCTACAACGCCGCCGCCAACGTGGCCTGGGAAATCTGGTTCACGCCCAAGCAGACTTTCAAAATCGAAATCACCGCCCAGCACAGCCCGCTGCAAAGCCTGAACTTCGCGGCGCTGAAAATCAAGGACGCCGTTGCCGACCGTTTTCGCGCCAAGTTTGACGACGTGCGGCCCAGCGTCGACACACGCTGGCCCGATGTACGCATCTATGTGCACCTGACGACCGACACCGTCACCATCTACATCGACACCTCGGGCGAGCCGCTTTTTAAACGCGGCTGGCGCGAAGACAAGGGCGACGCCCCGCTGAAGGAAACCCTGGCGGCCGCCATGATCGCCGCCAGCGGCTGGGACCAGCTCTGCAAAGAGGGCGTGCCGCTGTATGACCCCTGCTGCGGCTCCGGCACCATCGCGATTGAGGCCGCGCAGATTGCCTGCAACATCGCGCCCGGCATCAACCGCCGCTTTGCCTTCCAGAAGTATTTGCCGTTTCAGGGCCATGTCTGGGACGGCCTGCTCGACCAGGCCGAGGCCGCCATCACCGAGCCCACGGCCAAGGTATTCGGCAGCGACGTGTCTTTCCGCATGGTCGACTTCGCCGAGCGCAATGCCGAGCGTGCGGGCGTGGCCAATGCGGTGGAATTCCGCGGCGGTGACGCCCTGCAGCGCATGCCGCCCGCGCCCTCAGGCGTGATGCTGGTGAACCCGCCGTATGGCGAGCGTATCGACGTTGCCGGTGTGGCCGGCATTACCGGTGTCCAGGGGCGCGACCAGCGCCGCCAGCAGGGACATGCCGAAGGGCGCATTCAGCAAGACCACCGCAACCAGCCCATCGATGAATTCGGCCAGCCGCTGAACCGTGATGCTGGCGACAACCGCAATAGTGGCGACACGCGTGAAGAGCCCGCCTTTGAAACCCCGCGCGACCGCTCGGCCAATCCGGGTCGCGAGCAGGCGCAAAACGCCTGGGGCGAAGAAGCGACCGACTTCTTCCCGCAGCTGGCCGCGCACTGGAAGAAAAACTACGCGGGCTGGACGGCCCACGTACTCACGCCCGATCTCAAATTGCCCGGCAAAATGCGCCTCAAGGAATCGCGCCGCGTACCGATGTGGAACGGCCCCATCGAATGCCGCCTGTTTCGCTTTGACATGGTGGCGGGTTCCGCGCGCGGCAAGCCGGCGTCCGATCTCGCGCCCCCTTCACCTCTTGCTCCCTCTCCCTCTGGGAGAGGGCAGGGGTGAGGGCCGCCCCCGACGCCCACCATCGCACGGTGGTTCTCGACACCAACATCGTCCTCGACGTATTTGTTTTCAACGACGCGGCAGCACAGCCGCTCAAAAAAGCGCTGGAAGCCGGTGAGCTCGAATGGCTGGCCACGCAGGCCATGCGCGACGAGCTTGAACGCGTGCTGGCGTATCCGCAGATCATCCCGCGCCTGGCGTTTTACGGATTGGCCACGGGTGATGTGCTCGCGGCCTTCGACAGGCATGCGCGCTTGATCGAGGCCTCGGCCAAAGCCAGCGTGACCTGCAGCGACCCCGACGACCAGAAATTCATTGACCTGGCCGTCGCCGCAAAGGCCTTGCTGCTCAGCAAGGACCGGCACGTGCTTTCAATGAGAAAAAGGCTTCTGGCCCACGGAATACTTGCGCAACCAGCTATCTAATTGATAGCAATCAAGCCGCAACACGTTCAGCCGGGCCGTCCAGCACAGGCATCGGCAAAGGGATGTCGATGCCGTTGGCCTGCGAAGGCATGTGGCCGCCGGGGCCCACGCCGTTGGCGCGAAAGCTGTGCGCACTGGCCAGCGGCCAGTAGTAGCTGAACACCGTGTTCTGTTTTTCCAGCGAGCCCAGCAGTGCGCCGGGCTCCACCTGCATGATGAGGTTGCTCAGCAGCCGTACCTCGGTGTCGGTCAGGCGCCGCACGATGTGATGGGCATTGACTTCGCGCGGGTGGCACAGGCCTGCGGCCTGCACCAGTTCTTGCAAGGCATGCAGCGTGCTGCGGTGAAAGTTGCGCACGCGCTCGGCCTTGTCGGGCACCACCAGCGCCTGCTGGCGCACCGGGTCTTGCGTGGTGACGCCCGTCGGGCACTTGCCGGTGTGGCAGCTCTGCGCCTGGATGCAGCCCAGCGCCATCATGAAGCCGCGCCCCGCGTTGCACCAGTCGGCGCCCAGCGCCATCAGCCGCACCATGTCGAATGCACTGACCACTTTGCCCGCCGCACCGATGGACACGCGGCTGCGCAGGTTCACGCCGATCAGCGTGTTGTGCACCAGCAGCAGGCCCTCCTGCAGTGGCGCGCCCACGTGGTCGGTGAACTCGACGGGCGCCGCGCCCGTGCCGCCTTCCGCACCGTCAACCACGATGAAGTCGGGCGTGATGCCCGTCTCCAGCATGGCTTTGACAATCGCAAACCACTCCCAGGGGTGGCCGATGCATAACTTGAAGCCGGTCGGTTTGCCGCCCGACAGCTTTCGCAGCTTGGCAATGAAATGCATCATTTCGACCGGCGTGCTGAAGGCGCTGTGGCTGGACGGCGATATGCAGTCTTTTCCCATCGGAATGCCGCGCGTCGCCGCGATCTCTTGCGTCACCTTGGGGCCCGGCAAGATGCCGCCGTGGCCGGGTTTGGCGCCCTGGCTCATCTTGAGCTCGATCAGCTTGACTTGCGGATCGCATGCGTTGGCGGCGAAGCGCTCTTCGCTGAAGCTGCCGTCCTCGTTGCGGCAGCCGAAATAGCCCGAACCGATCTCCCAGATCAGGTCGCCGCCGTGCAGCCGGTGGTGCAGCGAAATCGAACCTTCACCCGTGTCGTGCGCGAAGCCGCCCAGCTTGGCGCCCTTGTTCAGCGCCATGATGGCATTGGCCGACAGCGAGCCGAAGCTCAGCGCCGAGATATTGAAGACGCTCGCATGGTAGGGTTGCGTGCATGGCTCCACCGAAGGCGAAGGCTTGTCCGGCGAGCCGCCTATCCAGACGCGAAAGTCATGCGAAGGCAGTTTGGTCGGCGACATCGAATGGTTGACCCACTCATAGCCCTGCGCACCCACGTCCAGCTGCGTGCCGAAAGGCCGGTTGTCGGGTTCGCCCTTGGCGCGCTGGTACACCAGTGAGCGTTGCGCGCGCGAGAACGGCGTGGCCTCGCTGTCGCTTTCGATGAAATACTGGCGCATTTCGGGCCGGATGAACTCGAACAGAAAGCGCATGTGGCCGATGACCGGGTAATTGCGCAGCACCGCATGGCGCGTTTGCCGCAGGTCGCGCACACCGACCGCTACAAGTCCCAGGCAGAGCAGCAGCGCCAGCCACCCCACACCAAAAGCGACCAGGCTGAACAGCGCCAATACTGCGCCCAGCCCGCACAGGGCCATGAAGGTGTAACGAACGGGGAACCGGGCATCCAGGCGTTGAAGAAACATGGTGGGGCTCTCGTAGGGGCGAAGTGACAAAAGGGCACAAAGCGGAAGGCATGCCGTGCGATGCGCCAGATACACTTTGCATCATAAGAGCCTCGCGTGACGCTCAGGACTGTTTTTCATGAAGCCCACCTCCAAATCCGCTACCCCTTCAACACCTTCCCCCGAGCCGGTTTTTATGGAAACCGAAGACTTTGACGAGCTCGACGCCATCCTCGACGAGTTGCGCACCCGTTATGACGAGACACCGCAGTGGGAGTTTTGTGAAGGCTTCATGGCGGCTGTAATCTGCTCCCGCCGGCCCCTGGACGCCAACGAATACCTGCCCGTGTTGCTGGCCGTGCCCGCTGAGGGCGAGGCGCCCGACCCGGAAGGCGGCTCCTTTGCCGACGACGCACAACGTGAGCGCTTCCTCACACTCTGGAACCAGCGCTGGAACGAAGTCGTCACCGCGCTTGACTCTGAAGTCGACTCGCTCGAAGACGACAACTGCTACCACCCCGAAGTGATGGACATACGCGGCGCAGTGGCCGACATGCCCGCCGAAGAGCGCGCCGCCTTCAAAGGCGAGGACCTGCCCGCCTTTGCCCAGGTGTGGGCGCTGGGCTTTATGTTTGCGGTTGAAAGCTGGCCCGACGAATGGCTGGCCCCGCGCGACAAAGATGCCGCCAAGTGGCTGGACGGCGCCCTGCAAGCCGTGGTCGCCATGACCGAAGACGACACGGCCGCACCCGAGGTTTCACCCCTGAGCGAAGAAGGCGCGCCCAGCACCAGCATTGCCCGCCTCAACGCCTTTGGCGAGGCGATCTGGGCGGTCTATGACTTGCGGGAGTTGTGGAAGACACTCGGCCCCAAGATCGAGACCGTGCGGGTAGAGGCGACGCCTGGGCGTAATGACCTTTGTTATTGCGGTAGTGGGAAGAAGTACAAGAAGTGTCATGGGGCGGGGTGAGGGGGTTTTGGTCGGGTCTTGCGCCGGCCCTTGTGCGCTCGCCTTGTGCTTTGCTGAGGCTGCTGGCCGGGGGTTGCCCGGCATGCAACTCACTTTTCTTTGCTTCGCCAAAGAAAAGTAAGCAAAAGAAAGGCGACCCTACTTGCTGCGTCCCCTGCGCT
>Ga0136846_1219196_pt1 | contig 21379 bp, 21 predicted proteins | sample HopSoiMetagenom2_FD_96841 | JGI IMG/M metagenome (GOLD analysis project Ga0136846, IMG submission 96841) | Grasslands soil microbial communities from Hopland, California, USA - 2 Assembly 2016 (version 4) | ecosystem: Environmental > Terrestrial > Soil > Grasslands | place: USA: Hopland... | reverse complement strand
GGCGACTTCGAGATGGACTTCCGCATTGGTGGACGGGAGAGGACGCGGATCTCCGCGTCGCTGGTGACCGTAGAGCTGATTCCGAAAGGCGACGGCACGACGCTGATCTTCCCCGATCAGGGCGCGTATTTCGAAGGAGCAGATGGACCGGCGATGAGGCAGCAGGGGTGGGAGCAGCTCATCGACCGTCTCGGCCAGGAAACTCGCTGAATGGCGCTGCCCGTCCGTGTCGAGCGCGCGTTTGACGCATTCGGCGACCATACCCGTCGGAAAATCGTCGAGCGGCTCAGTCGTGGTCCGGCTTCAGTCAGCGACCTGGCGAAGCCGCTCGATGTCTCACTCGCAGCGGTGACGCAGCATCTGCAGGTGCTGACGCGGAGCGGACTCGTCCGCACCGAAAAAGTCGGACGAGTGCGAACCTGTCACCTCGACCCCGCCGGACTCGACATCGTCGTCGACTGGATCGGACAATGCCGCTCGATGTGGGAGAGCCGCCTCGACCGTCTGGGAGAGCTTCTCGTCGACAGCGACTGAATGGGCCGGGCGGCCCAGCGGCCCACTCAGTCAGCTCATCCTCCGCACATACCAGCGCGGCGGGAGCCGGTGTCCCCGCTGCACAGCCAATCCCACAGTGCTACAGCGCCGCCGATCACAACGAATCCCGTCGCCGCGCCATACAACGCGTCGCCCGCCGCGCTGTGGCTGGCGTCGGTGTTCGATTGTCCAGCCGCTGCGAATAACACCGCGCCCCCGACGGCGCCAACGAGTCCCCATTTAACCCAGCGCGGCATCGCACCCGAGTCAGCCATCATCACGCTCTGATGCTCGGCCGCGCTTCGGCTGAAGTGTGATTGGATGCCGAGGGGAGCCACGCGTTGCGCGGGGGCGGTCGCACTCACGAACAGCAGCAGAAACGCTAAAACGACCAGCTGGAAATTTCGGAGCATCGTTCTCATCACTTGCCGGCGATGGGAGTGGGAGCTGCGGCATCGCTGGTGAAGCTGAGCGCACCAACATACCACTGACCGCCGACTTTTTTCCACACAATCAGATACTTGCCCATATCGAGCAAATCACCGCCTGGCGTGTGAATCACGATGCGGTTGACGCCGGTCTCGTAGGCGAGATCACCCGACTGCGCCATCGATAAACGCGAAGGAGTACCGACAAGCTCCTTCACGCCCATCGTCGCGAAGAATTCGTGGTACAAATTCAGGATCGCGGCTTTCCCGACCACCGCGGGCGAACCGGCCGGCTGCACCACCGCATCATCGGCCCAGAACGCGATTGCTTTGTCCCCATCGAGCGCTGTCTCCGCGGCCTGAAGTCCTTCACTCCGCTGGTGCAACGCGGACTCGGCCGCGACCATCCGCGCTCGGGATTGGGAAGAATTGCTCATCGACGCAGAGATGCAGCCCGCGGTGACGAGCAAGGTCGCGGCGACTGAGCCGGAGAGCAGACGACCGGGCATGTATTTATCCGTTGTGTGGGTGGGCTGAGCGACGTATTGCCGCCGAGCGACGCCAAAGATGCATCACACCGCATCGCCCGCGATAGCAGCAGTCACTGCCACTCCGGCGACCACACCCGGCCAACCCGTTCCAGAACTCTTTTGAATCGTACTTCTTCGCGGATCTGATCGAAGCGAGGATCCCACCACAGAGCCTGCGGCGCCCAGTAAACAAAAAAGGATTCGCGTTCCAGATGCTGCATCGCCCGGTCTCCGTCGCCGATGCTGGCCCACGCCAGCGCCAGATTGAGGGGAATCGTTTGGTGTGCGGTGGCCTCAAGCGCCAGCCGCCGTGCGCGACGTTTATCTCCGAGCACAGCGAGCGCGGAAGCTTGCTCAGCGAGAAGATCTCCGCGCAGTTCCCCGTGCCTGGCTAGACCATCGCCTATTGTCCGCATCACGGTGTCTTCGTCTCCCAGCCTCGCCGCCACGCGCGCGAGTCCGGCATGTCCCTCTTCGAAATCCGCGTTGAGGTCGAGCGCGGGCTCCATGCTCGAGCGCGACAGGTTGTATTCCCCGCGCAAGTACCGCTGCCACCCGAGAACGCCAATGTTCATCGACAAAACCGGATTCAAATCGGCAGCGATCGTTTGCTCACGCACCGCCTCGTCGCGGGAGCCGAAACCGGTCAGCAAGGACATCGAGAGCCAGTGACGGGCGTCAGCATTGTGGGGATCGATCTCGATCGCGCTCTTGAATTCGGATTGCGCCTCGCGCCAGCGGCGGCGCATGATGTTGAGGCCGCCGAGTGAAGTGTGGACGCAGGACAGCGCATCGTCGATTCCCAGAGCGCGATTTGCGCTCGCGGCGGCGCGTTCGATGGCGATGTCGACTGGCGCATACGCCCGTCCTCCCATCACGACCCACGAATCGGCGAGTCCGCACCAGGCTTCGACTGCTCGCGGGTCACGCTCCGTGGCGCGCGTGAAGTAGGTAATCGCACGCTGCATCGAGGAACGGGTTCGCTGGTCCCAATGATGGCGCCCCTGCACGATGATGCCCGCGGTCACCGAATCGATTTCGCCGCGCTGTCTGGCGCGGCGTCGTGGAGCTACGACCACAATCGGCTCCGCTGTCTCGACCGCTCGAGCCCGTCGCAGCATCTCCGTGGTCTGGACGGACGGTGAAATGCCCAAATCGGATGCGAGCCGCTCGATGAACAGTCGACTGACGGCGTCGGCGCGCGGGCGGTTGCTGGATGCGACGAGCAAGTCCAGCAGCATTCGGAACGATGGCTCGTCAGAAGGAGAGAGCTCGAGGGCGCGCTCCGCTGCGGTCACCGCTTCAGAGATGCGACCCGTCGCACGCAGTGAATCAGCCAGCAGTGAAGAGGCACGCGTCGCGGCTGCCCGCAGACGATCGCGCTCGGACATTGCCCACCGATCGAAATCGGCTGCATTGCGGACGAAGAAGCCGTCGAGGAAATCGCCGCGGTAAAGCTGCACGGCGTCTGACCACCGGTGTTCGGTCAACGCCCGGCGGAACTCGACGACATCTATCGACACGACATCCGACGACAGCCGCAGCGTTTCACCAGCCGCGGTGATGGCGCTGTCACCAAGCGTCTGTCGCAGGACGTAAACCGAATCGGCCAGCAGGTGGCGCGCCGTACGCTCGTCACGATCGGGCCAGAGAAGTCCCAGCACACGATCTCGACTGATTGACTCCCCCGGCGAGCTCGCGACGAGAGCCAGTAACGCGATCCGTCGTTGCTGTGATGCGCGGCGCAATGACTTTCCTTCGGGACCTGTCAGGGAGACGGGACCGAGAAGGTTGATGCTATTCAACATGGGATAACCGGGCTCGCCAGCTCAAACGATAACTGGACGATAAGTGCTTCGTAGTATGCGACTCAGCGTTTACGTCCTGTGACGTGCGCTGAGAATGGAGTGCACGAACGCACTCCCATTCAGCTTAACCTTTTTGGAGGTAAACATGTTGTTGCAACGCTTACATCCCGGCGCTTTTTTGGTGGCAGCCGCGATTGTTACCGCCTGTTCGGCCGGCGATAGCAGCAAGATCACGGCGCAGACGCCGTCGGCTGCCTCGAATCGCTCGGCCGGCGAAAACGGTGAGATGGATCACAATCCCAAGATCAACTGGGGGCCGGCGCCGCCGATTTTTCCACCGGGCGCTCAGTTCGCCGTCGTCCAGGGCGATCCCAGCGTGGCGGGCGCGATATTCACGGTGCGCCTTCGCTTTCCCAACGGGTACATCCTGCCGCCTCACACACATCCAACCGATGAGGCCGTTACGGTGATAAGGGGCACCTTCCTGGTGGGACTCGGCGAAAATTTTGACAAGGACGCGCTCGTCGAGCTCAAGAATGATGGGTTCATCGTAGCTCCGAAGAACATGGCCCATTTCGCAACGGTGCGCGGGCTCACCGAGGTCCAGGTTCACGCGATCGGCCCGTTCCAGCTGACGTACATACACCCGGAGGATGACCCGACGAAATAATAGCGGCTGATTCAGCATCACCCCCACTAACCCCACCGCGCCATCGCGCGGTGGGGTTTTTTACAGTACCTCCAAGTTGCGGAAACGACACCACACGGCCACTATACGGTCCATCGCCCGACTACAGAGGTCCGTATGAAAATCCTGCATCTCGCGGTTCTCGCGACCCTCGCTCCGATAGGGCTCGCCGCCCAGCAGCCGACCGCGCCCGCCGGACCGCCCGTTAATCCGATCACCACTTCGTTCAAGGGCAGGATCGGCGCACTGCATCGCAACGTCGCGGCCGCATTCGATTCGATCCCGGCGTCCAAATTCAGCTACAAGCCGACGCCGGCTCAATTGAGCATCGGCTACATCGCCGCCCACGTCGCCGACGATAATTATTTCTTCTGCAACAATTTTGGAACGATGAAGGGCACCCGCCCGGCGGAGGATACCGCAACTGCCGACTCGGTGAAGGCAACGTGGCAAAAAGACAAGCTGATGAAGAGCCTCAAGGATTCATTCGCGTACTGCGATCAGGCGTTCGCCCAGCTGGATGACGCGAAGCTCGCCGATCAGATCAGCATCACCTTCGGTGGTAATTCGCGGATGGTGACGAGAGCGGGGATGGTGCTCGGACACGCGCTCGATCTGGCGGATCACTACAGCCAGCTCGCGAATTACATGCGGCTGAACAACATCATTCCGCCGACGGCGCTGCCGCGATCGCGGACGCCGTAGTTAGCTAGCGCTCGATACCAGCCACGGCCTTCTGGGCAAGGCGATACGCGACGTCGAGTGCCGAATCGGCCTCGACTGCTACGTCGGGTTTAACGCCCACGCCTTCCCAGTTGGTCTTGGTGATTGGATTGACCGCTCGTCCGGTGGGAACGAAAAGCGTCATACCATATGGCAGTGGCACCGGCCCGCCGGGATTCGCACCCCCGCCCGTCGTCTCGCCGACGATCTTCGCCCGCTTGAGGGTCTGCAGGTCGTAGGCAAACTCTTCGGCGCCGGAAAAAGTTCGTGAGCTCGTGAGAATGAACACCGGCTTGTCCGGTCCGACTTTCTTGCCGCTGACGCCGGGCTGGGTGTAGAAATCGTCGGTGCGATTTCCAGGTCGGAAATAAAGAGAGTTGAGCAGCACCGGCTTGGCGCCGAACATGTAGCTGGCGATAAGCGCGACGGTGCGGGGTGAGCCCCCACCGTTCGCGCGCAAATCCAGAATCACACCTTTCGCATCCGCGGCGGCGCTCATGATCCGACTCGTCTCGTCGGCGACGACTTCGGGCGGACGCCCGAAGCTCAGTATCTCGATGTAGGCGATATCGCCGGGCAGCCGCTTGGTCCGACCGAATGTGCCGGTGGGCGCATCAAAGAGCCGGGATGAGCCGGCTGTCGTCGGGCCGACGCGCACTCGCAGATGTTTGTCGTGACCCAGCTCCTGAAGATCTTTGGTGAGCAGCTGGGCGAATGACGATGGATCAGTGACCGAGTCGAACTCGCCTCGCGCTGCTCGCGAGCGGAGCTCGGTGTTTATCACCGATGCGACGTCGGGAAATACGTATCCATCATTCAGCGCGCGTGCGATGGAGTCGAGAACCGCAAGTCGCGTCTGGGAAGTCAGCGAAACATCGTCTGTTTGAGCGCGGGCGTCCTGGGCCGCCGCACTCGCGAAGACGAGTAAAAGCATGAGTAATCGACGGATCATCGAGTTCTCCGGTGCCGCCGGATGGGCGAAGCGCGGCTATGATTTCAGACGACAGATGGGCTGCACCTGCAACGGTGCGGTGGGATGGGTTACCCGAACAAAAGGCAGATTGGGTGCCGCATAAGATGGCGGCGTGAGATTGTTCGGTGACGAGGCTGCTGAGTCGCAGCCATCACCACCAGCGGCGGTATTTGCCGAAGGGCCAGCCGCGCGATTTCAGCTTACGACGAACCAATCCGATCTTTTCTTTCCAGAAGCGGCGAATCATGGACATCCATTCATGTGGCATCCATACAAACGTTCGCCCGGGTACTCCTGTTTTCTATGGCGAATCGCGCCACTTATGGCGCACGCCGGTCAACGCCTGGTAAATCCCTGAGCCTCGAGCCAGAAATAGAGCTCGTCGATCCAGTGGTCGCTGCTCGTCCCCTGCTTCTTCATCCCGAAGCCGTGACCGCCGGCGTTGAAGATATGGGCTTCTGGCTCGCTGCCGGAGGTAATCAGAGCGCGATGGAATCTCACCACTGTCTCGAGCCCGGTGAGATCGTCCTGCGCCCAGGCCATGAAGATCGGCGGCAGCTTCGCGGGAATGGCCGGTAGCGTTCCATACGGTGCGCCGTAAATCAGCGCGGCGAAATTCGGACGTGCTGCTGCATCCGGGTTTACGAGCGCCGCGGTCGCGACCATTCCACCCGCCGAGAATCCCATGAAGCCGATGCGATTTGGATCGACGCGCCATTCACTGGCGTGTTCGCGCACGACTTTCAGTGCCTGGATGCCGTCGGCCATCGCATATCGTCCGGCGGTGTCGAGATCCAGCTCGGGCGGTGCGTTCAGATTGTCGCCGAGCTTCGCGATCAGTCGGTACTTGAGCACGAAGGCGGCGATTCCTTTCGCCTGAAGCCACTTCGCAGTATTGGTTGCCTCGACGTCGATGGGTAGCGCCACGAAGGCGCCACCGGGAGCGATGATGATTCCGGTCCCCGTCCCCCTCCCGGATTTCGGCAGGTACGCCGTCAGCGTCGGGGTCACGACGTTGAAGAGCACGGTCCCGACGGGAGTATTCTCCATTTTGCTTTCCGTGCGCGTCCAGCTTTCGGAACCGGGCGCGACGCCAGGCCAGACGTTGACGACCTGCTGCGCGTGAGCGAGAGTTGCGGTGCAGGCGATTGCGAGCGCGTAGGATGGTAGCTGTCGGCGCATGATTCCCCCGGTTTTGATCATTGGCTGATTGCCTTAGGGAATCCCGAACGGGGGACGGGCGCTACTGTACGAAAGATTGTGGAAGGGCCAACGGGTTCACTGCAACTGGGTCGCCCGTTCTGTTGCAGTTCCCTCGAACTCTCCTTGCCGAAGTCATGAATTTGTGCAAGAGTAAGCACCATGACTCATAAGCAGCTGATCGGCCCCCGCTCGGGCTCGACCTCCGCGGATCTCAAACGCTCCCCCGGCCACTTCCACCGGCTTCCGGACGACCTCCTTCGTGATGCGTCGACTCGCCTCGGCGTGATGTCGATGCTGTTCGCTGTGCTGTGGGTGCTCGGCACAGTCGCGGGCCATCTCGCGTTCCATGTGATGCAACCGGACAATCCGGGCTGGACCAAAGTCGACGCCGGTGAATGGATCGCTGTTGTCAGCGTGATCGTCTCCATCGCCCTCTACGCATATACGCGACGCGGCGACAGAGACCCGCAGTTCGTGCTCGACCTCGGTCTCTGGTACATGGTGTACACAGCGCTGGCGCTGAGCATCGTGTTCCATCTCGGAGGTCTCCCGGCCGGAATGGCCATCACCCCCGAGATATCCTGGATCGGCGCGGTGGTGGTGATTTTCGCGGCGATCATCCCCACCACAGAAAAAAAAGTACTGATCGCCGGACTCGCCGCTGTTTCGATGAATCCGATCAGCATGCTCCTCCTGGCGATGCAAGGCCGGGGTTTTGGATCCCGCTGGCTGGTTCTCGTGATGCACTACCCCGACTATTTCCTCGTCGGTGTGGCGGTGGTCATCTCTCACGTCGTCACGAAACTCGGCCACCAGGTGACGCGCGCCCGCGAAATGGGCAGCTACCAGCTCGGCGAGCTGCTCGGCAAGGGCGGGATGGGCGAAGTCTATAAGGCGACTCATAGGATGCTGGCACGACCCGCCGCCATAAAACTCATTCGCCCCGAAATGCTCGGCGCGATCGACGACGAAGCCGCAAAGCTGGCGGTGACGCGCTTCAAGCGTGAAGCGGAAGCGGCCGCTAACCTGAGATCGAAGCACACCGTCGAGCTCTACGACTTCGGCGTGACTGCTGACGGGACGCTTTATCTGGTGATGGAATTTCTGGAGGGGATGGATCTGGAGACCCTCGTCAAACAGAAGGGTCCACTGCCGAACGGAAGAGTCGTTCACATTTTGCGGCAGGTGTGCGAGTCGCTCGAAGAAGCGCACGCGACGGGTTTGGTGCACCGCGACATCAAGCCGGCCAACATCCACCTCGGGCGCGTCGGCCTGCGCCACGATTTCGTGAAAGTGCTCGACTTCGGTCTGGTGAAAGAAACCGCGAGCGCGAAAATGGGCGACTCTCTGTCGACGATCCCCGGTCAGCTGGCTCTGGGAACTCCGGGTTACATGGCGCCTGAAATGGCACTCGGCGAACCGATCGATGGACGCGCAGATATCTACGCGCTCGGATGCGTCGCGTATTATCTGCTCACGGGCGAGCTGGTGTTCGAGGCGGAGACGGCGGTGCAGATGATCGCCAGGCATCTGCAGGCTTCACCCATTCCGCCATCAGAGCGCACTGACAACCGGGTGTCACCAGATCTGGAGCGGCTGATCCTCAAGTGCCTGTCCAAGGACCCGATGGCGCGACCGCAAACCGCGACGCAGTTGATCCAGGCGCTCGAGTTTATTCCGACCGAAGGCTGGACCGAGGATCAGGCGCGACGGTGGTGGGAAGCGAACTCGCGTCCAGCTGTATCCGGCGATTCGTCAGCGATATCCGGAGTACTCCAACCGACGATTGCAATCGCGAAGGTTGGCAGCGAGAGCAGCAACCTCAATTGACGGCGTACACGTTGCCGTCCATGCTGCCGAAGTAGAGCACACCATCGACGGCGATGGGTGACGACAGCACCGCGCCAAGCGAGTAAAGGTGGTTTTGGCCGAGGATCATTCCGTCGAGAGTGAAATCGGGATACACGTTGTCTTTGATTTTCCCGTCGGGGCCGATGTACTTCGAGCTGTTCTCGCGGTTCCCATCGGTCCGGAACTCGGCGGTGATGCTGCCGTTGGTCAGATCGAGCTTGTGGACCCAGCCATCTGACGTTCCGAAGAACGCGAACCGGTCGACAATTGCGGGTGACGAAAACGAGACCGCCTTGTTGGCGATGTTGAAGATGAGTGCGCCGGTAGTGGCGTCGAGGGCCTTGAAGCGAGTCCCGTCGGAAGTGGGGAAGTAGACCTTACCGCCGAGTACAGCGGGCGAGGAGATCACCCAACCTTTATGGTTGTCGTGGCTCCAACGCAGTTTCCCTGTGCGAGCGTCGACGGCGTAGAAGTGACCGTCGCGGCAGCCGACGTAGACGATTCCGTTGGCGACTGCCGCCGAGCTGGCGATTCCGACCTGGTTGTAAATGACTGTGTCAGCTCCGGTCTGAAATCTCCAGAGCTCGACGCCTGTGCGCCCGTCGAGCGCGTACAGATTTCGATCCCAGCTTCCGATGTAGACCACTCCGTCAACTACGGCGGGAGAAGCGTGGACGACATCTCCGGTGGCGAAGCTCCACTTCACCTGGCCTGTCCTGGTATCCAGCGCATAGACGTTATGGTCGCCGCTGCCGAAGTAGACCACGTCTCCGGATACGGTGGGCGAAGAAAGAAACACGTCGAACGGATCGGCCATCATCTCCGTTCTTGGCATCGCACCGTGGATTCCTGGCGCAGTGAACCGTCGCTCGCCTTTCGTCGCAAAGGACCAGATTTTCTTTCCTGTCTGCGCGTCGACCGCGTAGAAGTTCCCGTCGATGCTGCCAAAAAACACTCGGCCCTGGTCAATCGCCGGCGAAGAGGCGACCGAGCCATCGGTTTGAAATTTCCAGCGCAGCGAGCCATCGCTGGCTTTCAGGGCGTAGAGATTGTGGTCGGCGCTTCCGACGTAGAGCGTGCCGTCCGCGTATGCGGGTGAGGAGACTACTGCGCGCAGAGTTTTGAATTGCCAGACGACTTTTGAAAGCGTTGGGGCGGAGCGCGATTCGTACACGCCGAGGTGGGCGGGACCACCTCTGAACATTGTCGTTTCGTTCGAAGGGGCGAGGAGCGTGGCAAAACCGAGCGCGAGGCTGACCGCCAGACCACTGTGAGTTCTCATACCGACGACGGTGCACGTAGGGCAGAGTGCGTGCAACCACGCCGTGCCGTTTTTACAGAACGACTACATGGCGTTGACCTGTTGAATACCCGCGCGGGCTAGTAGCTCCGGCCGAATCCGATCGGGTACAGCGGATGAGCGGTATCGTGTGGGACGTCAGAGCGCTGGGCTTCGACTTCCTGCATCGAGGAAGGCAGCTCGAATGGAAGGTGGCCTTCCGGTTTGGCTTTGCCGGTGATGACCTCGAGCAGCGCCGCATCGCTGACGCCGAAGTTGCCGATGAGAGCGGCAGCGTGGTCCTTGAGTGATCCGAGAATCGCGGGCCGATCGAGATAGACGGTGACAATGGTCGGTACCGCCGCGGCGATGCGTTCAATCGTCGCGTAGGCCGTGTCGGAGTTCTGAAATCCGAGGTCACCCTCATGCTGCATTGAGCCGAACATGTATTGCGGGTGCAGCGTCTGGAACGGCGCCACTGTGCGGACGATGGCGACATCTGCCCGGGACGGATCGGTCACGACGGTGAAGCCATACTGTGAAGCAATCCTCGGATCGACGCCGCGTAGAAAGACGCGTTTCCCGCTCGCAGCGAGCGGCAGGATACTCTTCTTATTTTCGAGCAGCACCAGTGAGCGCTCCTGGGCTCCCGTGGCTTGTGCCTGGAATGCCGCGTTACCCGCGATCGAGTCAGCTCTCGAGGATTCGACGTACGGATTCTCGAACAGGCCGAGCCGGAATTTCTGGAGCGCTATGCGATACGCGGATTCGTTGACGCGCTTTTCAGTGATCTTTCCCGAACGCACTGCGTCGACGATGTACTGGGATTCCTCGGTTCCACCGAACTGATCGGCACCGGCATTCACCGCCTTGGCGAAGCGGTCGGTCTTGGAAAGAGTGTCAACTCCCCAGGGCATCCCTACGTTGGCGAAACTCGGACGCTGACCGGCGGGCATTCCATTCTGGCACAACTCGGAGCAATCGTTGGTGACGGCCCAGTCGGTGAGTATGACTCCGTCGAAGTGATATCGATTTCGCAGCAACCCCGTGAGGAGTTGCCTGTTGAATCCCGCGCCCACTTGTTCCAGCGGACGACCATCGACCGACACGCCCTCGAGGATCGAGTACGTCGGCATCACGCCGGCGACGTGTGCCGCGAAGGCGCCGGTGAACGGTCTCACATGATAAGCGAAATTATTACCAGGGAAAGTCGCGTACCGCCCGTACGCGCTGTGACTATCCAGGCCATTCTTCTGCGCGCCATATCCGACCCAATGCTTCACCACCGCGGCGACTCCCTGCGCGTCGACACCGTTGGCGCCGTGCTGGAATCCTTCGATGTACGCCCGCACGAGTCGCTGCGTGAGATCCGCGTCTTCGCCGAACGTTCCGTTGATCCTGGCCCACCGGGGCTCAGTCGCCAGATCCGCCTGTGGCGATAGCGTCTCCTGAATTCCCACCGCGCGATACTCCTGGCGTGCGATGTCGGCGAAGCGACGGACGAGTGACACATCACCTATTGCGGCGAGACCGAGTGTCTCGGGCCACTGAGAGAACTTGAGGGCCATCGAGCTGGCACCGACTACATACTGGAAATGATTTCTGGGATCACTGCTGATGGTGAGCGGAATGCCGAGCCTCGTCTCCTCGGCCACACTCTGCAAATTGTTGTTCTGTGCGGCTAGGACTTGTGGATAGCTATTCAGTCTGGTGATGAAGTGATTCACCTTTGCATCGCGAATGAGCTTCGCGACGGCGACGATGTCGTACTGCCCACTAACGCCCGCGCCGGCGATGGGGGCGGAGCGAGCGGTGCCGTGCATCATCAGACCGGCTTTCTCTTCGAGGGTCATTCGCGCGACGAGATCGCGCGCACGCTTCTCAGGACTCAACCGCCAGTCTTCATATGGATCGACGACGCCGTTTCGATTCAGATCCTTGAATCTGAGTCCACCCTTTTCGATGATCCGCGCTGAGCGAGTGCCAAGTACAGGTTGTGTAGCCCGCGAGCTTTGGGCGCTGGCGAGTGCGGGAATCATCACCGCCGAGAGGAGGATGAGGACGGGTTTGGTCATGGAAGAAACGGTATTCAACGGGCCGAAGGACGGCTAGGCGGCCGACCCCTTGCTTCGGCCTTTGTTCGGGTATAGTTTGGAAGCAGAATCATTGCTCCCGAGCGGCCCGATGTCGAAGACGGACTCTTTCTTTAATCCCGACCAGTACGCAACCGTCGCCGAGCGCATCGAGCTCTTCTATTCGCGCTTCCCGCAGGGCCGGATCAACACCGAGCTGGTCGGGCGTCAGGATGGCGAGATCACTTTCAAGGCATTGGTCTTTCGCGGCGCCGATGACGCGTTAGCCGCTGCCACCGGCTGGGCATCCGAGCGCGAGGGCGATAGCGACATCAATAGCGTCGCCTGTCTGGAGAACACCGAGACATCGGCGGTCGGCCGCGCGCTCGCCAACCTCGGTTTCACAGCCAGCTCCAAACGCCCGAGCCGCAAGGAGATGGACAAGGCGATCCGCGTCCGGAACGTGCTGGCCTTCCGGGAACGAACGCGCGGGGAAAGCGGAACCCTGCACTCGCTCACCAACATTGCGGACGACGTTCTTCACGTCCTGTCGATCGCGGAGGTAAAAGGCTTCCCGCGTCAACGCTCCGAGGTTTTGCGCGAGCGCGTGAGGCGGCCCGGATTGTCCGCCACCCGAGTGAGAAAAATCGAAGCGTCACTGCGAGCCTGGATCCGCCGCCACGAGATGTAACACCCCGGTGTGCGTCTGTGAGGGACGCGGAGGAATTCTACGGAAGTCGAGGAGGGAGGGGCGCGGTGGCAGAGAGCGACAACACGGCTCGGTGCGACGACGATGCGGCGATCGCCTCCGCCCGTTATCCGACGTCCGCGCGTCTCGTCGCAGCGATCCTTCGCGCCGACGAAGCCGCGATCAGGCAACTCTTTCTGTTGTATAGTCCGTTGCTCACGGATCAGGCGCGGCTCATGAACATTGCGCCCGAGGATCGCCACGAGTTCGTCACCACTCTGCTCGACGACGTGGTTCTCCATCTCATCGAGCACCAGGCGTCTCCGCGCAACTTCTCGCGCTACCTGGTCGCCTCGCTGCGCAATCGCGCGCGCAATTGGCATCGCGACTCGCACCGGCGACTCGATGCAACAGAGCGGGCCTATGATGAGCCGGCGACATCGCCGCAGCGGATCGTGGCGGAGTGCCACTCCGACTACGGCATTCGGGCGAGTGCGCGCGTTGCCATCGGTTCCGACTCCAGCGCTCGCGAGCCGATCGCCAAGCTGGCGCAACGATTGTCACGCGAGCTGACACGGGAAGAGCAGGTGATGCTGATCCGCCTCGGCCGTCACGTCCCGCTCCGCGAGGTGGCCGAACACCTCGGCGTCGCATATGGAACAGCGCGGGTACGACTCCATCGCCTGCGTGACCGGCTCAGGAAGCTGGCGCTCGAGTACACGCGATCGCTGAAGCCTGATGAGCGCGGCGAGCTGGAAAGATTCTTTCGCCGCGCCGAGGTGATTCTGCCTCGTGCGGCCGCTACGAGACAACCGGAGAAAGATTATGGCAATGTTTGACGACGGTGCGATCGATGTTCTGATGTCCGCGGTAGGGCGCGAGAGTGAGTCGGCCGATGAGAATCTCATTTATCAGGACGAGCGTTTTCTGTTCTGGCTGGCGAATGATCTTCGGTCTGGTCTCGATCACGACGACCGCTCACGCGATCAACGCCAGGCGATCGATTTCGCCCGTCGCACCCTCACCAGTCTCAAGGTGCGTCTCGCCGAGAAGCGGTTACCGCGCCGGCAGCTGAAAGAGCGCGCGGCATCGATCCGCGCGACTCTGGCCCACGCGGTTCCGGCGGCGAGCCGCGAGCGGTGCGCGACGATTCTGGATCTGGCTGTTGCAGCGGGTGGGGGAAGGGAATTGTGGGACGAGCCGTGCGATCGCTGGCTGGAGCTGCCGGAAGATCTCCCGTCCGCTCGCTACGTCGCGCTCCGTGTTGCCGGCGACAGCATGGCTCCCGTACTCGGACCGCGCGAGGTGATTCTCATCCACCTCGATGCCGCTCCGCGTGTCGATGACCTGGTCGTAGCGCGTCTTCCCGATCAGAGTCACGTGGTAAAGCGTGTCGCCTCGATGAGAGGAAGCACGATGGAGCTGGCGTCGTTCAACCCGGAGTACGAATCGATCTTCGTCGCGCGCGAGCCGTCGCCGGTGGTCGGAACGGTCATCGCTCGTTTCACGCGCGAGTAACACCGCGCGAGTAACACTGAGGTGTGCATCTATCGACTGACGGACCGAGAGTCGCGACCGCGGCTCGAAGCCGTCCACGACAGGAGATGCACATGAAACCGGCCCGCACAAATGAGCTTGCACGCGCCATCGCTCCGTATGTGGCGACGATTCTTAGTATTAGTCTGGCGGTGACTCTGAGGGTCCAGCATTCATGCTCGGACAGCCCCGTTCCCGCTACGGAGCCGACGTCACTTCGCGTAGTGGCTGGCGCCGAGGAAATGGAGCGAGACGTAAGGCTCGTCGCCGATCACCCAGCTGTCGTGCGGCTCGGGCGGAACGTGGAAGAGACTTCCCGGCGTTAGCTCCCACACTCTCCTATCCTCGAATGACACAGTGGCGGTGCCGTCGATGACGAGTCCGACATGTTCGACGCTGCACAACTTTAGACCCAGTCCCGGACCCACATCGACTGACCACCGCCAGCCAGGCTGATAGGTAGCCCGACCGATCGTCATCCCGCCAATAGTTACGAGCTCGAATTTCCCTTTTGCGAATTCCCGCACTTCGTCAGGGTTCTCGAAGCGCTTGAGGATGACTTCGGTCGCCGGCACAGAGGTCATACTAGATCCTTCACCGATGCGCGACGGCGAGGATGTCGTGCGAATTCAGAACCGTGGCGAACTCTCCGTTGAGGCTGGCCAGCTCCGCTCCGTGCACGACGTCCGCGCTGTACTTCTTCCCATCGTAACCAGTGCGTCCGAATGTCGCAGTGGCATCGGCGACGACAGTCACCTTGAATCCGAGGTTCGCCGCCATGCGCGCGGTGGTGGAGATACAGTGATTAGTGGTGAGACCGGCAATCACCAGCGATTCGATTCCACTCAGACGGAGATACGACTCGAGCTGGGTGCCGATGAACGCGCTGTTCACATTCTTCTCGAACAGTGGCTCGCCATCGATGGGCTGTGCCTCGTCCTTGATGGCGTTTCCCGGCAAGCCGGGTCGGAGCAGTGACTCCGGCTCAGTCGACATGTGCTTGACGTGAATTACCGGCTGCCCCGCCTCCCGCCACGCGGCAAGTAATTCGGCGATTCTTTTTTCGGCGTCGGGATTATTGCGGGGGCCGAGCTTGGGATTGTCGATGCCCTTCTGAACGTCTATCACGAGAAGGGCCGAGTCGGACGGATTCAATGAGACCTCGCTGCACGAACGTGGTAGCTGGACACTACCATATGGAAGGGCAAAATACGACTACCGGCAAGAGGCCGTCAGCGGTCCGACCGGCCCACAGCCTCGAACCGGTAGTCGTTAAGCGGCCGCTCTAAACTCCGGCCGGCTCCAGCTTCAACGCCGCGCGCAGCCTGGCCAAGTGGTGATAACTATGCCGAACCGGATGATCTTCCAGCCAGAAGCCGGCCGTGAGCGGCGCATCGGCATACAACGACTGAGTCACCGCCCGATCCAGATCTTCGTCATTTAACGCGCGAATTGCCTCGGCCGCTGCACTACCATTTTGCAGGAGCAGACCGAGCGCCTCTTTCTTCGTCACTCCGTCGAATTCAGTGGCGTGCTTCGCATTGATGTCGGCAACGACATCCCAGGTCACGCCGACAAGTGCTTCACCCTTCAGGATTCCCTGCGCCAGCTGCATCTCCAGCGGATACATGCTGGCGACGTGGTGCACCGTGACGCCGACCTTTCTACCATCGCGCGGAACCTGGATCTGCCATTCTTCTTCCGTCAGTGTGCTGGCGAAGCTGGCAAGCGCGCGCGATCCCTGCTCGAGGCGGTTGGCCAGCGCAGTTGTGCGATTCTTCATTGTCTTCCCCATGGTGTGAGGCCGTGTGGTTAGCCTGCGTTTGTTGCCCGGCCTGCAATCGAGAGTTAGCGAGCGGAATCACCCCATTCTATGACCAGGCGTCCCGTACTCTTGCTCGCCAGTGCGCGCAACCCAAAGTGTGTTTGTACGACCCAAGGTCAACTGCACCCGTTCACTTGCAGTTGACAACGCTTTGAGCAGCGAGATGTCAGAACCGCTGGCGGCCTTACCATATCAGACATAGTTTGTTCATTGACGTACCATCCAGGCTTGAGCAGGTAAGGCAGCATGACGACGGCACAGCCGGAGTCGTTTTTTGACCGACCGTTTCGGTCGGCTCTAGCACCAATCCCCCGCGCGTGGACTACTGCAGTCTTCGTGGGATTAGCCTATTACCTCGGCGCCAGGCTCGGTTTTGAGCTGACGCTTCGGCCGATTCCGATTTCGACGCTCTGGCCGCCCAACACAATACTGCTCGCTGCACTCCTGCTCACGCCAACGAGCTGGTGGTGGATTCTGCTCCTGGCTGCTCTCCCCGCGCATCTGTCGGCTGAGCTGAACAGCGGGTTCCCGACCATTCTCGTGCTCGGTTGGTATGTAAGCAATTGCAGTGAAGCACTGATCGGCGCCGCGCTGATCCGCTCGCTTGCGCCGACGAAGAAACACGTTCGCTTCGATCGATCGCGCGATGTCGGAGTTTTCATTTTTTGCGCGGCGTTCGTGGCAACGTTTTTCGCCTCGTTCATCGACGTCGGCTTCGTCACCCTCGCCGGTGCGGGTGAGGATAGCTACTGGTCGCTCTGGCGCACTCGTTTCCTGTCCAACTCGCTGACCACGTTGACTATTGGCTCGCTCGTTCTTTCCTGGGCGAAGCGAACAACACTGTCCGAGATCCAGGCGGCGCATACGAAACGTTTTCTGGAGGCAGTGAGTCTCGCGGCCGGATTGCTGACGGTATCCCTGTACGTTTTCAACGGTCAGCATCCCGGCCACAATCCGTCACCGGTGTTGCTTTACGCTCCGCTGCCGTTCCTGCTCTGGAGTGCCATCCGATTCGGGCCGCGTGGTACAACTGCCTCGTTGATGGCTGTCACGCTGTTGTCGATTTGGGGTGCTGTGCACGGGCGCGGCCCGTTCCTCACCGCCTCGCCGGCGGAGAACGCCTTCGCTATACAAAGCTTCCTCATCGTTATCGCCATTCCGTTTCTGGTCATGACCGCCGTCATCGGTGAGCGCGAGCACGCCGAACGCCGCTCACGCGTAAGCGAAGAGCGACTGAACCTGGCTTTGGAAGCCGCAGATGTTGGAGCATGGGAATGGCGCGCCGCCGACGACCGCGTCAGCTGGTCCGAGAAGTCGAAGGAGCTATTCGGTCACCAGAACCCGGGTGAACCGACACTCGCCGAATTCCTCAGCGTGGTGCACCCGGAAGACCGGCCTTCACTCGAAGAAACCATTTATCAGTCGCTGGCGCAGGGGACATCGTACGAGCGGGAGTTCCGCGTTCAGCGCCCTGACTCCAGTATCTTGTGGATACTCGGCAAAGGCAAAGCGCTTTACAACAGCAACGCGCGGCCGATACGAATGATCGGCGTCAATGTCGACATTACCGAGCACAAGCTCGCGACAAAGATGCGTGTGGATGAGGTCGCGCTGCGGGAAAGCGAGGCGCGACTCCAGGAGCTGGCTGATGCGATGCCGTCGATAGTATGGACTGCTACAACGGACGGCCGGCCTGACTACATCAACCGGCAGTGGTACGAGCGTACTGGCGCCGACCCGGCAAGCGATAAGGGTGATTGGTATTTGATGGTCCACCCCGATGAACGTCAGACGGTGCTCGCTGAGTGGACTCGCGCTCGCGCCACCGGAACCCCGTATGAAATCGAGTGCCGGCTCAGCGCTCCCACGCCTGGAGAATTTCGGTGGTACCTATTGCGCGCACTGCCTATCCGCGACAGCGACGGCGTAATAGTTCGATGGTACGGCTCGGGCAGCGATATCCACGATCAGAAAGAGGTCGAGCAGGATCTGCGCGAGTCCCGCCTCGAGCTGGAGACCCGCGTCGCTGAGCGCACTGCCGAACTGTCGGGCGCGATCATGCAGCTGCTCAAGGAAATCGAAGATCGCGTTACGGCCGAACAGGCGCTGCGCCTGTCCGAAGAGCGCTTCGGTAAAGCGTTCCATGGCAATCCCGACGCGAGCGTGATAACGCGGCTGTCAGATGCTCGTATCGCCGAGGTGAATCAGAAGTGGGAGGCGATGTTCGGCTATACTCGCGCCGAAGCGGTAGGCCGGACGGGCACTGAGCTCGGAATGATCGTTCACGAGGAGGAGGCAGCCGCGCGCGGACTGCTCCTTTCTGGCCAGATCCTGCGGGAGTACGAGGTGGATCTGCGCACCAAATCAGGGAAGATCCTGCGCGCGGCGCTTACCACCAACACCGTGGACCTGGCGGGGGAACCCTGCCACATCGTGGTCATTCGCGACGTCACCGAGCGAAAGCGCAATGAATCCATGCTCCACGAACAGCAGCGAGAGCTGGCGCACCTGAGCCGTGTCGCGGCCCTCGGTGAGCTATCAGGAGCGCTGGCTCACGAGCTGAATCAGCCGCTGGCCGCGATTCTCACCAATGCGCGCGCGGCGCAGCGAATGATTGCGCGAAATCAGCCCAACGCCGCAGATCTGCGCGAAATACTCGAGGACATCGCCGCCGACGATCGTCGCGCCGGTGAAGTCATCTCGCGACTGCGCTCATTCCTGAGAAAGAGCGAGATCCAGCCGCGCCCTCTCCGGCTCTCCGACATCGTCAGCGAAGTTCTGAGTCTCGTCCACAGCGACCTGATTCAGCGGCGAATATCGGTTGATTCGCACGTTTCGCGTTCTCTGCCGCGGGTAATGGGAGACAAAGTGCAGCTACAGCAGGTGCTGCTGAATCTGATTCTGAATGCCAGTGACGCGATGGCCCATATGCCGCCGCACGACCGGCGACTGACTATCAGCGCAGACTACAACGCCGCTGGAGCGATCGAGCTTTCGGTGATCGATCGCGGGATCGGAGTGGATCCGGACCGGCTCGAGCAGATCTTCGAGCCCTTCGTAACCACGAAGGAAACGGGATTGGGACTGGGATTGGCGATCTGCCGATCAATCGTCTCGGCGCATGGGGGGCGTCTCTGGGCCGTCAATAACGACGATCAGGGTGCGACGTTCATGTTGATGATGGCGCCCGCGGACTCCGGGATCACTATTCCTAACTCGGCGGAGTTCCCGATCTCGGCGCCGAACGTCACGTCGTCGGAAAGTCTGTGACCGACTGCAGGGCCTCGAGCAACCGATAGTCTTCGAAGGGTTTTTCGAGATATGCGACGGCGCCCGCATCGAGCGCGCGCTGGCGGGTGGCTGGATCGTCCATCGCGGTGACGAAAATTATGGGGATCGTTTTCCGCCGCCCTGCGAGCGAAGCCTGGAGCTCCAGCCCGCTCATGCCCGCCATGTGAACATCGAGCACGATGCAATCCGGCTCGATCTCTCGCCGAAGATACTCTTCGACGGATCCGAAGGTGCAGGTGTTGTAGCCCCATAGCCCGATCAACCGTGACACTGCACGTCTGAAGGAATCGTCATCGTCCACTACGACGATCTTTGGTGGCTCGGTTCGTACCTGTGATTTCCACATCGTCAGGTGATCCCTGACGATCACGTTATCTCAGCAATTCGATCTCGCTGAAACATGGTTTGCTCCGAGGGTGGTTGGTCGTGGCAAGGTGATTTTATCGGCACCCCCGCGTCATTGGACCTTGGTGTGGAGGACGAGCGTTCTCGTCCTCCACGGGGCTAGCGAAATCACGCCAGCTGGGCGGTGTCCTGCGGCGGCGCAGTGGGGAGACTGCCGCGTGCGCGAACGGGAGAATTGCCCTGACTCTCGAGACGATCAGCGATGCGAACAAGGTCCGCAACTGATTGCGCGTGAAGCTTCCGCATCACGTTCGCCCGATGGAGCTTTACCGTTCCTTCCTTGGTGCCGAGGTGTGCGGCGATCTGCTTGTTGAGAAGTCCTTTCACCACCAGCCAGAACACCTGCGTCTCACGCGGCGTGAGTGCGATGAGTCGATGCTCCAGCTCGCCACGGACCTGGCGCGCCTTGCGCAGCTCCACGCTCTGAATGAGGCCCGCCGTCACAGCGCGGAGCAGATCGTCCTCGTCGAATGGCTTGAGCAGGAAATCCGCTGCCCCGCCTTTCATGCCCGCGACGCAGCTCTCGACGTCCGCAAAGCCCGTCATGAGGATGATGGGCATCGGGCGGCCCGATTCGTTGATCGCGCGCTGCACATCGAGCCCCGTAAGGTTCGGCATCCTGATGTCGAGAATCAGACAGCAGGACACATCGGGGTCGGGCCGCTGGAGGAACTCCGCGGCGGACGCATAGGCCTCGACGTTGTGCCCGGTGACGCGTAGCAGCCTTTCCAGGCTGCGACGCAGTGAATCATCATCGTCGACTACGAAGACGATCGAATCGACATCGCTCATACAGCCTCGGCAAAGTGCGAGAAGGACCATTATGGGGTCATCTGCTACGATGCGAAAGGCCAAGTGTTCCTAGCCCAAAGTCTAATGTCCGTCGGCGCGCACTCGGCATACCGTCGATTCGCAGGCCCCCTGAAGGCGGCCTAACGCAATTCCAATCCCCTATTAGTCGCCAATGTCGCTGCTCGAGGTACTTCTGTTTGTTTTCGGGGCCGCGCTCATTCTGGTGGCGGTGGCGATCGGAATGCGGATCTGCCGCGCCAAGTTGGATGCTGAGGCAGAGCTGGCGTACCTCGGCGGGCGCCTTCTCGAAGTTCAGGAGACCGAGCGAAATAGAGTGGCGGCAGAGGTTCACGAGGGTATGCGACAACAGCTCGCGCTGGTGGCATTCAACCTCGAGGGTATCCAGGTTCAGTTTTCTGGCTCGGCTGAGCAACGCGCGGAGCTAATGCTTCTGGCGCGCCGGGTTCGTGGGATCTCCGAAGAGCTCCGTGAAGTCACACATCAGCTTCCACCGGGTCCGGTTCAGCACCTTTGCCTGGTCGCTGTTGAGACAGCGCTGAAACATAACGACCGCGAATCGATGAGTCGACGTGCAAAGCAGTTCGGAGCGTCAGTGGTTCGACATCTCACAGGACAAGTTTGGCGACGTGTTCGAGGATATCCCTCACTGGCATTGTCATCACCAGCGCCGGCAGAAAAGGCAGAAGCACAGCGACAATCAAACGCGCGATCTGTGGGAGACTCGCCGGCACG
>Ga0136846_1232206_pt1 | contig 21395 bp, 16 predicted proteins | sample HopSoiMetagenom2_FD_96841 | JGI IMG/M metagenome (GOLD analysis project Ga0136846, IMG submission 96841) | Grasslands soil microbial communities from Hopland, California, USA - 2 Assembly 2016 (version 4) | ecosystem: Environmental > Terrestrial > Soil > Grasslands | place: USA: Hopland... | reverse complement strand
GATCCTGGCATTGGTTCGATCGGTGCCGCTAACAACACAAACCTAAGCGATTTCTTTAACGGCAACGGAACCACGTTCACTCAGAGCTTTCCCTCGAAGCTCCGCCAGCCCATTGCTCTCTATGCGCTGGGTTTCTATGGACAGGATGAGTGGCGGATCAAACCCAGTCTGAAATTGACTCTGGCACTGCGCGCGGACCACTTCTCCAACCCAGTCTGCCAGACCAACTGCTTCTCGCGATTGGCGGGAGATTTCTTCTCCAGTTCGCACGATCCCAATCAACCTTACAACCAGGCCATCCTCTTCGGGCAGCACCAGGCGCTGGCGGACTACACGAAGATCGAGTGGCAACCGCGTTTTGGTTTTACGTGGAATCCATTTGGTCTGCAGGGAACGGTGATTCGCGGCGGATTTGGAATCTTTAACGATTCCTTCCCCGGTGCGATTGCCGATACTTTGCTCGCCAACGCTCCGCAGCAAGTCGGTTTCGCCTTGGGTAGCGGTCCGCTCTCGCCTAATGTCCCCGGAAATCTGGGGCAGCAAGCGGCGCAGAACAACGCTGCTTTCCAAAGTGCATTTGCCAACGGCGGAACGCTGGCCAGTATTCAACAACAGGTGCCGACCTTCTCTCCTCCAGCGTTCACAACTGTTGCCAAGCGGGTTTTCAACCCTCGGTACCAGGAATGGAACCTGCAGGTTGAGCAAGCCCTTGGGCAAAAGACGTCTGTTTCGCTCAATTACGTAGGCAATCACGGCATTCACGAAACCGTTTCCAACCCCTCGGTGAATGCATTCTGCGATGTCAACTGTCTGGGCGCGCTAGGCGCTCCTGCTGGTGCCACGCAGTTCGCTGGTCTCCCCACTGCGCAACCGGATCCGCGTTTCTCTTCCGTGACGCAAATTTCGAGTAGCGCTGTTTCCAACTACAACGGAGCCACGGTCTCGCTGGTTCGCCGCTCGACCAATCTAACGGTTCAGGCGAACTACACGTGGAGCCATGCGTTGGATGAGATCTCGAATGGTGGCATTCTGCAGTTCGGACAAGCCACTAACTTCACTTTTGCGAATCCAATCGATCCTTTCAACCTGAAGCGTCTGAACTATGGCAATGCCGACTACGACACACGCCATTACTTCAGCTTCAGCTACGTATACACGGTTCCTCACAAGTGGGGGCCAAGTGCATTGCTGGGCGGCTGGACGGTTTCCGGAACGATGTTTGCTCGTAGCGGTCTTCCGTTCACTGTGTATGACAGCAACGCCTTCGGTAACCTGAACGCCTTCGGCTATGGTTTCCCGAATATTCCGTTCTCGCCATCCATACCGGCAAACATTGTGGGCAATCCCAGCCACACCTGCACGTCGGATGCGGTCACGAAGCCTTGCTTAAACGCCGCAGACTTCGCTCCAGCGTTGACTGGTTTCGGCAATCAACGCCGCAACCAATTCTACGGGCCAAGCTTCTTTAACACCGATCTTCAACTGAGCAAGGCCTTCAAAGTTCCCAAGTGGGAAGGCGCCCAGTTCTCAATTGGAGCCAACTTCTTCAACATCCTCAACCACCCGAACTTCGATCAGCCAACCGGAGACATCGCTTCCGGACAGTTCGGCACGATCGTGCTGCCCGTGAACTCGCCCACCAGCATTTATGGATCATTCCTCGGAGCAGACGCTTCTCCGCGCCTGATCCAGATCCAGGGCAAGCTCACGTTTTAGTGTCAGTTTGTTCTCGGCGGCCTCGAACCATTGAGGCCGCTTTTTTTATGGCCTGACTTTGCTGCGCAGGTCCTTAGAGAGCTTCTCGATCCGCTTCAGTTTCTCAATCAAGTCTTTGGGGAGTAATCCGTGGCTCACGCTTTCCACATCGGCTGGAACAGTGTGCGCGAGATCAGAGAGCTCCCGCGATTCACGCTGGAGTTCAAGGAAGTCTACCTGCTGATGCGGCAACGTGTGATCTGCTCTCTGATTGTTGATCGTTGGGTCAGATGGCTGGGGAGGCGTCGGAAACTTCTTGCCCTGAGCTCCAGAATTGACCACACACATGATCAACAAGGCGAATAACGAGATACCTACACTCAAGCTCCTCATTTCATCACCCCGAGCTTCCGTCACAAATTCTACGTGTTTTTTCAAACGAAAAGCTGAGAACTAGCCTGCTCAGTCGAACCGGCTACTGCCGTGTACAATGCACGCATGCCTTTTCGTGGACAGGGAACTCCGAATGCGCGCAAATCAGGCAAAGCTCCGCCTCCTGATGACACTCTGGAAGAAGCCGCATACCTCAAGTCGCTCGGGGAGAAGCAGAAGCCGGTCAGCATCAAACTTCTGGATGGTGAAATTGTCCAGGGATGGATCGAGTACTACGACCGAAACATGCTGCGATTGACGCGGGAGAATGCTCCCAATCTCTTCATCTTCAAACACGACATCATGTATATCTCTGAGGATCCGATGCGCCAGCCAAAAGGCTAAGACACGATCACGCAGGCGACCGTTCTATCCAGATTTCTTCTGACGCCGATGACAGCCAATACTCCTCAGTTCGAATTTGTCCCGGCGATCTCCGAAATTGCCCGCGAGGCCGGTGCGCTGCTCATGGGATATTTCCACCGCCGCGTCAAGATCGAGTACAAGGGAGACGTCGATCTCGTCACCGAGGCTGATCGTCAATCAGAGGCCCTGATACTTTCGCGTATTCGTGAGCAGTGGCCCTCGCACGACGTGATGGGCGAGGAGGGAAGCAGGATTCAGACCGGCAGCGACTATTTGTGGTACATCGATCCTCTGGACGGGACCACCAACTTTGCTCACGGATTCCCCGTGTTTTGTGTGTCTATTGCTCTGGAGCACAAAGGAACCAGAGTCGCAGGCGCGGTTTTTGATCCCACGCGCGACGAACTCTTCGCTGCGGAACTCGGCCGCGGGGCTTACCTGAACGATAACCGCATCACTGTTTCAAAAATCGATAATCTGGGCGAGTGCCTCGTCGCCACGGGATTTCCCAGTCACAAACGGCACAAAAATCCCAACATCTTCTTCTATCACCAGATTACTTTGCGGACGCACGGGGTCCGCCGCGCCGGGTCCGCCGCGCTCGATCTATGTTCTGTTGCGGCGGGACGCGTCGATGGCTTCTGGGAGTTCAACTTGAATCCCTGGGATACCGCCGCGGGTGTTCTGATCGCCGAAGAAGCCGGGGGTCGCGTCTCCAGATTCGACGGTAGTTCTTTCCAGATTGACAGCCGCGAGACGCTGGCCTCGAACGGTCTGGTGCATAACGCGCTGCTGGCCGAGTTCGAGGCCATATTCCACGGCCGCGGCCTCGAAGAGTTACCCAGTCCTCTGGAATACGCGAAAGGCCGCGCCAAGTTATAAAATAGTGACAGTCTGGCCCGGGGATGGTGACATCGGCATCTTAGCCGAGGGTCGTATGCGCTCAGCACAGGACATCAATGTGATCGAATCTCTTCTTCAGAAAAGCATCGAGAAACGGCCTGACAAAGTGCGTTTGCAGGGACGCATCCTCTTCCTCACTGAGGAGCCGGAGCTGATCAAGCGCCAGCTGAATGGGGAAGATCTCAGTTGGGACACCAAGAATCCGGCTAACAATCCCAAACTGCGGGACGACATTTCGACCGACGAGATCACGCCCGCCCACTATTGTTTTTACTTTGATCAAACGCTTGGTGAGATCCCGTACATGGGCCTTAAATGCGGCACTACTCTGCCAATTGGACGAAGCGACGTAAAACGCGGCGGCTTTGTTTGTGCGGTCAGTGGCAAGCGTCGCGGAAAGGGCTCCAGCCGGGAGCAGTCGCCTTATGCCGAGATGAGTGCCGGCATCCAGCTGGTGATCGCCGAGAACATCGAGCGTATTTACAAGCAGAACTGCCAGAACCTTGGCTTGCTGACTTCAACGAATTTCTCACTGATCGACAAGATCCGCGCCGAAGAGGAGATCCCCCTAAGCGAATTCACGCAAGGCGAAGATGAAATTACGCGGCAGGTGATCGAGTACGGCGGTCTTTTCCCATTCAATGTGGCGCGCATGCAGAAGAAGGTCTTTCTTCCGCCTATCAGAACGGGTATCCGGTCTATGACCCTGGCCGAGAAGATATTTTCCCGGCACATGATCAGTGAGAACGGGGAAGTGGGAGTGCCTCAGGTGAAACCTGGGGACACTGGTTTCGCACGTGCCGACCTGCGCTTTAGCCACGAGTACGTAACCCCCATGGCAGCAATTTTTTTCGAGCACTACGTCGGCAAAGACGCGAGGGTCAACGACTCTTCTACGATCTTGTTCTTCCGCGACCATCTAACCTTCCTCGATGAAGTGATTTCAGAAGAAAAGAAGAAGCTTGGGCTGCTCGATCTCGCAACGCAACTCAAGCTCAAACAGCAGGACTTCGCTGAGCGACAGGGAATTCGGCTGCATGGGGAACTCAAGGACCGCAAAGGTTCCGAAGGCATCTGCCATTCCATCGTTCTTGAGAGCTACGCTCTGCCCGGGCAGCTGAACATTGGATCCGACTCCCATACTCCGCACGTGGGTGCGATGGGCTGCGTCGCTTTTGGGATTGGTACCACGGATGTATTCAACAGCTGGATCACCCGGGACGTCCGAGTACGTGTTCCCCAATCTGTAAAGATCGTGATACGTGGCAGGAAGCATCCTAATGTTACCGCCAAAGACTTCATCCTAAAGATTCTGAGCCTTGAGTACGTCCGCAGCGGTAAAGCCCTTGCCAAGGTGATGGAGTATGCCGGAGAGGCTGTGGAAGAGTTGAGCGTCGATGAACGCGCCACCATGACCAACATGGCCGCCGAAATCGGTGGCTTTACGGGCATCGTTGCTCCTGATGAGAAGGTAGTTGAGTTTCTGGTCGGCCGTCGCGGTATGGACCGGGCAAAGGCTGAATCGCTGGTTCAGGGACTCAAAAGCGATCCAGATGCTGAGTACGCGGAGGTGATTGAACTGGATGCTGCCGAGATCACCCCCATGGTAGCGGCACCCGGGGATCCCGGAAACGGCAAGTATATTCGCGAACTGAATACGCCCGTTCCCGTCGAGATTGCCTATGGGGGCACGTGCACGGCAGGGAAGAATGAGGACATGGACATGTACGCGGAAGTCCTCGCCGACGCCCTCAGACAAGGCAAGCGAGTGGCTGATTCAGTGAAGTTTTACATTCAGTTCGGCTCGCAGGAGACGCGCGACTACGCTGTCGGGCGTGGCTACCTGGAGATATTTCAGAAGGCGGGCGCTGAGGTTATCGAGCCAAGTTGTGGCGCGTGCATCAACGCCGGACCTGGAGTTTCGACGCGTCCTGACCAGGTGGTCATCAGTGCGCAGAACAGGAACTTCCCTGGCCGCAGTGGCCCGGGACAGATGTACCTGGCAAGTCCTCTGACAGTTGCCGCCAGCGCTGTGGCTGGGTATATAGTGGAGTATCAGCCAAGCGAACAGCGTGAGTTGGCCGGCGCTCGTCGATGAGTCCGTCGTTTCGTTCACTTCAGGTTAGTTCACGATTTCGACGTTGGCTGCTCGAACGAGGGGTTTCGACCCGCGAATCTGTACCCGAAGCAACGATTATTGCTAGAATGTGCGGTTTCAGTTAAGCGTCGCTTACTCCAGGGAGATATTGAATTCTATGACATACGTAATCGCAGAACCCTGCATTGGGACAAAAGACACAGCATGTGTGGATGCCTGTCCCGTAGATTGCATTCACCCTAAGAAGGATGAAGAGGCGCACGCCGCCGAGGAGATGCTCTACATTGATCCGGTCGAATGTATCGACTGCGGCGCCTGTGTCCCAGTGTGCCCGGTCTCGGCCATTTTTGCGCTGGATGATCTGCCGGAGAAGTGGAAGAGCTTCACCGAGCGAAACGCGCAGTATTATGGCCGATAGCTGAGTCGGTGTCTTTCGCCGGCGCACATCCAGGTGCTGGGTGTGCGCTTTGGTTTGTAGCTCTCGATCTGCAACAGGTTCACGCACACGCTTCTTTCCATCTCTCCCACGCTCGATTACAATCGAAGATTACTTGCCGCAAGAACTTCGCATCTGCTGTATTCGTGGCTGGTGAGCCATGCCGCTGAAGGAGTCTGAGGCAGTCATCCTCCGTACTTACCCGATGCGAGAGGCCGACCTGCTGGTGACGTTATTCACACGGCAGGAGGGCAAGATCCGAGGGGTGGCGCGCGCAGCCAAAAAGTCGAAGCGGCGCTTCGGCGGCGCACTGGAGCCACTCACGTACGTTCGGGTGTTTTACGAAGATCGTGAACGGCAGGAACTCGCGAGGCTGGATTCGTGCGAGGTGATCGAGTCTCCGCTTGCCACCGAAGTTAGCTATCCGCGGGCGGTGGGACTGGGGCATATAGCGGAGTTGCTGGACGAGTTGCTTCCGGATCGCGAGGCGAACGATGCTGTGTTCCGGTTGACACTCGCGGTGTTAAGTCGTCTGCATGGACCGGATATCTGGGCAGCAGTTACTTACTTTGATCTCTGGTTGACGCGACTGATGGGTTTTCTGCCGGAACTCACAGAATGCATCGTTTGCGGGCGCGAACTCAATGGGAGCCGTGCTTATTTTCACGCTCTGGCGGATGGCTTGATGTGCGTCGACGATAAGCGGCTCGCCTCGTCGGAGATGACCAGCGAATCGCGGCTGTTGGCAAGCCAGATGTTTCGCGCGCCAGTAGAGAACTTCGTTGCAACACCTGGAAGCAAGTCTCGCGCCAGCGATCTGCGAAAGTACTTGGTACAAACGCTGGAGCGGCATATTGAAAAGAAGCTCGTGACCGCTGCGATGCTGGAAAGAATCGGCACTTAGCCATGGCACTTCGGATTCAATCGACACTGTACGAGCGTGGCCGGGTGAATGCTAATTGCCGGCTGCTAAGTGCTTTGCCACAACTGTGACCGCTGCTGATTCCAATCCGCCCACTTTTCAGGAATTAATTCTTCGCCTGCAGACATTCTGGGCTGAGCGCGGATGCGTACTGCAGCAGCCGTACGACGTGGAGGTTGGTGCCGGGACCATGGCTCCCGAGACCTTTCTTCGGGTGCTGGGCCGACAACCCTATAAAGTTGCCTATGTGCAGCCCTCACGTCGTCCCGCTGACGGACGCTATGGCGAAAACCCCAACAGGCTTTTCAAGCACACGCAGTTGCAAGTCATTCTCAAGCCGCCTCCGGACAACGTGCAGGACCTCTATCTCGAGTCGCTCAAAGCGATCGGGATTGACCTTCGCCAGCACGACATCAAGTTTGAAGAAGACAACTGGGAGTCCCCCACGCTTGGGGCTTGGGGAATCGGTTGGCAAGTCATGCTCGATGGTCTGGAGATCACACAGTTCACTTACTTTCAGCAGTGCGGAGGTGTTGATCTCGAACCGATCTCGGCGGAGCTGACCTACGGTCTGGAGCGTATCGCCGCATTTCTTCAGGATGTCGACAGCATTTACCAAATTGTTTGGGCGCGGGAGCCGGAAACAGGCCGGGCGACGACCTACAAGGACGTGCGTTTCGCTGACGAACTGCAATTCTCGGTTTACAACTTCGAAGCGGCTGATGTCGAGAAGACCTGGAAACACTTTGAACTGTACGAGTCGGAATGCAAAGCGCTCATCGGCGCTTTTGCCGCATCTGACGACAAAGCCTCCAGCTCGGAAGCTGAATCAGATGGGAAGCCAGCAGCAAACAAAAAGAGATTTCCTTTGTTAGCCGCCTATGATCTATGCCTCAAGTGTTCGCACTTGTTCAATATTCTGGATGCCCGCGGAGCGATCTCAGTGACTGAGCGGGTAGGCGTGATTGCGCGCGTCCGAGCTCTGGCCGTCGGCATAGCGAAAGCTTACGCTGCTCAGCAATCCGAGGTCGACGATGTCGATCCTGAAGCGAAGCTTAACAAGCGAGCAAAACTGGCCAAAAAGGAAACTGTAAGCGCGTAACAGCACTTCTCGATTGGCAATTAGAAACGCTTCCAAAGGCACTTGCGTGCAAAGAACCTGCGACACATCGCGTTCGGGATGGCAAACCACATTTTTTGTGACGGTGCTCACATCGGCTTGGTCAACGTTCTGCGACAATAGAGTTTTCACCTGATGCCTGCCTTTCTCCTGGAAATCGGATGTGAAGAAATTCCGGCGCGCATGATCGCTGCGGCGTCTGAAGAGCTGAAGAAGCGCGTCAACGACCTGCTTGTTCGAGAACATCTGTCCGTCGGTGGTGAAGTTTCTTCACTGGATACGCCACGCAGGTTGGCGGTGCTCGCGCCAGACATTTCCGCGACACAGCCCGATGTCACCGAGGAGCTCACCGGACCAGCGGTGGCCATTGCTTTCAAGGACGGGCAACCCACGCCAGCGGCCCATGCATTCGCCAAAAAGGTCGGTTTAGACATCTCGCGGCTCAATCGCATAAGTACGGCAAAGGGCGAGTACATCGCCGCCAAAACCACGAAAAAAGGCCGAGTGGCTTCCGAAATCTTGAGTGAACTACTTCCGACGGAACTGGCAGGAATCTACTGGCCTAAGAGCATGTATTGGCGCAAAGCTTCCGAGCGTTTTGTGCGTCCCGTGCGCTGGCTGGTCGCCATGCTAGACGAAGAAGTGATCGCGCTGGAGTTTGATGGCGTCCGCGCGTCGGACCGGTCTCGGGGGCATCGCATTCTCTCGCACGGGGAAGTCCGGATTCCCAAAGCAGGTGTTCCGTATGTGGAGGCTCTGGAAACAGCCAAGGTGCTCGGACGTGAGGTTCGCGAACAAAAAATTCGCAAACAGCTCGATGCCGCTACGCGAACTATTTCCGGCGCACGCTGGCGCGAGGACAAAGAACTCCTGGAAACAGTGGTTAACCTGACGGAGTTTCCTTCTGTCACTCTAGGTAATTTTGAGCCCGAATTTCTGCAGCTTCCAGAAGAAGTTCTGGTCACGGTGATGCGCGATCACCAGAAATATTTTGCCATCGAGAGTTCTGACGGGAAACTCGCTCCACACTTTTTGGCCGTACTGAACACGGACGGAGATCCTGACGGCCTCATTCGTCATGGGCATGAGCGCGTGTTGCGGGCTCGGTTCAACGACGCGCGTTTCTTCTGGCAGACGGATCAGAAACACTCGTTGCGCGAACGTTTGGAAATGCTGAGGCACGTTACTTTTCAGAAGGACTTGGGCAGCTACCACGAGAAGACGTTACGAGTGCAGCGCCTGGCCAGCTGGCTTTCGGAGGTTCTGCGGCAAAACGGAGTTGCCGTGCGCCCTGGAGTGGTTCACAAAGCTGCGTGCCTGGCGAAAGCCGACCTCACAACTGAGTTGGTGAAGGAGTTTACGGAACTACAAGGCATCGTGGGCGGCCTTTATGCGCGTGTGCAGGAGTTGGACGAAGGCTTGCCCGAGGCGACTCGCTTCGCTATTGCCGACGCTATTTACGATCAATATAAGCCGGAGTCGATGGAGGACAGCATTCCACGCACGACTGAGGGGGCAATTCTCTCGATCGCTGACAAGGCCGACACCATTGCCGGCATGTTTGCCCTTGGCATGCAACCAACGGGATCGAAAGATCCCTTTGCCCTGCGTCGGCAGGCTAATGGTGTTATCCGCATAATCGCAGAAAAGAAGCTGCCCTTGCGGATTCATCAACTCTTCCAGGATGCGCGTGAAAGCTACCGCGGTACGGAAGCGGAAAAACGCTTTTCGACGAAGATTGATCATGGGAAGGCCATTGCGGAGTTTGTACGCGAGCGCCTGGAGTTCTATCTTCGTGACGCGCTCGGCTTCAAGTACGACGTTGTAAATGCGGTGCTCGCGGCAGGATCGGACGACGTGGTCGATGCGGTGGCGCGAGCCGCGGCTCTCAGTAGTGTCCGCTCTACCGCGGACTTTGAGGCGATCTCGATCGCATTCAAGCGGATGAAGAACATCCTGCGGCAGGCACGGGAGGCAGGGAAGCAGCCTTCAACAACGATCAACGCCACCGCCATTAAAGAAGACGCGGAACGTGCGTTGGCCGGCGTTCTGCCTGAGACCGCGAAGAAGGTTGAAGCACTGCGCGGCGCACGAGACTATGACACGGCTTTATCGGAGATAGCGAAGCTGCGCCCCGCAATCGACCAGTTCTTTGACCAGGTAATGGTGATGGTCGACGATGAAAACCTGCGAGCGAACCGTCTCGGGTTGCTGGAAACGCTTACTCGTGAGTTCTCGACGATTGCTGATTTCTCCGAGATCGTGACGGAAGGCAAGAGTTGATATACGGCAGTCTTAAAGCGGCACAAGCTGCTAAGGATTGGCATCCCAAGCCAGCGAGCGACGACAATCGCGCAAGTGGGTGAAGGGATCTCGACAAGAACCGGAACCAAGACGCGGCAAATCGATGCGAAATCTTAGAGTAAAGGACTGATCATGGCTACTACCACAATGCCCGAAACTGAAATGAAACGCGAAAGCAAAGCATCCGTGAAGTATGTTTATTTTTTTGGCGGCGGCAAGGCTGAAGGCAACGGCAAGATGAAGGACGACCTCGGTGGCAAAGGCGCGGGCCTCGCTGAAATGACCAACGCCGGACTCCCCGTGCCTCCCGGCTTCACCATCCAGACTGAGGCATGCCGTGAATACATGCGGCAGAACACGGTTTCCAGGGAAGTTGATCAGCAGATGGAAGAAGCATTGGCAAAGCTCGAGCAATTGCAGGGGCAGAAACTCGGCCAAGGCGAGAATCCGCTGCTGGTGAGCGTGCGTTCCGGCGCCAAGTTCTCGATGCCCGGCATGATGGACACTATTTTGAATCTCGGTCTGAACGACAAAAGCGTTCAGGCACTTGCAGCTCGCAGCAAGAACGAACGTTTCGCTGCCGATTCGTATCGACGCTTGATTCAGATGTTCGGGAATGTTGTTCTCGAAATACCGAAGTCTGCCTTTGATGAAGTCTTTGACGCAAAGAAGAAGCAGAAGAAGCAGAAACTCGACACCGGTCTTGACGCCCAGGCACTCAAGGAAGTTATTGAGGAATACAAGAAAGTGGTGAAAAAGCACGCGAAGCGCGACTTCCCGCAAAATGCCCATGAACAACTGGTGATGGCTCGCGATGCCGTGTTTCGTTCCTGGAACAATGATCGTGCTAAGCACTACCGTCGGATCAATAACATCTCAGACGACCTCGGCACCGCGGTGAATGTGCAGGCGATGGTTTTTGGCAACCTGGGCGAGACCAGTGGCACGGGCGTGGGCTTTACTCGCAATCCTGCGACGGGTGTGAAAGAGTTCTATGGCGAGTTCCTGATGAATGCGCAAGGCGAAGATGTAGTCGCCGGCATCCGCACGCCAGTCCCCATTGTCGAGCTCGAGAAGATCATGCCCGAGGTGTACAACCAGCTGCGGGACATCACGACACGCCTGGAAAAACATTATCGCGACATGCAGGACTTCGAGTTCACCATTCAGGAAGGCAAGCTCTACATGCTTCAGACGCGCAATGGCAAGCGCACCGGAATCGCAGCCGTCAAGGCCGCACTCGAGATGGTGGATGAGGGGCTCATAAGCAAGGAAGAAGCCATATTCCGAGTGGAACCGAACCAGCTCTACGATTTTCTCGTTCCGCGACTCGATGAAAAGCATGCCAAAGTTGAAGTGCTTGCGACAGGTCTACCGGCGTCCCCGGGTGCAGCGGTAGGCCAAATCGTCTTCACAGCCGATGAAGCGGTGGAAAAAGCAGGACACGGTAACAAAAAGAATCCAGTCATTCTCGTGCGCGCGGAAACGACACCGGAAGATATCCATGGTATGGAAGTCGCCGTCGGGATTCTGACCTCTCGCGGCGGCATGACGAGTCACGCAGCAGTTGTGACCCGGGGTATGGGCAAGTGCTGTGTCGCTGGCGCGGGTGACATTGATGTCGACGAAAAGACGCGTGAAATGCGGGCCAATGGCCAGGTCTTCCGCGAGGGAGACTGGATTTCTCTCGATGGCACAACAGGCCGTGTAATCAAGGGCAAGCTGAACACCTTGCCCCCCAAAGCTGACGATCCCGAACTGCTGAAGCTTATGGCTTGGGCCGAGCCCTTCCGCAAATTACGAGTGCGTGCGAATGCGGATATTCCGCGCGACGCCATACAAGCGCGTGCTTTCGGTGCCGAGGGAATCGGTCTCTGCCGAACCGAGCACATGTTCTTCGCGGAAGATCGTATCCCGCACATGCAGGCAATGATTCTGGCCGACAATGAAAAGGACCGCCGGGCTGCCCTGAAGAAATTACTACCGATGCAACGGGCGGATTTCATCGGCGTGTTTCGCGCCATGGATGGGTTCCCAGTAACGATACGTACGCTCGATCCACCTTTGCACGAGTTCCTTCCACGCCGTGAGGACTTGATGGTGGACCTCGCCGTTCTTCCCTTTGCCGATGCAAAACAGAAGAAGTCAATGGTCGAGAAATATGGCCGCTTCGGCGCGAAGGGCGCTAGCGACCTGAAGAAAGTAGTGCCTACATTGCTGCGGCGGGTGGAGCAATTGCATGAATTCAATCCGATGCTTGGTCATCGGGGATGCAGGTTAGGTATCACGTACCCCGAAATCACGGAGATGCAGGCGCGTGCTATTTTCGAGGCCGCCGTAGCGGTGGCCAAGGATGGTGTGAAGGTCTTTCCCGAGGTCATGATTCCTCTGACAGCTACTCTGAAGGAAATGGCGAATCAGGGTGATATCGTGCATCGGGTTGCCGAGGAGGTATTCACGGAAAAAGAGAAGCGCGTCGATTACTTGGTGGGAACCATGATCGAACTGCCCAGGGCTGCGCTGGTTGCCGACGAGATCGCCAAGGAGGCTCAGTTCTTCTCCTTCGGTACAAACGACCTGACTCAGACCACCTTCGGCTTCTCTCGAGACGACGTAAACAAGGTCCTGCCAACCTATTTAGCCGAAGGCATTCTCAAGCAGGACCCATTCGCTGTTCTCGATCGTGAAGGCGTCGGCCAACTGGTTCGTATGGCGACGGAGCGTGGACGCAAGACCCGTTCCGATCTCAAGGTTGGAATCTGCGGTGAGCACGGTGGCGAGCCATCCTCGGTGGAGTTCTGCCATCAGATCGGCCTTAACTACGTATCCTGCTCACCATTCCGTGTCTTGACTGCGCGTTTGGCGGCTGCACAGGCCGCAGCAACAGACAAGCTGAAAGTGGAAGGTGGGCGCACGAAATAGACACAACTCTTCACCTGTGAATGAAAAAGGGGGACCGCCAGGTCCCCTTTTTCTTGCAATCTACTCTCTGCTACCCCTATTGAACTCTCTGCAGTCTGGAGACAAGTTTCTGGGGCAGACTCTCGTCGGATTCTGAGCGCAACAGGCGCCCACTAGCACCGCTGGATTTCTCGAGTGCCGTGGTAAGAGCCACCAGTTTCTGAACGTTGATTTTTAATTTGCTCGCGTCATCGGGGGCGAGTCGCAATTCCTCGTGCAGAAATGGAGTGTCGAGACCGAAGTCAATTTCGATATCTCCAACTTCGGGGTCGGTGCGCTCGAACTCGCGGCCGTGCACGAGAAATTTCACCTGGTTAGGCTTGAGAGACCAGGGTTCGCCGGCGGCACCGGGGGTCCAGAGATCCCAGAACGCCTCAAACACATAAGCATAATCTCCGTGCAGCAGATCATTCGCGATTCCTGCCGCCTCTTCGGGCGGAATGCCAGGATTGAAGCGCTGTTCGAGGACGGTGGCTTCCCCCCAAGAGACCGGATGCAGCGCAAGATAGGTGACGCCCGGCCTTCCAGTCGAAAAAGGAAACTGCTTCATCACTGTTACCGCGCGCGGAAGCATCTCAATCGTCTCAAAATGAGGAAACCAGAGACTCAGATACAGTGGATCAGGCATTTGCAACCCTTCTTTCCGCAGAACTGTGACAAGCTTCATTTTAATTGAAGAGTACAAAAGGCACGGCCTAATCCGACATTGCTTGCGCCATGGTTGCCGAGCTGAAACATGCGAGCGAGAGAAAGAATGTAGCGCGGCGAGCTGTTTTGATTCTTTATCAGAAACGCTAAACTTCCTAGCAGCTCAACTCGAAAGCGACACAATCCGATGAGGTGTTCGTTCTTTGACACTGCTGCACAGCGACTGCTACTATCCAAAGGTCTGTTTAGATATCACCTGCCTTGCGGTCCCCGTCGTCTAGCCCGGCCTAGGACATCGCCCTTTCACGGCGGTAACACGGGTTCAAATCCCGTCGGGGACGCCAAGTAAATACACTCAGGTTGATGCGCCTCGATGTTTCAATGCCCTTCCCCGGTGACGCTCCGATAGCGATACCTGGCGCTGCAGAAGACCCCGAGGATACGGATGCCGTCGTTGTGCAATCGTTGACACACCTTTCCGCTCTAGACCGCTGATGCTGAGTCGCCAAAGTGCTGAAGCAAGGCCGACGGTCAGTGTTCTTACAACGCGGCTACCCCGCGCTCCTGGTTGCGAATGCGAATGACTTCATCCACTTTCGAGATAAAGATCTTGCCATCGCCGATTTTGCCCGTGCCAGCCGTTTGCAAGATCGCATTCACCGCGGAATCGACCATCGCGTCTGGCAAAACTATTTCAAGCTTAAGCTTCGGAAGTAGAGTAACCGAATACTCCCGGCCACGGTAGGTTTCAGTGTGGCCCTTTTGGCGGCCATGGCCGCGCACTTCAGAGATGGTAAGGCCATCCACACCCAACTCGGAAAGAGCATTTTTCACCTCATCGAGCTTGTTTGGTTGAATAACAGCTTCAAGTTTCGTCATTGAATCTCCTGGAATTTGATTGCGCAGCCGGTTTGGCACTGTTCCCCATACTTACGAGCCCGCTTCGCTAGCAGCTGTTCGCGCCATAACCTTCGCGCCGGCGGTCGCGAGGTGTGGGACTCCGGCCGGTGTGGCTGAAACGTTACCGGTTGTGGCCAGCGACGAAATTACGTACTCCGGATATGCCGGTATGCCATGCTCGTGCAGGTCTAGACCATAGAGTTCGCCGTCCTGGGATACGCGCAACAGGCCAGTCGCGTTGACAAGCAGCATGACTGCCATAGAGATGGCGAACGTACTGCATGCGACGATGAAGCTGCCGAGAGCCTGTGCAATTAGCACCTCCGTGCCGCCTCCATAGAAAAGGCCTTTCAGCGCCACCGAGTTGTCGGGCGAAATCGGACCAGTGGCGCCGTACTTACCGCAAGCGAACAGCCCAAGCGACAGGGTGCCCCAAATACCGCAAATGCCGTGAACCGGAACCGCGCCAATCGGATCGTCGATGCGTAGCCACTCCAGCAACTCCACGCCAGCCACCACGATGACACCGGCTACACCGCCTAAAAGAATTGCTCCAGTGGGGCTTACCCAGTAACACGGACAGGTGATTGCGACCAATCCTGCCAGAAATCCATTAACCGTGAAGCTCACGTCCCATTTCTTGCAGAACATATAGGCGTAGAACATCGCGCTCAGTCCCGCAGCGCATGCGGCCAGGGTGGTGTTAGTAGCGACCCGACCAATCCCCTCGAAATCCATGGCGGAGAGAGTGCTGCCAGGATTAAAGCCATACCATCCGAACCACAGCAACAGTCCACCACAAGCGGCTATGGTCAGGTCATGCGGCATCATGGGACCACCGCCATCGCGTTTGAATGTGCGCCCCAAGCGTGGCCCCAGCACGATGGATCCTGCTAGAGCGACAAAGCCTCCAATCGTATGTACGACCGTGGACCCGGCGAAGTCGTGAAATCCTGTTCCGAGCGAGGCGAAGAAGTGGCCGTCGCTGCCCATCAGAGCGAGAAATCCGTCCGGACCCCATGCCCAGTGTCCGACGATGGGGTAGATGAAACCTGAAACAGCAACGCTATAAAGAAGATCGCCCACGAAGCCGGTGCGACCAATCATCGCCCCCGACGTAATAGTTGAGCACGTATCTGCAAACGCGAACTGGAACAACCAGAAAGCGAGAAATGCTACGCCGGTCGCTTCATACGTTGCAGGCGCATCTTTCAAGAAAAACCAGTGATAACCGATGAACCCGTTGCCGTGGCTGAACATGAATGCGAAGCCGAAGGCAAAGAAAAGGATGCCGCAGAGGCAGGTGTCAACAATACATTCCATGAGCACGTTGACAGTCTCCCGAGATCGGCAGAAGCCGGCCTCCAGCATCGTGAAGCCGACCTGCATACCGAATACCAGGAACGCGGCTATGAGGGTCCAGACCGTATTGATGGGATTCACAATGGCAGCAGCCTTCACCTCGGCATCCGCTGCATAGACACGGCCGAAGAACAGGCCGCCGACCACAGCGATCGTAAGCAGGACTATGCCGACACCTATAGCTTTGCCGGCGAGAAGAAGTTTTCCATAGCGGCGCCATTCGGGATCCCTTAGGCGCACTGCCAATCGCGAGAACTTCCTGGCAAAGGATAATTTCTTTCTACCGTTGCGGATCGCAGACATGTAATGGCTCCTTAGTAGTGGCTTGCAGCACCAACGTCCCGCTTGGGAACTTAGTGCTCAATCTCAAGCTGTGACACCTCAAGCTGTTCTCCTAGTGACTGGAGCAGCAATTCCATGGATCCCAGCGCTAGCAAAACTGCTACGAACGGATGTATTGCCGCTTGCGCACATAAAAGCAGCCTCAGAGCTGCTAACTCAAACGTGTTCGATGATTCCGAAAATGCTGTCGCCAAGGTCATTTACCTGCCTCGCGGCTGTCGAACATGAATACGAGACCCGCTGTCGCCGTGTTCTGCGCGAACACCGGCGTGACACCCTTCGTAAAAGCGGGTTCGTTCGACGTGTCACGGCGAAACTCAAAGCGTGTGAGGATGTGATGGGAGAGCAGATGCTCGTAAGTTCCGGTAATTCCGTGCAGATGCTGGGGGGTCGGACTTGCAAATCCGCCGGTGGTTACGCCGTACTTGTCGTCGTAGTACTCATAACGGGTGGCAATTGCGTTCTGTCCACTGAGCGAATAACGCACATACCCAGCGCCGCCGGTCCAGTAGACGGGCTTGGAGGATGTCGGAATCCGGTCTCCCCGACCATAGTCGTAATTGACCATGAACGAAAGGCGACCAGCTGGCGAGTAAGTGACGACCGTATCCCAAAGCTGCCTCCAACTTGTATTGAAGTTATTCTGCTCAGGGCCAGCCATGTAGTTCTGGGCGATGCCGAATTTCTTGTTTGGGTTCCAGTTAAAGGTGGCGCCATAGGTCTTTCCGCTGTTGTTATCTACTACGTCGTTCCAGCCGTTTACGAAAAAGCCGCTTAGAGCATACTTGTCATTGAACGTGTATTTGGCACGCATGCCGAAGTGATAGAACGGGATTGCGTAAGAGAACAGCAGGCCACGCGAATAGTTCCAATTATCCTTGGTCTCGATGACCTCTGCGCCGTGCGGGGTAACGAATTTTCCCACATCGAGCTGCAGGCCTTTACCGACTGGCGCGAGATAGGAGAAGTATGCCTCTTTCAAATACTGATCAAACGAGAGCCCTCCGGGATCGGTCGCGTTGATTGCGTTTATCGCCTGACCATAGCCAAGCGCAAGGTGATAACCCGTGCGGCTATTGTTCGGGTCGGGCTGCTTATCTACAATTAATTCCATCAAGTTCAAAGCAAACTGGTTCGAATTGATGTCGAAGGCGCGCAACGTGTTGGTTCGGGAGGCTGGACTGTTGAAGTTCTGTCCGTAGTAAACATCGACGAACCCACTGAATCTGGTCGGCCCGAGTAGCGAAGGCAATGACGCCGTTGACGGTTGGCCCGGTGTACTGCTCGCTCCCGTGGCAACGAGGTTGTTCTGAATCAGCGGCTGGGCTGAGCTTGGGACCGGGGTCGATTGCCCGCTCTTCTCTTTCAGCGCCGCCAATTCACTTCGCAGGTCTGTTACTTCTTTCTCCAGTTGCTGCATACGTTGCGACATTTGCGATGCTTGTAACTGGTCATCGGCCGCAGTTTGCGCAAGGCATCTCAATGTACCTAGCGCGAGAGTTAGACTGACGACTGCTGTGGCTAACGGAGAACTGAACTTCATCTGACTGCTCGCTTTCTCCCGGAAAGCGCTAACGCCGTAAATAGCGCGCCTCCGTGACCAGTGCGCGCACAGTAACGAACAAAAGCATTCACAGTCCAATCAATTGTTCTGTTCGTGACGATCAGAAATACTTTGAAAACTAAAATCTATGGAGCTAATAGAAGGTAGTTATAGGGACGATAAACTTTTTTAAACTCGGCCCCTAGTATCTACGATAGGTTCCGGCGAGGAGATTCACATTGCAACCGCAAGGCACGGTTCTGGCGAACAGGTCAGGAAAATGCGGAGGTCGAATCTTGCGGCGTGGTGAAATCAGGACTGATGTTGTGAACTGTCTGGATCGATTTGGATTGCAAAAACCCATCTTCGACCAGGTTGATAAACTCGGCTGCGGCACGTGGCAGGGTCCTATCCTGGTCATATACCAAGCCGAGTTCCCGCCATAGGTTCGCGTCGGCAAGTGGAATCAAGCAAACTTCTCCCGAGCATCGTTCACGGCGCGCGAAACTCTCACTTATTAGTGACACTCCCATTCCCAGAGCGACAAAGGTCTTAATCATGGCGACGCTCGGCAACTCCATCGTTATCCGCAGCCTCGGCTGATAGGGACGGAACAATTTGTCCATAATCTGCCGAGTGTACCCAGCTTTGGGAAAGATGAAGGGTTGTTCAACCGCTACGCTCAACGGTACTTCGCTCAGTGCCGCGAGAGGGTTGGAGGGATTCACCATCAGCATCAGCCGGTCGCGAAAGATTCTCTTCACGACGACACGAGGAGACTTGACCGGCAGAGTCACTATTCCAACATCGATCATTCCGTCCTGAATTCTTTCCAAGATCTTCCGGCTGAAGTTGCGGTAAATGCTGATTTGAACGTCAGGATAGCGCCGGCGATAGTTTTGGAAAGCACTAGGTAGAACGTAAAGGCAGGTTGCTTCATTAGCGCCGACTGCGAGAATGCCGCGCGGTGTCTTGTCCTGATCCACGACGGCCCGCATAGATTCATCCCGCAGTGCCAGGAGCCGCGTCCCGTATTCAAACAAGACCTCCCCGGCGGGTGTCAGCCGCACTTTCTTGCCCGAGCGGTCAAGCAGTTTGGTGCCGTAATCCTGCTCAAGTTGACGGATCTGTGCACTCACAGCGGACTGTGAGCGATAAACCCTCTCACCAGCTCGGGAGAAGTTCCCGAGCTTCGCAACTTCCAGAAAAGTTGTTAGCTGATCAAGGTCCATAAAATTGGGAGGGATTTTTCGGCCAGACAGTCGCTGCTTGCTCACAAAGTTAGCGAGCTATCAGGGTCTAGTCCAACGCATACTTTTTCTGCCTTGCATCACAATTTTGTGAGTACAAGTATTTATATCTCTCATGAAACGGATTCATCCGGGAAGGCGGCGCTGCAAGTTGCATGCTCATTGCTGGAGTTTATAGGGGCCATTGATTTTTTTCATGGGGCTGAAGTATTGGCAGCAGGTCAGTCACAGGATATGCTGTCGCCCATCTCGCCTTCGCGAAAGTTCCAATGGACCGTTAAAGGAGATTTATGACGATAGAACTTCGGGATTTTCTCGCCCTCTCGTATGACGAACTCGAGCAACTCAACCTGAAAGCTAAAGAGCAACGCAAAAACCGTGTTGCAGCTCACAAGATTCAGGAAGATCGGCTCAAGTACCTTTCGAACGAGAAGCGAATCAAGGCCGTGACCGTGCTTTTCAGCGATCTCGAAGGTCGGCTGCACATGCTGGATTACGACAAGAAGTTCCTGCTTAAGAGTTGGGACAACCTCACCTTTGACGGCTCTTCCATTCGTGGCTTTACCGCGCAGCGCGAGAGTGACCTGCGGCTAGGTATCGACTGGAGTGCGTTCTACTGGGCGCCCGCCGATGTTTTTGGTCCGGGGAAAGTGCTTGTATTCGGTGATGTGATTGATAAAGGAGGCGAACCATATAATGCTGACATTCGTGGCATTTTGAAAGAATTTGCCAACAAGCTTTACAAAGAGAAAGGCTACACACTTAACGCGGCCAATGAGATTGAGGGCTTCCTCTTCCAGGGTGCTGACGCCGAACGCCGCTACCATGAGACAGGAAAATTCGAGTACGTAAACACTGGTGGCTACTATCATTCGCTCCCGGGCGACCCACTACGCACCTTCATCGATCGCACCGCGGAAGTGCAACGCGCAATGGGATTCCAAAACGAGAAAGATCACCCCGAGGTCGCGCCTTCGCAGTTTGAAATCAACTATGGCTACGGAGAAGTTGTTGCGGCCGCCGATCAGATTCAACTCTACAAGTTGATTTGCCGCCAGGTTGCCACCAACATGGGACTGACAGCGTCTTTTCTGCCCAAGCCCGTAGTGGGTGTGAACGGAAGCGGTATGCACACCAATGTGTCGATCGCAAACGGCAAGAATCTCTTCTGGGATCCAAAGGGCGGAGAGAAACTGAGCAAAGCGGGTTGGGAGTTCCTGGACCGGATTCTTACCCACGGCAATGACATTTGCCTGCTCTTGAATGCGAGTGTTAATTCGTATCGTCGCCTTGATCCTCACTTCGAGGCACCCAATCAGATCAAGGCTTCAGCCGTCGATCGTGGATCGATGATCCGAATACCAATCGGCAACGAAAAGAGCATGCGGGTAGAGGTTCGCTCAGTTGCTCCGGACGCAAATCCGTATCTGGTCATGTACTCAATCTTCAAAACGGGGATTGATGGTGAAACCGCCAAGATCAAGAACTTGCGGCAGGCACAACGCTACCTCCCCGACAATATTTACGATGCGATTGATGCGTTTCGTAAAGCAGAGTGGACCACGAAACTCCTCGGGAAGGATGTGAAGGGTCGCTACGCAGATCTGAAGCAGGCTTCCGCTGACCGGTGTCCGCGATTGTTAGGCTCTATCGTCAAGGCTCAAGAAGTGCAGTACCACCACGACGTGTACAACCAGTTCCTCTGGAATATGTTCTAGATTTCTTGATCGACCGGCAGAACATGATCGGGCCGGGCTCAACCGGTGCGGAGACAGCTGGTCTCCCGTGGCGGCCTGTCCCGGTCATCCGTGTATTAAAATCCCGCCGGCGACAGCAACAATTTACAAGCATTATCAATTCTGTCCGTTAGGCTCCCGCTCTTAACGTGACGCGCGAGCCTGCGCGGCGCAGATGGTTTTAGCCGTTATCCATGGTCGAGGCGCCACATGAGTATGCACGGGGGCTACCTTGTGCACGCCTTCTGTGAAGCCCGACTTGTAGGTGGTGGGACGGCTTGATGTTCTTGTGGTCAGCTACTTGCCGGAGTTGAGGGCTTCCACCTCAATACCCCATGCGTCGAGCAACCATTCGGGGATGTAGCAGCGGTTCCTAT
>Ga0136846_1235370_pt1 | contig 21396 bp, 33 predicted proteins | sample HopSoiMetagenom2_FD_96841 | JGI IMG/M metagenome (GOLD analysis project Ga0136846, IMG submission 96841) | Grasslands soil microbial communities from Hopland, California, USA - 2 Assembly 2016 (version 4) | ecosystem: Environmental > Terrestrial > Soil > Grasslands | place: USA: Hopland... | reverse complement strand
GCTGTACACGAATGCGATCAAGCCTGTGTTCGGGTGGATCGCCGACCGGGCGACGTGGGTGTGGAACAAGGGCGTCAAGCCCGCCTTCGACCTGCTCAAGGGTGGCTTGAGGGCTGTCGGTGCGGCCTTCAGGACGGCGAAGGACTACATCGGCGAGCAGTGGGGGAAGGTCTCCGCGCTGGCCCGTAAACCTATCCAGTACATCGTGGACGTCGTCTACAACAACGGCGTCCGCGGCGTGTGGAACAAGGTGGCGGGTGCGTTCGGCGCACCGAAGTTGCCCAAGTACACGTTCGCTTCGGGTGGCATCATGCCTGGCTACACGCCGGGTCGCGACGTCCACAAGTTCGTCTCGCCGACCGGCGGGGCGCTCGAACTGTCCGGCGGCGAGTCCATCTTCCGGCCCGAGTTCACCCGGGCGGTCGGGTCCGGCTTCGTCGGCGCCATGAACTCGATCGCCAAGTCGCGTGGCGCTCAGGGCGTGAAGGCGGCCTTGGCGCCGGTGTTCGGCGGGAACCCGAACACTCCGACGGACACGTCGCTGCGGTACGCGAACGGCGGCATCACGCAGTCGTTCGCGGACGGCGGGATCTTCGGCTGGATCGGCAAGGCGGCCTCTGCGGCGGCCGGCGCCGGTTCGGCGGCCTGGAACGGCATCAAGAGGGGCGCCTCCTGGCTGAAGGGCACCTTGGAGGCTTCCGCGCGTGCGGGCGTCAAGAGCGTCGTCAACCCGCTGCTGGCCAACTTCCCGGGCATGGATACCGGGTTCGGGAAGCTGGTCCGCAGCATCCCGACCGGGATCATCGACGCCCTGTTCGGCTACAGCAAGGAGGCCGACAAGAAGGGCGGCGGCGGTGTCGGCGGCCCGAAAATCCAGGCCGCACTGAAGTGGGCGAAAACCCAGAACGGGCTGCCCTATCAGTGGGGCGGCAACGGCAACCCCAGCTGGGACTGTTCGGGTCTGGTCTCTGCGATCGAGTCCGTCATTCGCGGCCAGAAGCCACACCGGCGGTGGGCGACGGGCGCGTTCTCAGGGAAGACGGCACCTCCCGGGTGGGTCCTGCACGGTGACAGCCCGTACAGGATCGGCATCACCAACGCCGGCGTCGGCCACACGGCGGGCACCCTCGGCAAGACCAACGTCGAGAGCAGGGGTGGCGACGGAGTCATCATCGGGAAGGGGGCCCGCGGCTACCGGGACAAGCTGTTCACCTCCTGGTACGGGTTCCAGCCCGGCAAGTACGACTCCGGGGGCTACCTGCAGCCAGGCCTCAACCTCGCCTACAACGGCACCGGACGCCCAGAGCCGGTCTTCACGACGGCGCAGTCCAATGCGCTGACGTCGATGGCGGGCCGTGGCGGGTCGTCGGGGCCGGCGAGCTTCCGGGGCGACCTGTATCTCGACTCCGGGGAGTTCCTCGGCAAGGTGCGGGGTGAGGCCACCCAGGTCATGCAGCAGGGACAGCAGCAGCTGATCTCTGTACTCAACGCGAACTGAGGAGGCTCCCTTGCCGATCCCCGGGAACCTCCTCAGCCCGACCACCGAGTCCGTCGACCCGAACACCTCTGGGTGGACGCCGAAGCTGAACTGCACACTACTGAAGGGGACGGGTGGCCGGAACGGAGACGGCTGCCTCACCGTCAGGTCGGTCGCGGCCGGCGAGGTGCAAGCCCGCACCGTCTCCTCATATCCGGTCACCGCAGGCACCACCTACCAGGTGTTCGCGGACGCGGCCGGGGCGTCCGTCCCGGAACGCATCGGGATCCGCTGGCTGAACTCGGGCGGCATCGAGATCAGCATCACCTGGTCGCTGACGACGATGGCCGCCTCCGCCGGCTGGCACCGAGTCGGTGTGGCCGGGATGGCGCCGGTGGGGGCGACGCAGGCGCAGGTGCTGCTGTCGTCCACACCTGCGGCCGGGGCCGTCAACCAGTTCTGGGAGAACGTCTACCTCGGCCTGCCCATCAGAACGACCGGCAACCTGTTCGGCTTCAACGCCGAGGCCGCCGAAGTTGACGCGACGGGCTGGACACCCCTCGTTAACTGCACCATCACCCGACAGGTCCCGGCCTTGTCGTGGGCCGTTGACTATTACTTGGCGGGTGGTCACACCGTCGCCATGACCGCCACAGCCAGCGGCAACGCGTCGATGCTGACGACCGACCGGCCTACCGTCACACCTGGCGTCGAGTACATCGTCTACGCCTTCCTGCAGCCGCCCGTTCTGACCGCAACTGCATGGCTTGAGCTGCGGTTTTACGACTCAGTCGGCAACCAGATCGCCGTCCAGCGCAGCGTCCTGGCCGCGCCAGGAACGGGCATGTATCGGCAGCGGGCATCCCTGACCGCGCCATCCAATGCGGCGACGTGCGCGGTCGCGGCCGGCCTGGACACGGCGTCTGCCGGGCAGGTGCTGCGCCTGGAGACCGTGGTGGCTGCGGTCGCTCCGAAACTCCAGGCCGGGTCGGTGCTCTCGTATGCAGACTCCAGCTTCGAGCAGGGCGTCGGCGGCTGGGTGACCGGCGCCGGTGTGGCGACGCTCGCCCGCACCACCCCGTGGGGGAACTCCTACTTCGACGGCGCCTACGCGCTCGCCGTATCGTCGGCGACCGCTACGACGTCGACGATCCGCTCGGGCCGGTTCCCGGCGCCGGGCGGCGCGGGCCTGAACTGGCGGGCGCAGGTCATCGCCCATCCGGCGGCCGGGACTTGGTCTTCGGTGCTGACGAGGATTCGCTGGTACGACGCCGCGAACGTCGACCTCGGGGCGTCCACGGGAACCTCCTACGGTTTCCCCGGCTCTTCTTGGTATGTGCTGCCCTCGGATGGTGCGGCGCCCGCGAATGCGACGCAGGCCGCGGTCGAGCTGGTTGTGACCGCGTCGGCGACGAGCTCGGTCATACATGTGGACTGGGCAGTCCTGTGGCAGGTTCTGCCGCAGACCGCAGTCGCCGTGGCCGGGGACGGCAGCTATGTCGAGCTGACTCTTCGGGAGTCGCCGCTCGACTACCTGCTGACCGTGAACCGGGTTGCCGCCGATGGCTCCCGAACGCTGGTGCGCGGCGAGTCCGGGCTGATCAACCAGCAGGTCATCGTCTCTGACCTGGTGGTCATCGAGGACCATGAGGCGCCCATCGGCGTGCCGGTCTACTACAGCATCGACATCTACACTGCGGCCGGCGTGCTGGCGTCCACCCGGACATCCGGGTCCGTGACGGTGCTCCTGGCGGACATCAACGAGGCGTGGTTGAAGGATCCCGGGAACCCGCAGCGGGCGGTAAAGGTGCTGGTGCAGCGCGCACCCGACTGGAGCAGGCCCATCGAGCAAGCTCCATTCGTCGTCAGGAATCGGCGCAACAAGGTCACCTTGTCCGGTCTGAGGCAGGGACTCGAAGGGGACCTCGCCATTTGGACGCGCTCCGACGAGGAACGTATCGCCCTGCACCTGTTGCTCGACTCTGGGAACGTCCTGCTGTGGCAGGCCAACCCGGGCATGGGCGTCGTTGACATGTACGTCAACGTCGGGCAGGCACCTGAAGGGCGCGTCGGCCAGCTCGCACAGGAGGTGTGGCGGGCGTGGACGCTGCCGCTGACTCAGGCGGACATGCCGGTGGCCGTCGGCGTCTCCGGCTCTGGCGGCCGCACCTGGACGGACGTGATCGCCGAATTCGACACCTGCGCTGACCTGCTGCCCGTGTACGCGACGTGCGAGGACTTGCAGCTCGACCGGCGGACGGGGTGAGCGCATGTACGAGGTGTCCGATCGGTTTTTGCAGCGCCTCGCCGAATCCCACACCGTGGCCACCCGCGTGCAACTGTTCCTCACGGACGGCCAGGTCGTCGACCTGGAGCACACCGGGGGCAGCGTCACCGTGGACCGCGGGCAGTCGATCCGCCGCACCTGCACGGTGACCGGATGCGACGTCACGCTCATCCCCCGAAGCCCATCTGACCAGTTGGCGACGTATGGGGCGCGGCTACGGCTCGCCCGCGGCGTCGACTACGGCGACGGCACGCAGGAGTTGGTGCCGTTGGGTGTGTTCCGCCTGGATGCGGTCGAGGGCGACCTCGGCCAGGGCCCCGTCACCCTGCAGGGCAAAGACTTGTCGGCGGTTGTCACCGACGACAAGTTCACCGCCCCATATACGGCGACCGGCACCGTCGTCAGCGCCGTCACCGCACTGATTGTCCGATCCATCCCGGACGCGGCCGTCATCACCGACATCGTCGATGCGGCGATCGGGCGACGCGCATTCGACGTCGAAGGGGATCCATGGGCGGCCGTCCAGGAGATCGCCGCAGTCGCGGGCGCCGTCGTATATCCGAACGCCGACGGCGTGTTCGTCATCGCCACCCTGCCTGACCTGCTCACAACCGAGCCGGTGTGGGCTGTCGAGGCCACCGAGGGCGGCGTCTACATCTCCGGGACTCGGGCCATGACCTCGGACAGCGTGTTCAACGGGGTGCTCGCGCGCGGTGAGAACACAGCCGACAACGTGGCGCCCGTGTCCTACCTGGCAACGGACAACGACCCCAACTCGCCGACCTACTGGGGCGGCCCGTTCGGACGTCGGCCGGACTTCCACACCTCGTCCGCCCTCATCACGTTGGGCGCCTGCACGCAGGCCGCCAATCTGAAGCTTGCCGCAGCCAAGTCGCCGAACGCTGGCGGGAACTTCAGCTCCCTGCCGAACCCGGCCTTGGAGGCCGGGGATGTGCTGCGGGTACTGCACGAGGACGGCACCCGTGAGTTGCATCAGGTGGCCGCGTTCACGGTGCCGTTGGACCTCGGCGGGGATTTCCCGATTTCCACGATCTCGGCGAAGGAAGACTCGTGACGGTCGACCGGCCAGCCCTGGCCGTACACCGTGACCTCGCGTGGGCGCTGAAACAGCAGGCCAAGCGGACCGGCGAGCAAGAGAGTGCGGTGCGCGGCTCCGACTGGCGCCTCGCCACCGTGAGCGCGGTCGGCACCGACGGCACCGTCACCGCGGACGGCATCGTCTGCCGCCGCCTGGAGACCTACCCGAACGCGGCCGTCACGGATGTCATCGCCATCAGCCAGTCCTCGGCGGGCAACTGGCTGGCCTGGGGGCGCATGGCCGCCGACAGCGACAACCTCGGCGCCCGCCTGTTCAAAATCAAGACCACCGCCACCGGTCCCCGCACATCAGCCACCCCAGCCGCCGACCCGCACCTGTCCGCACTCCTCGCGGGCAACGCCACCTACACCCTCGACGTGTTCGCGAAATGGTCCGGCGACGGCGCCTCCGACATCAACTGGAGCTGGGTCATCCCTTCTGGAGCGACCGGCAGTTGGGTCTGCTACGCGGGCGACACCGCCATGACCGCGCTGCCGTCCACGATGCGCAACATCGACACCGCCATCAGTGGCGGCTCCCGCTCCTACGGCGTCATCGCCACCGTGATTGGCGTCGCCATGCGCGGCACCGTCCACACCACCACCGCCGGCACTTTCGCGGCGAACTGGGGTGCACAGACGGGCGGCGGGGCGGGCGTGACCTTGTACGAAGACTCGTGGATGAAACTCGAAAGGACGGCGTGATGGCCCTCGGATACCCCTATGTGTCGCTCACCGGACAGTCCGAGGAAGGCGCCGTCGAAGTGCAGGTCGCAGTCCTCGACGAATACCACTTGGTCGACGAGGCGGCGCTCCTCCAGGCGGTCCGCGACCAGATCGCCGCAAGCCCCGGCGTCACCTCGGTCGGCGCCGACCGCTACGAGGTCCGCATCACGCCCGTCCCGGAGGCCTGATGGCGACCGACGACTACGGGCAGGGCATCACCCTGATGGGACTGACGGACGCCCCCAGCATCCCGAAGGCCATCGCCGACCTCGCCGCCGGCGTGGTCCCGCGCGGCGTGATGCGTTTCGCGTCCGCGACCACCCGCGGCGCCACCCTTGCTGGGGCGTTCGCGCCGGTCGAGGGCATGGTGACCTGGCTGCAGGACGTCAACCGCCTGGAGGTGTACGACGGCTCAGCATGGGTGACGCCCCCGCAGCCGGTGACCACCACTACAACGGGCGCGACCGCGGCCGGCGGCTTCACCCTGGTCAGCTTTCAGGGCTGGAAGACAGGCCATGTGGCGACGATCAACCTGGCCGTCTCCCGCAGCGGCAGCAACATCGTGAGCGGCGCGGGCGGCAGCATCGCCGACACCGCGATCGGTACTCTCCCCGCCGACTGGCGCCCCCCGGACACCATCTACTCCGGTGTCGGCGACGGTTTCGGCAATGGCGAGTGCTCCATCACGGCAGCTGGCCTCGTCTCGATCCGCTCCTGGTCCTCCAACTCCAGTGGATCGGCGACCGTCGGCATCGTTACTGGCCGTTTCCTGCGTGTCACGAAGACGTTCATCCAGCCCTGACGAGGGGCTCTTCATCTCCGGAAGGGGGCCACTTTGAAGCTCGTTACGAGAACTCAGCTCGGCTGGCCCGCGTCGGCCGCGCCGACGCAGACGTCCACGAAGGGCGTGAAGGTCCACTACGAGGGCACGCCCGTATCCACCCGCCTGTTGGCCGACCACGACGCCTGCCTTGCCGAGTGGCAGGCCATCCGCAAGAGCCACCTGGCGAACACGACCGAGAACTACTCGGACGTCGCCTACAACTACGCGGCCTGCCCGCACGGCTATCTCCTCGAGGGACGTGGCATCGGCAAGCGCACCGGCGCCAACGGCAACCAGGAACTGAACATCGCGCACTACGCCATCGTCGGCCTCGTCGGCGACGAGGGCCTCACCGAGCCGACCGACGCCATGCTCGCCGCGATCCGCGACGGCATCGACCTGCTGCGGCGCAACGGCGCCGGCACCGAGATCCGGGGGCACCGGGACGGCTACGCCACAGCGTGCCCCGGGCCTGCCCTGTACGCGTGGGTGCAAAAGGGCGCCCCGCGACCAACTTCCCTCGAGGAGGACGACGTGCCCCTGACCGACGCCGACGCCGAAAAGGTCGCGGTCGCGACCGTGAACAAGCTGCTCAAGGGCGGCGCTCTGGAGACCAGCGACGTCGACCGCATCGCGAAGGCGGTCGCCGCTCGCCCAGCCACGCTGACCGACGCGCAGGTCCAGGCGCTGGCCACGAACCCGGCGCTCGCCGAGGCCATCGCCGAGAAGGTCGCGGTCAAGCTCGCCGAACGACTCGCCAAGTGACCGTGATCGACTACGACCTGGAGTTCTTGGAGGACGGCCGCACCATCGAGCTGATCTCCATCGGCCTTGTCTGCGACGACGGCCGCGAGTACTACGCGGTGAACTCCGAAATGCCCGTCGACCGCATCCTCAACCATCAGTGGCTGAAGGCCAACGTGTGGCCGCACCTCCCGCTGCGTGGATACAAGCCCGCTCCCCAGATCAACGCCCTGCAACAGAGCGACGGAGCGCTGGACGCCAGCGATACCCGAGTCCGGCCGAAGTGGGTCATCGCCAACGAGGTACGCGATTTCATCCAGGCGGCCGGGCCACACATCGAGCTGTGGGCGAACTACGGGGCCTACGACCACGTCGGACTCGCTCAGCTATGGGGGTCGATGATCCGGCTTCCCGAGGGCGTGCCGATGTTCACCAACGACATCCAGCAGGAACGGGCCCGGCTCGGCATCGCCTGGGACGACCTGCCCAAGCAGGAGTCCGGCGAGCACAACGCCCTCGCGGACGCCAGACACAACCAGACCGTCCGGCGCTGGCTCGCCGAACAGGAAGCGAGAACCCCGTGAACGAGTCGCTCGATAAGGCCTACTGGATCGGCCTGCTCATCTCCGTCGTCCTGCCCGTCCTCGTCGGGCTGGTCACCAAGCAGGTCACGCACGCCGGCTTCAAGGCCGTGCTGCTGCTCGCGCTCAGCACCTTGAACGGGTTCCTCGTCGAGTACGCGAACCCCGGTCCCGGTTACGACTTCGGCACCGCCGTGATCCTGACGCTCGTCGCCTTCGCCGTCGGCGTCCTCAGCCACTTCGGCCTGTGGAAGCCGACCGGGGTCAGCGGCAAGGCGCAGTCCGCCCTCGGTGGCGGCGCACCGCGGACGGTGTAGATGCCGGGCAGGGCCCGCCTCTTCAGCGGGCGCCCAGGGGTTCGCGGCAGGTTCCTCGTCTTCATGGGTGCGGGAAAGGTCTGCCTCGGCGCGTCCTTCATTTTCGAGCCGCCACCGATGGCAGGCCTGTCTCTGCTGACCCGCTTCGCGCCGCTGCACTGCTGGGCGTGGGTGTGGATTATCGCCGGCGCCGTCACGTTCGCCGCGGCGTGGGTGCCGTTCACACGGGATGTGTGGGGCTTCGTTGCCGCATCGGTGCCGCCCACGCTGTGGGCGTTCGTGTATGGCTGGTCCGGCTTGGTGGATCATTACTCGCGCGGCCTGTGGATTTTCGGCTGGTACATCACATCGCACTGTGGGGTGATCTGGTGCGCATCACGAGTCCCACCTGAGGCCGGATCACCCGAGTCCCTCGGCCGGGTGGTTGAGGGGAGACCCGGGTGAACGGTGTCTGGGGACTGGTCGGCGGCGGCGTCACGCTGATCGGCGTGATCATGAGCGGATACTTCACGTACCGGGGGAGCAGGACGGCAGCCGCAATCCAGGCCGCCCCGGCAGCGAAACAGCAGGACTTCGCCGTGCTGCAGGCGACGGTGACGCGAGTCGACGAGGAGAACGGCAAGTTGAGGGACCGACAGTCACGACTGGAGTCCCTGCTGCGCGCCTTCTCGTGGACGGCTGACCGATGGGCGCGCCAGATGGACCGGGCCGGGATCACACCCGATCCGCCGCATCCTCTGGTGGACGAGTACAACCGAACTGGAGTGTGAGCATGCCTGAACCTGTGGCTCGTCCGCCGCGCCGCGACACTACGGCCGCCGACGCCGTAAGCCTTGAGCGGATGGGCCGTCTCGACGAGCAGCCCACGCCCGCGCAGTGGTCTGGCCTGTTCCTCGAACCGGATCTCCCGCCTGCGGTTGAGGAGTAGCCGTGGCCCGTATGCTGGCCCGCATGCATCCCTCGTTCTGCCCGTACTGCCGCCGTAGTCCGGGCCTGGACTGTCCGGATGCGGGTGTGGACAAGCGGACGCAGCGTGTGCGGGAGAAGCGTGCGTGGCGTCGCGAGGCGTGGATGGTCTACCAGTCCGCGATCCGCTGGTAGTTCGGCTGGTAGCAGTAGTAGTTCGGCCCTCGGCGCTTCGGCGTCGGGGGCCGCTTCGTCATGTCCCGTCGGTGAACAGCGGATTCTCCAGGTGTCGGGCGAGGATCCACTCTTCGTCACCGCGGCGGCAGGTCAGGATGAGCCGGATCGGCTTGCCGACATACTCGCCCTGCCACATGGCCTGGGGCTTGCCGCCCATCCAGCGTCCGGGCCTGGTTCGCTGCATGGCGCGAAGCGTGCCAGTGCCCACGTCGAGCGAGAAAGGCTCGGGGCCGCGTCCGTCCTCGTCGGTTCCGTTGACGTGCGGGGAGAACTGGAAGGGTCCCCAGACGAAGGCGTCGATGTCGGCCTGCGTCGCATTCCTCTCCGGGTGGAGGACAGTGTGGTCCTTGTCGTCGTTGCCGACGGTGATGCGTACTTCGTCGAGCCGGCGAAGCGCGTCGGGCCCGCCGAGGTGCACGTTGAGCAGGGCTTGGCCGTTGCCGGTCTCCACCAAGTCGAGGTCGAACTGTGGCGTCAGGTCGGCGTGCCACCGGTCCTTCTCGATGCGGGCCACCGTGTCCGCAGTGTCTGCGGACCGGTGAGCTGCACGCCATGCGCCGGCCGCCGCGGCTGCGCTGAGGGCGGCTGTGGAGAAGGTGGCGATGTCGCCCCAAGGGATGTCCATGCGGCCGGAGCGTAGCGGGAAACGGCGACGCCCCCACCCCCTCGCTGTATGGCGGGGGAGCGGGGGCGCTGTGGTGTGCGGTTAGAGTCCGGGGAGGTCCCCGCCTGTTAACGGCAGGCGGGGATCGCTCACTTCGCGGGCGTGGCGTAGGAGCGGAACCCGACCCGGTCAGCTTCGGCGGCCAGCGTCTCCCGCCAGCCGTCTGGCGGCGGGTGCTCGGAGTCCTCACCGTCACCTCGGTAGAACAGCCAAGGCTCCGAGTCGGGGCCGACGGCGATGAATTCGATCCCGAGCTTCTTCGCGTCGGCGATGAGGGAATCGACGGCGACGGAGAGTCCGCTGCGGATCTTCGCGTTGCGGACCGGGTAGCGGGTGTACAGGGTTCCTTCGGTCGACACCTGCCCCGAGTCAGGGTCGTTGTTGGCGAAGCCGTCATCGCTGTAGTCGATTTTGGCGTGCCAGCCGCCGTAGGGCTCGTCGTTGATGCGTTCGGCGAGTGGCGCCCAGGTGACGGTGATTCCGGTGGACCAGTAGCGGCCCGACTTGCTGATCATGCGGTCTCCTTGTTCGTGTGGTGCTTGCGGATGTGGTTGGTGACGCTGGCGGGGGCGCCGACGTAGCCGCAGCCACGCGGGCACACCTCCCAGCCTCCCTCGGCGACGGCCGCCTCGGTCACCGACTTGTCGGGCCCGAAGCCGTGCTCGGCAAGCAGGCGTGGAACGGACGCCTCGTAGCGGACGGCCATCAGAGCGGCCTCGGCAACCTTGTCGTGGCCCTGGGCGAAGAAGCGGCCCAAGCCGATTTCCCTGCCGCAGCCACACCAACAGAAGCCGTTCGGGATCAGGCGCTCGCTCACTTCCCCTCCAGTAGTACGCCGATGGCGGCCACGACGTCGGACACGGCTTGGTTGTACGCCTCGTCCTCCGGGGTGTCGGTGTCGTCGTTCAGGTACTCCCCGCGTGCCGCCTCGATCGCCTCGGCGAGTACGTCGAGGCGGTACTGCGGAAGCAGGTGGGCGGCCACACGCTCGACGACAGCGTCGTGCGTCAAGGGCGCCAAGTGGTAGTGGGTTCCCTGCAAGGGGGCGAGGGCTTTACGCACCCGCCCCTGGAGTTCGGTGCTCTGTGTCTCGGTGTTCGTCATGAACCCAAGGTAGCGAGTCTTGGGTCGCAGTCAAAGGTGAATGTCAAGACTAGAGTGAGGGGTAGCGCATAACGTTCCCTTGAGCGCTGCCAGTTGATCAGCCACAGCTCTCGATAACATGCCATATGGCGGGCCCCGCTCCGAGGAGGAGCGGGGCCCTTGCTGCTGCCCGACGTTAGTGCTCGTGGCAGAAGCAGAACGAGCTACCGCATGAGTAACAACTCGGGCGGCCGTCGCACCGGGTGCAACGTGGGGAAGTCTTCGAGCAGTACGCCGGCTCGGTGTGGTGCTTGACCGCGTCCTCGCTCGTCTCGTCGTAGTCCTGGCGGCAGGTCGGTGTGGTGCAGGTCGTCATGGCGGGAGTCTGGCAGAGCCAGGCTGGGCATGCTGGCGATCAGGCAATTCTATGGTTGATAATGACAGTTATCCAATACTGAGAGGATGGCCCATGCCCGCCTTCAAGCGCCTGAAGCGGTCGGACCTCGGCACCCTGACCCGGGCGGATCTCCAGGACCGCATCGAAGCGGAGAACGCATACTGGGACCGCAAGTGCCGACGGGGCCTCAGTGAGGCTGACGCCGCTGCACACCAGGAGTTCAGCGTGATCCTCCACGCTGCGATCGACCCTGGCGCATCCCTCGCCCACGCACAGCACTACCTGGAGACCGGTGTGGACAACGGCTACTGGGACGAGAAGCCGGGTGCTCCGGGGAGCAAGCCGTGACCGCCCTCTTCCCGTGCCCGTCGGTGGACCCTTCGCCCGACCACCCTGAACTGAGCATCCGCGCGGCAAAGGCGCGCTGGTCGCAAAACTCGGACGGCATCTGGACGTGGTACCCGCAGCCCGACGGAGTGCAGTACGCCGTCGACCCACTGGCAGACGGGATGCTTCACCCGTTCGGCGCCTTCCACGAGGCCGGACACGCAGTGATCGCCCTGGCCCAAGGGATTGGGGTGGACGGCGTGCACTTACTCCCGGCCGAGGAGAACGTGTTCCACACCGTGGTCAGCGGCACGATTCCCCGAGAGTCTGGGTATCTGACGATGCTCGCGGCGGGAGAGCGGGCGTCTGACCGGTGGCTGCGGGAGAGCGGCGCATGGACGCCAGAGCGGGCATGGACCGCCGAACGCTGCGCTGAGGGTGACCGCGAGGAAGCCGTCGACTATGCGGCCCGGTGCGACATGCCGTTCGACCTCACGGCCCACCCATGGGACGGCTGGACGCAGGTGTGCGGCTGGGCCGACGGAAGTCTGAACTACCACTGGCACCGCGTTTGCGCCGTCGCGGCGGCCCTACTGGAGGGCACATCGCTGGACGCCGAAGACGTCGCACGTGTCTCCGGACTCGATAACCCGTCCGCCTGAACGCTTTCTGGAGACCCTATGCTCGGCCGTGACCACGCATCCCTCGTCCCGCGCCCGTCGGCGGAGGTGTCGACCGACCGGCACGACCCCCGCGACGACTGGCCCGACGAAGCCCGCCAAGTCGCCGACCACCTCACCGCCATCTACGGCGACCACGATCCACTACCCACCATCGCCGGAGGATGGATCGCCCGCCAGAAGTCCCGCCACACGCGCCGCGCCTACGTCCGCACCTTCAAGGCATGGGAGGAGTACGCCCGCTCCACCGGCATCCACCCGCTCCAAGCCAAGCTGCCGCTCGCCGACGCCTACGCCAAACACCTCGCCAAGACGCCGACGAGGAACGGGCGCCCGCCCGCCGAGACCACCCAGGCTCAGGCCCTCGCCGCCGCCGGGTCCTTCTACACCTACGCCGCCCGCCTCCAGGCCGTCGACTCCGACCCATTCGCCGCCGTCAACCGGCCCTACGTCGACCCCGACTACTCGCCAACAGAAGGCATGACGGATGAGGAGACGATGCGGCTCATCGAGACCGCACGCGACTGGGCGCCCCGCTCCTACGCCCTCGTCATGCTCCTCTACCTCACCGGCGCCCGCGTCGACGAACTCCTTTCCCTCAACGCCGACCAGCTCGGCTACGACCGAGGGCACCGCACCCTGCCCCTCACCCAGAAGGGCGGCAAGAAGCGGCCCGCCCCAGTCCCGCCGCTCGCCCTCGACGCGCTCCTCGCCCACCTCGGCGACCGCACCGACGGCCCCCTCTTCGCCACCGAGACCGGCCGCCGCTGGACCCAGCCCGAAGTGTGGAAGCACCTCCGCGTCCTCGCCCGCCGCGCCGGGATCCCGCATGCCGCCACCATCAAGCCCCACACGCTGCGACACCAGTTCATCACCGACAACCTCGCCAACGGCGTCCCACTCCAAGACGTCCAGGACGCCGTCTCCCACTCCGACCCGCGCACCACCCAGCGGTACAACCGACGCCGACGTCAACTCGACAACCACCCCGCCTACGCCCTCGCCGCCAAGCTGGCGGCGAGGCTGTCACCTGAGGAGAACACCGATGAGCCGCAGGACCGTTGAGATCGCACAAGGCGTGTACGCCGTCGTAGAGCCGGTGGACGAGGAGGAGTACGAGGTCGCCGGGGCCGGAACGCTGATCCGGCTCAAGGTGGTGGAGATCCTCGCCGCGAAGGCGGACATTCGGGAGGAGTAGCCGCCCACCCCGTGCCACACTGGCCATGCCTCGCCAGGTCCCCCCGTCCTGGCGGGTCTCACTTTTTGCCCCGGCGCCCATGAGTTTCCGGCGCCTCGGTCTGTCATGCTGGAGACGGCCCACTCGTCTGTCGCTGGCTACAGCGTCACCCGGTCTCCGGTGTAGCCGGGCGGGCTGCGGTGGCACGGTCCCTTGGGGGCCGTCGGCCGGCTGCCGTCGTGCTGGTGTCGCGAACCAGCGTCTTGCGCCCGCCCTCGTTGGGGCGGGCGCTTGTTCGTTGCCCTAATCTACCCGCCGCTGCCGAGCGCCTTGTCTGGCGCGCAGAATTCGCAGGCGAGGAAGAACCGGCCGTCTTTGGCGAGGGCGGTGCGGGCGTCGTCGGCGCTGATGGACCGGGTGTCGCGCTCGGGCATGGTGCAGTCGGCTCGGTGGACGATGGCGCCGAGGGGGTGGTCGTCGCGGATCTTCTTCTCGACGACGTAGCCGACCGGTGCGTCCTACTGCTCAAGGTCGCGGATCTTCCGCCGGGTGTCGTGCAGTTGCCAGTCAAGCCACGCTTCGAGCGTGCGGAGTTTGGCGAGGCGCTCGGCGGACGTAAGATCGGACATGTGTTCGAGTCTATGGGTGGCGCCGTCGAGGAGCATCCCGGGGGCCTGCCCGACCGCTTCCGCGTCACGCTGGCCGCCGCCGGGCGCGAGGTGATGAACGGCTGGTGGGCGTCCGAGGAGACTGCCCGCAGCAAATTCCGGGACTGGATCGGCGAACACGGCAGCCGACCAGGCGCCCGCATCACCCTCGTCGACGAAGAGACCGACACGACGTTGACGACCTGGCCGGACGAGGCGTAGCGGTCTGCCATGCTGCGAGGATGAACGTCCGCCCGTACCCGTCCCGCAACCGTGCACTGCGGCAGATCATGCGCCGCCATCGCAACGAGCTCCCGCCCGGCCCGCTACTCCGCGCCGTACAGCCCGGCGGGCGCGAAGCCGGCGAGCGGATGCGGGAGGCTTTCGCCGCAACCCCCAGTGCCGGCGCATACGTCCTGTCGACGCGACGTCTCAGCGTTGTCAGCGGCGGCTCGTAGACTGATCGGAACATCCGACAGCGAGACCAGTCGGGTTTGCTGCACCCCGTCCGAGCGTGGAACCCCGGGCGGGGTGCGCTGCTCTAAGGAGAGCGCCGTGAGCATCGAGATCAGGTTCGTGGGCGGCCCTGCTGACGGCCGAACCTTCGCGATCCCAGACGAGACGCCTCCGTGGCTCTATTTCATCCCGCTCGCGCCGTCGCTCGCGGACTTGTTGTCCAGTTCGCTGGAGCCGAGTCCGATCCAGAAGGCCGAGTACGAGCCGCGGCTGGAGCGTGGGCGACCATATCGGGCAGACGACGGGGCATACCTCTACGATCATCGGACGATGCCGCTGACGCCGGAACAGCGGACTGCCCTGGCCGAGGGGCGCCGGGAGGCGGAGGCTGCCGAAGAGCGGCGTGCCGCCGAGCTGGACGCCGCATGGCGGGAGGTCCGCAAAGAGCGGCCGGACTTTCCCGAGGACTGGCGCGACGCCTTCTAGTCGGCCGTTTCTGCGTGCCGCACGATCCGCTTGAGCCCCGTCTCGGCGGTGTACCGGTCGACTCCGACTTCGGCCGCGAACTCGGTGAGCCGCGCCTGTACGGCTCGCGCGGTGTCGACGGTCAACCGTCCGGCCTGGATCTCCTCCCAGGCGCGGACTTCCAGGGCGAGCAGGTCGGGAGGGAAGTCGATGGTGGCCACCGGGGGATCCTAAGCCGCCGTCGTCACGTCCCCGCGTTCGACCTGGCGCAGCTCGGCCAGGAGCAGCCGGTATTCCTCTCGCTGCTCATCCGTCAGCCGCGCATCCCGGTGTGCGAACAGGGCGCGGATACGCGCGTTCAACTCCGCAGCAGACCGCGCGGAGCCAGCGGGTGGGGGAGTGGGGGACATGACGAACAGTCTAGGCGGCGGGTCTGACAGGGCGTTTACTCGGCGGGCGGCTGACCCACATAGGTGCCGCGTCCCTGGACCTTCCACACGGCCCGCTCGTCAACGAGTACGTCAAGCGCGCGCCGCACCGTCGACCGGGCGATCCCGTACTCCTGCACCAGCCGCGTCTCGGACGCGATCGGCCGACCCTCCGCCCAGTCCCCGCGCGCGATCCGTGCCTTCAGGATCTCGGCGAGCTGCCGGTACGGCGTGACAGGGCCCTCGTGATCAATCTCCGCATCGGGATCAGTCGCCATGATCCGAAGCTAGACAGGCCGCCACCTGTCAGCATCTTGGGCTACGTATCGAGACGTCGCGAGACATACCGATACAAGCACCGCTAGCCTGCACCTACATAAGAGCTCCCGAGGCGCTTGGGCCAGCACCCCGGGAGCAGCCGACGATCGGAGCGTCGACATGCAGCAGCCTACGGACAGAAACCCCATCCACCAGACCCTCAACGACCTCATCGACGAAGGCTTCGCAGCACCGGGCGTCCTACCCACACACGAACGCTGCGTCGAACTCAACCGGTACCTACGGGCAGCTATAGGGGATCTCAGCCTCCAAGCCCGAGAGGAAGCCGGACAGCACGACGAACGCAGCCGCGACTGGTACCGGCTGCACAACCTCATCCGCGACGCCGACATCGTCCTCGCGAGAGACCTCGGCACCGGGCTGCTCTCCGCCGCGATACACGTCAGTGCGCTCGCCCGACAAGCCCGCGCCCTCTCCAACGGCGTCGCCAGCCACTGACGGTCTAGGTGGCGACACGAGTCAATGGCCAGAGCTTCAGCGGCGGGTGAGATCTTCACATGGGACACACAGGTCCCGCGCAGATATATGCATTCGACACCTTCCGCTACCAACGGTTCTCATATTGACTCGGATTCAATCGGGCAGGCCGAAGGGGATGCGGCTACCCGTTGAGGAGGTCGGTGACGTGTACGCGCAGGGCGTGGGCCAGCAGGAGCAGATCGGCGTAGCGCGGGTCGGTGACCGCGTTCTCGTATCGCTGAATGGTCCTCCGTTCGACCCCCATCCGGTCCGCTAGTTGATCCTGGGTCAGTTCGGCGGCGCGTCTGAGGTCTCCGATCCGATGGCCGAGGGTGATCTGTTTGGCGCGGACCCAGTCGGGTCTGTCGTTGCGGCGGGCTGGCACCCGGTAAACGCTGTGAGCGCAGCGATCTTGTGTCAGTACCTAAACTGTCGCTTTCGCCCGTCCGCTCCGGACCACAGCCCTGCGGCTGCCTGGCATATGCCGTAGGGCCACAGGTAGTGTCCAAGAATCGAACATACATTCACTCGAAAGAGCGAACAACCGCTGGCCTGCGCATTCCGTTGACCCAACCGGGAATCAGGGACGCACCCCCCACCCGGCCGGCCCATACAACGGGAGACAGCATGGAACGCCAGCAGATCCTCGACCTCTACGACTGGGCCGACGGCGTCTGCTTCCGGCATCCCGGCAAGGGAGAGGTCCCCACTGCCGCAGTCGGTGTCATCCATCCTCGGGAAGACGATGAGCGAGAAGTCCGCGCCTGCGCCGACTGCGTCCTGGCGATGGAGGACATGAGGCGGGAAGAGGCGGCCCGCTCGGGTAGCGGCTACGAACCGGGCCATCTCGGCGAAGTCCTGGAGCGGTAGAGACCCCCTGGTGACGTGCCGTCTCTGGGGCGATTTCTGGGGAGGATCTGGGGAGTGATCTTCGGCGGGGAGCCGCCGGGGAGGATCGCGAACCTCGAACGCCCTCTAATTCCCTCGAAGTCGCTCAACATATCTCTGCATGTCAGAGGCCTAGTGCGGACGTTGACCCGTGGGGCGACAGGTTATGTCTGATTCGCCCAACGCATGAAGCCACTACACGCTCAACTGGCGTTCCATGCTGGCCCGGGGGATCGCCGTGGTCGGTCCGACGGTCCAACTGGAGCTGGACGTGCAGGCGATGTACAGGACGCACGGCACGCCGACGCCGCCGGAATAGCCAAGAAGTCTGCCGGGAGTCCCTGAACATTTTCTTCCGAGTGACCCCTTCGTGGTGTGGGCATGCCAATCTGGCCGAGCGCCTTTCCCCAGGGCGTCATTCGATCAGGAGGCCCCGTGACCAGACATGTCCGCACCCGCAGAGCCTCGCTCGTCCTCGGCAGCGCGGTCGCGCTGGTCGTCGCCCTTCCCGGTACCGCCCTCGCCGACCCGCCCGGCGCCCTGCCCGCCAACGCGGACAGCACCGAGCAGACGTACCAGCCGGCCTACGACTACGACACGGACGGCTGCTACTCCAGCGCCGCCATCGGCCCCACGGGCACCCTCAACGGTGGCCTCAAGCCGTCCGGCGCCCTCAACGGGCAGTGCAGGACCGCCGCTCACCTCGACAACACCAACGGCTACGCCCGCTACAAGTGCAACAACGGCTGGTGCGCGATCATCTACGGCCTCTACTTCGAGAAGGACCAGGCCGTCGCGGGCAGCGGTATTGGCGGGCACCGGCACGACTGGGAGCACGTGGTGGTGTGGGTGCGGGACGGCGTGGCGCAGTATGTCTCGACGTCCAACCACGGCGGCTTCACCGTCCACAACCGGGACGAGGTCCGCTGGGACGGCACGCACCCCAAGATCGTCTATCACAAGGACGGCATCAGGACGCACTGCTTCCGCCTCGCGGGCAGCAACGACGAGCCGCCGGAGAACCACAAGGGGACCTGGCAGTTCCCGGCGCTCGTCGGCTGGAACGGCTACCCGTCAGGCGTCCGCGACAAGTTGACCTCCGCCGACTGGGGCAGCGCCAACTTCGGCCTCAAGGACGGCAACTTCAACTCCCACCTGGCGAAGGCCATGCCGGCGGGCATCACGTTCGACCCGAACGCCTGACACCGCTCCGCTCACTCGCAGCCGACGCCGTCGCCGTCCCGGTCGAGATGGGGTGCGTAGCCGGGATCACCGACATGCACCGGGGCGGCTCCGGCCGCGCGGGCCGCCGCGCAGTTCTGGTAGTACACGTCGCCGCCACCGGAGCCCCCGTCCGATCCGGAGCCCCCGTCTGATCCGCCGTCGGATCCGGTGACGGCGTCCACCGCCGGTTCGGCCGTCACGGTCCTCGTCGCCCGCACGGTGACCGTGGCGGCGGGTTCGGGCGTGGCGGTAGCAGTGACCGTGGCGGTCGCAGTGGCGGTGACGGTCGCGGTCGGCCGTGGGTCGGCGGAAGCCGGGTCCTTCCCGTCCTTCTGGCCGCCGCCACCGGTGGCGGCGCCGATGACGAACGCGAGCCCGATGGCGGGCAGCACGAATCTCTTACGCGCCCATCTCGGGCCCTGCCGGTCCGGTGCCGGGCTCGGTTGCGGAGTCTGGGGCGGGTTGCCGGGAGTGTTGTACGGGTTGCTCATGCTCGTCCCCCTGTTGTGTTTCGGGTGGGACGACGTTAGAGCGTCGCTTGGGGCGATAAGGGTCCCTTGGTGTCCCGGTGACCGTTCCGTGACCGCTCGGAGGCACGGGCGGGTGTGCGGTAGGGTTTGTCTGTGCGATCACGCGGGGCAACCGCGGGTCGACGCATCGGGACGTGGCGCAGCTTGGTAGCGCACTTGACTGGGGGTCAAGGGGTCGCAGGTTCAAATCCTGTCGTCCCGACTGGAGACAGTCGGAGGTGAGGGCCGGTTGCGGAGGTTTCCGCAACCGGCCCTTGATCATTTATGGGGACCAGTTGGGGACCCCGCACGGTCCAGATCCATTGGCTGGTGTCGATGTCTCCGACGCGGCAGCCTGAGACCTCGTCTACCCGGGCGGCGGTGCAGGCGGCGAAGAGGACGACATCTCCCCAGCCATGGTAGTGGTCGCCAGCCGGGCGCCCGGGCGGGGTTGACCTTGATGATGCCGTCACGGGTGGCCTGGAACCGGTCGCCAAGCGCTCATTGGCCACCAGCAGATTGACGTAGTCTCTGACGCCCTGCTGGTAAGTGGTTCCAGTGGGCGAGCCGTTGATGCCGAGCCAGCATTCCTCGTTCAACGGCAGGCGTACCGCGTGGATGTTCCAGGTCTTCATCGCGTCGACGGAAGCCTGGTCGACCGGGGCGCCGTCCCAGAGCCCCTTGCCCTGCACACAGGCGTATTCACCGCTGGAGCGGTCCACACCCAACAGCCGGTACGGCTTGCCGCTCACGGTGACGATCTTGTTGCCGGAAACCTTCAGCTCCGGGGCCGGATCACTGGGACCGCTGGTCGGAGTGGCGGTGGGGCTGGGGGCGGGGATGTCACCGAGCCGGTACAGGTCACGCCGTTGAGCGCGACCGACGCGGGTTCCGGATTGGCGCCCTTCCACGCACCGGTGAACCCGATGGAAGCCGAACTGCCCGTATCCAGCGCTCCGTTCCAGTCGAGGCTGGTGGCGGACACGCGGGTTCCGGACTGTGTCCACGTGGCACTCCAGCCGTTGGTGACCTTCTGGTCGGAGTTCGGGAAGTCGAACGTCGCGGTCCACCCTCGCACGGGGGAGCCGAGATTCGTGATGGCCAGGTCCGCGGTGAACCCTCCCGGCCATTCGCTCTGTACCTTGTACGCGACCGAGCAGCCGGTGGCGGCTGCCGATGCGGGCAGGGTGGCGATGGCAAGGCCACCCAGGATCAGTGCACCGGCGGCGCCGGTGGCCATTAAGGCGTGACGACGTTTCACCTGATCTCCTCGTTGCCGTAAGGGATCGATGAGCTCGATACCCAGCTGATCGACGAGCTGGTGAGACGGGCCCAGGCCGAGGGCCTGCAGCTGACCGGTACACCAGGCGGGTGCTGCACGCCATACGGATCAAGGAATCAACAACTGTCGCGCGTTCACATCCTGTCTTCCCGACGGATACCACGCGGGCGTCAGCAGCCGATCGGTGAGGAGCCCAGGGCCACGTCGTCGAACCAGAGAGTGTCGTCCCCGGTGCCGTAGCTCTCCCACCCCAGGCGCAGGCCGGTGGGGCGGGGAGGGGTCTTACGGGCGAGCCACTGCCCGTCGACGTTCTGGGTCGGCACCCCGTCCACGTGCAGTCCGGCGACCTCCCGGTCGTCGACCCATGTGCGCATGGACTGGGCGGTGGTGTCGATCTGGAACCGCAGGCACAGCCACCGGCCGGTCGGCAGCGGTGTGCTGAGCGAGACCCCCGCCGGGCTCTGTTCCGGCAGTGTCGCGTCGTCGCTCTCGCGGTTCCACTGCAGCGCGCCGTTCTGCCCGCCGACGCGCAGCGCCCTGCCGCCCTGTGAGGCGTCCGGCATGGATACGAAGGTGACGTGGTTGGTGGGCAGGGCGGTGGTGTGCCGGACCCGCATGCGGACGTACACCACGGGCCCGACGGAGGACAGATCGCGGGTGGAGGCTGCGAAGACGTGGTTGCAGTAGCCGGCGCGGCCGTCGACGCGACCTGGTGCCGCTGTAGGCGACGGACGTGTCGACGCTGACCTTCCCCGTGCCCTGGCAGTCGGGTGTCGTGGTCTGCCAGGGGCCCGAGGGCACGGTGCCGGTCTGGTCCTCGAAGTCGGAGCAGATCGTCGCCCCGGCGCATTCGGCCGGCGCCGTGGCTGTCGCGGTCGCTGTCGGTGAGGCGGTCGCCGTCGGGGTGGGACTCGCGGTTCCGCCGCACGGCGTGCCGTTGAGGGCAAAGGCGGTGGGCGCCGGGTCGGCGGTGCGCCAGGTGCCCTGGAGCCCGAAGTCCACGGACCCGCCGACGGCGAGCACGGCATTGTGCGCGACGTTCACGGCGGTCATCAGGGTGGCCCCGTTGTACGTGTCGGCCACCCAGGAGCCGTTGCGGCAGAAGGGCCGGCCCGGGGCGCCGTCGTTGGTGCCGGTGCAGTAGTCCCCGATGGAGACCTTGACCCAGCGGCCGC
>Ga0136846_1238653_pt1 | contig 21403 bp, 13 predicted proteins | sample HopSoiMetagenom2_FD_96841 | JGI IMG/M metagenome (GOLD analysis project Ga0136846, IMG submission 96841) | Grasslands soil microbial communities from Hopland, California, USA - 2 Assembly 2016 (version 4) | ecosystem: Environmental > Terrestrial > Soil > Grasslands | place: USA: Hopland... | reverse complement strand
GGCGCGCTGCGGCGTTGCTCCTCACTTGTGTGGCTCGCCACACGGCGCTCGGAGCGCCTTGCATCGCATCCCGCCCAGCGCCCCCAAAACGGGAACTTATTGCGGACCATGTCCTTAGCCGCTCTATGAGCCTGCACAGCAAGGTCGTGTGGTCCCAGGGCATGTTCATGCTGCCGCACCACTTCCAGCAAGAGGCGCGGCATGCCGAATACCTGCTCGACATGCGCATGCGCACAACGGGCCCGCACGCCTGGGGTTTTTTCGAGCTTGCCCTGGATGAAGGTCTACTCGCCGTCGGCCGGCTGGGCCTGAGCCGTGCGAGCGGCATCTTGCCCGACGGCACGCCCTTCTCGATTCCACAACACGATGCGCAGCCGGCGGCGCTCGATGTACCTGCCGATTTGAAGGGCGAGATCGTCTACCTCGCCGTGGCGCTCGTGCGCGAAGGCGTGACGCAGGTCAATTTCGACGGCGCAGATTCCCAGGAGTTGTTTCGCTGGCGTGCCGTGAGCGAGGACTTGCGCGACCACACCAACGCCGCCGACGAACCTGAGCCAGTGCAGACGGGCACGCTGGATCTGCGGCTGCTGCGCGCCAAGGATGCAAGCGATGGGCATGCGCTGCTTGGCGTGGCCCGTGTCATCGAACGCCGCAGCGACAACCAGGTCGTGATCGACCGCGACTACATCGCCCCACAGACGTGCATCGACGCGAGCCAGCAACTCTCGGCCTATGCCTCGCTGCTGCACGGACTCATCCGCCAGCGTTCAGGCGCACTCGCATCGCGCATGGGGCAGTTGAGCCATGGTGTCTCGGAGATGGCCGACTTTCTGATGCTGCAGGCCTTGAACCGCGCTGAGCCGGTGTTTCGCCAGTACGCACTCGCGCCCAATACGCATCCCTTGCAGCTCTATTTCGCTTGCCTACAGGTGGCCGGCGACTTGTCCACCTTCACGAGCGCAACGCGTCATCCGCCCGAATACCCGCTGTACAGGCACGATGACTTGCACGCCACCTTCACGCCAGTGATCGCCGATCTGCGTCGCATGTTGTCAACGGTGCTCGAGCGCAATGCGATGCAGATCGATCTGGTCGACCGCAGCCATGGCGTTCGCATGGCAGTGTTTCCAGACCCCGACCTCGCACGCACATCCAACTTCGTGCTTGCGGTCAATGCGCAAATGCCGGCCGAACAACTGCGCACTCGCTTCCCCTCGCAGTCCAAGCTCGGACCGGCGGAACGCTTGCGCGATCTCGTCAACTTGCAACTGCCCGGCGTCACACTGCGTTCGCTGCCGACAGCTCCGCGTCAACTGCCGTTCCATGCGGGCTTCCACTACTTCGAGCTCGATCGCGGCGGCGAACTTTGGAAACAGCTCGAACGCAGCGGAAGCCTCGCGCTGCACGTGGGCGGTGATTTTCCTGCGCTCGAACTCGAGCTGTGGGCCATTCGCCAATGATCGGCCCTGGACCGGAACGAAAGCACCGCATGGATCCGCCCGCGATCAATGACCCCTTCGCTGATCTTGACGAGCAGCGCACCTTCATCAAGCCCAACCCGGGTCGTCGCACGACGACCACGCGGCCTGTCGACCCGCCCACCGTGCCGGACGCCGCAGACGCCGAACTCGCACAGCCCGACGACGGACTGAATCCGTTGGTCGCGCTGGCCAACCGCTTGCTGCTGGTGGTGCCGCAATTGCGCACCACGCGGCATGTGGACGACCCGACGGCGCTGCGCAATTCGCTCGCACAGGGCATTCGCGATTTCGCGGCACGCGCCACCTCGCAAGGCATCGCACCGGAGCGCGTGATGGCAGCACGCTATGTGCTGTGCACGATGATCGATGAGGCCGCTGCCGATACGCCCTGGGGCGGGTCGGGCACATGGGGTCGACACAGCCTGCTCGCGATGTTCCACAACGAGACCGAAGGCGGCGAGAAAGTCTTCCAGTTGATGGCGCGACTGGCCGAGAAGCCCGAAGAGAACCTCGATCTGCTCGAGTTGATCTTCTGCGCGCTCACGCTGGGCTTCGAGGGACGCTATCGCGTCCTCGACAACGGCCGGGCGCAACTCGAGGCCGTGCGCGACAGGCTCGCACAGGTCATCAGGCAACAGCGCGGCGACCATGCGCATGCGCTGGCTCAGAATTGGCAAGGCCAAGCCGTCGCGCCCCGAGGAGCAAGCAGCTGGCTGCCGCTCGCTGCAGCGGCAGCGGTGTCGGCACTGTTGCTGATGGGCGTGTACCTGACCCTCACTTCTTCGCTCGGCGCACGCTCCGACCCGGTCTTCGCCCAAGTGCAAAGCCTGCGGCTCACACCTCCCGTGGTTGCAGCGCCCCAACCGGCTCCCAAGCCGCGGCTCGCACAGTTTCTGCAGTCCGACATCAAGGCGGGTCTCGTTGCAGTTCGCGATGAAATCGACCGCAGCGTCGTCACGATCCGCGGCGACGGCTCCTTTGCGACCGGAAGCGCAAGCCTGATGCCGGAGCGCGAGGCGTTGATGGGCCGCATCGCCGATGCACTCGCGCAGGTCACCGGCAACGTGCTCGTGACTGGCCACACCGACAACCAGCCGATCGCACGCTCGGCGCGATTCCCATCGAACTGGCATTTGTCTGAAGAGCGCGCGCGATCGGTGCGCGCTCTGCTCGTCGCGCACAAGGTGGTGCCAGATCGCATTCGCGCCGAGGGCCGTGCCGATGCGGAACCCCTGGTTGCCAACGACACGTCGGCCAACCGGGCCATGAACCGGCGTGTCGAGGTGACGCTGTTCGTGGGTCGTGACAACGAGGCGGCGACCAAGCCCGCTAGCAAGTGATCAAGAAGCTGCTGGGTCTCATCTTCAACCGCTGGGTGCTGACAGCGGTACTCCTGCTCGCCACCGCACTCGTGATCTGGATCGTCGGCCCGCTGGTCGCGATCGCAGATGTACGGCCACTGGAGACGGAGTCGTCGCGTTGGATCGCCATCGGCGTCGTCGCGTGCCTCATGATCGCCATCGTCGCCTGGAAGCAATGGCGCGCGCGCCGGGGCAACGCGGCCGTCGTCAATCAGTTGCTGGCCGCGCCTGCGGCAGCAGACAAAAAGGAAGCCGAGAGCCCGGACATGCTCGCCGTGCGGCAACGCTTCGAGCAGGCCATGCAGACCCTGCGCCGCGCGCGCTTCGGCGCCGAAGGCGTGCTTGCGGGATGGTCGGCGAAACTCAACGGGCGCTACCTGTATGAACTGCCGTGGTACCTGATCATTGGCGCACCAGGCTCGGGCAAGACGACTGCGCTGCACAACTGCGGTCTCAAGTTTCCTCTGGCGCAGAACGTGGGCGACCATGCGGTGCGTGGCGTCGGTGGCACGCGCAACTGCGATTGGTGGTTCACCGACCAGGCGGTGCTGATCGACACTGCGGGCCGCTTCACGACACAAGACAGCGACCGCCAGAACGATCGCGCCACATGGGGCGGGTTTCTTGCAATGCTCAAGCGTTCGCGGCCGCGCCAGCCAGTGAACGGCGTGGTGGTGACGGTATCGATCACCGACCTGCTCACGCGCAGCATCGCAGACAGACGCGAACATGCGACCACGGTGCGACAGCGACTGCAAGAATTGCATGAAGGGCTCGGCATCCGTTTTCCCATCTATCTGCTCGTGACGAAGTCCGACCTGCTCGCCGGCTTCATGGACTACTTTGCGATGCTCGACAAAGAGCAGCGCGCCACACCCTGGGGCACCACGTTTGCGTTGAAGGACGGCAGTGCGCAAAGCCTGCAGCGCTTCGGCGTGGAGTTCGATGCCCTGCTAAAGCGATTGAACGATGGCTTGATCGAACGATTGCAGGTCGAGCGTGATCCGCAGCGGCGTGCGCGTATCTACGGCTTCGCCGGCCAGTTTGCCGGGCTGCGCGGCATGCTGCAGGACTTTCTCGACACGGTGTTCTCGCCCTCGCCTTATGAAGCGGAACCACTGTTGCGCGGCGTCTACTTCGTGAGCGGAACACAAGAGGGCACACCCATCGACCGTGTGCTCGGCGCCATTGCACGCAATTACCGCATCGAGCGCGCTGTCATTGCGCCCAATCAGTCCAGCGGCAAAAGCTATTTCCTGTCGCGACTGCTCGGCGAAGTAGTGTTTGCAGAAAGCGGACTCGCCGGCACCAACCTGAAGTGGGAACGGCGTCGCCGGCTGCTGGCATTCGGTGCCTATGCCGCGCTCGCGCTGGTGACGGGCGCAACGCTCAGTGCGTGGATCATCAGCTATGTGAACAACCGCGACTATGTCGACGCCGTTGCGCAGCGCGTCGAGCAAGTGAGGCTGCTTGTGCAAGCAACGCCGAACCGCGCCTCGGCCGAACTACTCCCAGTCGTGCCTGCGCTCGCTGCCACGCGCAGTCTCGCGGGCAACGACGACTCGGTGCCATGGAAGCTCGGCTTCGGCCTCTACCAGGGGCCAAAGCTCGACAGCGCGGCACGCACGGCTTATGAGCGCATGCTGGTCGACGCGGTGCTGCCTCGACTCGGCCTGCGTGTGGAAGAGCAGTTGCGCCAGGCCGGCAACGCGCCCGACAGTGACTACGAGGCGCTGAAGTCCTACCTGATGCTGCACGACGTGGAGCATTTCGAACAGCAGGCGTTGAAAGCCTACTTCGAGGCTGACTGGGACGCACAGCTCGGCCGGTCCATCGACGCGGAACAGCGCGCCCAACTGAGCGAGCACCTCGATGCCTTGCTGGCCCGAGGAGCGGCCGTGTCGCCGCTGCCCGAAGACAAATCGCTCATCGAGTTTCATCGCACCCGCCTGGCCACCGTGGCGCTGCCACAGCGCATCTATAACCGCATGCGTCATCAAGGACTCGGCGAGGAGTTTCCAGAATTCACCGTCGTGCGTGCCGCCGGCAACAATGCCCCGCTGGTCTTTGCACGTGCCAGCGGCGCACCTTTGACCAAAGGCGTTCCTGGTCTTTTCTCGTTCGATGGCTATCACCGCGGATTCCAAAAGGAAGTACCGCGCGTGGCGCAGATACTAGCCGAGGAACAGGCGTGGGTGCTCGGCATCGCCGAGACGCCGAAGGATGCCGCCGCAGCGGTGCTCGCCGATGACCCGCTGATCGACAACGTGCGCCGCATCTATCTCAACGAGTACGCGTCAACCTGGGAAGCGTTCATCGCCGACGTTCGCTTGCAGCCGATGACCACCTTGTCGCAATCGATCCAGATGTCGCGAATCCTGTCGGCGGTGGACAGCCCGCTCCCGCTTCTCCTGAAGGCGATGTCGCGCGAGACGACGCTGCTCGGGTCGGGCGACAAGAGCCTCGTCGAGAAGGCCACCGGCGGCGCGACCGACGCGCTCAAGCGTGGCCGCGAGGCACTGGCTGAGGCGTTGAAGGCCAAGAAGGGTGAGACTGGCCCGCGCATAGAAAGCCTGGTCGACGAGCGCTTCAGCGCCTTGCGCCGGCTTGTCACCGTACCCGCGGGCGGCAAACCCCCGCTGGACGACACCATCGCACTGATCGCCGAGGTGCATGTGCTGCTGAATGCCGTCGACAACGCCGTGAAGGGTGGTGCGGCACCACCTGCATCGCCTGTGCCGCTCAAGGTCAAGGCGGAGGCCGCGCGCCTGCCAGAACCGCTTCGCTCGATGATGGACAACTTGTCGCAAAGCAGTGCTCACCTGTCGCAGGTACTGGTGCGGCAAAACCTTGGCAATGAAGTCAAGTCGCAAGTCGGCGAGTTTTGTCTGCAGGCCGTGGCTGGCCGTTATCCGCTGGACCGCGCCTCAACTCGCGATGCCACGCAAGCTGACTTCGCGCTGCTGTTCGCGCCGGGCGGCAAGATCGACCAGTTGTTCCAGCAAAAGCTCGCCAACTATGTCGACACGACGACCCGGCCCTGGCGCTTCCGTGCCATCGAAGGAGTTCCGCTGGGCACCGACACAGGCTCGCTCCCGCAATTCCAGCGCGCCCAGGCCATTCGCGAAACCTTCTTCCCCACAGGGAACGTGCCATCCTTGCGATTGCAATTCAAGCCCATCGAGATGGATGCATCGCTCAAACAATTCATCCTCGACATCGACGGCCAGATCGTGCGCTACGACCACGGGCCGCAGATTCCAACGACCGTGCAGTGGCCCGGGCCACGTGGCACATCCCAGGTTCGGCTGCAGGTCAGCCCGCCATTGAATGCCGGCGCATCAGGCACGGTGTACGACGGTCCGTGGGCGCTCTTGCGCATGTTCGATCGCGTGAAGATCGAATCGACGAACGCGCCCGAGCGCATTCGTGCGACCTTCGACGTTGTCGACGGCCGCAAGGCCGTATTCGAAGTGACGGCGAGCAGTGTGCGCAACCCGTTCCACCTGCGCGAGTTGAACGAGTTTTCCTGCCCATCTGGCCTTTGATCGCGATGACGACACCCGTACCAGTCACAACACCATCCACGAAAGAAGCGCGCGACGTCCCGGGCTGGTACGGCAAGTTGTCGTCTCTCGGCGATTTCGCGCAGCGGCGCTTGCCACCTCACTGGCTGCGCGCCTGCGATACGTGGCTATCGAATGCAATGTGCAGCGGCCGCGAGCAATTGGGGGAGCGCTGGCTCGACATCTATCTCACCGCCCCGCTGCTGCGATTTGTATGGTCGCCGGGCATTGTCGACACCCAATGGTGGTTCGGCCTTTTGATGCCCAGCTGCGACAGCGTGGGCCGCTACTTTCCGCTGCTGATTGCCCATCCGCGCGCGAAGCCGCCGGAGGACCGCATCGCGCTCAATCATCTCGAGCTGTGGTTCGAGCACATTGCACAAGCGGCGATGGGAACCTTGAACGACGCAGAGGGGTCGGTGGATGCGCTGGAATCTGCATTGCTCGATGCGCCGCCGTGGCCAACGCCCGGCAGCGGTGCCGCGATCCGCCAGCAGCGAGATGCTCATGGCCAGCACTTGCACCTTGGCCGCGCTGCCCCCTTGTCGCAGTGGCTTCACGCGTTCGCGGCGCAGGAGCTGGTGTCGCAACTGTCCGGTTGCACGGTATGGTGGCGCGTCACCGAGACGGGAGCGGCGGACTGCGTAACCATCATCCGCGGATTGCCGGACGGCGCCGGCCTGATGGCGCTGTTGAACGGTGGCGATGGGGGCGGCAACGCGTCCATCGCATCATGAGAGAAATGAAGAAAACCGAATCTCCATCCAAACTCATAGACGCGCGAATCGCGAGCCTGGGCGACTGGAGGGGCGAAATGCTCTCCCGTCTGCGCGCCCTCATCAAGGAAGCCGACCCCGAAGTGACTGAGGAGTGGAAATGGAGCAATCCGGTCTGGTCTCATGACGGGCTGATCTGCACTGGCGAGACATACAAGAAGGTCGTGAAGACAACTTTCGCCAAGGGAGCCTCCCTGGCGGACCCGTCAGGCCTCTTCAATTCCAGTCTCGAAGGCAAGGTCAGGCGCGCCATTGACTTCCACGAAGGTGACAAGCTGGACGAGGAGGCTCTGAAGGCTCTGATTCGGGCCGCCGTGGCCTTGAACAAGGCTTCGGCCTTTTGACAATACTTTCGTGCCCCCGTGAAATTAATGACAACTATTCACTTATTTCTCCTTGCCGACGCATTTTGAAGACTTCCATCTGCATCACACGCGCTTTGACAGCCTTGAATCGAGGAGCAAGATCGTCATCAATGATGCGCTCGCCCATTGCGTCGTCCAGGCTCCGAATTATCTCGTCTCTGGATACATTAAAAATAAAGTCGGAATTGTTCAACAGGCGCTCAAGAATTTCCGCCACAGCACTCTGATGCTCAGTGGACGAAAACATCTTTATATTCTTTGCAAGATCAGCTGATATATCGTCGGTGTCGATCATCGGAACGGCCGCCATGCCCCTCGAGAGCTTGTCCAGCAGAGACAACGCCCACGTCTTCGTCTCATCGAGAGCGTCGTAGCACATTGTGATCAATTCCATTGCCGACTTCCGCAAATTACACGGGGGAAATTCACCCGCGGACGCGGCCAACGTATTGCAAAGCCTTCGACAGGACAAGGATGTGGCCAAAGGCATCCAACGGCGGTCTTTATCCTCCTTGACGGAAGACACCAGGATCCCAAGCAACCGGTCCTTGTCCACGGCCGACATTTCCGGTGCACGGCGATTCAAATAGTCGAGCACTTCGATCTGCTTCTCGTCTGTCAGATGGCGCAGTTCTTTCGAAATTTCGAGTGCAATTTCAACTTCCACTTCAAACGTCTTCGATTGTTCAGAGAACAAGCAATTCATCAGAATAGGGAGCCTCTGCCGATATTCGACCAATTCCATCAGTTGGATCAACTCAACGCGGTCCAGCACGGGGGCGTGCTCAAGGAAAGAAGAAATATAATACTCATACTCCTCCGCATCCCTCCGGTACGTTGCAATCCATCTGGCGGAAATGCACCTTTTCGCCCGTACCAAAATGCGCTCAACTTCCCGGGCTGCGTCACCTCCCCCTGCCACAGCTTCAACGAATTTACCCGACTCAAACAGACGATTCAAGTGTGCGAGGCCAGAAGAATGCAAAGAATCTGAATCGTTCCAATCGGAAGGACTGAACCGGTGCCGATCACTGTCGGTAATTGAGATGGGCTGCCCGTGCAGAGTCAACTTGAATGGAAATTCGGCGGAATGAATTCCTCGCAACGACTGGCTCGCGCCCTGATCAGCAAGAATACAAATCTTGATGTCGTCTTCATCCCGAGGGTCTACCCCCTTGGAACGCAGCAACGACTCATAGTATTTCGACTTGATTTTTTCGAGTAATTCGATGCTCTGCCGGCCGATAACCACGGTGCCGTCTTTTAAATCTTGAAGCGGGGAGACCGCCTGGCTCGCGTTCTGCTTGCAACGGTACTGAATGTCCTTCACGAAGAGCGCCGGTTGCAATGCGCCCCGGTTGTCCCGCATCAGCATGGGCACGCCCTTTCGCTGCAATGCAGCGAGCGGGCGTGCCATCAGGTTCCAGAACCGAGGCCATGCTGCGCTGTCAGTGCTGCCTGAAGGCGGTAGGTCTTCGATCACCAGGGTGCACACCTCAGCAGTTTCAGTCAGCGCCGGTCGCCGGAACATGTCGGGCTCCCCGGCGACCACACGCTTCAGATCGAGCACCCCCGTGGTCGGGTGGTACTGCGCAGCCCCTCGCTGAAGTTTGCCCCGACTCAATCCCAACTCATCCAGCGAGATTCCTTCCAGCAGTTCAGCGTCGAACGTTTCATCGAACAGATTTGGCCCGTCCCAAGCGGGAATACGTTCCTTTCGGGTCGCACTCTCCGCACGCCGGTTTCGGGCCCTTTGGACGCGACCTGCTCCGCGGACCGCTGAGACCTGCCCCACGCTGTCGCCAAACTCAGGAGGCGTGGGGTCCACAACGTGCCAGCGGCCTTCGGTACCCTTCACCTCGACCCAAGTATGTCCCTCCAATTCGATCTTGTTGGTGTGGCGATCGACCATGTGGCCGCAGCACAGGCGTGCCTCGATCTCGAACGACTGCATCAGGACGGCTGCGCAGGCAGTCGCGAATTCGTAGCACACGCCCTGACCGACGCTCAAAAACCGCCTGCACCGCTCGCCGATCGAAGACGTTTGATTCAGCGCATCGGCGTCGTCGTCGGAGTAGCTCAGGGTCGTTTGGAATATCGTCGCCAGCTCTTTGGCGACCTCGACGCTGTTCATTCCAACTCGAGCGCGCCGCGTGTACAAGGACCGGATCTCCTCGGCCAGAGTCGGCATGAAGGCATCGGCGAGCGCAGGGAAGTCCGGCGGCAGGCCGAGCGGGGTGTTGTCTGCCGCGTCATCTTCGCTTCGGTCGTTGACCAGCTTATATGTCACGGACTTCACAAACTGGCGGTCGGCTTGCGTGAGCACATACCAGCTTCCCCGCTCGTCACGATGAACCTTCTCCGGCTTGTGCTTGTTCAGTCGAACCTCGGTTGGCCGCCGATTTCCCGGCACAGGGAGATACACCCGCCCTTCCCCGTCCACGCGATCAATCTGCGTCGTACGTAGCTCGACAAGCGGACCCGCGTAGTCAGGAGTATTGTTTTCGTGTCGTACCGGCCAGGTCCAGTCCAGCCCATCCAAGGTCAGACGGGACACGGTGAGATTGCCGTCTTCCGGCCCCAGGTTAATGACGCTACCGAGGTCACCGGTGGATGAGGGGCTGCCAACGCCGGATCTAAATGACGATGGTGACCTCGGCCTGAAGCTCGGAACCAAGGCGCCCCCGGCCGCAACCAAGCCACCTCCCCCGGCCGGCGCCGCAGCGCGGCGGCGCATCGAAAAATTGCGCCGGCGGGCAGGCGCCGTCGAGGTTGACGGGGCTCGCGACACGGCAACGTCGGCAGTCGACCGCTCCACGGACCTTGGATCGTCAGTCAACCGCCCAATGAAAAGCCGGTCGCTCCCGGCCTCCTCGAGCATGAACCTGATCAGTTCCTCCGGCTGGCCCTTGGGAAGGAAGCGAAGCTCATGCCGCTTCGCGTCATACGCCACCGGAGCTGTCGCCCATAGCGTGGGGTCGCCGCGTAAAGCAGGTTGGCACATACGGGGGTATGCGAGACGCAGTGCAATGCTCAGTTGCCTTGCGATCTGCTCGTCCCGGGCGATTGGCGCTTTGGCGGGGAGCACCGCGGATTGCGCGGCAAGACTGCAATAGAAGCCGTATGGGCCCGCGAAGGCCTCGTCGACTGTCATCATGGGCCGCTTGGCAAGAAGCGCCAGGGCATCGCGCAATTGCCGGACGCCGGGTGTGAACTCCGAAGCTTGCCCCTTGAGCTTGCCCAGCAAATCTATGTGCCGGTCGACCAACTGCCGGACCTTGCTTTCAGGCACCGAAGAGTCAGCTGCAGACGAGCCCGCCTTGCTGGTGAAGGCACTCGCCGCCGATCTCTGCGCGGCCAGGTTCGCCGCCCGCGCCTGCGCGATGGGCAAGATCTCCTCAGGCTCGTAGTCCTGCAGCTTCAGCATTTGCATGCGGTTCTGCAGAGCGCTGGAGAAGGTTTCGCGGCCGGCATAGCCCGCATTGACCGTGGCGATGAGCGCGAAGCCCGCGGCAGCCGGCTCGCCCGTCTGCCCCGTCAGCAGCGTGTTGAACTCGCCTTCCAGGATCCCGCTGGACAGCAGGTTCAGCTCCGATACCAGTACGACCTGACCGCGCCGACGCGCGTTTGACACGGCCGCACGCAGACCGTCCAGGTCGTTGGGGTTGGCATTGATGTGCACGAAGTCGATGCCTTCGCGCTTGCCCTGCGCCAGAAGCATTGCCTTGACCACGGCATCCTTGCCCCGCGAGGCCGGCCCTTCAATCAACAGCGCACGCTTGCCGAGCGTGTCGTTCTTTGGATTGAATGCCTCGCGCAGGCCTTGGGATCGCAGCCACCCGTCGACGGCCCCTGCAAGAGCGATGGTGCTCTTCGTTGGCGCGAGCTGCTGCTCCTGCAGCGCGGCCCCGACGGCTTGCGCATCGAACAATTCCGGCAGCGCTTCGCCCGGTGGGACCTGCAGCTGATGACGCAGCCAAACCTCGACCATCGGCAGGCTGCCTTGAGGCAAGCTGTCACCGTACACCTGCAGCGCCACGCGGGCGAGCACGGGCGCCAAGTCCTGCGCGCCAAGGCCGCTGCCTCGTGCCCGATGGGTTTGCAGTTCGCCAAGGGCGCGCGCCAGGCATTCCTCCAAGTCGCGTGGAGACAGCCCGGCCTCCGGGACCCTCTGCAGCCGCTCATGAATTTGCAAGACCTGAGCGCCGACCTCGGCCACTTCAGGGCCGAGACCGAGCCGCAGCGACGACTCGAGCACGGGCTCGACGAATGCTTTACGCAGGAAGTCGCTGTGCATCGACTTGAATTGCACGGTCGCGAAAGACTCTTGCGCGACCGGCTGCGGGCTGCGCCCCGGCAGGCTGTCGGCGTTGCCCGTGAAGATGATCCGATGGTCCGCCTCCAGCTTATGGAGCACGCCGTTGACGTGCAGACTGCGGTCGGCGAACACGCCCTTGAGCATCGCGAGATTGCCAGGGCGAGCCAGGTTGGCTTCATCGACGACCAGCGTGCCCGGCGGGCGGCTTGCGGCCCACGCCTGCAGTTGCTGGCGGAACGCTGCCGTGCCTTCATCGGCAACCGAGGCCCAGAAAACCTCCCTGCCCTGGCTCAGGGTCTGCACCAGATGCGTCTTGCCAGTGCCTGGCGGGCCCTTGAGAAAGATACCCTGCGCTGGCGCCTGGGCGACCTTGCCCGCCAGCTTCTGGTCGCGCTGCAGCGGTGCCGGGCGTGCGCAGGTCTGGCTCACCTGCACCGGTGACGGTCCATGCGGCCTCTGCGCCACCAGCGCCGGCAACGCTATGTCGTGCGCGCGCGCCTGGGCGCAGACCAGGTCCAACACCTTGGCCGCGATGCTGGCCTGGGCATCCGCACTGACAGCCGAGGCCGTCGTGCCGATGACCTGCTCGATCACGTCAGGGCTGAAGGCATTGAGGAAGGGCCAGGCCAACGCCTTGATGTCCTCCGGATGCCGCACCTCAGCGAGCAGGCTCTTCAGCCGCGACAGGTCCATCGACCGCGCCGGCATCTCGCTCATCTCACCCGGCAGCAAGACCTTCAGGCACGCTTTCAGCTGGGCATAGCGAGTGTCATGGACCTGCTCCGGTCTGCGATGGTCGCCGATGAGCATGTCCTTCAGCAGCGACCGCACCAGCCGCGCCTCTTCGGGATCGAGCGAAGGCGCCGACGTCCTGAGCTTCAACAGCGTGCTGCACAGTGTCTGCACGGTGGCATATCGAACCTGTCTCTCGCTGGCCGGCGCGATGCCGGCTCGCTGCAAGGTCTCGAACCATTCGAGCACGGGCGCGATCAGTTCTCTTGCCTCGACTGCCGGCACCGCAAGCGCCACGCTGAGCCGGTTGGTTGCGGCCTGTCGCCACGCGTCGCGCGTTGGCGTCGGGTCCCGCAACGCGGGTGTGAGTCCATGATGCTCGACGACCCGGCGATCCGGGCTGACGACCAACAGCCGACCACTGAAGGCGAGGCGCTCGCCGTTGATCGTCAGGGCGTGTGGTGGATGCAGCAGCGGGGCCAGGTCGCGCACGAGTTCGGGGTTGGTCTCCAGGCCGTGCAGAACGACGCTCTTGCCGGCCTTGAGATCCTCCACGAGTTGATGAGTGCGCACCTGCAGCGCCGGCAGGCCCTGCGGATCGGCCGCGGGCTGTCGTTGCAGGCTGTAGAGCAATTCGTCGCTGCTTGTCGTGGGCGTGACGTGGATGCGCGTGCAGTCCCGGGGCAGGCTCGGGTCGATCAGCGTCGGATCGGCACAATGAAGGAAGGTCACTGGAGCGGACCAGACCCCTGGCTGGCTCAAATCGTCGATCGCGAGCGCCGCATCGCATGGCATGCCCCGCGTCGTGGCCACCCGCCCGGCATAACGCGTATCCACGTGCACGTCGGGCGCCACGGCCACCTCGAAGTCCCCAGGGTGATGCATCAAGCGATCCCACATCGCCGGCGTCAGGGGTTCACTGACGAAGATGATGGGCAGGTGTTCGCCCGCCTTGGCTTGCGCCTGCGACAGCATCGCGGGCAGTCTGGCCAAGGCATTGTTCTTCGCACCGTAGCCGCCGTGGAACACCTCGTGGAAATTGGCTTGGTGCAGCGTGCACACGGTCTCGGGGCGGGTCTGCAGGGCCAGAGAGAAGTCGGCGGCCGGATGCTTGCGCGCCGTCCGCTCGGCCGCTTCGTCCGCGGGCAAGCCGTGTTCGAGTCGGACGGACCCGGGGTGCTTTGCCAGCCAGGCCGACACCTGATCCATCAATAGAGGGTCTGCCGGCGGGTTGCGCAACACGAGCGATTGGCAGCTGAAATCGAATCCCTCGACTGCGCCTGGTCCATGCTGCCATGTCTGCGCGAGGGTGAGCTCGGGGCCTCCGAACAAGATACGCTGCCAGGATCTACTGTCGTCTTGCAAGTCGATGACCAACGCGGCGGCCGACGGGCTAGCCGCCGGATGGATGACCGGATCAGGCGCATTGGCAAAGGTGCAAGCCTTGAAATCGCTCAAGCTGACTCGCGACGCGAGCGCTCCCGAGGCAATTTGGGTCAGCGAGGTGTTCTCGTCGACGAGGAAAGCGATCTTCACGCGCTCGCCCATTTCCCGGCAGGGGATGGGGCGTCCATCCCAGATCTGCTCTTCCATCAAGGTGTTGAGCGATTCGAGCTGCCGGGGCGTGAAGCGGGGGCAGCCGTCGTCGGTGGTCAGGTTCAGCAGCAGGGTTCCGCCGGTGTGGAGCAACTGCCGGAATGGGCCGTCGGCACGCCTGGGCTTGCCGTGCTCGATGCGCACGTCGTGTTCCAGGTCCCTCAGCATCATTGCGCTGTCTGCGTAGACGAAGGGGCGGCCTGCCTCATCGAGTGCCTTCTGCATGGCGCGGCGCGCGTTCGTGAGCTGCCCCGATGCCACCACGATCATCGGGTGCGTGGATCCTTCGATCAGGCATTTGAGCAGCTGATCCTTCGGCTCGGCCTCGGGTGCGATCTGGGGCTCGGTCCGAATCGCTTCGCGTGGGGACACGAGCTCGGATGATGCGACGCGGGCGGGCGGAACTGGCCGGCGGCTGGACGATAGGCCTTCTGGCGATGCATTCGTCGGTGCCGGCAGGAAAATCTGCGCCGGCGAGGGCGTGAGTGGAGGTGTGCCGCGCGGATTCCGTGAGCGTCGAGAGAGGGCGGGAATGCACCCCAGCGTTGCGCTGCGGCTGCCTTGCGTTTGCCCTTCCAGGCTGGGTTCGGGGTCTGGATGCGAAGAGGAAAGAGGGCGATCGACTTGCATAGCCATTTCGCCCAGTGCGTCCAGCAGCAGTTGCCGATCCTCCGGCCGGATGCCCTGGCCCAGTATTCCGTCCAAGACAGCCTCGCCCATCGTTGCTGCGGCCATCCAGCGCTCCATCTTGCCGGTCTCGGCCAGCGCCATGACGTCGGCGTGCAACATGGCCCCGAACGCCTGCATGCGCTCGCCATCCAGGGGTTTAGGCCGTCCATTCAGGCACGCGCGCCATTGCTCGGCTCTTGTGGTCGGATGCGCTCTCGCTGTGCGGTCCTTCAACCGCTTCATCACCGCACCGCCAGTGGGCAATGCAGAGTGCACCAGTTGCGCCCGCTGTGCCCGCTGCTGCGCCAGCAAGGCGTCATCCTGCCGGCGCTCGTCGGCGAGCAGCTCTCTCGGTGTCGGATTGCACTCCCGAATCTCGCCATGTTGCGACGGCTCGCGAGACAGGGCAGGCAGCGCCGCATGCGGCCTCATTGGCGCGTCGAGTTGTCCAATCCGCGGAGCAAGGCCTACAGACCACGACGGCCGTGCCGCTGGTTCGGAGATCTTGGTGCCGCTGGCCGGATTGGTGGACACCGCTTTGCCCGGCCTGACTATGCCGCTCAGGGTGCCAAGAAATTTGAGCATGTCATCTCGCTCCATACGTTGATGCGTACAGCATGGCGTGGAATGACCGGTTACCCCATGCAGTATGCGAAGCGCTGAAACGGATCGCGAAAGACGGCCCCGGCATTGCTGCGGAGGGCTCGTCGCTTTGCTTGAGGATCACTGAGCGGTCTGTCGGCGGACTCTCGATCGAACATGGCAGAGGGACGCCCGGCGCTTGCAAAATTTGATGCTTAGATCAAGAATCAGCTCAACAAGGCAATATCTTGAGATAAATATCAAGTGCAGACCATCCAGGAGCTAGGAGAAGCGGTCGCTGCCCGCCGCCATGCTTTGAAGCTACGGCAGGCGGCCGTAGCAACGCAAGCAGGCATCACCGCCGAGTCTCTCTCGAGATTCGAGAGAGGTCGCTCCGCCGAGTTCGGTGCCCGCAAGTTGCTTGCGGTGCTGGCAGTCCTCGGGATGGAACTCGACGTGGTCGTGGCAGGCCAGTCTGGCACGCTGGACGAACTGAGGCTCGAGCGGAACAGCGCAGGCACAGGGGTCGCCTCGGGCACGTCCACGGCTGTGGCCTCCACCAGCGGGGCGAAACGGTCGTGAAGCTGGCCGTGTACGTTCTCGGGCGCGACGTGGCTGTTATGGAACAGGCGGGCGACTTCAAGAGCGTCCTGACCTACCGCGCCGACGTGGGCGCCAACGACTTCGTATCGCTCACCATGCCCGTGCGCACGGAGTCCTACGTGTGGGACGACCAACTTCCGCCCGTGCTCCAGATGAACCTGCCCGAGGGCTACCTGCTCCAGGTGCTGCAAGAGCAGTTCGGCCCACACATCGGAGCCAGCCCAATTGCCTTGCTGTCCGTCATCGGGCGCAACATGGTGGGCCGATTGCAAGTGGCAGCGCCAGGTGCCGAACTGAACGAGCCAGCCAAGCCCATAGAAGTGGCCGAGCTGCTGAAGGGCGACAACTCCGAAGCCGCCTTTGCTGCGCTGGTGCGGGCACACGCAACGAGTGGTGTATCGGGCGTGGTGCCGAAATTCCTGGACGCGCAGCAGGATGCGAGCGCGGCAGACGATCCCAACAGCGCTCGCCCCGAGTTGGCTGAAGGACTCACTCCGCTGGCACGGCACCGAAAGGCCAGCATGGTCACCCGCCGCCACATCATCAAAGGTTCAAGCGCACAGCTGCCCTTCGTCGCACTGAACGAACACCTCTGCATGCAGGTGGCTAGCCGTGTCATGCCCACCGCTCGCACGGAAGTGTCGGACGACGGCCAAGCCCTGGTCGTGCACCGGTTCGACGTGGACGAACACGGCCAACCTCATTGGGGCATGGAAGACTTCTGCAGCCTGCTCGGCCTGCGCCCAGCGGCCAAATACGACACCACCTGGGAACGCATCGCCCGTGCCGTGCGCGACCACGTGCCCGGCGCGCAACGACTGGACACCTACCGCCAGCTCGCCAATACCTTGCTGCTGACCTACGCCCTTCGCAACGCCGATTGCCACGCAAAGAACCTGGCTCTGCTCTATACGAGCCGGGACGACGTGCACCTCTCGCCCGCATACGACATGCTGACCACCGGCGTATACGCGGGTTTCCAGCACAACCCACCCGGTATCGAGTTCATGGGCAAGAAGACGTGGACGCCCGGCAAGAACCTACAAAAGTTCATCACAGCGATCTTCGGCATTCAGCCCAAAGAGCAGCAGCACATGGTGGAAGCGATCAGCGACGCTGTGGCCGATGTCGGTCCGCTGCTGCGCAACGCAATGCAGCAGCACCCAGCTTTTGAGGATGTTGGGAAACGCATGCTCATGGCTTGGGCCGAAGGCGTACAAGGCTTGCGAGATCAGCGCGTCTACGCAGTGGGCGATTGGGCGGGGGGCGATGCCTTCGAAGGCTTTTCGCCACCACCGAAGCAAAAGCCCGACAGCGCCAAGATGGGCAGATCGCCACTATTGGGCAAGCGCTGATTCGCAGACGCCAAGAGACCAACCTGAACACATGACCATTCTTCTTGCCGAGCCAAACGCCTTTTGAATCATTGCTGCATCGCCGAAGCCTGAGCTTGACACAGCCAGGTCGGATCCAGACCAGATGAGACCGAGGCGTGATGTGATGGCGATCAGGCGCCTTTTGACGTGCTGCTCGGACACGCTCGAAATACTCTCACCCTCTCACTTCAGACTTCAGACTTCAGACTTCAGACTTCAGACTTCAGACTTCAGACTTCAGACTTCAGCGACGAGCATGTGTCCCTGCTGCGTTTCAAGGGCGACGAGCCGGTCTTCAAATTCGACGCGGCGACACCTGAGAGGCTGAGAGTTTTTCGAACGTGCCCGAAATTCGCGTCAAAAGGCACCTGATCTTAGGCGCAAAGCGCAGCCATAGCCCGGGCTATGGCGAGCATTTGCAACGACGAGCAGCAGTCTTTTGGCGTGAGAGCGGGCATGATCGAAATACTCTCAGCCTCTGAGGCTCACTCAGGCCATGTCCTTGGCAGCCCCTCCCCCCTCAAACCGCGATTCGGCACTCTCACTCGCGATCTGATCGATCTGCCGCGCCAATTGCACGTCGAGTGTCGATACGCCGCCCACGTCGTGCGTGGTCAACAAGATCTCCACACGATTCCAGACGTTGCTCCACTCGGGGTGGTGGTTCATGCGCTCGGCCGCCAACGCGATGCGGTTCATGAAGCCCCAGGCCGCATTGAAGTCCGCAAACACGAACGATCTTCGGATGGCATCGCGTTGCGCGTCGAAGGTCCAGCAGGGCAGCTGCGGCAGGAAGGCAGCGCGCTTTTCTGCACAGAGGAGGGAGATGGTCGATGTGGTCATACGGTCCTCACACGACTCGGCAGGCGGTCGCGAACGGAAGGCGCGGGCTGCGCGGGAAAAGGCTGGCTGGATCGCCGTAGCCCAGATTGCAGAGAAAGTTCGTCTCCACCGAAGTACCGGCGAAATAAAGCGCGTTCACGGCTGCTGCATCGAAGCCCGACATCGGGCCGCAATCTAGACCGAGCGTCCGGGCCGCGAGGATGAAATAGCCGCCTTGCATGCTGCCGTTTCGAAACGCCGTGGTCCGTGCAACGTTTTCATCAGAGAACCAGTTGCGAGCATCCGGCGCGTGAGGAAACAAGATCGGCATCTGCTCCGCAAAGGCCATGTCATAGCCGATCACTGCAGTCACCGGGGCACCCATGGTCTTGCTGCGGTTCCCCTCGTCCAGCGCCGGCAGGAGGCGCTGCTTTTCGCTTTGGCTCGTCACGAACACGATGCGTGCGGGACAGCAGTTGGCAGACGTGGGTCCCATGCTCGTCAGCAGATAAAGATGTTCGAGCAATGCGTCTGGAACGGGCTTGTCTTGCCAGGCATTGAAACTGCGGCCCTGCATGAACAGGCGATTGGCGGTGGCTTCATAAGACGGCGAATTCATGGAGATCCTGGTTGGTTGGGCAACATGTTCACCGGCAGATGCACGAATGGCCGTTCGCCGATGAACCCTCACAGCCGCGGACTTGCGCGGCGTCGAGAATGTAGGGCGCAGGGCACGCAATTTTGCTGCGTTGTTCGGTTTCGTCCCGACCCGTGGCGCAAGAACCATGCAAATGTCGACAGCCACCAGGAATGGCCGAAGCTGCACGGGGAGCAAGATCACGAGAGCGGGGTGCGGGCGATGATTCGCCCTCTCGCTTCGATGATCGATGTCCGGCAGCGTCTCAGCGCGATACCTTCCGCCTCGCCCTCACCGCTCCCGCCAAGCCCTGCAACACCGGCACCGTCTGTGCGAACCCGATGCAGGCATCGGTGATCGACACGCCATGCTTTAGCGGCACACCCGGCACAAGATCCTGTCGCCCTTCTTCGAGGTTGCTCTCGATCATCACCCCAATGATGTGCCGATCACCCGCTGCGACCTGTTCGGCGACGTTGCCAGCGACTTCGATCTGGCGCTGATGCTGCTTGCTGCTGTTGCCGTGTGACACGTCGACCATCACCTGTTCACGCAACCCCGCCGCACGCAATGTGTTGCAGCTTGCTGCCACATGCGCAGCGTCGTAGTTTGGAGTCTTGCCACCCCGCAGGATCACATGGCAATCGTCATTGCCGCGCGTTTCGAAGATGGCCGCCATGCCCATCTTCGTCATGCCCATGAATGCATGCGGCGCACGCGCCGCAAGGATCGCGTCAGCTGCTACCTTGATGCCGCCATCGGTGCCATTCTTGAAGCCCACCGGGCAGCTCAGGCCCGAAGCAAGCTGACGATGACTCTGGCTCTCCGTCGTGCGAGCGCCGATGGCACCCCATGCGATCAGGTCAGCAATGAACTGCGGGCTCAGCAAATCGAGAAACTCCGTTCCCGTGGGCAGGCCAAGCGTTGTCAGTTCGAGCAGCAAACGTCTTGCACGCTCGAGACCTTCGTTGATCGCAAAACTGCCGTCGAGGTGTGGGTCGTTGATGTAACCCTTCCAGCCCACTGTCGTGCGCGGCTTCTCGAAGTAGGCGCGCATGACGATCAGCAAGTCGTCGTGCAGATCGTCTGCCACGGCCTTCAGGTGATGGCCATATTCGAGCGCCTGGTCGTGGTCATGGATTGAGCATGGGCCTACCACCACCACAAGGCGGTCGTCACGCCCGTGCAGCACGTTGGCGATCGTCTCACGGCTGTTTTCAACGAGCGCCAGCGTGTTGTCGCGAACTGGCACACGCTCTTGCAGGAGCGCGGGCGTGATCAGCGGACGAACGGCGCCGATGCGAACGTCATCGATGCGGGTGGTGTCGAGCGTGCTATCGCGAGCGCCGACTTCACGGTCGTGCAATGGGTCGTCGAGAGTGGGCATGAGCAGGTCTTCTGCGTGAAGTTCACGCGATTGTGGATGCATTCGAGGGCGCGGAATTGCAGACGTGCCTGCATGTCCACGCAGACGATGCAGATGATGCAGACCCGGTTAAATGTTGCGTCTCTCGGTGACCACACATGGGACTTCAAGAACCACAAGCCGCATCGTCAGCGGTTACCAAAGAAGAACGCTCAAGCACGAATGCCTCATCTGCATCAGATCCGACTGCCAATCAACGTGCTGGTGCGCCGCACGTCGCGCTCGAATGCCGCGATTGCATGCTCGGAAATCGGAATGTGGATCAGCACTGTTCGCGCGACTTCGGCATTGCCTTCGAAGGCACGTAGCAGGTTCGGCCGAATTTCTACTGGCATCACGTCGAGCAAGGCCGTGACGAAGGCGTCGAGTGCAACGAGGCTCCCTTTCAAGTCGCAAATCATTTCGGTGGCTTCTTGCAGGTTCTTCATGGTGACACCCCTTCAAGAAAAAAAAGAACCGCGACCAGGGCCGCGGTTATTCGTGGGCTCATCGATGAGCCTGTGGCGGCATTCAAGCCGGCTGGATGTTGGACGCCTGCGGGCCCTTCTGGCCCTGCGTCACTTCGAAAGTCACGCGCTGATTCTCGGCCAGGGTCTTGAAGCCAGTCCCTTGAATCTGGCTGAAGTGGGCGAAGAGATCCTTGCTTCCATCATCGGGGGCGATGAAGCCAAAGCCTTTGCCTTCATTGAACCACTTCACGATTCCGGTTTGGGTTGTCATGTCGATTCCTTTCAAGTCATGCGCCGCACATGCGGCGAAGTGCAGAGAGCCAAGAAAAGTCGATGTGGATTCGACTGGAACCCACCGGCGATACCGGCGGGAAACAGAAGAAACCTACTCGATGATCTTACTCGCTGGGTCTTGCATCAGCTCGACCAGATGATGGGAATTCATCGCTGCCACATGGAAATCGCCTTTTGGGTGATGGGCTGCGGTGATGGCAACCCATGGCTTTATTCACCGCCCAAGGCCCTCACCCCAGCTCTCCCAGAGGGCTGACCTTTACGTACGCTGGACACGCGGAAGATGGCCGTTGGAGCAAATTTTTCCCCTACGAGGTTTGAAGAAGGCGGGGTTGACGCATGACAAGTTC
>Ga0136846_1238425_pt1 | contig 21415 bp, 25 predicted proteins | sample HopSoiMetagenom2_FD_96841 | JGI IMG/M metagenome (GOLD analysis project Ga0136846, IMG submission 96841) | Grasslands soil microbial communities from Hopland, California, USA - 2 Assembly 2016 (version 4) | ecosystem: Environmental > Terrestrial > Soil > Grasslands | place: USA: Hopland... | reverse complement strand
TTTCGAGGAATTGATTTCGGCTCGCGTGCGCGGCGTCGTTCGGGCTTGCGGATGGACTCGACTCACTGGCTTTTCTCGTGTTGGAAGGCTTCGATAACACCACGCAAAAGGTCTCTGGCTCGGAACAGCGGCCAGCTGCGGATTGGCACATGATCACACGGGATGGGACACCTAGATGTTTCGTCGCCGGGTTGGTAATTGGCTGGTTTTTCCCAAGTGTCGTCCGCGCAGGATTGCTCAGCTCGTGCCGCGTGATGTTGGGACCTCCTGAAGGCGGTCGGGGTGGCAGGGAATCATTCAAAAAGCTCGCGGTAAGCGCCGTAGGCTCGCTGAGCATCTCGATCAACCCGGCACACGTGCTTGGTTCATTCAGAAAGCTCGCGGTGTGCGCGGTAGGCCTTTCCTGTTGCATCAGCTCGGCAAGCGAGTGGCGCGGAGAAAGAGATGCCGCCGGACTCTCGCCAGTCGTCGGAGGCGACTTGTGGGAAAGGACCAGGAGACCCGACAGCGTAGAACCGATGCCGTGCAATGAACTGGGGCTGCGCGACGTCCGGACGGTGTTTTCCGCAGTGCGTGGGATCGACGATGGTCCACTGCAAAGAATCTTTTTGAAACTCATGATGGGACTCAATCCTTACGTAATGGCAAAGCGATCCACGCACTCTGGCCCATCAACGAAAGTTTTGGGTAACGTCGCGAACCCAAGCGCGAATTCGCGAAGTCGTTGCGCATTGATGAGAATTGAACCCGCCGCCGGCCCAAGTGCCACGTCCCAATACGGCGGGCTCGAAGAGACTTAGCGCAGGCTCAGCGCCCAAGGCTATCGCCACCGTTGCAGCGTGCGGCGTGCACGGCCCAAGCTCGCGCGCAACTCGTCGGATGGAGCACTGACTACCTCGCAGCCGTGCTCGGCCTGACTTGTTTCGGGCGCCGCTGGTGGCGAGAGGTCTTCGTGCGAACTCCATTCCTGGGAGATCGAGCGGGCGCGCTTCATGCCGTCTAACCATCATCAAGCTCGATCATCGGCCCCTCGAAATGATTGCTCACACTCACAGGCGATTCGGAGACATTTGTTGGCCACCGAATCTGCGGCCACTTGAACGAAAAATGTTGACACCGCCCGGGATTTGGAGATGGTGCGCACGCTGAACGTTGTCAGATCGAATTCAGCGACGGTTTACATAATACACAGCGTGTGGTGGTTGCCCCGAGAGAGTAGGGGCGGAATGCAGGCGAAATCCGCCTGCATGCACACACTCAAATGGACCCGAGACGGTCGGGTCGAATAGCTCGCAAGCATCATCGGTAAGCACCCCGCGGTAACAACCGCGAAGGAGGTGCAATGCCGATCAATCGAATTTTTCCCGGCGCCGATGGCGCCGTTTGGGTGACCCCAGTAGCCGGAGGTCGCCCATGATCACTTACGCAGTGGTCTCCACGAAGGGGGGTGTGGGCAAGACGACCCTCACCGCCAACTTCGCCGCCATCTTGGCCGACTTGGGCCTGCGAGTACTGATGGTCGATGCCGACCTCCAGCCTTCACTTTCCCGGTACTACGAGTACAGCTTGCGCGCTCCCAAGGGGCTGTCTCACATGATCATGAGCGGTGCGGTCTCCGACGACTGCATCTCTAAGCTATCGCTGCGTCCAGCACACTGCACGGTGCCTCGGCTACCAAGCGGCACGCCGCAGGGACAGCTGGACATCATCGCATCCGACGGTCCGGATGGAACTTTGCAGCAATGGCTCGGCGCCCGTATCGATCGCGGCGCTCGCATCAAAACGCCGCTGCACAACCCGTGGGTGGCGGACCGCTACGACATCGTCTTGATCGACACCCAAGGGGCCGTTGGCCACTTGCAAGACGCTGCCGTGCTGGCGGCCGATATCCTGATCTCGCCGGTCTGTCCGGACATCTTGTCCGCGCGCGAGTTCACCTCGGGCACGCTGGAGCTGCTCGAGCGACTTGAACCGAGCGCCAATGTGGGGCTCGCTGTTCCGCCGATGAAGGCAGTCATCTATCGCACTGAAAACACGGTTGACAGCCGCGCTCTTTCGTCGGTCATCCGCGAACAGTTTGTCCAGTTGCGTGGTCGCGTCTCGGTCTTGGAAACACAAGTTCCCAGCGCCGTGGCCTACAAGAAGGCCGCCACCAATCAGATTCCCGTTCACTGGATGGATCCGGTACGCGCGGGAGACACCATGCATCGCTTGTGCTGGGAGCTCGCGCCCATGCTCCAAGGCGTGCGCACTTCCGACGTCGAACAGACCTCACCGGCAGAGCCGGCGGTCGAAGCTGCGGAGTGATGGGTATGACCGCCAAGACACCGGAATCGCTCACCGCCACCGGTCGCGCCGCTCAGTTGGGCATTCCTCCGGTTGACGCCAAGCCAAGTCAGAAGATCAACGTTCACGAGATGCGGGCGCGCGTTGCCCGCGAGGCGCTTGGCGTTCCCAGGCCCGCTACAGCCTCGAACGATCTTCAACAGGATGACGAATTCGATGGCTCGCAAATGGTGCTGCCGAGCGATGAAATCCGCGCCTACGAACACAATCCTCGTACGACCGAGAACCCCAAGTACGCCGCCATCAAGGAGAGCATTCGCGCCCAAGGAGTGACCAACCAGCTTACTGTCACTCGACGCCCGGGCCAGAAGCACTACGTCCCGTTCTCTGGCGGCAACACACGGCTGCAGATCGTCCACGAATTGCAGGACGAGACCGCAGAAGCTCGCTGGAAAACGATGTCGGTAACGTTCCGCAAGTGGCCCGGCGAAGCCGCTGTCATTGCGGCCCACTTGGCCGAAAACGAACAGCGGGGCGACACCTCCTTCTGGGAGAAGGCCCAAGGTCTTGCCAGCCTGAAAGATGAGCTGGAAAAGGAATCCAGCAAGGTGCTGACGGCTCCGGAACTGGCCAAGGAGGCCAAGCGGCTCGGCATGGACTTCGGCTTGTCCACCGTGCAAAACCTGCTCTTTGTCGTCGACTATCTTCAGCCCGTCGGCCCTTGGCTCCGCGCCGACATGGTCAAGACGACGCTCAAGCCTGCCATCACCAGCTTGGCGGCCCTATGCGACCAGCTCGGAACGGGTTGGGTGGCGTTCCGCAAGGTCCTCGCGAATTGTCTGGATCTGACCAGCGACGTTCTTCGCGTCCAGGCCCAGGAATCCTCGCCCGGCGAGGTGTCTCTCGATGGTGAGGAACTGGTTCGATCGTTCAACACGGCCATTGCGGCACTGCTCAATGTGCCGGAGAAGCAACTGCCATTGATGCTCTCTGCGCGAGCGAACAATCCGCGACTGAGCGCGACCGAATTGCGCAAAGTCGGAAGCTCCTTGCCGACATTTGCTGGCTCAGTCAGTGGCGGATCTGCTTCCAACAGCGAAAGTGACGCTGGCGGCGCGGCTGCATTGGAAGCCAACGAACAACCGCCCGCCACCACGCCGGCCCGTCCCGTGTCATCGGCGCCCCAAGGTCAACAACTCCCGCTATCGCCCGCGATGCTTGCGCCCGTCGCGCATAGTGCCGGAACGGGCGCCGACGAGGGTGTCGTCGAGCGTCCCATGGTCGATCCTACGGACCCGCGGAATGCTCATGGGACGATTCAATCGATCCTGCTGGACATCACGCGGATCGCGGAACTGGGCGACGTGGTGGCGATCTGCGAATCGATGCCGCTCGGCTACTACGTCGAGTTGCCCGAAGCCGGCATTGAAGCCATCGATGGTGAAGCGCCGGCCAATGTGAAACTGCGCAAGGCGGCTTGGCACGTCCTGGCAGCGCTTTCCGGTCAGTTCGATCGGCGCCTCAGTCCACGTCTTCCCAACGACTCGGTATGGAAGGCTGCGGCGCAGTCGTCGTCTGGCTTCGCAGCCCAATACGAGCTACTGGTGATGGGCGTCGCCCACCCGGCGCCGTTCATGGCCGTCGCTGACGTGCACGATTTCTTCTGGCACCCGCAACTGGGCGAGTTGTTCCTGCAGCTGTGGTCGTGGGCGCTGCACTGGCGCAAGGCGGAGCCGCAGCGCTTCTTCGACCAGCTCGAACCGGTTTTCGCTTGAGGTCGGCCCCATGTTCGAGAACACCGGTCCCACGCTCAACCGCTCGTTCCTGCTCCGCCTCGTCGAGCGCATGCTTGAGCGAGATCCGCATTTTCTCGACGCGTTGCGTCGGCTGCTGGCGCGTGATGTCGTCAATGGGGCGAAGGTGGAGCAACTCGTCATCACGGTGAGCTTCGACAGCGCCGCCGTGATGGCGGCGTTTGGCCGCCTAGACGACATCACACACTGAGGTCTACCGCATGTTCGCCATTACCTGCCCCACCCTCAAGCGCTTGATCCTGGAGCACTTGGTCGAGCGCATGGAAGAAGGACCGGATGCCCTGGATGAACTACTGCGCACCGGCGTGGATCCGCTGCTGCTCGACATGCTTCGTCAGCGCCCGGCGCGAGATTTCGTCAACGCGGCGAAGGTGGAGCAACTCGTCATCACGGCGAACTTCGACGGCCGAGCTGTGATCGCATCTTTTGGCCGACTCGACGCCATCAAGCGCGACAACGAGATGCGCGAGTATTTCGTCATCAACGGAGCTCCGCCGGAGTTGCTCTCACAGCTGTTCAAGCTTTCGGTGGACGAAATCCGCACCCTGCGCAGCGTGCTTTTTAAGGGCACGCAATCTGGCAGGCCGAAATTCCCGCCGGTGGCGCTGCGTGAGCGTATCCATAACGACTGGGCTCGGCTTGCCAAGGAGCAGCCGGCGGCCCAAGTACGCGAGCGGCTGTACCAACTTCACCTCCTGCACGACGCTTGGACCATCCAGTCGCTTTGGTGCACTTTGAATGAGTTCGAAGAGAACCCCTCGGTGCGTCGCCGTTCGGCGCGCTGATTTTCACCAACCGGAGCCCACGATGCCTGTATTGCAACTCCCCGCCGCGCCAACCAACCGGCAGCAGCGCCGTGCGAAGGCACGCCGCGGGCCTGTACTCATGCAACGAACAGCGTCGCCACGCATCGGTGCGAGCACGCCGCCAGTCTTACCGGCCACGCAGCTCACGCCCGAGCAGGCGGTTTTGCTTGACCTGTATGGCCAGACTCCCGTGGCATTTCACCGGGTCTTCGTCGACCTGACTGCCAGCGTGACGGCGGCACTTTGGCTCAGCCATGCAGTCGCGTTGGTGCAGCAGCGAACCGGCCAGGAAGGGGCATTCCTGCTTTCGCAGGAAGATTGCCATCAGGCCACTGGCTTGTCGCGTCGAGAGCAGGAAAGCGCCCGCGCCCGACTGCGCGAGATCGGGTTTCTCACCGAGCAGCGCCGAGGACGCCTGGTTGAACATCGCATCGACATGGAACTGCTAGCGCAGCGCCTGTTGAGTCACAGCGCCGGAGCTTGGTCCTTGTCTGCGCGAAACGTGGCTACCGGAAGCGGCGCTTGATGCCACGTCCGAAACCTCTCTCGTATCTGTCGGCGCCGCCTGCCACGGCGCCTGAAAGCGCGAGCCCGGCCCCGCCCGCAGCACCGCCAGGACGCGAGCACAGCGAGGTTCACGCTCGACTGGTGCAGCGCGGCTACGTCCAGTATTACCAGGTCCTCGCCGACCGGGTGGGCGGCTTCAAGCCCGCCTTGATGCTTGGGCATGCCCTGTACTGGACCCGCAATTGGCTACAGGAACACCCTGAACGTGGCGGCTGGTTCTGGAAGACCGCGAACGATTGGGCGGATGCAACCGGGTTGAGCTCCCGTGAGCAGGAGAGCGCCCGTGCCGAGCTGCGCAATATCGGTGTCTGGCAAGAAAACCTCACTGGCTCGCCCGCCAGGCTGTACTTCCGCATCGATCTTGCCGCGCTGGCTGCGACGCTCGGAATCGCCGGGTTGGGCACCGACGATCCGCCGCATTGGGAGAGCGTCGCCAAGGTGCTCGGCGCGCCCGTCATGTACTTCAAGGCGCTCGCCGATTTGGCTGGCGGCGTATCGGCCGGCCTGGTGCTCTCCCACCTCATCGGACTGCAGCGCTCGGCGGCACTCCATCGTCACCTCGATCTGCAAGGCTTCTTCCCCGCTCCGGTGGAAGATGCCCGCATTGCGCTGGGCCTTGGCACCAAGGTCCAGCGCAATGCGCGCGATGCGCTTAAACGAGCAGGTTTCGTTCAGGAGGCTTGGAGTCAGGAGCAACGGCCAAAGTTGCTGGCGCGCCTGAATCTGCAGGCCATTCTGGCGTGCTTGTCCGGCCAAGTTATGCCGCAGCGGCGCGGTCGCAAAGCCAAAGCCACCAGTCACGCCATCGAGGCCGCACCGCTGCAGCACTCACTCCTTCCAAACCGGGCTCAGATCGTCGGACAGGACGGCAACGTCACCCGCGTCGTGCGTCTGCTCGACACGGGATCCAACGCTCCTGGATTGCCCGTCCGTCGGCTGTTGGCGCAACAAGCAAGCAGCGACTCGGCACTGCACGACGATGGCGGAAACCGCCATTCAAGGGTTGCCCTTTTGTCGAAACAACAAGCACTTAGCGACGCCAAGGGTTGCCCTTTTGTCGAAACTAGAGTTGCCCTTTTGTCGAAACTCTATATACAAAACAACATTACAAATACAACTACAGCGCGTGCGCGCGATGGAAGCCTTGACGAGTTTGCAGGGCTGAGTAGTTGTAGGACGTTGGATCTTCCCTTCGAGCAAGACAAACTCGCTCAGGAATCGACAGCACAGGCGATCCCTGCCCCCCAATCGGCGCAGGCGGCTGGGGCACCTCGAATCGTCGCCGAGTTGATTCTGCCGGATAAGCTGGATGCCTCACTGCACGATGGAGCATTGCGCCTCGTGGCCGTTGCGGAGCCCGATCTTCAGCAGCGCTTGCTGGACGAACTGGCTGGGAATCTCGGCAGTCCGCGCAAGACGATTCACAACCCGCTGGCTTGGTTAAAGGGGTTGGTCGATCGATCGCTTGAGGGCAACGTCGTCTTCACCTTGGCTGCCTCTGTGGCGGCAGCCCGCCAGTCCCGGCAGGCTGCCCAAGCACGGCTGGCCACGGCGATGAATACGGGTCCTGTCATCCAGGCCAGCAGTGAGGCGTCGCAAGTGCCGAAGCCCAACGAAGCAGCAAGTGCTTTCCGAGTTCGATACCAGCAGCAGCGTCGCGACATTCTTGGTCGGCAAGTTGGACTGTCAACGGACCCAATGGAGCAGTCTGGCCCCTTGCAACCGGCGAACTCTGTGAAGGAATTCGAGACAGTCTCCCTGCGGAATATGGCGGAAGAAGCCGGAAGCAGCGGTGTCGCGAATACGAACATCGCATTCGACGCCCACCGTGTAGCAAATCCGAACAATGCATACACGGGATGTGCTGTCGCAGATTCGAACAGCGAGGATGCATGACAAGCCCTGAATTTTTCGCCGCCTTGATGCACCGCCTGCGTGACTACGACGAGGGTGTTTTGCTCACCTACTTGGTGGCCCAAGGTGCGACGGAAGTACCCGTGCGTTCTTCGGTCACCAAGCTGGGAGACAACCAGCTCGGTGGCCTGATGTCCCGAGATCGGGTCCATCGCGCCTCTGCGCGCTTGGTAAAGCGCGGACTGCTGTGTACGCGGGTGCACCCAAAGACTTGGACTGAGTACACCGTCCCGACAAAGGCCCTCGTCGAGCTCCTCGCTGAACCGCTACCGGACGTCGAGTCCATTCCCGGTGTCTCAGATCGCCCAATTCCTTTCCTGGTCCGGCTGCAAGCAGAGTCCATCGTGGACGCTGCCAAGGCTGGTGCATCACTCCCACCTTCATCGGAGAACGTCAAATGACGGCTATCACAAAGCCTTCCCGCCGCAAGCCTGCCGCTGAGCCAGAAAATGCGGACACGCCCACCGTGGCGTCGCTTACGAGTTCCCTGCAATCGATTGGAGTGCCCGGGCCGCTGGCCATGGGTGGCGTGTCGATCGACTTCATTCGAGAGGCAGCATCGCCATTTCTTGATGGCTACAGCATCACCGGGGAGCGCACGGCGCTGGCCGAACTGCTGGCCGCCGATGAGCCAGATGAAAGCGACCCGCTGTATCCGCGTCTGTTGCTGCTCGATGAGCGCGAGCGCGAGTTGCGCGACATGGAGACGCGCTGGAAGTCGCGCAATGGCGCCGACGAGGTCGTGAAGATCGACGAGGCGCGCTCGATGCGCCAACTCGGCTCGCTCGTGACCGAGGGCGAGGACTCGATGACCCTCCATACCAAGGAGGGCTATCGGCTGTTCGTCGGGCGTGCCAAGGATCCGCAAGGGGCCTACCCCGCCATCGTGGGCGGCAAGCGCATCGCGTCGGCATTGCGTTCGCTGTGGATGCTGACGAGCCTGGACAACCCGTACGCGGATTGGGCGCTGGTGCATCACGAACACACCCTGAGCTTGATGAAGGATCTCATCGAAAAGGAGATCAAGAAGGGCAAGGAAGAGTTGGAGTCAATGCGAGCCCGCGGGCTGTCGTATGGCCTGCTCGTGTCCGCTGAGCCAAAGAGCTTGGAGCTTGGCTTCAAGTCCCCGTACGGCTACGCCATTGCTGAGCTGATGGTCAGCTACGACTATTTCATCCGCCTGGTGAAAACGCTCGGCCGGAAGAACCTCATCTCGGATGACCAGGAGCGCATACGGATCCGCGAAGTTACCCGCGTGATTCGCCGCCACTTCGGCGAGACGGCGCGCTTCGAGCGTTGGCTCATGCGTCCCGAGCTTCGGGAGCTGGCGCGTGCGGACTTCATGCCGGGTGTTGTCGCAGAAGGGGCCAAGCGGGTGACGGCTGCAGCAGGAATCTTTGGACCCATACCCGCTGACATCTTTTCCGGCCGTATGGCGCCGCGCCATTCGCGCCGTCGCCTGCAGCTCACGGAGCAGGACAAGAAGATGCTGCTGCAAGTGAGCGCAGAGCTGGCCAAGGCTGAGGCAGCCGGTATAGCCGAATCTGCGGCTTCCGCTGAGGCCGTCGAAGCTGAAGCAGCTCAGCTGGTCTAGCCGAGTGCTGGGGCAAGTGGTCAAAGGGTTGATGCAAAAGGGCGAGTGATGAAAGGGCGTCGTGTGACCGCGATTCAGTCGGATAGCGATGTTGACATTCAGGCGCGCCCCGTCGCGTCTGAAGCTATGGACGGGCGTCAACACGGTGTTGACCCAAAGCGCTTTACGGGTAAGGGCGCAGCACGCCAGGAGCGCGACGCGCAGGACGAAGTTGACAAGGTCCATGCCGAGATGGTCGATTTGATCAAGCTGACGCACTCGATACCCGGCCGGCTGGTGCAGCTGTGCCTCCATCATCGTACGAAGACTACGCAGAAGTCCCTGCGCTGGCGCGATGCGGTGAGCGGCGGTCACCTGCCCTGGGATGGCATGGAGTTGCGATTCGCCGCCTGCGGTGCGCACGTCGCGAAGTGGTATCGCGAAGTCGACCATCTGGCTCGACAGCTCAACGAGCGCGAGAAGTCCGCCCGCTACGTACTCAAGGCGACGAAGCGCCTGAGCGCGACTGCCAAGCAGCAACCTGTGGAAGGGCGCCGCTGATGCCGACAGCAACCGGCCCCAATGTGTTGACAGGCAATATGCCCGAGTTTGAAGGCTTCTTGCCGGTGCGTACCGCCACGATGCTTTTGCAGATCAACGACTTGTTGATGCCATACGTCTTGCGGAGCATTGCTTTCGGCAACGTCGGCGTTGCACTCCAGTACAACGCTGAGATCTCTTTGGAGATGGTGCAGTGAGTTCAGTGTTGAACGCCACGTCCGGCCTGATCGAATCGAGCGGCACCTTTGCAGCCGATGGCAAGGCCCGGCACCTCGCAGCCAGCGACTCAACTTCGAACGTATCCGCACTGTCGCGCCTGAGCGAGTCGGCCAAGGCCGTGCGCGTTCCGATGACACCGGCGGCCTTCAAGACGGCCGCCTACGTCAAGGGCTGGACGCTGCGCGCGCTTGCAGATCGTTGGGGCATCACGCCCGCTTGGATGACGCGCTTGGCCGGCAATGTGAACCGAGCGGCGAATTTCGACGACGCTGTGCGCGGACTGCCGCGTGTTGGACCTCCGCTGCCGCTGCCGAGGGCGTGGCACGTCAACGAGACCGATGCAAAACGGCCGCTGGGCCCTGGGTTCCGGTACCACGGCTACTTGGTGATTGGCGCCATGGTGGCGGCATCGAAGGACATCGGTTCGATGGCCGAGGAGGGGATGCACGGAATCGTGGTGCATCTGTCCTTCGATCGATCGCAGGAGGTGTACCGCGTGGTTTTCGAGACTGGAGAGATCGAAGGATTCACACCCGACCTGGTCGACGAGTACCTGGTCGGCGTCGGACTGGAACGTAACGAACTGAAGCAGTACCGCTACGTCGATGACCAAGGGGTCAGGCAGGACTTTGCGCGAGGACGTTTCGTCTTTTGATGCAGAGCCATCTTCGAGTGACATGCGCGCTGGGCCCCGGCGCGCGTGCTGATGCAAGCCGGGGCGGTTCGAAAGGAGGAACAAGGACGACAGACAACGCTGTTGATGCAACCCAAGGACTTTTCACAAAAGGACAACCATGAATCATCTTCACTTCACCGGTCGGCTTGCCAAGGCGCCGACCTTGACCGGAAACGGTGACAAGGCCTATGCCAAGTTCACATTGATCCGCAACGAGTACGCCGGCAAAGACCAGGAAGGCGACCAGCTCGAAAAGCAAGTCAGCATCCAGTTCACCGCTTTTCGCCGCAAGGCCGAAGCAATCGCTGAGTATTGCCGCAAGGGCGACCAGCTCTCAATCTTGGCTCGGATCGAAAACAACAACTACCAGAAGGATGGTGTAGACCACTTCGACTTCAGCTTCGTAGTTGACGAGTTCGAGTTCGGCGCGCCCGGTGCCGAGAAGCGTTCCGAGCTCGCGAGCCGGCGACACGCCGACGCGCAAGTCTGACGCCACCGCGTTGAGGGTCCAGATGATTCCGCCCGTCAGTCACCCCAGCGCACACGAGCTGAAGGAGATCCACGCCATCGCGATCGAGGCCGCACACGACGCGCTCTTCGTTGGATGGTCCACGAGCAATTTCCATGGCTACCAGATTCACGCCCACAGCTGGTGCGAAGCAGACGGCACGCGATTGCGTGTCATCGTGTTCGATCGCGACGCCTCTCGAGCGCTCGCCGTCGAGCAACTGCACGCCCCTCTGTGGCTGAGTTGTGATCGTGGCTCTGAATCACAAGCCGGCACTCCGGATTGGGGCAGCGTGTCGATCGACGATTTGCGCACGTCTGATGTCATGGAGCTTCGCATATTCGGTGAACTCATCGTGCAGGAAAGGTGCTCATGACGCCTTCCACGCCTGAGGTCATCGTCGTCGCACCCGGATTTTTTGAGCGGGTCGGCGAAGTGATTTGCCGCATCGCGGCGTCGCGCAGTGAGCCGGAGACTGTGCATTTGCTGGGAGAGGCCAAGAAGCACCTTGGCGCCGACGCCGCAGTTTTCTGCAGCTTCTTGCGTGACGAGACTGCTCAGCTGCGATTCATGCTCGCTTGCGACCCTGGCTGGATTCACGAATACGAGCGCATAGTTTGCGCGAGCCATGATCCATGGATCATGCACGCCAGCGAGTCGTCTGAGGCGGTGTGCGGGTCGCACCTGAACATCCAATCGCATGCCCAACTGGAAGCGCTCTCGCTTGCCAGGCGCTTCGGGTTCGAGTCCACGCTGATCGTGCCCGCGCCATCCAGCGGCGGAGCCGCGCGGCTTGGCTTGCTCGTGCTCGGGTCTCGGCGCGAGGGCTTCTTCGAGTCGGAGCGCTACACGGCTCTCAAGGTCATGGCGCGCCCGCTTGCCATGGAACTGCACGGTTGGTGGGTTGCGCAGAGCAGGCGCGAACTCGTCATGCGCGCCAAACTGACCGACATCGATCTCGAGTTGCTTCGCCACCTTCATCGAGGACTGAGCAGCAAGCAGATCGCGAACGATCTGCGCAAGTCCACCAACGCCGTCGATCTTCTTGTCAGCCGGCTCACCGCCAAGCTTGGTGTTTCCAGACGAGGTGCCGCCGCGACTCTGGCCGCCGCCTACGGTCTCATCTAAGGGAGATATTCAATGAATGTTGGTCGCGGAAGTTCCACGATGCCAAATGCTGACTTCAATCACTTGTTGGGCAAGGCAAGAGACGGCAAGCTCGGAGGCAAAGATGCTTGGTCGGTGCAGTCGAGGGGCGAGAAGGTCGCGGTCGCTCTGGTGCTTGATCGCGCCGACTGGCTGCAGGACATGGGTTACACGCTTCCCGAGGCCATCGACCGCACGGGGCGGGAGTGGATCCTCCTTGTACCCCTGGTCGCGCGCGCGGCTGGCCGCAGGAGACTGTGGCAATGAACACGCCAAATAGCGAGCTGCAGGCACTTCGCATCCCCCCGCACTCCATTGAGGCTGAGCAGAGCGCTCTGGGCGGGCTACTGCTTGACAACGGCGCCTGGGATCTCGCGGCCGACGTGCTTAGCGACAACGATTTCTACCGGTTCGAGCACCGACATATTTACGCCGCGATCGGCACGTTGATTAACGCGGACAAGCCGGCTGATGTCATCACAGTGTTCGAGCAGCTGCAGGCGCTCGGACGTGCCGGAGATTGCGGTGGGCTGCCGTATCTCAATTCACTCGCGCAGAGCGTGCCGAGCGCAGCAAACATCCGCCGCTATGCCGAGATCGTGCGCGAGCGTTCGGTGTTGCGCAAACTCGTATCCGCCGGCGACCTCATAGCTACGGGCGCGTTCAACACGCAGGGCAAACCTGCTTCGCAAGTCATCGACGAGGCCGAGAGCCTCATCTTTCGCATCGGTGAAGAGGGTTCGAAATCGAAGCAAGAAGTTCAGAGCATCGATCACTTGGTCGTCAAGTTCATCGATCGGGTCAGTGTGCTGGCCGAGAGTGACGAGGACGTCACCGGGGTGCGGACAGGTTTCTATGACCTGGACCAGATGACCACAGGTCTTCAGCCGGGTGATCTCATTGTTCTCGCGGCGAGGCCGAGCATGGGCAAGACGGCGCTAGCCTTGAACATTGCTGAAAATGTTGCCGTCGACGGTGGCCTGCCCGTAATGGTCTTCTCTATGGAAATGAGCTCGGACCAGCTCACCCAGCGACTGATCGGATCACTCGGCCGTATCGACCAGCAGCACCTGCGGACCGGCAAGTTGGCCGACGACGAGTGGGGGCGGCTTTCTGAAGCCGTTGAGAAACTTGGCCGAGTGCAGATCTTCATCGACGAGAGTCCCGCGTTGACACCGAGCGAGGTGAGGGCGCGGGCGCGGCGCCAGGCGCGCAAGTGCGGTCGGCTTGGCCTCGTCGTTGTCGACTACCTGCAGCTCATGAGCGGCACCTCAGGGGCATCCGAGGAGAACCGAGCGACCGAACTGGGCGAGATTTCGCGCGGACTGAAGGCGCTGGCGAAGGAACTGCAATGTCCGGTAATCGCGTTGTCTCAACTCAATCGTGGCGTCGAAGGGCGCAATGACAAGCGGCCGATGATGAGCGATCTTCGCGAATCCGGCGCCATCGAGCAGGACGCTGACGTGATCATGTTTATCTACCGCGATGACTATTACAACAAGGAGAGTTCCGAGCCAGGCGTGGCGGAAATCATCCTGAGCAAACAGCGCAACGGCCCGACCGGGACAGTCAAACTGACATTCCTCAAGCCAATGACGCGCTTCGAAAATTTCGACCCAATGCATTGCTGACCGTACGCCGCGTTGTGCATGTCGTCAAGAGTAGTAAAGCTGCGTCTAGCCACCAATGGAGGCCCCCCGGCTCTGCCGGGGAGGCAGCTGAAGTTTGCGAGTACCGCAGCGGCCGTTTTGCACGAGCGCGCAGCGCCGACCGATGGCAAGGAGTCAGCCGCTTTGAGCGGCTCCAGTATCGAAAGCCCGGGCTTTGCCGGGGGATGGTTACCAAGAAGTGAATATGACGTCATTCGGGGCAATCGAACCGTCGACCAGTCGACCGAGGGGGAGGGCGCCGCCATCGGCACAAGAGCCTGGCTTATGTCCTGAGGCCCCATAGCTGGAGTCGACCGTGAGGTACCTCGGCATCGAGATCGATGACGCCCTCGAGATCTCCGAGCAGACCGAGATCTGAGGGCTGTTTACGGGCCGCCCCCGGCCATCGCGCTGGGGTGGCCGCCTCAACCGTCGATGAGCTCGCGCGCGCCGGCGGATGCGCCGTTTGATTTCCGCCAGACCAGCGTGAAGTTGTTTGCCGGCATCGGTACGGCCTCCTGCAGCGCAAAGCCTTCATTGCCCGCGACTTCCGCCACCTTGTCGATGTCGCGCACGCCCCAGAGCGGATTCCTTGCGCGCAGGCTCGCGTCGAACGATTCATTGCTCTGCGACGTATGCGCGCCGCCGCGCATGTACGGGCCGTAGGTCACAAGCACGCCACCGGCGGGCAGGATCCTGGCGGCGCCTGCCATCAACGCGCGCGTGGCCTCCCACGGGGAGATGTGGATCACGTTGATGCACACGACCGCGTCAGCCGCGGATACGGGCCAGGGACGCTTCGTGACATCGATGGCGAAGGGCGGCTTTACGTTCGACAGATTGCCTGCGGACGCCCACGCCTCGATGGAAGCATGGCGCTCCACGTCCATCTCGCTGGGCTGGAAGGTCAGGGCGGGCAAAGCCTTGGCGAAGTGCGCCACGTGCTTCCCGGTGCCGCTGCCGATCTCGAGCACGAGGCCGCGTGGCGGCAATACGCGCGCGAGCACCTCGAGGATCGGCTGCTTATTGAGCTCGGGGGCGGGGCGGTCTCGCGTGCGTCCATGCAGCGATGGTAGGCGAATGCACGGTCTCAAGTCGCGCGCGGCGCCTTAATCGCTCGGTCTGCTGCCTGCCGATGTGTACCCTCCGCTGCGGGGACTTCCTTCAGGTGCCTATGCGCGGGCCCGGCCGCAGCTCTGCGGCAACGGGATCAGCAAAGCGGATGTCTCTTCAGTGCTGACTCGCGCCGATCACGATCGTGAGGCGCTGTCACTTGATTTCGATTGATGGCGAATGACAGCTATTTGCCAGCAGACGATGCCGAACGGCAGATCTGCGGTGCATGCCGCGGAATTTCGGATGAGTGCTGCTGATGTTCGCGCTGATTCGATCCCGATGGCAACTGTGTGCAGCGTTAGCCGACCTTTGACTCCGCCTCACGTATGACAGCTTTTAGGCGGATAGCTGCAGCTGCGCACCGGCTCGGGCTAGTGATCGGGAAGCAGCGCTTGAGCGCCCTGCCACAACGCAAAGTTCGATGAACTTAAGCGGTGGCCTTGTCCGGCGCGAGCCGCACGACATTGGCCGAGGGTTCGACGGGGGTGCTGTTCAACAAGGTCTGCAACAGCCGGGGTTGTACGTGCATCTCGCGAGCAACCGCGGCCTCAGGCACGCCGAAATGCTCCCTCATGACTTTCAGGCTCTCCAGGACCACTTCAGGTTCCTCATTCGGAATCACGTGATCCTCCGTCTCGCGCAAGGCTTCGCCGTGCCTGTTCAGGCCGACATAGCCCGCCCGGGCCTGATCCTCGGTGAACAGTCCAAGCTGGCGAGCCCGGAAGATGATCGCGGCCTTGGAGACGCCCCAGCGAAGCTTAAGCTCCGATAGGCCTGCCCAGTTCAAGCGAGTGCCTCGAAGGGCGAGACGACACTCAGTGGCAAACGTACTGCGTGGCAGCAGCAGCGCGCTCGCGAAACGGTTGGCCTGCGTCTCAGTGAGGCGATCGCCCGTCAGGACGCCGATGTGCAGCGAGAAATGACCTAGCTCATGGGCGATGCCGAAGCGCTCGCGACAGGCCGAGCGGCCGTCGCCATTCAAGGCGATTAGAGGACGTTTGGTGGCAAATGAGATCGCATCGATTTCTGGCGCCAGCCCGCGCACACGCATGACGACGGCACCTGCGTTTTCGGCGATCCGCGTAACGCTGCTCAGCGGTCCCATCCCCAGGCCCAACAGCGACCGGAAGATCTCGGCAGCACGCTCGATGGCCTCAGTCGCCTCCGCGTCGGCCTCCTTCACTTGGTACGACGGCAGCTCGACATGTTCGTCGAGCACGCCGATCAGGCGCTTGAGCATCTCCCCACGGGCGCGGGCAACCTGGCGCAATGCAACCTTGGTCGTGAGCTGCCTGCGGAAATGGCATTGCTCGTCCGCGATGGGGTGGGTATCGATGCAATGGAAGAAGTCGGGCAGCACCTGCAGCTCCTGAGCCAGACTGGCTTGGAGTTGTGCCGAGGCGGCTTCCGCCCCGGTTTCGATGCGGCTCAGAAACTGTTTGGAGACGCCGACCTTGTCGCCCAGGTCCGTGAGCGACAAGTCGTGGAACAAACGGGCCAGTCGCAGATTGCTCCCAATGAACCCGGTGCTCATCGAAGGGCTTCTGCAGCCGCGTCGCCTTCGTCGCGGCGCTTGGGCGCGATCTGCGGCTTGCCCACCGGCACCGTTGGCGCCAAGGGCTGCTCGCCTTCCACCCGCAGCACGCGCACAGCATCGGAAACCCAGCGGCATGCGACCTCGCCGCTGGGCGTGAAGCCCAGGAACTCGACGCGCGGCTCAGCGGCCCCGTCCTGGCCGCGATCGATGATGAAGCAGAACCGGCCAGGCTCCCCCCGGCTGGCGAACTCGAGGAAATCCGTTTGGTAGCGGTTCGCCGTCAACACCGCATCCTTGGATGGGTTGGCCGGGTCGTCGTTGCTGAACCGGCACGGCACGCCGCCGATTGTGAAGACGACGTCGTTGTTGCCGTTGGGCAGGCCGAGCCAGGAATGCTTGCCGGACGCAGCTTCGGCCACGATGCGGCTGCGCTGCCGGCCAAAGGTCGTGCAACCCCGCGTGTAGCCGTTGTCGGTCGAGCGAGACAGGTCATCCTCGGTCGCGTAGAACTCGTCCAGCAGCCACGATGCCACCTCATGGAGGCGGTTAGAAGAGAGTGCGGGATTGAAGGCAACGGGCAGTGGCAAAGTCATTTGTGCAAATCCAATAAATCGTCAACTGAATTTTGGTGCGAATTTTCTCGTTCGTCAACCTCCCTCCTGCGGTCAAGCTCGTGCAGAAGCAAAATGTCAGAAACGGCAATAGAATTCTGACAAAAGAGCCTAACCCATGAGCACGCTCCCCCGTTCCATCCTGTCGCACGCCGAGTCCCAGCCCGAGGGCGGCGTGGTGTCGCCCAAGGAGTTTCTGCACCTTGGGAGCCGAGCTGCGGTTGATCAGGCGTTCTCGAGACTTGCCAAGGAGGGCAAGTTGCTTCGGGTGGCGCGGGGCACCTACGTCACGCCGGTTTCGAGTAGGTTCGGCACGCGCGCGCCAGCTCCTGAAAAAGTCCTGCAGTCTCTGGCCGCCCAAAGCGGTGAGGTGGTCACGCCGCACGGCGCCAACGCGGCCAACGCGCTGGGCCTGACACAGCAGGTGCCGATTCGCGAGGTCTATCTGACCTCGGGACGCAGCCGCAAGCTGAAGCTGGGCCGCTACGAGGTGACGGTCAAGCATGCTCCCCGCTGGATGCTGGCGCTGGGGGCCGGCCAGGCCGGCGCAGCCGTGCGGGCGCTAGCCTGGATGGGGCCGTCGCATGTGCGCGAGTCGCTCAGCGCCTTGCGGCGAACGCTGCCGCTCACGGAATGGCAGGCGCTGACGTCGGGCCGTGCCGGCCTGCCCTCATGGATGGCCAGGGCGATCGGCGAAGAAGCGATTCGTGGCTGAGTCCTACGTCTCACTCAGCGACGCGGACCGGGCCGAAGTCCTCGAACTGGGCCGGGAGCGGATCGGCCGCCCGGCCCATCTGCTGGAGAAGGACGTCTGGGTCGTCTGGACGCTTGGCACGCTGTTCGAGTCGCCGGTCGGCGCTGACCTGACGTTCAAGGGCGGAACGTCGCTCTCCAAGGCGTACAGGATCATCGACAGGTTCTCGGAAGACCTCGACCTGACCTACGACATCCGCAAGCTGATCGCCGACCTGACGAGGGGCGAGGAATTCTTGCCGACCAGCCGCAGCCAAGCAAGCAAGTGGACGAAAGCCGTGCGCGACCGACTTCCGGAGTGGATCGCTGGCACGGTGCAACCAGTGATTCAGGAAGCACTCGACCAGGCGAAGCTGGGTGCGAAACTGGAAATCTCAGGCGCAGACAAGGACAAGTTGCTGCTTCACTACCCCGCAGTCAAACAAGGGACCGGATATGTCGCTCCGGTCGTCACATTGGAGTTTGGCGGCCGGGCGACAGGCGAACCGCACGCGGCCATGCCGGTGACGTGCGACATCGACGGCCAAGTCGACGGCGTAACGTTCCCGATCGCATCCCCCGTGGTGATGAGCGTTGCCCGGACCTTCTGGGAGAAGGCAACCGCCACTCACGTCTATTGCGCCCAAGGCCGAATCCGCGGCGAGCGCTATGCGAGGCACTGGCACGACCTGGCAGCCATCATGCGAAGCTCCCACTTTGAGGCAGCCGTCAAAGACCGCGACGTCGGGCGCGCGGTAGCTGAGCACAAGTCGTATTTCTTCAGCGAGAAGGATGCCGCCGGCAATACGGTCGACTACTTCGCCGCCGTCGCGGGCACCCTGCATGTGGTGCCCGAGGGAGCCGCACGCGAGGCCCTGGCTGCGGACTACGCCAGCATGCTCGAAGACCAAGTCATGGTGGGGGATGCCCTGCCCTTCGAAGACCTCATGCAGGCCTGCGCGGAAGTTGCAGCCAGAGCCAACGGAGCTGCGAGGCCTTGAGCGGCCGGCCATGTCGAAGGCCGCCGGCCGCCTCGGCGCTTGGTGCGTGAACCGCATGCTGTCAGGCTTCCTCTTGTAGAGACCGTTGAGTCGTTGCGCGGGCCAGCCGGACGACGTTCAGTGAATCCGCCTTTGATCTGCGGCCCGCCCTGCTGACCGCGGCGACATCGCCGTTGTCGGCCGCGATGTGTCCTCTTCCAGGATCGACCATGACCAAGCCTGCCGTTGAATTCGACATCTCCGACAACGAGCTCCACCTCATCTACCGCCCGCGCGACGACACCAGTTGGGTTCGCGAAAGGTTCGGACGCGGCGATGAGCTGCTGGTGAAAGGCACGTTCCACCTCACGTCGCAGGACCTCGTCGAGGACGCTGCCGAAGGATCTACCAATTCCGCCGCCGATGACGATGACATCGTCGTGGTAGACGACGATCGATTGGTGTTTGCCATCGCGACGGCAGAAGGCGAGTACTTTCGGTTCAAGCCCCAGGTCCTTGGCTTTGAGACACCGGTCCTGTTGCATCGGGACGCACGCCCCGACTGGAAATGGTTCAGCGCCGAACGCAAGGTGTCCATCCTCGGCATCGTCCAAAGCCTTGATCTTGAGCGCATCGTCATCGGCGGCCCGGATCCGGACGCCATCCCGATCCCCGAATACGAGCGGCTGCTGAACCAGTTCCCAACGCCGCACGAACTGCGACGCTATGTCCAGGCGCGCGTCGGCACTGTGGTTCGCCAGTACACCGAACCAGTGATCGACGCCGAAGCGCTGCTCAATGTCTATGTCGAAAAGCGCACTTCGGCGACCGCACCAAACCTGGAGGCCCCCTTTCGCCAGTTCGACATCGCAAAATACGCCTTCGCTCTGGACCGGCTGCAGGCCATGCTGGCCAATGAGACAGGGCCTTCGGAGGCACAGTGCAATTGGAGATCGTGGAGATCATCCTGCTGCTGAATCCCAGGTACATCAAGGCCTTCACCGAGGTCAGGCTTTGGGACGCCGACGCCTCCACCTGGCGGCGCATCGACATCTTATTGGTCGATGCATCCGGCAACGTCGATGTCATCGAGATCAAGAAGCCGATGGGGAAGCCCATCATGCTGCCGGCACGTTACCGCGACCACCACCTGCCAATGCGCGACCTGGTCGGTGCCATGGGTCATGGTTACTCATTACCTGAGGCATCTGAACCGGTGGGGGCCGGCTGGCGAGGACTACATGACCCAGTTGTTGAGAACCGACCTACCAGCGGGCTTTAACATCCGGATCATCAACCCCTCGGGCATTGTGATCATGGGGCGTAGCAACACGCTGTCCGAGGCGCAGCGCCGCGAGTTCGAAGTACTACGCCGCGATTCCAAGGGTGTCGCGGACATCATCACCTACGACGACCTGCTGGCGCGGCTTCAAGCGGTGCTCGATCAACTGCGCAGCGGACCGGCCCTCAGCGTGGCACCAGCGTCTCTGCCGGCCGAATAGCTCGGCTTCGACACAGCGGTCCCGCCCGAACAGGCAAGATGCAAGACCATGCGGCTAGCTTCTTGGGAACCGGCGACTCAGGTATCTCACGAGCACACCGCTCAGCCCGACAACGAGCTCGGCCTCATTCGAATGCTGGCAGATTGCCCTCCACAAGATGCCTGCCGTAGTTGGTGTAGGACCAAGCCATCCCCGCGCTGAGGCCCAGGTCCACAGGAGGAATATGGAGCGCACTTCGCAAAGGATCATGCTGGGCTTCTTCGGCGGCGGGTAGCAGTAACACGCGCTGACCGCGCCTGGTCAGAGCTTCCTGATGTTCAACGGCTGCGACATCTACGGGTAGTGACTGGCCGTGCAAGCATGCCTGCGGCAGAGAGGCAGGCATCTCTCTGCAGTAAGCTGGCTACCGTGTGCTGTTGGCCGAAGGAGGCCCCTCGACTGAGGTTTACCTCCCGGTGAGCGTTCGCGCTGGAAGCGGTCACTCATGCGCGCAGAATCAAAGGTCTGCAATCAGTCTACAGCTGTCATTCGCGGGTGGTAACCGACGGCCCAGCGACCAGCGCGGCTGAACGACGGCATCAGCACGCGGCGAACTGTCGCTGCCGACCCATGGGAGCCGGCGGCGCCTTTCTCAGCGAACGACCGGTCCACCTTGGAACTTGACCTCCGCCGACGCTGCCAAGAAGGTGGCGTGACAGCGGTCGTTCGCGCATGGCGACGGACTATCGCGACAATTTCGGCACCGACCGGTTGCATCCGATGGTGACGAACTGGCGCTGCCGACCCAATGCGGGTACTCGCTGGTAGCGAATGCTGACCTCCGTGGTCGCGGCCTGCGATCGTCACGGCTCAATCTTCGACCGTCCGCTCAGTGGAATGTGGAATCGGATTAGCCCGGCCAACAGATCCATACGTGCGCGGGAGCGAGGTCATTCAGGGGCTGCCAGGCCACCCCGGCAAGTTCGAGCGTTGATCAGAAGTCCGCGGCGTATCCCAAGGCGGTGGAGAAAGTGCAGGCGCTACCGGAGGTCAAGGCCTTGTTGGCGCCTGCAGTTCTTCCTCGCATGCTTCCTCTGTACCGTACCGCCTCACAAACTCGCCCAGCGACATCTCCTTCAGTCTTTTCCAATTCAGGTATGAGCCTGGAGCGGCCTGAGATCGGCGACGCGAAGCGAGTCGATCTGTTGTAGACGAGGGCAGTGTATTGGGGCCCGGGAT
>Ga0136846_1208083_pt1 | contig 21416 bp, 16 predicted proteins | sample HopSoiMetagenom2_FD_96841 | JGI IMG/M metagenome (GOLD analysis project Ga0136846, IMG submission 96841) | Grasslands soil microbial communities from Hopland, California, USA - 2 Assembly 2016 (version 4) | ecosystem: Environmental > Terrestrial > Soil > Grasslands | place: USA: Hopland... | reverse complement strand
TGCACGCGCAACGTCGAGGGCGCCATCAACAAGCGCACGCGCTTCGAGTTCCTGAAGCGCATCGTGGTCACGCTGCAGACCATCGCCGGCATGCTCGACGGCACGATGAACCGCAACGACGCGCACGCGTTCCTCACGCTCGGCCGCAACCTCGAGCGCGCCGACATGACCAGCCGCATCGTCGACGTGCGGTCGGCGCAGCTGTTGCCCGCGGCGACACCCGAGCTGCGGCCGTTCGAGAGCGTGCAGTGGATGAGCGTGCTCAAGAGCCTGTCCGGCTACCAGATGTACCGGCTCAAGATGCGCACGCGCGTGAAGCGCACCGACGTGCTCCAGTTCCTGCTGCGTGACGACCAGTTCCCGCGCTCCTGCCAGTTCTGCCTGGCGCAGCTCGAGGCGTCGCTCACGCCGTTGCCGCGCAGCGAAGCCGTGCTCGAAGTGCTCGAAACCGCGAAGCGCTTCATCGAGCGCGCGCCGCTCGCGACACTCGATCAGCCCGGGCTGCACGAGCTCATCGACAAGATCCAGCTGCGCATCCACGACGTGCACGACGGCATCGCATCGATCTGGTTCCCCTCGCGCGACGTCAGCGGCGTGGCGCGGATGCCGTCGCAGCCCCAGGCGCAATCGCAACGGCAGAGCTCACTGTCGTTCGGGGACTCCGGCAAGGCCTGAAGCGGCCATCACCACGGTCAATGGCAGCCATCGCGCGCCGCGCGTAGGTAGCCTTACGAATGCGCCACCGCGTGCTGGCGCGGAAGCTCGGCGCATGAATCAGCCGGACGCTCCGTGGGGCACCACGATCTTCGATGGCCGCGCGGCCCGGCGCGGTTACGCGCTGAACAAGATGTGCTATTCGTTCAATTCGGGCGCCAACCGCGCCGAGTTCCTGCGCGACGAAGACGCCTACTGCCGCCGCTACGGCCTCGACGACCTGCAGCGCGCCGCGGTGCGCAACCGCGACGTGCTCGCGATGATCGACGCGGGCGGCAACATCTACTACCTCGCGAAGCTCGCCGGCGTCTTCGGTCTCAACGTGCAGGATGTCGGCGCCCAGCAGACCGGGATGACGGTCGACGCGTTCAAGGCCAAACTACTCGCCGCGGGCGGCTGACATGGCGCGCATCGTCGGTGGCATCGGCACCTCCCACATTCCAGCGATCGGCCTCGCGATGGCGCGCAACCAGTGTGCCGAGCCGTACTGGAAGCCATTTTTCGACGCCTACGCGCCCGTGCGCGCCTGGCTGGACGAGGTGCGACCCACCGTGGCGGTCGTGGTCTACAACGATCACGGCCTGAACTTCTTCCTCGACAAGATGCCGGCGTTCGCCGTCGGCGCGGCGCCCGAGTATCGCAATGCCGACGAGGGCTGGGGCCTGCCGACGCTCGCGCCCTTCGCGGGCGATGCGGAGCTGTCGTGGCATCTCATCGAATCGCTGGCCGCGGCCGATTTCGACCTGACGACCTGCCAGGAAATGCTGGTCGACCACGGCTTCGTCGTGCCGATGCAGCTGCTGTGGAGCGGCAAGCGCGATTGCCCCGTGCGCACGATCCCGATACACGTGAACACCGTGCAGCATCCGCTGCCGAGCCCCGCGCGCTGCCTGCGCTTCGGTGAGACGCTCGGCCGCGCCATCGAGGCGTGGTCACGCGACGAGCGCATCGTCGTGCTCGGCACCGGCGGACTGTCGCATCAGCTCGACGGACGGCGCGCGGGTTTCATCAACAGGCCGTTCGACCTGTTCTGTCTCGAGAAGATCGTGGACGAACCCGAGGTGCTCGCACGCCTCACGATCCCGGAGCTGGTCGAGAACGCCGGGACGCAGGGGCCGGAGCTGATCCAGTGGCTCATCATGCGCGGCGCGCTCGGACCGGTGGTGCGGCAGATCCAGCGCAACTACCACGTACCGATATCCAACACCGGCTCGGGTCTGCTGTTGCTCGAGAAGGCCGCCTGACAGCGGGGCCGCGGGAATTCGTGCCATGCTGAGCAGCACGCATGGAATCATTCGCACTGCCGCCTGAAGCCTCGTCGATCCTGGTCGCGCTCGGCGCCGGCCTGCTGCTCGGCACCGAACGCGAGCGGCGCGGCAGCGACGAGCAGGTTCCGGCCGCCGCGGGCGTCCGGACGTTCGCCATCACGTCGCTGCTCGGCGTGTTCGCCAGCCTGTCCGGCTCGGCGATCGTGCTCGCCACGGTTGCGGTCGGCGTCGTGACTCTGACCGCGCTCTCCTACTTCCGCACGCGCGGGCGCGATCCCGGCCTCACGACCGAGGTCGCGCTGCTCGCCACGTTCCTGATCGGCGTGCTCGCCGCATCGAACGCGCTGCTGGCCGCTGCCGCCGGCGTGCTGGTCGCCCTGTTGCTGGTGTCGAGGACCTGGCTCCACGAATTCGCGCGCACACGACTCTCGCAGCAGGAGTTGCAGGATGCCGTGCTGCTCGCGGCGGCGGCGATCCTGGTGCTCCCGCTGCTGCCCGATCATCCGATCGACCCGTGGGGCGTGGTGAATCCACGCGTGGTGTGGAAGCTCACCGTTCTCATCATGCTGGTGGACGCCGCCGGTTACGTCGCCCAGCGTGTTGCCGGCGCTCGCGCCGGGCTGCCCATCTCCGGGTTGTTAGGCGGGTTCGTCTCGAGCACGGCGGTCGTCGCCACGATGGGCAGGCGTGCAAAGACCGAGCCGGCGGTCTGCTCGTCGGCGGTCGCCGCGGCGGCGCTGTCGCAGGTTGCAACCGTCGTGCAGCTCGCACTCGTACTGGCGGTCAGCGATCCCGTGTTGCTGGGCCAGCTGTGCTGGCCGCTGGTGGCGATGGGAGTCGCGGCCGCCGGCTATGGCGGAATCCTCGTGTTTGCGTCGCGAGACCGCGCCGCTCCGCCCCCGGCTTCGGGTCGTGCGTTTCGATTGCGCACGGCGCTCGGATTCGCCATCGCGTTCACCACGGTCGCGCTGCTGGTCGCCTGGCTGCAACGGTCGTTCGGCGACCCGTGGGCTCTTGGCGGCGTCATCGTCGGCGGTTTCGCCGATGCGCATTCCACGACCGCGTCCATCGGCTCTCTCGCCGCGCAACAGAAATTGACGCGCGATATCGCGACGATCGCCGTGGGACTCGTGGTCGTAACGAACACGCTGTCCAAGCTCGGCTTCGCATGGATGGGCGGCAGGCGCTACTTCCTGCGCCTCGCGCCCGCGCTCCTTCTCCTGCTCGCATCGTTCTGGATCGCGTGGTGGCTGATCCATGCTGGCGGGTGATTTCATCCGGCCTGCGCGGGATGCGACCATGCGCCGCGTCCGAACAAACTACTTCGTACGGCGGATCCAAACTCGCGACCAACCTGAACGCGATCACCCAGGTCATGACCGAGCAGACGCGCAAGGAGCTCGCGAAGGCCGGTCAGAAGTCCGGCGCGGCGGGCGCGAAGACGCTCGCGCTCAAGGTCAACGTGCTGCTCAGCGAGTACGTGATGTTCTCCTGGAAGAGCCACATCGGGTTCCAGGCGAAGCTCGGCGACGGCCAGACCGTGGCATTCAACGTGCGCCACGCGAGCGGCGTGCTCGCGCAGGATCTCGACGGCTGCATCGCCGAGGGCGTCATGACGCTGCTCAACGATCCGCGCGTGAAAGCCTATCTCGCTGCGCCCTGATCGTTGATTCCGGGGGCGCATCCGACTACCTTACGCGCCCCCGGATCCACCGGGGTTCGAACCGGAGGTGTCCCATGCGACGCATGAACGATCACCTCGAAGCCGAGTGCTTTCGAGGTCACCAGTAAACGCCGAAGAGGTTTCCCGTCCGAGGCGCGCGTAAAGCGCGGCCGCAGGATCGTCCACGGCCGCAAGGAGCTCGTCGAGAAGCTCGGCCGCAAAGACCCCTGCCCCTGCGGCAGCGGGAGGAGATTTCAAGAACTGCTGCATGCGCAGCGGTGACTTCGACGGCTCCGACCGACACCACTTCTTTCAGAGACTGACCTGCCGGCGTGGTGGACTCTCGTCCCCACGCCGGTATCGTGATCGTCATGCGCCAGAAGATCGTCATCCTCTCCGGGTCCGGCCTGTCCGCCGAGAGCGGCCTGCCGACATTCCGCGATGCCGCCGGCCTGTGGAAGCAATATTCGTGGGTCGAGCTCGCGAGTCCCGAGGGCTGGGAAAAGTGGCCCGGGCTCGTGCTCGAGTTCTACAACGAGCGGCGCGCGAAGGCATGGCTCGCGCAGCCGAACGCCGCGCATCGTGCGATCGCCTCCCTCGAAACGCGGCACGACGTCGTCGTGATCACGCAGAACGTCGACGCGCTGCACGAACGCGCGGGCTCGACGCACGTGCTGCACATGCACGGAGAGCTCGCGTATGCACGCGGCACGGGCCCGTCTGGCAAGCGGCGCCGAATCGACGGCGAACCGATCCGGCTCGGCCAGACCTGCGAAGAAGGCACGCAGCTGCGGCCCGACATCGTATGGTTCGGTGAAGAGACCCGGCACATGGCCGAGGCCTCCGAGATCGTCTCGATGGCGGACCGGGTGCTCGTCGTGGGAACGTCGCTGTCCGTCCATCCGGCAGCGGGACTGGTGCTCGCCGCGCGCGACGACGCGCTGAAGGTCCTGAATTCCCTCGAGATGGAGTCGGTACCGCGCGGGTTCGAATTCCGTCCGGGCCGCGCCACGGAGGTCGTGCCGCAGCTCGCGGCAGAGTGGCTCCGGTAGCGGCCGGCGCGTACTATCTACCCGCCATGAACAAACTGGTCGCGACGCTCGCCACGACGACGGTGCTGTTTGCAGTCAGCACCTTCTATTTCTGGCAGAAGTCCGCGGTGTCGGCACCAGCGGGGGTGGCGACGGCCGCCGCGGCAACCCCGGCCGGCGGCGCGACGGTCGCATCGACCGGCGCGAGTCCGACGAACCGGGATCCGGACAGCCCATCACCGCGTGCCGGCGGCGCGGTCGTCCAACCGGCCACGGGCGCCGCCGCCTCGACGTCGGCCGCCGCCCGACCCGGCAGGACGGATCCATCACGCGAGGTGATGCTGCCCTTCGCGAAGGACTGGCTGCGCCAGTATGACGACCCCGCGCAACGGGCCTCGCTCACGAAGGCGGCGCGCACCGGCATCGAGGCGCAGTACGCGCGGCTGCGCGATCGCCTCAAGCTCGATGCGAGCACCTTCGACCAGCTCGTCGACCTGCTCGCGCAGGAGCAGCTCGAACAGCAGTCGAACTACTTCCACTGCCTCGTCGACCCATCCTGCGACACGTCCGCCATGCGCCCGCCGCGCGACCATTCGGACGAGTACCAGGCGATGCTCGGCCCCGACGCGTTCGCGCAGTTCAATGCGTATCGACAGGCGATGCCCGAGTGGCAGGCCGTCGTGCAGCTGCGCGGCCGGCTCGGCGAGTCCAACTACCTCAGGGACGCGGACGCCGACCGGCTGCTGGGCGCGCTGAGCGCGGAGCGCGAGCGTTACGTATCGGAGTCGAACCAGGCGGGCACCAAGCTGCGCGGCTGGGGCACGGGCAACGGCATGGTCTGGTACGCAGGTGATGGCGGCGTCGACGAACAGCTCGCCTCCGCCCAGCAGTACTCGGAACGCATGCGCCAGCGCGCGGCGGCGATCCTCAACGCGGAACAGCTGCGCGCGTTCACTCAGCTCCAGGACGAGTTGCTCGCGAACTTCGCGAACTACCTGCGCTCGCAGTCGGGCCGGGGTTGAACGCCACTCCGGCCAGGTATTGGTAGATAGACCCGGACGTCGACCTGAAGGTTAAAGGAACGACATGCGCAAGCTGGCAGTCCTGCCGACCTGCGCCGCATGCAGAACGACGCGATCCGTCGGATCGAGAGCTACAAGCCCGGCCACTGACCGCTACGCCGACGCCTTGCGCCCGCCCCGCTCGATCGCCGCGCGCGCGAGCTCCCGCTCGAGCAACGCCTTCGACATCTCCGCCGCGCGGTTCACGAGATCACGCGCGCCGGCCTTCAACGCCTCGCTGTGCGCCACCAGCTCGACGTTGCGATCCATCTCCTCGAACTCCCAGCCGAGCGAGTGCGCGATGAACGGGAACTGCGGCAGGAGGAAACCGATCTCGCTGAAAAATCCCATCATCTGACCGGCAACCGCCTGGATGCCGTCCTGCCCGCCCGTGATGATGAAGGCGGCCACCTTGTTCCGGATCAGCACCTTGTTGTTGAGCGTGATCTGGTTCTGCACGCAGTTCAGGCGCTCGACCATCTTGTAGTAGAGCGAGCTCGCGGCGCCCCAGCGGATCGGCGTCGACACGAGGAACACGTCGGCCCAATGCACGGCCGTGTCGTACACCTCGGTGAGCTCGTCCGCGGGATCCGCCGACGTGATCGAGCACGGCCACGTGCAGGCCTTCGCGGCCTTCGAGTAGTAGCCCTCGCAGTGGCGGAACTTCAGCGCGTTGAGCCGGATGAGCTTCGTTTCCGCGCCGAACGAGCGCGCATGCTCGAGCGCGACGTCGAGCAGGTGCTCGGACGTCGAGAACCGCGGGTACTTTCCATCCATCGCGGTGGTCGAGATACCGGCGATGCGCATCGGCCCGGGCGCGCGCTCGGTGGGCCGCAGCAGCGGATGCGGCTCGTGCGCCAGGTGGCCGCGCTTGCTGGTCGGCTTCGCGGTGACTAACAACCTGCCGTTCTGTTCCTTCACGCCGTAGGCGGGAACCTTGTCGGCCTCGTAACCGGGCTCACCCTCGCCCGTGCAGCGATGGAAGCGGTACTGGTGCCAGGGGCAGACGACGAACTCGCCCTCGATGTGCCCGCGCCCGAGCGGCCCGCCGACGTGATTGCAGACGTTCGAGACGACGCCGAACTTGCCGTCCTTCCACGACACCGCGACCAGCCGTTCACCGAGCTGCGCCTCGCGCAGCGGCGCGCGCTTGAAGTCCTCGGCCGCTCCCACGTCGATCCACTCCACGGGCTCCGTCATGTCGATCTCCGTCGGGTATTCGTGCGGCGATGATATCCCCTACACTGTCGCCGCAATCCAGGGAGGCAGGCAGTGAGCATGGAACTCGAGCGTGCGACGTTGGCGCGGGTCGTGGGACGGCTGCTGCCATTCCTGCTGCTGCTCTACTTCGTCTCCTGGCTGGACCGCGCCAACCTCACGTTTGCCGCGAAGAACATGCGTACCGATCTCGGCATCGGTGACGCGGCCTATGGATTCGGGGCCGGCATCTTCTACATCGGCTACTCGCTGTGCGAAGTGCCGAGCAACCTGATCCTCGCGCGCGTCGGTGCACGGTTCTGGATCGCACGGATCATGATCACGTGGGGATTGATCTCCGCCGGCATGATGTTCGTCCATGGATCGACGAGCTTCTACGTCATGCGGTTCCTGCTCGGCGTCGCGGAAGCCGGCTTCCTGCCGGGCATCATCTACTACCTGTCGCACTGGTTCCCCGCGCGCGAGCGCGCCAAGGCCGTCTCCTATTTCATGACGGCCATCCCGCTGTCGATCGCGGTCGGCGCGCCGATCTCCGGCGCGCTGTTGCAGCTCGATGGAACCGCGGGCCTGCACGGCTGGCAGTGGATGTATCTCGTCGAGGGACTTCCCGCGGTGCTGCTCGGATTCGTGGTGCTGGGATTCCTCACCGAAAAACCTGCGGACGCGAAATGGCTGACCGCGGAGCAGCGCGGCTGGCTCACGCAGCGCATCGAAGCGGACAACGCGGCGGCCGAAGCGCGGCATCGCGTGCCGCTCTCCGACATCCTCAGGTTCCGGCACCCGGTCGTGTGGATGCTGGCGCTCGTCATGTTCGCGTGCCAGACCGGCAGCTACGGCCTCACCTATTGGGTGACGCAGGTGCTCGAGAAGACCTCGACGCTCGATCACCTGACCATCGTGCTGCTCACCGCGATTCCGTACGCCGCGGCGGCGGCATCCATGGTCCTGCTCGCGCGCAGCTCGGACCGCAGTGGCGAACGCATTCTCCACGTCGCGATCCCGACGATCATCGGCGCGCTCGGGTTCATCGCCACGGGCTATCTCACGGCACTCGTGCCGGCGTTGATCGCGTTGACCATCGCCGCCATGGGTGACTACAGCACCCGCGGCCCCTTCTGGGCGATGCCCGGCAAATTCCTCAGCGGCACCGCCGCCGCGGCGGGCATCGGTTTCATCAATTCATTCGCCGCGATTGGCGGCTTCGTCGGCCCGTACGCCGTGGGTCTGCTCGCGAAATCCACCGGGTCGCTCAAGGCCGGCATGTGGCTGCTCGCACTCGTGCTGCTCGCGGGCGCGGCGCTGACGTTCGGATTGCGGCGCCACGCCGAAGTGGCTCACACGTAGCTGAGCCACCGCGAGCGGCTGCGCGCCTTGACGCCCGCGACATAGCGCGCCCACGGATACAGCAGCGCGACCACGAGCATCCACACGAGATAGACGCCCCACAACGGCACGCCGTAGCCCTTCGGGAAGAAGTAGTAGACGTCGAGGAACGCCGACGCCGGATAGCCCTGCAGCACGCCCAGCATCATGGCAAGCGCGTGGATCAGGTAGAAGTGCACCACGTAGAACGCGAACGGCACGCGTCCCAGCATCACGAACTGGTCCTTGATCCAGCCGCTCCAGTGCTCGGCCTGCGCGCACACCAGCGCCGCCGGTCCCAGCGTCGCCAGTAGATAGGCGAGGCTCGGCGGATACTTGGTGACGTTCATGAAGTCGAGGAACGTGCGCAACGCGCCGTCCGGCTGGGTATGCCAGTGGTTGGGATCGCCGTACACGTCGAGCAGTCGCAACGCGACGAAGCCGAGGATCATGCTCGCGCCCGCGATCCGCAGGGCGCGCTGCCGACGCGGTGCCGGCAGCTCGAACAGTGTCGAGGCGCCGAAGCCGCACAACATCACGCCGATCCAGGGCAGCACGGGATACGAGAACACGATGAAGAACGCGCCGACCGGTTCCCTGAAGCGCGCGTGCAGTGCCACCCAGAGCGGCGTCGCTGCGGGCGCGAACGAGTCGGGCGCAGGCCACACGAAATCGAGCGCGTTGTGGCCGAGCACGATGGCGGCGCCGAGGATCAGGCAGGTCCTGCGACCCAGGAACTGGCAGGCGGCGAGCACCAGCATGCTGGCACCGATCGCCCAGATGACCTGCAGGACGACGAACGTCTTGCCGCCGAGCCCGGCGCTGCCGAAAGGCGCGTAACTGAAGCCGGTCGAGATCACGAGCCACTCGACGACGATGAGCCAGAGGCCGCGGGTCGCGAGGAAGCGCGCGAGCTCCGTCGGCGTCTTGCGCAGCACCATCAGTCCCGCGCTGGTGCCAGCCAGGAAGACGAACACGGGCGCGCAGAAGTGCGTGATCCAGCGCGTGACATACAGCGCCGGGCTCACGGCCGGGTCGTCCATGAAATTGAGATCCAGATTCGCGAGGAAGTAGTCGCGCACGTGGTCGAGCACCATCACCACGATCACGATGCCGCGCAACATATCGATGGACGTCAGTCGATAGCCGCGCTGATCGGTGCCGGTGACGGCTCGGGCGACGGGAACGGTCAGGGATTCGGCGGAAGCAACCACGGCAAACCTCGCACACACGACTGGTCTGCATTGTGTGTCGCGAGGTTCGATTGCGGTTCCGTCGTCCGGCAGATCCGGACGCTCGGCAAACTACTGCGGACTGACCGCGGCCACGGGGACGTTCCCGCTCATGCTGCTTCACAATGGCACGCGGCTCGGCAATCCTTGGGCCATGAAAACGACCCTCTACGGTATCAAGAACTGCGACACCATGAAGAAGGCCCGCTCCTGGCTCGAGTCGCACGGCATCGACTACGAATTCCACGACTACAAGGTCGAGGGCATCGAACGCGCGAGGCTCGAGTCGTGGCTGAACGTCGCCGGCTGGGAAACGCTGCTCAACCGCGCCGGCACCACCTTCCGCAGACTGCCCGACGACGCGCAAGCGAATATCGACGAGCGCAAGGCGCTGCGGCTGATGCTCGAGCAGCCATCGATGATCAGGCGCCCTGTGCTCGAGCGCGGCAGGACGTTGCTGGTGGGTTTCAGTCCGGAGAAGTACTCGGCGCTCGCGAAGTGAGGCGGGTGCGGTCCACGGCGAGCGCGATGCGCGTTCCCGTGAGTCCGAGACCGACGACTGAATCCTCGCGATAAAAAAGGCGCCGCCGGTTTCCCGACGGCGCCTATCAGCCCCCCTCGTCTTTCTTCTTTTATTTCTTCAGAACCCGTACTTCAACGTGACCGCCCAGAACGTGCCGGGCAGGTCGTACGTGCCCGCGTCATAGCCGTTCAGCGAGCAGCTGTAGCAGATCGGCGCGTCCTCGCTGAAAACGTTGTTCACGTTCAGGCCGAGCTTCAGACCGTCCAGGCTGAACGCCTTGTCCCAGCTGATCGCAACATCGTTGTAGACGGTGGAGCTCAGCGTGTGGAACACCTGGTTCGCACTGCATCCCGGCACGTTGGTCCGCGGTGCATTGCTGCAGAACTCGTCGACCGAGTCGATGTAGCGCGTCAGGAGCGCCACGTCCCAGTTGCCCTTGCTCCAGCCGAGCTGCATGTTGGCCTGGATCTTCGGAATGGCGCTGTCGCTCACCTCGATGCCGACTTCGCGCTGCGACTTGATACCGTCGACGTCGACCGCCTCGAACTTCTTCGTGTAGGTGGTCTGCAGGCCGGCATTCAGGCTGCCCCACGACATCTCGTTACCCTTCCAGTCGATCTTCAGGTCGACGCCATTGGTCTTGATGGAACCGAGGTTGTCGAGGAAGTTGTTGGGAGGATTGAGATTGCCGCCGGCGCCGCGCGTGAACGGCGAGCACAGCGTGGGGTCGGTGCCGCCAGCCGCGAGACAGGCATTGATGAGCGCCTGGATGTCGCGCGCCTGGATGCCCTTGTCGATCTTGTGGTCGAAGTACGTGAGCTCGAACGTGAGGCGCTCCGAGAAGCTCTCGGCCCACGTGGCGTCGTGCACGATGCCGAGCGTCCAGCTGTCCGATTTCTCGGGCTTGAGATCCGGATTGCCGCCCGTGAACGTCGTGATCTGCGTGTTCGCCTGTTCGAAGCCGTTCGGCACGCCCTGGGCACGGCACGCGGTTTCGAGTGGCGTCGTGTTCAGACCATCGGCCGCATTGACGACCACGGTACCCGTCGGTCCGCAGGGGTCGGTGAGCGTCGCGGCGAACTGTGTCAGGCCGTAGAGCTCGCCGAGGTTCGGCGCGCGGAAGCCCTTCGAGTACGTGCCACGCAGCGCGAACGCGTCGATCGGTTTCCACTTGAAGCCGACCTTGCCCGTGCTCTCACTACCGAACGTCGAGTAGTCGGACCAGCGGATCGCCGTGCTGAGGTCCAGGGACGCGAGCACCGGGAAGCTGAACTCGCCATACACCTCGTCGACGTCGTACGACGAGCTGATCGGCGACGCGAACGAGTCCTGCGACTCTCCCGTCTGGCGCAGCGGATCCGGCAGGAACGCGCCCTGGTACTTGCGATGCTCCACGCCGAACGCGAAGCCCGCCGGTCGATCCCCGATGTCGAACATGGTGCCGGTGAGGTTCGCGGACAGCAGCGAGAGCTTCTGCGAGCTCTGGTCGATCTGCGTGGTGCGGATCCAGTTGATCATCGCCGGAGTGAGCTGGCGCCCCTGTCCGCCGAACAGATCGAGCGGGGTGCAGCCCGGCACCAGTGCGCAGATGGCCGGATCACCCAGCGCCAGCGAGATCTTCGCGATGTTGTACCCGTTGGTGAAGACCTGGTCGGCCTTGTTCTCCGAGGTGACCGCGTTGATGTCCCAATGGTAGCGACGCGTGTCTCCGAAGCTGCCTTCGACACCCGCATTCAGATACCAGGTGTCGACATCCTGCTTGAACAGGCGCGGACCCACCTCGAGCGGGCGGCGCGTGACCCAGCCGAGATTGCTCGACGCGTTGAGGTCGATGCCGAACGGGTTGTACGGGTTCAGATGGGAAATGGAGATCGTGTCGGCGAGTCCGCCGCTGCCGGCGAACGGGCCGACGAAGATCGGTTCCGGCGCGGCCTGGTTGGCCGACTGGCGGTTGTTGTACAGACCCTTCACGTAGACGTTGACGTTGTCCGCCACTTCGAAATCGACGCGCGCGAACGTCGATTTGCGCGTCGACGGCGTCAGCAGCAGGTTGAACGGCGCGAAGTTGAAGCGGTCGGCGCCCGAGAAGTTGTGATAGGTGCCGCCGGTCGGATTCGCCGGGTTCCAGCTCGGCGACGTCGTGCCGTTGTTCAGCGTGACGTCGAACCAGAGATCGGGGTCGCCGCAAAAACCGGCGTTGCCGGCGGTACGCGACGGGTCGCAGAAGGTGTAGCGCCCCTGCGGCAGCGCCGAGCTGCCCGCCGAGAGGCCGGCCTTCGGTTCAGGAAAGGAAGACTGCTCCCAGTCTCCCGAGCTGATTCCCTTCTCGTCGTAGTAGCTCGCGACGAAAACACCGTGGAATTTCTCGCCACCGCCGCCGACGGTGAGACTGGCATCGGTCGTTGCACCGCCGAGCTTGTACTCGCCGCGGTAGGCACTGACTTCCACGCCTTCGAAATTCTTGCGCGTGATGATGTTCACGACGCCGGCGATGGCGTCGGAGCCGTAGATCGCCGAAGCGCCGTCTTCGAGCACTTCGACGCGGTCGATGATGCTCATGGGGATCGTGTTGAGGTCCGCGGCGCCCGAGACACCCGACGCGGAGGACTCGTTCACCCAGCGGATGCCGTCGACGAGGACGAGCACACGTTTCGAGTTGAGATTGCGGAGGTCGACCTGCGCGGAGCCTGCGCCGATGCCGCCACCGTCCGCCGGGTAGCCGAAGTTGCCCGAGGAGTTGAACTTGGCATTGAGCGCCTTGCCGCCGGCGGTCACCTGCTGGAGCAGGTCACCGATGCTCGCGAGACCGGTGCGTTCGATCGAGGCGCGATCGATGATCGAAATGGGAGCTTGGGAGTTGATGGCCGACTGGACGATGCGCGAGCCCGTGACGACCACTTCTTCGATCTTCTCGTTTTCGGCCGGTGCGTTCTGTGCGCCTGCCGCGGCAGCGGCAATGAGCGACGGAAGCAGGATTAATTGCTTTTTCATGCGAACCCTTCCTGGTTGTTGGATCGCCGTCCCCCTCCCTCCGGCGAAGTGCGTGAATATGTACGCCTCACGCGGCCAAAAAGGAAGTCTTCCTGTGGCATCAAAGCGACCGGCCAAGCTGCCGATGTGACGGGTCCAAAGATGCTTTGTGGATTCCCCGCAACGTGCTAGGGCGGGGTGCCGGGTCGGGAAACCGGGATAACTCGACCGTTAGCGACGCGCTGCACTGGCTGACGGTCTGACCGGTCGAGTTATCCCGGTTTCCCGACCCGGCACCGCTTCGCCCGCGGTCAGCATCGCGGTGGCGTTGAAATCCAGGATCCAGGCCATGCACTTGTTCGCCGGCAACGCGCAGGAAAAGTGGAAGCCCTGCGCAAAGTCGTAGCCCGCCGCCTTGAGGAACTGCGCGTCCCACTCGGTCTCGACGCCCTCGGCCACGAGCTCGACGCGCAGCGCGTGCGCCATCTGCGCGGTGGACTCGACGATGATCCGGTCGTCGGCGTTGCTGCGCATCCCCATGACGAACGACTTGTCGAGCTTGAGTGCCTGCACGGGCAGGTCGCGCAGGTAGCCGAGCGACGAATAGCCCGTGCCGAAATCGTCGATGGAAATCAGGACGCCGAGCTTGTCGATCTCCTGGATCACGCGCAGCGCGCGCGTCGGGTCCATCATCATCGCGCTCTCGGTGATCTCGAGCTCGAGTGACGCGGCCGATACGCCCGAGGTCGCGAGCAGCGCCGCGAGCCGCGCCGGGAACGCGACGTCCTGCAGGATCCGCGCCGAAAGATTCACGGCGATGCGCACGTGCACGCCGCGCTCGCGCCACGCACGGATCTGCGTGAGCGCGCCGGTCAGCGTCCACTCGGTGAGCGGGCGGATCAGGTCCGTCGCCTCGGCGACCGCGACGAACTCGGCCGGACTCACGGCGCCCTTCTCCGGGTGATGCCAGCGCACCAGCGCCTCGGCGCTCTCGACCAGCCCGCTGCGCAGGTTCACCTGCGGCTGGAAGTGCAGCTCGAGCTGGTGGCTCGCGATCGCGCTGCGCAACTCGCCGCCGATGGAGAGGCGCCGCACGGTGTTCTCGTCGTGCGCGGCGTCGTAGTACTCCCAGGTCACGCCGCGGCGTTTGGCAACGTACATTGCGACGTCGGCGTGCCGCAGCAGCGCCTGCGAGTCGGCGGCATCGTGCGGGTAGCGCGCGATGCCGATGGAGACGCCGACCTCGATCGAGATGCCGGCGACGTCGATCGGCATGCGCAGGCAATCGCCGAGCGATTGCGAAATGGCGTCGATGGTCGCGGCCGTCTCGGGTGAATCGAGCACGACGGTGAATTCGTCGCCGCCGATGCGCGCGATGAAGCCATTGGCCCCGAGCGCGGCCTGGAAGCGCTGCGCGACTTCACACAGCACGCGGTCGCCGACGCCGTGGCCCAGCGTGTCGTTCACTTCCTTGAAGCGGCACAGGTCGAGCAACAGCAGCACGACGGTCGACGGCAGCGGCGGCCCGGCGGCGCCGAGCGCCGTCTCGAGGCGGGCGAGCAGCGCGGCGCGGTTCGGCAAGCCGGTCAGCGAATCGTGCGTTGCCTGGTGCTGCAGCTTGCGCTGCTGCGCCCGGCGTTCGCGGATGTCGCGCACGATCGCCGTGTAGAGCCGTTCGGTGTCGAACCGGAGGTTCGCCGAAGACGTGTGGCGGACGCGGCTCACGCTGATCTCGACCGGGAACACCTCGCCCTTGAACGTGCGCGCATCGCACTCGCGGATGCCGCCGTGCATCGCGCCGAGGCGCGCGGCGGCGCCATCGACCGCGAGCAGCGTGATGAAGCGCGAGATCGGCTGATCGAGCAACTCGTAAGCGGCGCAGTCGAACAGGCGCGTGGCGGCCGGATTCGCGGTGCGGATGATGCCGGCGTCGTCGACGCACACGATGCAGTCGGTCGACGATTGCACGACGCTCTTGAGCAGCGCATCCCGGCGACGCATGCCGAGCGAGAACGCCACCGCCTTCCAGGTCTGGGCCTCGAGCGAGCGCAGCGCGACCGCCACGAACAGCAGCGCGTTCGTCAGCAGCAACGAGACCGCATCGAGCCACAGGCGGAATCCGGTGAACGCCCACGTCCAGAGGGCGAGCACCACGACCACCGAGGCGGCGAACACGAGCATGTTCACGCGCCAGCGCGCGCCGTACAGCGCGGACATCAGCAGCGTGACGAACGCGAGCAGCGCGATCGCGGCGGCCGACGACGGCACGCGCGGCGCGCCGACGTTCACGGTCTCCGTCGCGAGCGCCTGCACGACGATGCCGGGCTGCGACAGATAGACCGGCACCGCGACCATGTCGTTGAGATCGACCGACGTTGCGCCGACGTACACGGTCTTGCCGGCCAGCACGTCGCGCGGCACGCGGCCCTCGAGCACGTCGACGTACGACACGGTCGTGAACGAGCGCGGCGAGATCGAGTAGTCGATGACGACGTCGGTGTCGTCGGGCAGCGTGCGCCGCAGGTCGATCATCGACGGCGCGCGGGCGCCGTCGATGCGCCAGGAATTGCGCCACTCGCGTGTCAACCCGTCGGCGCCCGGCACGTGGTTGACCACGGCGAGATCGGTATGGCGCTCGAAGCGCTGCAGCGGCCGGTTGAGGATCAGCAACTCGTCGCGGCCACGCTGGAAATAGGTCGGCAGGTACAGCGGAAAGTCGCGCGGACGCCCGAGCGCGCCTTCGAGCGCCGCGTCGTTGAGCATGTTGGACGGCGCGCTGAAGTCGATGTCGAGGAAGACGCTGCGCGGATGGGCGGCGGCGATCCGGTCGAGCAGCTTCGCGTGGTGCTGGCGCGGCCATGGCCATTCGTCGAGCGTCGCGAGGCTCGCCGCATCGATCTCGACGATCACGATGTCGGAGCTCACCTCGTGCTCGAGCAGCCTGGCGCGCTGGTCGGCGAGCGCGTTCTCCCAGGGCCGCAGGACGCCGCCGGCGCGCAGACCGACCACCAGCGCGAATACGGCGACTGCGAGCAGCCAACCTCCGTGCCGGCGGCCGAACGCGTTCACTTTTTGCGGTGGAGCAGCCCGTCGAGCACGCTGCCGACGTCGACCGTGGGCGTCGTCGGCGTGCTGGTCGTCGGCGTGGGGCTGCTGGTGGTGGTGGAGGTGGACGTGCCGGAAGTGACGCCCACGTTGACGGGGGTGCCCGCGACGTTGAGGCCGATGTCGATGGTGCCGGCCGTCGCGTTCACCGCGGCAGCAACGCCGGTATTGACGACGGGCACGGTCGCCGCGGTGTCGACCGAGACGGCCGGGGTCGTCGCGAGGTTCGCGGCGATGTTCGTGGACGTCGTGACGACCGGCGTCGTGGCGGTCGTGCTCACGGCGACGGCCGGGCTCGTGCCGAGATTCGTGGCGATGCTCGTCGATGTATCCACGATCGGCGTCGAGCCGAGAGATGCACTGGTGGCCGTACTGACAGCGGCGGAAATGCCGCTGGTGCCCGAACCCACGGCCGCCGTCGCGCCCGTGTTCACGCTGACCGGACCCGCGGCGACACCGGTGCTCGTGCCGAGATCGACCGCGGTCGGCGTGACGGCGAGATTCGTGTTCGTGGCGATGTTGACGACGGGCGCGGCAACCGTCGCGCCGACGTTCGCCGTGAGGCCGTTGGTGCCGACGTTGACGGCGGTGCCGACGCCGACCGACGCGGCTGGTGTCGCGACATTCAGTGACGCGCCGGCGTTCACGCCGGACGCGCCGAGGCTCGCGTTCACACCCGCATCGACGGCGCCAACCGGCGTGGCGACGCTCACGTTCGTGTTCGCACCGAGCCCGGCGGCGCCGGTGTTCGCACCGACCGCGACATGAGCGTCGGTGCCCGCAACGCCGACGGCAACGTTGGTGTCGAGGTTCGTCGCGTTGACGCGAACGCCGAGCGAAGCTCCGGTATCGGCGGCAACGTTCGCGTTCGTGCTCACGGTGACGGCGGGAGTGCCGGTATCGATGACGGCCGTGGCCGCGGGATTCTCGCCGACGCCACCAGCAACCAGCGGATTCCCGCCCGCATCGGACTCGTTGCGCGTCGGTGCCATCGGCGTGGGTGCCATCGGCGCCGGCGCGGCCGGGCCAGGGCCGCCCGCGCTGCTGCCGCCCTGAGAGGCAGGTCGCGGCGCCGGCGTCGGCGTCCTGCTGTCCATCTTGAGCACGGTGATGGTCTTCGCACCGCGCCTGCGCGTGGCGATCTCGCCCGCATTGAGATCGACGACGGCGCTCTCGTCGGTGGCGTGCACCTCGAGGCGGCCTTCGAACAGCGAAATGGTGGTGGACTCTTCCTGCGCGACGACGTTGAACTGCGTGCCCTTGATCACACCGACCAGGTACGGCGTCTCGACGCGCAGCTTGTTGCCGCCGGTGCGCTTGCCGATGCCGTAGAACGCGTTGCCGCGCGGCTGCACGATGCGGTCGATGGACCCGCCGCGCTTCTCCTGCGCGGGGAATTCGAGCCGCGTGTCGGGTCCGACGCTCACGGTGGTCGCGCCCTGCCTGAGCTCGATGGCGCCGTCGCGGCCCGTCTCGATGGTGGACGGCGTGTCGAGCACGCCGCCCGGCTTCAGCGTGCGCGCCGCGCCGTGCACGGTGACGCGTACCTCTCCCTTCAGGCTCGTGACGACGATGTCGCCCGTATCGAGCGCGTACGCCACGGGAGAGAACGCCGCCGCGAGGACCAGCGACAGCGAGGCGAGGAGTCTAACTAGATGATTCATGCCGACCGCATTATGGTTATTGCAGGACACACCCGATCCCCTCTTCTTGTCGCGGGATCGTACTCGGGGTTTCCCCGTCACAATGTGAGTCGCATCTCATCGGTGGCCGTCCGCAACGTGGAGAATCCGCTGCACGATTTTTCGCGGCCGGGGATGCCTTCTCGTGATGACAATAAACCGCGCGAGCGCTGTCATAATTTGCGCGCTGTTCGCCGGCATCGCCGGCGCCGCCGACGATCTCGCCTCGACCGGTCACCTAGCTACCTCCGTGGCGCCGGTCGCGGCCGCGCTGACCACCGTGGTCATCGACGGCTCCACCGTCTACGACGCGCCGCGCCTGTTCGGCGCGTATCGCGCGCAACTCGGCAAGCCGATCACGCGCGAATCCGCGCGCGCCGTGGTCGACGCGCTCGCGGGCCTGTACACGGGCGACGGGTACGTGCAGCCCGAGATCCGTCTCGACGACGCGCTGGTTGCGGACGGCGTGTTGCGTGCGCGGCTCTCGGAAGCGCAGGTGACGAACGTGGTGTTCGAGGGCGACACGGGCAACTACCGAGACTCACTCGGCCGCATCGCGACGAAGCTCGAGAACTCGAAGCCGCTGCGGCGCAACGACATCCCGGATGCGCTGCGCGACATGCGCGCGATCGCCGGGCTCGCCGTCACGGCCACGTCGCGACGCGACCCGGTGGTGCCCAACGCGTACGAGCTGGTCGTGAAGACGCAGTTCTCGCCGGTCGACGGCGTGGTGCGCATGAACAACCGCGGCACGAACCAGGTCGGCCCCAACTTCCTGCTCGGCCAGGTTTTCGCCAACGGCCTGCTCGGCCACGAGGAGAAACTCGGTCTCATCTTCGCGGCGGCGACGGATCCCGAGGAGTTCCTCGGCGGTGGCCTGTACTTCGACACGCCGGTCGGCGCCCACGGCGCACACGCGAGCTCGATGCTGTTCCGTTCGCACTCGGCGCCGAACGAGGCGCCCGTGAATCTCGCCGACGAGTACCTGCGCAACCGCGCGACGTTCAACGTCACGCAGCCGCTGCGCCAGGACGCGGTCCTGTCGCTCGCGCTCACGGGCGCCTTCGAGGCCGACGACCTGACCATCGAGCGCTCGGGCGCGGCCATCCGCGAGGACCGGCTGCGCATCCTCGAGTCGAGCCTGCGTGCTGCCGGGCGTGGCGAATCGGGCGTCCAGTACTCCGCCAACCTGCAATGGCGCAAGGGACTCGATGCGTTCGGCGGCGGCCTGCAGGCGCGCGACCTGCTCGTCGACGACCGTCGCGCGGATTTCCTCGTCGCCCAGCTCAACGGCACCGCGTTGCGCCGCTTCGCCGAACGCTGGACGCTGCGGCTCGACGGCTTCGCCCAGCTCTCGAACGACGTGCTGCCCGACAGCGAGCGCTTCAAGATCGGCGGCGACCGCCTCGGTCGCGGCTTCGAGGTCGCGGAGATCGCGGGCGACCGCGGCCTCGGCGCCAAGCTCGAGCTGCGTCGCGACCTCGTCAGCACCGACTCGTTGCTGGGACACGTGTCCGCTTACGGGTTCTACGACTTCGGCGCCGCGTGGAAAGAAGACGTGCGGGGCCACCTGTCGGCAGCCACGGCCGGCACGGGTCTCGCCGTGTCCGGCAACGCGTTGACTGGCTATCTCGAAGTCGCCGCGCCGCTCACCGGCCCCGATATCGAGGGGCAGCGCGCCGCATCGATCTTTGCCGAGCTCTCGTACCGCTTCTGATATTTTCCGGCGGTGTCCGGACGATTCCCTGCCCGCTTCGCATGGCTCATCGCGGCAGCGCTCGCCGCCGGCGGCGTGCGCGCCGACGATCCAGCGACCACGGAACGCCGCGTCACAATCGCGGAGCTCTTCTCCCCGGAAGAGGCCAAGGCGTTCGCACCCACGATGCGTACCGACCGGGAAGTCACGTTCCGCGAGCGCGTACCGCCCGGCGACGGGCCGCACGGCGTGCTCGTGTTCGTGCATCCGGGAAACAGCGCGCTGCCGATGCCGGGCTGGGCCGAGGTGCTGGACCGCCGCAACCTCGCGTACATCGCGGCCGAAGGCTTCGGCAACGACAGGCCCGGCAACCAGCGCGCGCTCGCCGCGCTGCTCGCGCTCACTCATCTGTCGCGCACACAGAAGATAGACGCCCACCGTCGCTACGTCGGCGGCATGTCCGGCGGCGGCAAGATGGCCAGCCAGATCCTCGCGCGCTTCCCCGGATTCTTCGACGGCGCGTTGTGCATCGTCGGCGCGGAGATCGTCGTGCCCGAAGCGCAGCTGAAGCTGACGCTCGGGAACAAGCGCGTCGTCTTCATGACGGGCAACAAGGATTTCAATCATTACGACGTCGTCGCGGTGTACCGGCGATTCGTCGGGGCCGGCATCCCGCGGTCGCATCTCATGGACATCGAGGGCTTCGGACACCAGTACCCCGATGCCCGCCAGCTCGACGCCGCGCTCGAGCTGCTCGATCGGCAGGCGGACTGAGCGTGGCGCCGCCGCGCATGCTGCGGGTACTCGGCGCGCTGCTGCTGGCCGCCACCGTGCGTGCGGGCGACGCGCAGACCGTCGAGCAGGTGGTGACGCCCGCCGAGCTGTTCCCGCCCGCACAGGCGGCATCGCTCGCGTACACGCTCGATCCCGGGAAGCGCATCACCTACCACGTGCGCGTGCCGGCAGGCCCGGGACCGCACGGCGTGCTCGTGTTCGTGAGCCCGCGTGACGACGCCGAGCCGCGCGAGGGCTGGGCCGAGGTGCTCGAGCGTCGCAACATCGTGTGGATCGCCGCGCAGGATTTCGGCAACGACAAACGCGCGTCGCAACGCGTGCTCGTCGCGTTGATGGCGCTCAAGCATCTGCAGCGGTCGCTGCCGCTCGATCGCGACCGGCTCTACGTCGGCGGCATGTCGGGCGGCGGGCGCGTCGCGAGCCAGGCGCTGGCGCGCTTCCCGGGATTCTTCAGTGGCGCGCTGTGCATCGTGGGCGCGGACTTCGTCACGCCCGAATCGTCGCTGCTGCCGGAGCTCGCAACCAAGCGCGTGGTGTTCATGACGGGCGACGGGGACTTCAACCGGCGCGAGATCCGCCGCGTGTACTCACGCTATCTGGACGCCGGCGTGACGCAATCGCACCTGCTCGACCTGCAGGACTTCGAGCACCAGTACCCGGACGCCGACGAGCTCGATGCGGCGCTGGAGCTGCTCGACCGGCGTTAGCCGGCGCCCTTCTGCATCGCGCGCTTCACGAACAGCGCGACGACAATGACCCCGAGGCACGAGAGACTGGCCCACATCTCGGGTTGTTTGCTCGGCATGAAGCACATCGCGATCATGACCGCGAACATCGCAAGCGCCGCGCCACCGGCGATGAGCTGCGCGCCGCCCGACGTGCGGTGCGCCGGGTTGCTGTACGGGAACCTGAAATGCGCGACGGCCACGAACGCGTACGTGAACATCATGAGCGCGCCCGACGAGTTCATCAGGAAGTTGAACAGCTTTTCCGGCGCGATCCAGTTCATGAGCATCACGATGAAACCGAACGCGCTGCCGAGCAGGATGGCGCGCGACGGCACCTGGCGCGCATTCACGGCCGTGAGCCAGCGCGG
>Ga0136846_1216382_pt1 | contig 21427 bp, 23 predicted proteins | sample HopSoiMetagenom2_FD_96841 | JGI IMG/M metagenome (GOLD analysis project Ga0136846, IMG submission 96841) | Grasslands soil microbial communities from Hopland, California, USA - 2 Assembly 2016 (version 4) | ecosystem: Environmental > Terrestrial > Soil > Grasslands | place: USA: Hopland... | reverse complement strand
TTCAGACGCGGCAATGATCGCCAGCATTCTCCATACGATCAAAGGCACGTGCGGCTTTCTCTGCCTGACGCGCCTTGGCCAGCGTGCCCCACGCGGCCCAAAACCCTGATCGGCCACATCCGGGACGGTGCGACCCCACACCCGACGCAGTCACTGTGATCCTCGCGGCCATCGATCGGATCCAGGCCGTCCTGGCCGAGCTTGAGCGTTCGGCACAGGAGCCGGAGGGCGACGATTCCGGCCTTGTCCAAGCCTTGGATTACAAAGCGCCGCTGTAGCAGTCCCGACGCGAACATCGCCAGCGCGCGAGCTTCACGCACCGCAACAACCGGCAAGATTCGAAGGCTCGCCACCGGCGCTTGACGACGACCCGCCTTTCAGGTTCGCCGTCCCGAAACGATCCGTGTCACAGTCGGCGTGCTCGAGAGCATCATCCCGCTCGTTTCCGAACTGGTCTGACCCGCAATCAGCTTCTGGAACTTACGCGGAGAGAAAACGACGATACGATCAAGGCGCCCCTACAGCGTCTCTCCGGACTGATCTCCGATCTGCAAGACGCAGTCATGCGCGCCCGCATGCAGCCAGTCGGGCGTCTGTTCGGCGGTCTGCCGCGGCTCGTGCGCGAAGTGGCTGCCGAGGTCGGCAAGAAAATCCACCTAGGTCACGGAAGGCGCGGAGACAGCACTCGACCGCCAGCTGATCGACTCATCCGCGATCCGCTGACGCACATGATCCGCAATTGCGCGGCGCATGGGGTCGAGGACCTCCGTCGAAAGACTTGCGAACGGCAAGCCAGAAGCCGGTACGATCCATATCAGTGCTTCGCATGAAGCGGCCAGATCACGATCAATGTCTCGACGAATTCCGCGCATTCGACAGAAAGCGATTGCGCTCGGCCTCGCCAAGGAGGTCGAAGTCGCGCGCATGAGCAATGGAGATTTGCCGCTTTAATCTTTGCGCCTGGCTTTTCGACGGCGGCGACGAGCGTTTCCGGCCGCGGTCGGCATGGATGTGGTGCGCGAAAATATCGAGGCGATCGGCGGCTCCATCTCGCTCTCTTCCACGCTTGGCCAAGGCACCTGCTTTTCGATCAAGATTCCGCTGACGCTTGCGATCGCGCCGGCACTCATCGTGCAAGCGGGAAATCATCGTTTTTGCTCTGCCGCAGGTGAGTGTCGTCGAAGCCGTAGGACTGGGACCCGGTGCCGCGCATAACCTCGAGCACATCCAAGGCGCGAAGGTCCTGCGTTTGCGTCCTGCCTGTCGCCGATCTTTGCGAGATTCTCGTGACGGATCTGTCCCGTCGCGCAATCGAAAGCGCGCGGGCGCGGCCTCTACAGTCAATTCGAGGTGCAGCGCGGTCTGCTGATCACCATGCTGTTGCGCATTTCCAGCGCGCCAGCGATGGATGGTAGATCAACGAGTTCCTGCGCTCGCGGATCAATTTCCGCAAATTCAATCTCCAGGTCGGATTTCCGTCCGCTCGGATTCGACGCGATCTTCCGCCGCAACGTGTGCTCCTTTATTTCGACGTGCCGACAAAGCGCGACATTCTGGCGCGGCTCGCCCGCGCGCTGGCGCCCACGGCTTCCCTGCCGACGGGCTCGGCAGAGACGGTAATTGGCCTCTCGGAGGCGTTCGTTCCCCACCAGGAGCATCTTACGCTCTTTGTCCACGTGGCGACTCAGCGTCAACGGCCGGAACTGATGCTGGTTTCAAATTAGCGCCCCTTCTTTTGAAGTAGTCCAATATAAAAATTGCCCTGTTGCAGGGGCTCGCCCCAGATTGTATGCGATCTCCTGAGTATCGACGCGGCGTGATGGCCTGCGAGAGACCTCCGCCGGAAACACATGATCGTCTGCTCCTGCAACGTCCTCTCCGACAACGATGTGCGCGCCTGTCTCAACCCGGGGCCTGGCTGCCCGCGCACCCCGGCCCAAGTCTATCAGTGCCTCGGCTGCAGCCCGGACTGCGGCCGTTGCGCGCGGACGCTGCGGTCGATCATCTCCGACGCGCTGGGCGCAGCCGAGGCTGCGTCCTGCGAGCGTAGCTGTTGCGGTGCGGGCCATGTGGTTGAGGCGCTAGCAGCCGCCACTCGGGACTGAGCGCCGCGCGGCTTGCCTCAGCCGAAGCTCTGCCACATAGGTTACCGCCACGATCGAGCCGGGCGGAGGAGCGAACATGCGCGGAGACGCAAAGGTTATCGAATATCTCAATCGCGGACTGCGCAGCGAACTCACAGCCGTCAATCAATATTGGCTGCATTATCGCATCCTCGATAACTGGGGTTACAAGAATCTCGCCCAGAAATGGCGCAAGGAATCGATCGAGGAAATGCAACACGCCGATCGCTTTGTCGATCGCATCCTCTTCCTGGACGGTTTCCCGAACATGCAAGTGCTCGATCCCTTGCGGATCGGCCAGAACATCGAAGAGATTTTGAGCTGCGATCTTGCCGCCGAAGTTGAAGCGCGTGGGCTTTATCTGGAGGCGGCGGCGTATTGCGATTCGATCAATGATCGCGTGACGAAGCTTCTGTTCGAAGAGCTTGCGACCGACGAGGAAGGCCATATCGATTTCCTGGAGACGCAACAGGAGCTCGTCAAGCAGCTCGGCGTGCCGCTTTACGCGCAGCATCATATCGGCGAGCTCGGTAGCCCGAATCCCGGATCGGTGTAGCGGCCCAGCGCTTTGCTGCATTCGATTGTGATCGCCGGCACCGGACAGGCGGGGTTCCAAACGGCGGCCTCGCTACGCCAGGACGGATTCGACGGTCCTGTTATCATTATCGGGGACGAGCCGGGCCTGCCCTATCAGCGTCCGCCTCTTTCAAAAGCGTACCTCATGGGCAAGACGAGCGCTGAGGCGCTGTCATTTCGACCGGAGAAATTCTTCGTCGACAACAAGATCGAGGTACTCGCGCAGACCCGCGTCACCGCGATCGATCGCACCAATAAGCGCGTCGCGCTATCGAGCGGCGGCGCCCTCGAATACGATCATCTCGTGTTGGCGCTCGGGGCGCACAATCGCGCCCTGCCGATTCCCGGCGCCGATCTCAAGGGCGTGTTCGGTCTGCGCACGCTCGCCGATGCGGACGCGATAGAGGCCATGCTTGCCGATGCGCAGGAGGTGGTAGTTGCGGGTGCGGGCTTCATCGGGCTTGAATTCGCTGCGGTTGCGAGCGCGCTCGGGAAATCGGTTCACGTTCTTGAACTTGCCGACCGCCCTATGGCGCGCGCGGTCTCGCCCGCTATGTCGCAGCTGTTCGCCGAAGCACATCAATCCTGGGGCGTCCAGATCGATTTTGGGCAGGGGCTTGCGCGCATCCAAGGCAAAAGCGGCCGTGTCTCAGGGGTGGAGACCACAAACGGAAGGAGGCGTGCCGCCGATATCATCGTCGTCGGAATCGGCGTCCTGCCGAATGTCGCGATTGCAGCGGAAGCCGGGCTCGACATCGACAACGGCATCAAGGTCGACGCTGCGCTGGTCACCTGTGATCCGCACATCTCCGCGATCGGCGATTGCGCGTCCTTCCCAAGCCCTTATGCCGGCTCGCATATTCGGCTTGAATCGGTGCAGAACGCCGCCGATCACGGCCGTGCCGTCGCAGCGCGCCTGATGGGAAAAGCCGCGCCTTACGCGGCGGTGCCGTGGTTCTGGAGCGATCAGCGCGATCTGAAACTGCAGATCGCCGGGTTGTCGATCGGCGCCGACGAGACGATTGTCGCCGGAAATCCCGACGAACGGCGCATGTCGGCGCTCTGTTTCAGACGCGACAAGCTGATCGCCGTGGAATCGGTGAACCGTGGCTCCGATCACGTCGCAGCCCGCAAGATTTTTGGACGCGGCGCGCCCGCGCTCACGGCTGCGGAGGCAAGCAAACCGGACTTCGATCTGAAAGCATGGGAAGCAGCGACTCGCTGATTAACCATCGCGGTTAGCGCACGCCTGATCCGATCGCTCAAACTTTAAACAATTGATTCAGATTCCAGCCGCTAACTGGCGCCCCATCGTTCTCGGGTCCGTCGATGTCCCCGCTCAAAGTCCCATCGCTGTCGACGAGCTTCATGCTCGTGCTCACCGCAATATCCATGTTCACGATCGGCCGTGCACCGGGGCCGCCGCGGCTCCGGATTCGCGATCTCGAGATTCAGATCACGGTTAACAGCCATACCGTCGACTCAGACGCGTAGCTAAACCCGGGTGATCTTGCCCTTGGCCGCCGCGAGGGCGCCGGCCTGCAATTCGCAGCATAGTAACCGCTCGGGATCGACGGGTCCCGGCATTGTCAGCTGTCCTTGCGGCACCGGCCGGAAGCCGACGCGCGCGTAATAGGGCGCATCGCCAACGAGCAGCACGAGACCATGACCGGCGTTACGCGCGGCATCGAGCGACTTCATCACCAATGCCTCGCCCAGTCCGCGCGAGCGAAACGCCGGCTCGACCGTCAACGGCCCCAGAAGGAGCGCCGGCTGGCCGCCGCACAAAACCGGCGTGATGCGGTTTGCGCCGACGACAAGCGTGCCGATGCGCGCGACGAAAGACAAGTTCCAGTCGGGCTCGACACCCTCGCGCAAACGATAGGCGGTTTTGGCAAATCGTCCCGGCCCGAATGCGCGCGCATCCAACCGGCCGATCAGAGCGAGATCGTCGGGCGTGAGCGGCGCGAAATCGAACGGGATATCTGCCATGGGTTCCAGCTGCGCACGAGGCAGGCGCCTCTAGCATGGTGGCGGAGCTAGCGCCAAGCTCACCAATCGCCAGAGATCGCAACCCGGTTCAAGTATTCGTCGAGCCGCGTGCGCGTCGCACGAGTTATGCCCTCCGGCAGCGCATCAAGAGGAAAGAATCGCGCTTCGGCGATCTCCTGATCGCGCAACTTCGCTGAAATGTGCTCGAATGTCAGGACTTCGAACAAAACGACATGATCGCTGCCCCCGCGCCGGTTGAAATAGATGGCGATAAGACGCGGCGCGCTAATGATCCTGACATTGGCTTCCTCCAAAATCTCGCGCGCAAGCGCCTCGCCGACGCTCTCGTGCGCGTCGACGGCGCCGCCCGGCAGATACCAGCCGGGCACGTAAGTGTGGCGCACGAGGAGCACGCGGCCTTGCGCATCGCGCACGATGGCCCGCACGCCGAGCGTCACCGGCCGCCGAATGCGATTCATAAAGCCGCCGAGCCGCGCGACGAGTCGCGCGCGGAGACTTATTCGCTGCCGTCGTTGCAAAGCTTGACGCCCCTGCACTTGCGCCCCAGAGAATTTACGTGAGCTTTCTCCTTGCCCATCTCTCGGATGCCCACATCGGCCCCCTTCCCCGCCCGCATCGGCGCGAGCTCCTCGGCAAGCGCATTACCGGCTACATGAATTGGAAGCGCGGGCGCTCGCTCACGCATAATATGGACGTTCTCGCCGCCATCGTCGCCGATATTCATGCGCAGAAGCCGGATCATATCGCGATGACCGGGGATATCCTCAACATTGGCCTCAAGGCCGAATTTCCGTTCGCGGCCGCCTGGCTCGAGACGCTCGGGCAGCCGGACAAAGTGAGTTTCGTCCCCGGAAATCACGACGCTTATACGCGCGGATCGATGCCGCATGTCGCGAGCACTTTTGCCAAGTGGACGACGAGCGATGCGACCGGCGAGAGCGGCTTTCCCTATCTGCGGATACGCAATGGAATCGCGCTGGTCGGCCTGTCGTCAGGGGTGCCGACCGCCCCCTTTCTCGCATCCGGACGGCTCGGCTCGAAACAGCGCGCGCGCCTCGATGCGCTGCTTGCCGATCTCGCGCGGCAGAAGCTGCCACGTGTCATCATGGTGCACCATCCGCCCAATCGTGGCGGTGGCGGTGCCGGGCGCAGCCTGACCGACCGGCGCGAGTTCGAGGAGATCGTCTCGCGCCGTGGCGTGCATCTCGTCATCCATGGACACAATCATCGCATGACGATCAGCTATATCGATCGTAATGACGCGCGCATTCCCGTTGTTGGCGTGCAGTCCGCCTCCGCCGCCGGCGGCACGCGCATGCATCGGGCAGGATACAATTTGTTTCGGATCGACACGAAGGGCACCGAGGTGAAGATCACCGCGCGCGCGCGGGGACTATCGACGAGCACGAATGCAATGGCGGATTTGGGGGAATACCGGTTATGACATAGCTTGGCTCCGAAGGTACGGAGGATCTTATGAAGGTTCCTGTAATTGCGGCGATTATTGCCGGCCTCGTCTCCCTTGTATCAGCCGCAGGTACCCTGTGGAGTTCGGCCCGGACGAACGCGAACGCAATCAAGCTGCTCGAGATCGAAAGCGATCGACAAAACCCGCTGCTCAGCGCAAGAGCGAAATCTCCAACCTCAGCGAACCGCTACCCAGATCGGCCTATGACCTGCAGAGCCGCCTTTACAACATTATGAGACGAAACCTAATTCAAGTCTATTTCGTAAAGGGCGACGAGAGAACGAAGTCATACGTGGTCAACAATACCGTATACCTTGTAGCACAGTTTCAGCGCATTACTGAGCTAATGCGTCAAAAGAGATCCAATTTATCGACCTTGAAGAGAGCACGAGAACACGCGAACTCGTGCAGCTACAAGATAAAATATGCGGCCTTTGGAGAACCGATGAATATCCCTCTCTGCTGCGCATTTTTGCGGGGGAACAAAGAGCTCTCGGTGAAGCCCCGATTGTCCGGGAGGACGGCCGCGCTGAGTGCATGGGGTACGGTGCCTTTCTGAAGAAATTCATACATGGCAAAGATTCATTGATAGATTCGCTGCGCGCCGATATCGCGTTATTGGCCACCGGACTGGACTTAGCTGCTCCTTGACTGAAACGCGTGCAGAATGCATTACTCGACCTGCTACTGATGCTTGATCCGGACCGCATTCGATTTCCGGTCGAAACCCGAGCAAAGGTCTGACCAAGCGTGTAATTGCCCATCCAGGTATTAATCCCTCATTCCCATCACTTGACAGATGTGCGCGAGCTCTTCCGACATCGGGATCTTCAGCCGCTCGCCGTTCGGCAGACGCTTCAAAAACCATTTCTCATCGAGCCAGCGCAGTTCGCGCGCTTCGGCCAGCGGCGCGAAGGTCTTCTGCACGAGCGCGGATAGAGCCGGATTGCTCTTGCGGAACATGATGCCGCTGGGGTCGTAGGACAGATTCTCCGGCAGCACGGTATAATCGCGGCCGTTCGAAAGCCGGCGTGAAGATCACCGCCCGAGCTCGAGGATTGTCGCCGGTGACGAACACGATGGAGTATTTGGGAGAGTATAGGTTGTGAGCAGTCGAGAACTGCCATCATTCAGGAGTTCTGAACTGCGTCGCCTTGAAGGCCCCGCAGTGCCGTCACGATATCCTCCACGAGGAGAGACACCGGGCGGGTACCATCCAGCCGCAAGACCGGGCAGGACAACATCGTCAACACCATTCCTCATGCCCAGCCCGGTTACGGCTTACTCGCGTCCATGATCGTAGTCTGAAGCCCACGCAATGAATTCTTCCGTCGCCCGATACCTCCACGCGCCCGGAGCCACGGCGTCCGCGCCGAAGCGACGGGTCTCCCGCTGGCGAAGCCGCTGCACCCTGAATTCGGCCGGCGCGATCAAGAACACGACCAGATCGAACAGAGGCACGAGCGGATCGCCCCAGCCGGTGAGTGAACCGCTGAGAACCCAATCGGGTCGTGGCAAGAAGACCTCGTGCATCAGGCGAAGACGATCCGCAGCGTCTCGCTTTTGCTGATACGGCGGCGTTCGTCGGAACCCAGAAATGGTCGTCGGTACGTGGTGGGCACTCGCGAGCGCAGCGGCGAGTGCTCGCCCAAGTGTGGTGGTGCCCGAGCCTGACGCTCCCGTGACATGGACCCGGCGAGACTGCATCGTGCGAGGCTAGAGTTACGTGCCTAGTCCGTCATCCCCATCACCTGGAACATATGCGCGAGCTCTTCCGACATTGGGATATTGAGCCGCTCGCCGGTCGGCAGACGTTTTAAAAACCATTTCTCATAGAGCCAGCGCAATTCGCGCGCTTCGGCCAGCCGCGCGAACGTCTTCTGCACGAGCGCGGATAAGGCCCGATCGTTCTTGCGGAACATAATGCCGTAGGGCTCGTAGGATAGATTCTCCGGCAGCACGGTATAATCGCGGCCCTTCGGCCCTTCCGCGGCGATCAGGCCATAGAGCAGCACGTCATCGAGCGCCAGCGCATCGGCCTTGCCACTCTTGACAAGGGCAAAGGACTCCGCGTGATCGCGGCCGGTGACGATCTCCGCCTGAATTTTCAGCTGCTCGAATACGCGGTGGATGGCATCAGCATTGGTCGTGCCCGCCGTGACCGCGACCTTCTTGCCGCGCAGATCGCGATAGGAGCGGGTTGGTGAATCGCGGCGCACCAGAAGCTTGGTCGCGCTGATATAAAAGGTGGGCGAGAAGTCGACGAGCTTACGCCGCTCGAGATTGTCGGTCGTCGAACCGCATTCGAGATCGATCGCGCCTGACGTGACAGCCTCGAACCGGGTTGCCGAGGTCACCGGCTTATAGTCGATCTTGAGCTCGTCGCGGCCGAGCTCGTGCGCCATGTCGTCGACGATCTCCTGGCAGAGATCGATCGCATAGCCGATCGGCTGCTTCAGTTGATTGAGATAAGAGAACGGCAGCGAGCTATCGCGATAGCCGATTGTCAGCGTGCCTGAATCGTTGGCTTTTTTCAGCGTGCCGGTGAGCTCGTCTTCGGCGAGGGCGAACGAGCCACCGAACGCCAGCGCGAGAACCGCGGCACATAGGACGCTGAGCCGCGCTCGCATCGCCCTCACCCCGCCGGGACGGGCGTGACGCCGATCCCTTTGTCGAGGCTCTGATCCTCCAACGTCAGCTGGCCTTCCCACTTCGCCACCGCGGCCGTCGCGATGCTGTTGCCGAGCACGTTTGTCGCCGAGCGGCCCATATCCAGGAACTGGTCAATGCCGATGATGAGGAGCAATCCGGCTTCCGGAATGTTGAACGTCGACAGCGTCGCCGAAATCACGACCAACGAGGCGCGCGGCACGCCGGCCATGCCCTTCGACGTCACCATGAGCAGAAGCAGCATCGTGAACTCCTGGCCGAGCGTCAGCGGGATGTTATAGGCTTGCGCGATGAAGATCGCCGCGAAGGTGCAATACATCATCGAGCCGTCGAGATTGAACGAGTAGCCCATCGGCAGCACGAAGCTGGTGATGCGGTTCGGCACGCCGAACACTTCGAGCTGACGCAGCGTCTTTGGATAGGCCGCTTCGCTCGAGGCGGTCGAGAAGGCCAGCAGGAACGGCTCCTTGATCAGGCTCAGCATGCGCGTCATCGCGCGACCCATTAGCGCATAACCGGCAAGCGCCAGCACGCACCAAAGGATCGCGAGGCTGAGATAGAACTCGAGCATGAACTTGCCGTAGGTGATGAGCACACCGAGGCCCTGCGTGGTGATGATCGCCGCCATCGCGGCGAAGACCGCGATCGGCGCGAAGTTCATGATGTAGCCGGTGACGCGCAGCATCACGTCGGCAACCTGCTCGAAACCTTCGGCAAGCAGCTTGCCCTTCGCGCCGAGCGAGGCGAGCGCCACGCCGAAGAAGATCGAGAACACGACGATCTGCAAGATCTCGTTGTTCGCCATCGCCTCGATGGCGCTTTTCGGCACGAGATGGGTGACGAATTCCTTGAGCGACAGCGACGCGGCCTTGAGATTTGTCGAAGCGCCGGCATCCGGCAGCGGCAGGTTTAGCGAGTCGCCCGGCCGCAGCAGGTTGACCAAGATCAGGCCGATGAGCAGCGAGATGAAAGAAGCGCCGACGAACCAAATGAGCGCCTTGCCGCCGATGCGCCCCACGGACGCTGTGTCGCCCATATGCGCGATGCCGACGACCAGGGTCGAGAAGACGAGCGGCGCGATGATCATCTTGATCAGGCGCAGGAAGAGATCGGTGATGAGGCCGATATAGCCGGCAATCGCCTTCGCGGTCTGCGGATCGGGCCAGGTAATGCTGCAGAGATAGCCGACGATGATGCCGAGGACCATGCCGATGAGGATGTAGGTCGTCAGTCTTGATCGCATGATGGCGCCCCGCAGATGGCTCCGCCTCGCTGAGACCGGCGAGCAGGATGCGTGCCATTCCAAAGGCAAGGCTACGCCTTCTTTGGGGTTCTTGTCACGCGACTGTCACGCCGGGCCTCAGCCGGGAACCTGCAGCTTGTACACGTACCAGGCTGCAGCAGCGAGCAGCGCGAAGAGCATCGCTATGCCGAGGAGATCGATGAAGAAGACGAAGAGCCGTACGAAAAATCTCCGTTGACGGCGCGCGGGAGCGGGTGTGGCAGGCACGGCGGGCTCGTAAACGTAAACCCGGCTAACCTCATCTCGTGTCAGCGCCCGCGCATCCGCGGCAAGCGCCTGCTCGCGCTCGATCAGCCGTTGCGCGATATAATTGGTCACCGCCTCGACCATTTTGTCGATCTGTTCGCTCTCACATATCGTGATGCGCCCGTGCCGCGTATCTTGCAGAAAGCGGTAGAGCCGGCGATCGCGACCCATCTCGACGAAGCCGATCATATCAATGAAGAGCCGCGGGTGCTCGGACGGGACGAGCGCGACATCGAAGAGATCGCAATCCTTCGGCACTTGCGCGAGCACCGGCGCGAGCTGCTCCTGCAGCATTTCAAGCCGCACGACTTCCGCGCCGCGCAATTCGGAAATCACGTCGGAGCGTTCGGCATTCTCGACGCGCGCCCGGCGAAGTGCGCTTTTCAAATCGCCACGAGGCGGCTGTGCGCCGGCCGCGAGAGCGACGTGCGGATCGGGAAATCCGTCGCGCGCAGCGGCACGGTCAGCGTCGTCCACGATAAAACTCCGCTCCGACAAAAGACGTCCGCCGCCCTTAACGCAGGCTGAATACAAGGAAATCCATGAGCCAGACAAAGCGCGGCTCAGGCGCCGCGCAATCGTCGTACCGTCATTTCCACGATGTTGGCCGTGCCTTGTTGAAGGACGGCAGCCGGATCGCAGCCTTTTGACGCGGCGAGATGGCCGGAGACCGCGAGCATAGCGACACCGTGCGAATAGGCCCAGATCTGGAAAGCGAGATCGCGTACGGCGCTTTCCGGAGCACCGTAGCTGCGCAGGATGGCCCCCGACGCACGGCGCAAGCTGTCGAGCGCGGCATCTGCAGCCGCTCCCGGGCCCGGCGCAGCCAGCGTCTGCACATTGCCGAACATCGCGGCATAGAGCCCCGGCTCTTCCTGCGCAAAAGCGAGATAGGCCGCGCCCATGCGGCCGAATGCTTCGAGAATTGTCGGACGGCCATCATCCCAGGCTCGCGTGAGCCGCTCGCCAAACAATTGAAAGCCGCGACTGGCGAGCTCTCCCATGAGCTCGTTGCGATCGCTGAAATGGCGGTAAGGCGCGGCCGCGGTCACGCCGACGCGTTTCGCCGCCTCCGCCAAGGTGAAACCCGCGGTGCCGCGTTCCGCGACTAAGCTGCGCGCAGCTTCGACCAGGGCGTCGCGCAGACGGCCATGATGATAGCCGCGGCGCTGACCGCCGAAGAAATTTTGTTTTGGCTCCATCGCCTGACCATAGAACTTGCACTGCCCGATTGGAAAGCAAGCTATCGATCGAACGATTTGCGGCAGCGCCCAACTTTGCACGGAATTTGCGAGCACATCACTGTGCACGCGTACGAGAGGCGAAATTCCGGCTCCTTGCCTTATTGGAGTGCGAAATGACCAAAACGGTGGATTATCTTGCTATGCTTGCAGCACTTGCGGCGATCGGCGCCATATGCGTCGGAATGCGTTGAAAGACCCGCGTAAACCTCTTTCCTGAACAAAATAAGGGCAGCTCCTCTTGGCGAATATGGTGGTTTGCCACCATATTCACCTCGTCCGCGCGTCCGGCGCGGGTGAGGAGGACGCAAATGTCCAGGAAGTTTTTCGTAGCGGCAGCGACGATTCTGCTTGCCGCTACGCTCAGTGTCGGCGACGCCTATGCGCGCGCCGGCGGCGGCGGCTCGTCCGGCAGCCGCGGCTCGCGCAGCTTCTCGATGCCGTCCGCGACGCCGACGGCCCCCCGAGTGTCGCCCTTTGATCGGGCGCCTGGGGCGTCCAGGCTGAATCCGGGGCTGCAGCGGCCCGGTGTGAATACAGGCGGGTTGTTCGGCGGCGGCTTTGGTCGCGGCTTGATGGGCGGTTTGATGGGCGGGCTTTTGGGTGCCGGCCTGTTCGGGCTGCTCTTCGGTCACGGTCTGTTCGGCGGGTTCAGCGGCATTTTCTCGTTGCTGGGATTGCTGCTGCAGATCGGGCTCATCGTGCTCCTCGTCCGTCTGGCGATCGGCTTTTTCCGCCGCCAGCGGCAGCCGGCCTATGCCGGGGCGCCCTATGGCGGGGGCCCGGCGCCCGATTATAGCGCCAGCTACCGCACAGCCTCCGCGCCCGTCGGAGGAGGCCCCGCACCGGCGGCGACGACCCCGATCGACGTCGACAAGGCGGATTACGACAGCTTCGAGTCGCGCCTGAGCGAGATCCAGGACGCCTATGGACGCGGCGATCTCGTAACGCTTCGACGGCTCACCACGCCTGAAATGGCTGATGAATTCGCTGAGGAGATCGCCGCCAATACCCGCCGCGGCGTGGTGGACAAAGTGTCCGGGGCGAAGCTGATCCAGGGTGACCTGTCCGAGGCGTGGCAGGAGCCTGGAGCGGAATATGCGAGCGTGGCGATGCGCTACTCCGTGCTGAACCCGATCGTCGACCAAGCGACGGGCCGCGTGGTCTCGGGCAGCGCGACGGTGCCGCAGGAAGTCACCGAGGTGTGGACTTTCCAACGGCCGCCTGGCGGCTCGGCGCAGGACTGGCGGCTCTCGGCGATCCAGCAAACGCACTGATTTCGCTGAAAGAACTTTGGAAGAGCGGGCGGCGACGCCCGCTTTTTTGTGCCTTGTGCGTTTCCACACATGGACAAATCCGGGATGTGAATGTATTTTACATTCACATGGGCGGCCAGAAAGGCGGCTCATGCAATCCTGGAGCTCAAGTCATGAGTGCCTATACGAATACCGTCGACAACGGCCCGTGGAATAACAACCAGGGCTATCGTCGATGCAGCCGCTGGCATCCCTTGGAACTGGCGGCGATGATCGTCGGCTTTGTCGTCTTCTGGCCGATTGGTCTCGCCATCCTCGCCCTCAAGATCGCGCAGAAGAAGGAAGGCTATCCCGGCGACCTTTTCTCCTATGCTCGCGATAAGGTGGCGGCAAAGTCGCAAAGCTGGAGCGGCTCGCAGGCATGGTGCGGCAGCTGGTCGGGCTCGTGGCAGAGCCGTGGCTCCGCAATGCGCGCGACCGGCAATAGCGCCTTCGACGATTGGCGCAACGCCGAACTCGCCCGGCTCGAGGAAGAGCGCCGCAAGCTCGTCCAGGCCGAGCGCGAATTTTCCGAATATCTCGACCGGCTGCGCCGCGCTCGCGACCGCGAAGAGTTCGACCGCTTCATGAACGAGCGCCGCAACGCGCAGAGCGGACCCGGAACAAACGGCCCCTCGCCGTCCGCGTAAAAGCCCGTTCGTGACGTTCACGCCGCTTCTGCGAGCGCCGGCAATCGTGCAATGGCACATTGCCGGCGCTCTCGTCGCATTGGCTCCCGGAACGGCGGTTCTGTTCATGCGCAAAGGCACACGCATCCATCGCCGCATCGGCTGGTTCTGGGTCGGCGCAATGTTTCTGGTGGCGATCACATCGTTCTGGATCACCGGCATTCAGACCGGGTCAATTCAGCCCGATCCATCTTCTCTCGATCCTAACGCTGGTGACGCTTCCATTCGCAATCTGGGCACGCCGCGTCGGCCGCATCACCTCGCATCGCGCGGCGATGATCAGCTTGTATGTCTCGCTTGTTGCGGCAGGCGCTTTCACGCTGCTGCCGAATCGCCTGATAGGCCGCGCAATGTTCGGCGGCTAATCTCGGTCGTCAATATGGCGCGGTATCGGCCCGTTTTGCTGGGTGACGCGGTCGCCGAGGTCGAGAACGACTTCATCGATATAGCACCAGCCCCAGCCCTCGGGAGGATCGTAGCCTTCGATGATCGGGTGCCCGGTCTCATGAAAATGTTTTGTGGCATGACGATGCGGTGAGTCATCGCAGCATCCGACATGGCCACAAGTCCGGCAGATGCGCAGATGCATCCATATCGAGCCGCTCTTCAAACATTCTTCGCAGCCGAGCGCACTCGGCGTGACGTCGCGAATTCCCGCGGCATGAACGCATTCATCTGCCATTGTTAGCTCCGAACGGTCGCCGGCGTCGTCGCGGCGCCGGTTTGCGCGAGATAGGCGTGAAGAGCGGCGACCACTTGCGCTCCCTCGCCGACCGCGGCGCTGACGCGCTTCACCGAGCCTGAGCGCACGTCGCCGATTGCAAAAACGCCGGCGCGGCTTGTTTCCAAGGCGTGCCGCCCATCGCCGCAATCGGTTCCGGTGCGGGCAAAGCCTTTTTGGTCCAGCATGATATCCGATTTCAGGAGCCAATCCGTGTTTGGATCGGCGCCGATAAACAAGAACAGATGGCCGATCTGACGCGTGGTTTCCTCGCCAGTGACGCGATTACGCCAGCGCACATGTTCGAGATTGCCTGCATGTCCCTCCAGCGCCGTGATCTCTGTCTCGTTCAGCACTTCGATATTCGGTTGCGCGTAAATGCGCTCGCAGAGATAGCGCGACATAGAGGCTTCGAGACTCTTGCCGCGCGCGAGCATCCAGACTTTGCGCGTGTGTGCCGCCAAATAGGCCGCCGCCTGCCCCGCCGAATTGCCCGCGCCGACCAGCGCGATTTCCTGCCCACCGCAAAGCCGCGCCTCGATGGGCGAGGCCCAATAGTGCACGCACGACCCTTCGAACTGCGCGAGGTTGGGCACGTCGAGGCGGCGATAGCGCGCCCCGCTCGCAACCACGACCGTACGCGCCTGCAGCGTCTCGCCATCACCAACCGCAAGCAGGAAGTATGTGCTGGCCGCGCCGCCGCCGTTGCTCAATCCGTTGGCTTGATCGGGAATGACCAGCTCCGCGCCGAATTTTTGCGCCTGATTGTAGGCGCGCGCCATCAGCGCCATTCCCGAAATGCCGGTGGGGAAACCGAGATAGTTCTCAATTCGCGACGAAGCCCCGGCCTGTCCCCCGAAGGCGCGGCAATCCAAGACGATGACAGATAGGCCTTCCGAGGCGGCATAGACGGCGGCCGCGAGCCCGGCCGGTCCGGCGCCGACGATCGCGACGTCATAAAGTTTCGTCGCATCGATCGGCCGCATCAGACCGATGCAGCGTGCAAGCTCGGTGTCGCTTGGATCGCGCAGCAATTTGCCGTTCGGGCAAAGCACGATCGGCAGATGATGCGAATCGACATGGAAGCGCTCGATCAACGTCGTCGCGCAGGAATCGCTCTGCGAATCGAGGAACTGATGCGGCTGCCCATTACGCCCGAGAAAGGTTTGCAGGCGCAGCACGTCGGGATGATCGGCACGGCCGATGATGACCGGCCCGCTCGCCGCACTCTCAAGCAGGCCGACGCGGCGCAGGATCAAGGCGCGCATGATGCGCTCGCCGAGATTAGCCTCCTGCACCATCAGATCGCGCAACCGGTCCGAGGGAATGACCAGCGCTTCGACGGGTTCGCGAGTCTCGATGTCGACAAGCGAGGGCCTGGCGGAAAGCTGCGCGAGCTCGCCGGAAAACTGTCCCGGACCATGCGTGACGATCGTTTCGGGCCGGTCGAGTCCGCGGCCCTGTATGGCTTCCAGCTTGCCCGACAGCACGAGGATGAGGCCTGGCCCCACCTCGCCTGCCGTCACGACACGCTCGCCTGCCTTGTACGAGCGGGGCTCGCCGAACCGGCATAGTCGCTCGATGTCCTCCCGCGACAGGGTCGGGAACATCTGGTCGTGCCGGGCGCTGAAGCCTAGCGGCGCAGATTGGGACATGCTCATCTGATAGCAGACGACCGCCCGTCGAGACAGATTGGGCGGGGGAGAAATGCCCTTTCGACTCCGTTAACCGAAAAGCTTCAATTCGACTTAACTCGCGTCCCGCAAATGTTTTTCTATGACGCGTCGCGTTTTTGTCACAGCGGTATCGCTGGCCCTTGTCGGCAGCGTCGGCGGCTGCGGCATGTATGAGCGAGCGCAGCGTCCCGCCTGGCGCACGCAAGTGGAGAACTCCTGTCTCGCGCAGCATCGCATCACGCAGAGCGAGTACATCCAGGCGGCAAATGAAATCTCCGGACCCGGCATTTGCGGCATGACGCGGCCCTTCAAGGTCACCGCGTTGCAAAACGGTGCGGTTGCGTTCGCCTCAACCGTGACCCTCGACTGCTCGATGGTCGCCGAACTCGATCAATGGCTCGCTGACGTGGTGCAGCCTGCCGCACAGGCGCGCTTCGGCGCGCCGGTGGCACAGATCAGCACGATGGGTTCGTATTCCTGCCGTGGCATGAACGGCCAGATGGGCGCGCAACTCTCCGAGCACGCCTTTGGCAACGCGCTCGATATGGGCGGGTTTGTCCTCGCCGATGGACGCAGCATAGCAATCGTGCACGACTGGACGCAGGGCGACGAGCAGACGCAAGCCTTCCTGCGCGACATTCATGGGGGCGCCTGCGATCACTTCACGACCGTGCTCGGGCCGGGGTCGAACGTGTACCACTACAATCACATCCACGTTGACCTCGCGATGCACGGCAATACGTCGAACGGCCCCCGCCGCATTTGCAAGCCGGTGCCGCAGACGACCGCACCCGCGCCGCGCCGCGACGACCTCCCGGACGCGCCTGATATCGATGAGGATATCGATATGGCGCAGGCGCTCCCGCCGTCCACCGGAATGTATGCGATGCATAATGGGCCGGCGGGGCGTGTGCCGCAGCAGCCCCAGCAGCTGCAGGCATTCAATGCGGACGAAATCTCGAAATTGCTGGCCCGCTCGGGCCGGCCAGTCGATCTGCAGCATCCGACCGCGAGCGCCTACGCGCCGCCGCGGGCTTTGGCGGCGCCTGTCCGCGCAGGCGCGATGGGCTCTGATAGCGTCTTCGTCCCGGAAGGCTCGCCGGCCGATTGGGACGTCACGTCCAAGATCCGCACGCGCTAGGCTCCCTCTACGACTTTCGCCGTTTCCACCCTGCGGAGCCTTGCGTCCCCAACGCCGCTATCCTTTACTGCGCCGAAATGGCCATCCGGCGCTAAGCCTGCGCGCTTTCGACAGAAGCGCAGCACGAGAGGCCAAACCCGCGGAGGATATCCCATGCTCAAAAGAATTGCGCCGGTCCTTGCCGGCTCGGCCCTGATTGCCTCGGCATTCGCCGTCCCGGCGCGCGCCGAGGACAAGCCGATCCTGCTCGGCATCAACACGGCGCTGCAATTGCAGGTCGGCCGCGACACGCTCGACGGCGTGCGCATGGCCGTCGAGGAGATCAACGCCAAAGGCGGCGTCCTCGGCCGCAAGCTTGAAGTGGTGACCGCCGATGAGGGCGAGAGCCCGAAGGAAGGGGTTGCCGCCGTCAACAAGCTCACCGGCGACAACAATGTGAACGTGCTGATCGGCGGCTATGATAGCGGCGTCACGCTCGCCGAACTGCCGCATATCTCGCGCGCGCAGACGATCTTCCTCGGCACCGGCTCCGCGTCGCCTTCCATCCAGCAGAAGGTCAAGGACGATTACGCCAACTACAAATACCTCTTCCGCGTCAATCCGATCAATTCGGCGAAACAAGCGGCGAGCCTGATGGACTTCATCAAAGGCAAGCTCAAAGGCGAACTCGGCTACACCAAAATCTCGATCCTCGGCGAGAACGCCAAATGGGTCCAGGACATGGTCCCATACCTGAAGAAGAACGCGACCGAGGCGGGGCTTGAAGTGCCGCTCGCCGAGTTCTTCGATCCGCAGACCGCCGATTTCTCGCCGATCTTCGCCAAGGTGAAGGATTCTGGCTCGCAATATCTGCTGATCATCCTGTCACACGCCGCGTCGGACGTGTTCGTCAAGCAATGGTACGATGCGAAAGTGCCGGTCGCGATCGGCGGCATCGACGTGAAGAGCCAGGATGCTGACTTCTTCAAGCGCGTTGGCGGCAAGGCGATCTCGGAAGTGACCACCAACTTCGTGCTGCGGAAGCCGATCACGGAGAAGTCGATTCCGTGGTGGGACGCCTTCGTCAAGAAATACAATCGCGCGCCGGTCTATAGCGCGGCAGGTGCGTACGACGCCGTGTACATCTATGCCGACGCGGTTAGCCGCGCCAAGACGACGGACGCCGAGCCGGTCATCAAGGAACTCGAGAAGACCGATTACGTCAGCCCGCGTGGCCGCGTGAAATTCGACGCATTGCACGAAGTTCAGGACGGACCTGGCAACGTCAACGTGATCTATGTGCAGTGGCAGAACGACGGCGAGCGCGCCGTTGTATGGCCGAAGGAAGTCGCCTCGGGCAAGATGATCGATCCTCCCTGGATGATGAAGAACTGACCTAAGGCGCGCCGCCTTGCTGGACATATTGATATACGGCGCTGTCATCAGCGCCGTATATGCCCTGCTCGCGGTCGGCTTCACGCTCATCTTCGGCGTCGCGCGCATCCTCAATCTTGCGCATGGGGCGTTCTATGCGCTCGGCGCCTATTGCGTCTACACGCTGACCGCCAATCTCCACGTGCCGCTGGTCGTTGCCGCAATCATCGCGGTCCTGCTGGTCGCGCTGTTCGGCATCGCCATGGAGCGCGTTCTGGTGCGGCCGCTGCGCCGGCTACCACCACTCGCGGTGCTAATGATGACGCTTGCCGTCGGCCTCATGGTCGAGCAGATCCTGCTTCTCATCTTCGGCTCGGAAGCGCGCAACGTTCCCTCGCTCGTCGAAAGCAGCTTCAATTTCGGCGGTGTGCTCTTGAGCGGACAGCGGCTTCTCGCCTTCTTCTGCTCGGTCGCAATCCTTGGCGGACTGTGGCTGTTCATGCAGCACACGCGCCTTGGCGCCGCCATTCTGGCGGTGTCGCAGGACCCCGAAGGGGCGCGTTACATGGGCATTCCGTCGGATCGCATTTTTTCCATCGTAATGGGCCTCTCCGCTGCGATCGCCGCGGCGGCCGGCGTGCTGGTTGCGCCGTTCCAGTCGGTCATTCCGGGCATGGGGCTGCTGCCGCTCGTCAAGGCATTCGCGATCGTGATCGTCGGCGGATTGGGCTCCATTCCCGGCAGCATCGTCGGTGCACTGCTGCTCGGCTACACCGAGACGATCGTCGCCTTCAAAGCCTCGATCGAATGGTCGCAGATCGTCTCGGTCGCGGCCGTGCTCATTGTCCTGATCATTCGCCCTGCCGGATTCTTCGGCAAGCGCGCGGCTTTTTAAAAGGCGCGCGATGCTCGCCTGGGGCAGCCTCTCCAAAACGGACGTGATCGCGGCGATCGCGGTGATCGCACTCCTGGCGGTCGCACCGCTGGTCGGCAGCCGCTACATCGTCGGCATCATGACGGTGGCGCTCTGCTACGCGATTTGGGCGACGAGCTGGGATTTCATGTCGGGCCTGACGGGCCGCGAGAATTTCGGCCACGCGCTGTTCATCGGCACCGGCGCTTATACCGCGGGTTTCCTCAATGTCTCATTTGGATTGAGCCCCTGCTGGGGATTTCCCGCAGCGGCGATCGTCGCCGTGCTTTTCAGCCTCGTCATCGGCATTCCAACGCTGCGGCTCCGAGGCCCCTATTTCGCGCTCGCTATGCTCTCCGGAGCGGTGGTGATGCAGAAGCTGTCGATCATTTTCTCCGAAACCACCGGCGGGCAAGATGGGTTGAACGGCCTCTCGCCGATGCTCCGCTCGCAAGTCTCGGCCTATTACTTCACACTTGCGGCATTGGTGGTGACGGTGATCGTTCTAAAGTTCATCGCGCTGTCACCTTGGGGCACGATCCTGCGCGCCATCCGCGGCGATGAAGCGACCTGCCAAGCCGCAGGCATCAACGTCAACTTCTATAAGATTTCGGCGCTTATGATCAGTGCCGCCTTCGCTGGGTTTGGCGGCGCGCTTTATGCGAATTACCAGCTGCAGGTCGGCCCCGACCTCTTCGACGTCGCACTATCCATCAACATCATCATCATGGTCTATGTCGGGGGGATGGGCTCGATTTACGGAGCCGTCGGCGGCGCGCTTCTCCTGATCGGATTGACCGAGGGGCTTCGCAGCTTCAGCGAATATCGGCTGTGGGTTTACACGCTGATCCTGATCCTCATTCTGTTCTTCATTCCGAATGGCGTGATCGCGCCGGCCTGGGTGCGTCTGCGTGAGTGGATCAAAGGCCGGGGCGCCCTGTTCACCCGGCGCGCCAGCGCATGAGCGCCCTGCTCGAAGTCGAAGGGCTGACGAAGCGCTTCGGCGGTTTGACCGCTGTCAAACACGTCTCCTTCGCGCTTGAGCCCGGCGAGATCACCGGCATTTTGGGACCGAACGGCGCCGGCAAGACCACGCTGTTCAATCTGCTCACCGGCTTCATGCGCCCGGACCGTGGCGCCATCGCTTTCGACGGCGCGCCGCTGATTGGTGTCGCGCCACATCGCATCGTCAATCGCGGTTTGGCGCGGACCTTTCAGCTGACGCGGCCGTTCATAGGCATGACCGTCGTCGAGAACGTTATCGTGGGCTGCCTCGCGCCGCGCGTGCGAGCGGAGGGCCACACCGAAGTTCGCGCCCGCGACATGCTCGACCGCGTCGGGCTCGGATCGAAAGCCGATCTCATGGTCGATGCGCTGTCTTATGGCGACCTTCGCCGCCTCGAAATCGCGCGCGAGCTTGTGACGCGTCCGAAACTCCTGCTGCTCGACGAGCCGTTCGCCGGTCTCGGCACGAGCGAGATCGAGCCGCTCGCCGCGCTGATCCGCGAACTGCATAAGAGCGAGGGTCTGACCATTCTCATCATCGAGCATCGTCTGCGCGAATTCATGCAGCTGGTGCGCCGCGTCATCGCTATGGATTTCGGCGAGATCATCGCCACCGGTACCCCGAATGAGATCGTCCGTCATCCGCGCGTCGTCGAAGCCTATATCGGGCGGGGCGGCGACGATCTCGAAGCGCGGCTCGGTGTCGCCACGGAGGTCGTGCGTGGCACTGCTTGAAGTTTCGCATCTCACCGTCCATTACGGCAAAGCGCTTGCACTTGAAGGCATCGATCTCGAGGTCCGCGAGGGTGAGCTCGTAGCGGTCCTTGGCTCGAACGGCGCCGGCAAGACCACGCTCTTAAAGGCGATCTCACGCGCTTTACCGAGCCGCGGCGACATGCAGTTCGAGAGCGCCGATATAGGCGATCTCCCGATGCATCAGGTCGTCGCCCGCGGTATCTGCCATTGTCCGGAAGGACGCCGGCTTTTTCCTGAG
>Ga0136846_1207781_pt1 | contig 21428 bp, 20 predicted proteins | sample HopSoiMetagenom2_FD_96841 | JGI IMG/M metagenome (GOLD analysis project Ga0136846, IMG submission 96841) | Grasslands soil microbial communities from Hopland, California, USA - 2 Assembly 2016 (version 4) | ecosystem: Environmental > Terrestrial > Soil > Grasslands | place: USA: Hopland... | reverse complement strand
CGAGAAGCATCTGGCCTGTCTCGCGTGTTCGCCGAGCATGAAGCGATTGCGACTGCCATTGCCAACGGCGACGAGGACGAAGCGCGACGCTTGATGGTGGAGCATCTGAAGGGCTCGCGCGAACGGCTATTCAGGTCGTCGCATCAGTAGGGCGGTTGTCCGCCCGCCTGTGGGGAGGATTGGGAGATTTTTTACGATTCGCTCCCAAAAAACAAAAAAAGGCGGCACATGGCTGCACCGCCTTCTTCCTCCAGAACAGTTTCTCAGAAGCCGGCCCGATAAATTCCCAGAACGTCATCGACGCTCATATCGGCAGGGTTGTTGTCCATCAGCCGGCGGATGGCATGTGCGTCCGCTGCAAAGCGCGGCAGGTCTTCTTCGCTCGCACCGTGCTTGGCCAGCGACATCTCGATACCGAGATCGGCGCAGAATGCATGTGCAGCGCCGCTGAGTTCAGCCTGCGAAAGCCCATGACCGAGACCCAGCGCCTGCGCCACCTCGGCCGTCTTTTCCCGCACCACCGGCTCATTGAACGCCAGGACATGCGGAAATACGATGGCATTTGCGAGCCCGTGCGGCAGGCGCAGAAGCGTGCCGAGTGGATAGGCGATGGCATGACCCGCCGCCGTGTTGACCGGCCCTAGGCAGATGCCGCCGTAATAGGAGGCCAGCATCAGACCCTCGCGAGCCTCGCGATCCGATCCATCCCTGACTGCGCGGGCCAAATACTTGCCGACGAGATCAAAGCCCATGCGGGCAAACCCGTCGATCATCGGATGCGCGCGCTTGCTGGTAAACGCCTCGACGCAATGCGCCATGGCATCCACGCCGGTGGCAGCGGTCACCGCCGGCGGCACGGAATAGGTCAGTTCCGGGTCGAGCACGGCGAGATCGGCAATTAAATGCGAGCTTTCGACGGCGATCTTGCTGCCCTTGATCGGATCGGTGATCAGCGAACGAATGCCTGCTTCCGAACCAGTGCCGGCGGTGGTCGCCACCTGCGCCAGACGGGTTTTGCGACCGGCAACCTTGTTGGGGCCGGCAACATCGGCCAAGGTCTGTTCGCCATCCCAGAGAGCGGCCACCAGCTTGGCGACATCCATCACCGAACCGCCGCCAAGACCGACGACGAGACCCGGCTTTGCCGTACGCGCCGCAGCCAAGGCGGCATTCAGCGTTGCAATTTCCGGCTCACCGGGAATGGCATCGAACAGGGTGACCTTGCCCGGCAGTTTCAAACGGTCGACGAAACCGGCGGTGACCGGCGTCGCGATCACCAGCGTCGAGGAAGCTTCACCGGCCCAGGCACCGACTTCGCCGATCGTGCCGGCGCCGACGATCAGCCGTTTCGGCTGATGCAGGATGATGACGGGAGCGCTGCTCATGCCTGTTCTCCCTTGCCGCCTGCCACCAGCTTGCGGGCATAGGCAATGGCCGACAGCATGTTGCCGTGGTTGGCAATTCCCTTGCCGGCGATGTCGAAGGCGGTGCCGTGGTCGACCGAGGTGCGGTCGATCGTCAGGTCGACGGACACGTTGACGGCCGTATCGAAGGCGACGAGCTTGATCGGGATATGCCCCTGGTCGTGATATTGCGCGACGACGAGATCGAAGCCGCCGGAATAGGCGCGGTGGAACACCGTGTCGGCCGAGATCGGACCGTAAGCATCGATGCCTTCGGCACGGGCGGCAGCCACGGCCGGTGCGATCTGGTCGTCATCCTCGGTGCCGAACAGGCCGTTTTCACCACAATGCGGATTGATGCCGGCAACCGCGATGCGCGGACGCTCGTAACCGGTGCGCTTGAGGTGGTCATTGCCGGCCCTGATGGTCGCCAGAACCCGCTCCGTGGTCGCGCGGCGGATCGCCTCCTGCAGCGAGACATGGGTGGAAACGTGGATGACCTTCAGCTTTTCAGAGGCCAGCAGCATATAGGCGGCCGCCGATTTCGTCAGGCTGCGCAGCATGCCGGTATGGCCGTCGTAATGATGGCCGGCAAGATTGAGCGCTTCCTTGTTGATCGGCGCGGTGACGATGCAGCCGATCACCCCGGCTTCGGCGTCGCGCACCGCCTTTTCGATGAAACGGAAAGCCGCATCACCCGCGACCGGCGACAGCTGGCCCCATGGCAGCGGTGCACCTTCGATCGGCAGGTCAACGACGTAGGGCGCAAGATCGATATCGACGTTCAGCGCCTTGCGGGCCGCTTCCAGCGTCGGCAGGTTGCCGTAGATGCGGGTGGCGGCACGGTCCGCGTCGCCCATTTCGGCCAGCGCCCGCACGGTGATTTCCGGTCCTACGCCGCACGGGTCGCCCATGGTGATGCCGATGATGTTGCTCATGATCATTCTCCCGCTACTGAACTGGCCCAGCCTGGAGCCAGACGAACGTATTTGATGGCGCGCCTGTAATAGGTGTAGGCGATGTGAAGACTGCCGTCTGTTCCCTCAAGCAGCCACGGATAGGACATTTCCTTATTATGACCGTCGATGGAATTGTTCGACAGGCAGGTGCCGGGACCATCCTCTATGACGATTCGCTGCGAGAAACTTTTTGCCCCGTCATGGGAAATGCAGACGGCAACCGGCGCGCGTGGCACGCCCCAGATCGGCACGCAGCCGCCATCCGGGTTGGCATCCGGCCGGTCGTCGCCTTCGCCCAATTCGTCGTAAAGCGAGGCGCGGCGATCTGCGGACATGTCCGCATTGGTCGGGTTGCAGATCATCGCGATACGGCCATCCTTCAGGCGAATTGCGGCGATCGATGAATTGTTGTTGGGCACGTCGGTAGCCTGCGGCGCGGACCATGTACGCCCGCCATCGGCGCTCTCGGTGCGATAAACGAAATCGGCCTGCCTGCGGCGGAACACGGCGGCAAATTTTCCGTCTCCAATGGACACCGGGCTCATGTGTACGCAGCCGGTCGACTGCTCAAGATCTTCCAGACGCCAGCTATTGCCGCGATCTTCGGAAATGCCGATGGCGGCGCGGTCATGGCTGCCGTTCCATCTCTGGCCCGGCCGCTGGATGCAGCGGAAGATCGGCAGAAGCCAGGCACCATCGTCGCGAATCGTCAGCGGCGCGCGAATGAAACAGCCACGCGGCAAGTCGAGATAGCGCCCATCGCTGACCGTCAGTTTGGTCGCATCGCCGGCATCGCGCTTTACCTCGGCCATGCGGATACGGCATTCGTCCTGGTTGCCGGAAGGCTGCGAGGTGTGGAAGAGAAATAGGCCGCCACCGGGCGCCGCAAATAGAACCGGGTTTTGCTCGGAATGATCAGGATCGAAACTCAGCCGTTGCGGCTCACCCCATTTATCCGACCGCGCCGTCAGAACCGAAGCAAAGATCGAAATATCCGACTTTCCTTCCAATGTGCCTCCGAACCAGGCGCAGATCAGTGCGCCATCTTCGGTCAGGAGCAGGAAGGATGCGTGGTTCTGGATCATCGGTGAAGCCAGCATGGCCTCGTGGCGTCCATTCCCGGCGGCTTTCACTGTACCGGTCATGACGGTTGCAATCTGTTCAGGCGTCATATGCGTCTCCTCTTGGCCCGATGAAAATCACCCAAATAACAAAGTTGTCAAGTTTGAAAAATTTGCAGATTTGCCATTGTCGTTCCGAATGATCGACACATCTAACTGAAATCACATTCTTTTCTAAAAAGCAAATTTTGCACAAATGACAGCATGGAATATTCAATTTGACAAACTTGTTAGGAAATCCGATGGTCTGCACCAGTCCATTTATGGCGACGAGAAGGACAGAGGCATCCCGACCGACGCACGGGGCTTCACGGAGGAATGCCTTCACACCGCTTGAGCCGAACAGGCCAAGCGAGATGAACGGCAAGCGGTGCGACCCGCACCCAGAGGGAGGAGAATGACATGAAGACTTCGCATTTGCTTGGAGCCCTGTTGGGTTCTGTCCTCGCACTCGGCACTGGCGTAGCACCGGTTCATGCCGCATCGAGCGACATCAAGATCGTCCTGCCGGAAGAGGCGGACCTGCTCGAACCCTGCATGGCGACACGCTCCAATATCGGCCGCGTCATCATGGAAAACGTCAGCGAGACGCTGACCGAGCTCGACGTTCGCGGGAAGCAGGGCGTGATGCCCCGCCTCGCGGAAAAATGGGAACAGACCGGCGATGGCGCCTGGCGCTTCCATCTGCGTCAGGGCGTAAAATTCTCCAACGGCAAGGCCTTCGGCGCCAAGGATGTCAAATACAGCTTCGACCGCATTTTCAGCGACAAGAACGTCTGCGAATCCCGCCGCTATTTCGGCGGCATGAAGTTCGACGTAAAGGTCGTTGACGACAATACCATCGATTTCAAAGTCGATCCGGTTCAGCCGATCCTGCCGCTGTTGCTGTCGCTCGTCACCATCGTTCCGGAAGGCACACCACTGGAATTCGTCCGCGAGCCGGTCGGCACCGGCCCCTACAAACTGTCCAACTGGACGCCGGGCCAGCAGATCGTTCTCGACGCGCGTGACGACTATTGGGGCCAGAAGCCCGCCGTCACCAAGGCCACCTATCTCTTCCGTGTCGATCCCGCCGTTCGCGCTGCCATGGTTCAGGCTGGTGAAGCCGATCTCGCACCATCGATCTCTCAGGTCGAAGCCACCAACGAGAAGACCGACTTCTCCTATCTCGACAGCGAAACCGTTTATCTGCGCATCGATGGCAACATCGCGCCGCTCAACGATGTCCGGGTCCGCAAGGCGTTGAATCTGGCTATCGATCGCCAGGCCTTCATTGGCACATTGGTTCCGCGGAATGCCGTTCTCGCCACCGCTCTGGTGCCGCCGACCACGCTGGGCTGGAACCCGGACGTGAAGGTGTTTCCTTACGATCCGGATCAGGCCAAGAAACTGCTTGAAGAAGCCAAGGCTGCCGGCGTTCCGGTCGATACGCCGATCACCCTCGTCGCCCGCACGGCAAACTTCCCGAATGTGACGGAAATCATGGAAGCTATCCAGGCACAGTTCCAAGACGTCGGCTTCAAGATCGACCTGAAGTTTGTCGAGGTCGCCGAACACGAGGTCTATTATTCGAAGCCGTTCAAGGAGGGTCGTGGCCCGATCATTGTCGCCGCCATGCACGACAATTCCAAGGGTGATCCGTCCTTCACCATGTTCTTCAAATACGACTCGAAGGGCACCCAGTCGGGTTACGCCGATCCGAAGGTCGATGATCTCATCGCCCGCGCTTCGGCCGCCACCGGTGATGAACGCGCAAAGCTGTGGTCGGAATTGATTGCCTATGTCCACGACGATCTCGTCGCTGATGTCCTGCTCTTCCACATGGTCGGCTATTCCCGAGTATCTGAACGTCTGGACTTCAAGCCCAGCATTGCCACCAACTCGATGCTGCAACTCTCCGAGATTGGCATCAAGAACTAGCCCGGACCATAATCTGAAGGGCGACGCCTAATCGCCGCAATCGAAGCGAAATGGGCGGCGGTGCTGCCGCCGTCCCTTCCAGCAAGATCGAGGTCACCATGCTCAGTTTCATTCGCAAGCGCGCCTTCGCCAGCCTCATCTCGCTCGTCGGGCTGCTGGTCATGGTCTTCTTCCTGTCGCGCCTGACGGGCGACCCTGCTTCCCTGTTCCTCCCCGTCGAAGCATCCGCCGAAATGAAGGCGGAGTTCCGTGCATTGCACGGTCTCGACCAGCCGCTTCTCGTGCAGTTCGGCCAGTATGTCGGCAATGTCCTGACCGGCAATCTCGGTGAGAGCCTGCGCAAGGCCCGCCCTGCACTCGACGTCGTTCTGGAGGCTTTCGTCTGGACACTGTGGCTTGCCGTCATCACCATGACGCTGGTGACCGTTGCGGCCATTGTCGTCGGCTCGCTGGCCGCTTTTCGCACCGGCGGTTTCTTCGACCGGTTTTCCTCAATGGTGTCGCTGATCGGCGCTTCCGTCCCTGATTTCTGGCTCGCCATCGTCGCGATCGTGGTGTTTGCCATCCAGCTTTCCTGGCTGCCGACATCCGGCACAGGTACGCTGTCGCATTGGATACTGCCGATCTGCGTTCTGTTTGTACGCCCCTTTGGTATCATCGTTCAGGTGGTGCGCGGCTCGATGATTTCCGCGCTTTCTTCCGCCTATGTGAAGACGGCCCGCGCCAAGGGCGTCAAATCCGGGCCGATCATCTTTGTCCACGCATTGCGCAACGCCATGCTGCCGGTCATAACCGTCATCGGCGACCAGGCCGCCAGCCTCTTGAACGGCGCAGTTGTCATCGAGACCATCTTTGGTTTCCCCGGCGTCGGCAAGCTGATGATCGACAGCATCCTGCAGCGTGACTTCAACGTCGTGCTGGCGGCGATCCTCGTCACAGCTTTCGCCATTTTCCTCATGAACCTCGTGATCGACCTTGCCTACGCTCTGCTCGATCCGCGCATCCGCTACTGAGGATCGACATGACCATGGCCGTCCCGTCCCCCACCACCGACAACACCGTCGCCGCCGAGCCGAGCGCCTTCATACGCATGGCGCGCATGCTCTGGGCCGACAAGTTCGCGCTGTGTGCCGCCATCTTCCTCGTCTTCGTCATTGTCATGGCGATCATCGGCCCGACCATTCTCAATGATCTTGCCACCAAGCAGAACCTGCGCGGCCGCAATCTCGCGCCTTTCGATTTCAGCCGCGAATGGTTCATGTGGCTTGGCGCCGACGCGCTCGGCCGCCCGCTCTGGCCCCGTATCATCGTCGCCACCCAGAACACCATCATGGTCGCCGCCGGCGCCGTATTGATCTCCGCTGTCATCGGTACGCTGCTCGGCCTGATCGCCGGCTTCGCGTCGGAGCGCGTAAGCCAGGTCATCATGCGTCTCGCCGATGTCATCATGTCATTTCCGTCGCTGCTGGTCGCGGTGATCGTGCTCTACATCCTCGGCTCGTCCATCCTCAACCTGATGCTGGTCCTGTCGATCACCCGTATTCCGGTCTATCTGCGCACCACGCGCGCCGAGGTTCTCGAAATCAAGAGCCGCATGTTTGTGCAGGCCGCCCGCGTCATGGGTGCATCGTCAAAGCGCATCCTGTTCCGCCATATCCTGCCGGTGGTCTTCCCGACGCTGACGACGCTTGCCACGCTCGATTTCGCCTATGTCATGCTGGCGGAAAGCGCGCTTTCCTTTCTCGGCATCGGCATCCAGCCGCCGGAAATCACCTGGGGCTTGATGATTTCGCAAGGCCGACAGTATCTCACCAATGCCTGGTGGCTATCCTTCTGGCCGGGCTTGGCGATCATTCTCACCACGCTCTCGCTCAACCTTCTGTCCAACTGGCTGCGTATCGCGCTCGACCCCGTCCAGCGCTGGCGCCTGGAAATGAAAGGACCGAAAAATGGCTGATCATCTTCTCGAGGTCCGCAACCTCTCGGTCGATTTCCATACAGTTACCGGCCCAGTTCATGCCGTCCTCAACATCTCCTATTATCTCGATCGCGGCGAAACACTCGCCATCCTCGGCGAGAGTGGTTCGGGCAAATCAGTATCGTCGTCGGCGATCATGAACCTGATCGACATGCCGCCGGGCAATATTACGTCCGGCGAGATCCTTCTAGAGGGCAAAGACCTGCTGAAAATGTCGGCCGAGGCTCGCCGCGAAGTGAACGGTCGCCGCATTGCTATGATTTTTCAGGACCCGCTCAGCCACCTCAACCCGGTCTACACCGTCGGCTGGCAGATGCGCGAGGCGCTGAAGACCCACGGTATAAGCACCACGCAGGCACAGGCTGAAGCGCTGCGCCTGTTCAAGCGCGTTGCCCTGCCGGACCCGGAACGGGCGGTCGACAAATACCCGCACGAGTTTTCCGGCGGTCAGCGCCAGCGTGTCATGATCGCCATGGCGCTTGCGCTGAAACCCGACCTTCTGATTGCCGACGAGCCAACCACCGCGCTCGACGTGACGGTGCAGGCGGAAGTGCTGGCGCTGCTGAAGGAACTTCAACGCGAAACCGGCATGGCTGTGCTGATCATCACCCACGATCTCGGCGTTGTTTCCGAAGTCGCCGACCGCGTCGTGGTCATGGAAAAGGGCCAGCTGGTCGAAAGCGGCACGGTGCGGGACGTCTACCGCAACCCGAAGCACGCCTATACGAAAAAGCTGATCGCCGCCGCCCCCGGCAAGGGCGAAATGCACGAGCCGGAAGCACAAGGCGAACCAATCCTCAGCGTCAAGGACGCCCGCAAGTCTTACGGCGGTTTCGAGGCGCTTAAGGGCGTTTCCTTCGACCTCAAACAGGGTGAAACCGTTGCCGTGGTCGGCGAAAGCGGTTCGGGAAAATCGACGCTTGCCCGTATCCTTTTGCGCCTGGAGGAGCCGGATGGCGGCAGTGCCCATTGGAAGGGAAAAGACCTTTTTGCCATGTCGCCGGGTGACCTGTTCAAGCTGCGCCGCGACCTGCAGATGGTGTTTCAGGACCCCACCCAGTCGCTCAACCCGCGCATGACGGTCTACCAGCTGATTTCCGAGGCCTGGGTCATCCACCCGGAAATCCTGCCCAAGGCCAAATGGCGGGACCGTGCCGCCGAACTGCTCGGTCAGGTCGGCCTGTCACCCGAGCATATGGGCCGTTACCCGCACCAGTTTTCCGGTGGTCAGCGCCAGCGTATCGCCATCGCCCGGGCGCTTGCACTCGAACCGCAGCTGATCGTCTGCGACGAGGCCGTGTCGGCGCTTGACGTGTCGGTACAGGCGCAGGTCATCAGGCTTCTCGACAAGCTGCGCAAGGAGATGGGCATCGCCTTCATCTTCATTGCTCACGACTTGCCGCTGGTGCGCGATTTCGCCGATTACGTGATGGTCATGCAGAAAGGCGAGGTCGTCGAATTCGGCACCGTCGCCCAGGTTTTCGACAACCCGCAAAAGCCATATACGCAGGCGCTTCTCGCCGCCAGCCTCGATCCCGACCCGGACGTGCAGGCCGCAAACCGCAACGCACGCCTCGCAAGTGTTTCCTGATTATTGATACCGGAGTAGAATGATGAGTAAGAAAGCCTTCGTCGCGATCGTGACCTGCTTCAACGACGACGAGACCATCAATTTCAAAGCCACCCGCGCCCAGGTTCGCCGGCAGGTCGCTGCCGGCAACAATATCATGTGCGCCGGCACCAATGGTGACTTTTCGGCGCTGACCCACGGCGAAAAGATCAAGCTGCTCGAGGAAGTGGTCGATGAAGTCGGCGGCAAGGTCGATGTCATCGTCAATGCCGGCATGCCCGCCACTTTCGAGACGCTGCAACTTGCCAGGGAATTCGATCGTATCGGCGTCACCGGCATCGCCGTCATCACGCCCTTTTTCATCGCCTGCACGCAGGACGGCTTGATCCGCCACTTCTCGACGATAGCAGACGCCGTCAACACACCCGTCTATCTCTACGACATCCCGGCCCGCACCCAGAACCACATCGAGCCGGAAACTGCCCGCAAGCTGGCCACCCACGGCAACATTGCCGGTATCAAGGATTCCGGCGGCTCCCAGGAAACCTTGGCTGCCTATCTTCAGGTCTCCAGGGAAGTCGAAGGTTTCGAAGTCTATTCCGGTCCCGACCATCTGGTTCTCTGGTCGCTGCGGAACGGCGCCGCCGGCTGCATTTCCGGCCTCGGCAATGCCATGCCGGACGTGCTTGCCGGCATCGTTGGCGGCTTCAACTCCGGTAATATGGAGGAAGCCCAGCGCCAGCAGGAAATCTACACTGCCTTCCGCACCGACCTCTATGCCCACGGTTTCCCTCCCGCCATGGTCAAGCGCGCGCTCTACCTCCAGGACAACGCGGTGGGTGCCAGCCGCCAGCCGGCGCTTCTACCCGATGTCGAACAGGACAAGAAGATTGTCGAAATCCTGAAGAAGTATGAGCTGCTATCGAGCCAACCTGGATAAAACCGTTCTCGCATCGGTTCTGTCGCAAACTTTTCACCGAATTTGCAACTTGTGTGGTGTCCAACTTGTGTGGTGTCAATGACATCAACCCTGGTCGGTACGGCGACCCTCGACGGCGCTATCGAGAGCCTTGCCGATCCTTGCTTGCGCAGGTCTGTCGACTATACTAGATTTGTGAAAACGTTATAGGGCGCTCCGAATGAAACAAATCGACCTTATGTTTCGCACGATGGTAGCGGAGTTGCAGCAACGGTCTTTCGATGCGCAATGGTCGGTCGACTTCCCGCCGGCTGGCCGCTTTGTGCGGGTCAAGGTCGATGATCGCTCATATTGGTATTTCGATCAACCGAACGGCGAGGGCGGTCAAAAGCGGCGCTATGTCGGCCCTGCCGCAGATCCTGAAATTTCGGCGCGCGTCGAGACGTTCAAGGGTGAAAAGGACGACTACCAAAACCGGCGAAAGATGGTCGCAGCACTCACCCGCGAGGCCGGATTGATCGCGCCTGATCGCTTCACAGGCCAGGTCATAGAGACGCTTGCGAATGCCGGCCTCTTTCGGCTCCGGGGTGTTCTTGTCGGGACCGTCGCGTTTCAATGCTACTCGGCCCTTCTCGGTATCCGCCTGCCTGCTGCGGCGATCCTGACGGGTGATGCCGGCATAGCTCAAGACTACGCGATCTCGGTCGAAGTTGCCGATTCACTGCCACCGATTCTTGACCTTCTGCAAGGCATCGACCCGTCGTTTCGGGCGCTGCCTCATGTCTCTGGCTCCCCTCGTTCCAATGCCTTCCGCAATTCCTCTGGCTATCGGGTGGAATTCCTGACGACAAACCGTGGGTCGGAAGACTATGCGGATGAACCGGCGCAAATGCCCGCGCTTGGCGGTGCCGCGGCCGAGCCGCTCCGGTTCATGGATTTCCTGCTGATCGATCCGGTACGAACGATCCTGCTTCATGGCGCTGGTGTCTCGGTAACTGTTCCGGCTCCTGAACGATTTGCCGTTCATAAGCTGATCGTTGCCGGTCGTCGTCTCGATGACGCAGGCGGTCGCGCCAGGAAGAATAAAGATTTGCGGCAGGCTGGAATGTTGTTCGATGCTCTCCAATCGACCGGCGGTGGTCGCGATCTTGCTAATGCCTTGGAAGAGGCATGGAGAAGGGGGCCGGGTTGGAAAACTGCGCTAACTGCCGTTGTCGAGGACGTGCCGAAAGAATATGAGCCCGCCGTCCGTCGAACGTTCGGGACATTGGCGCGTTGACGTGCCATCTTATTGATCAGAATCTTGTCGACAAGGTAATGTAGACAGCGCCGACTTATGAAGAATAGTCGAGTAGTGATTGCCGAACTGCAAGGCTGCCCTATGTCTAATTCCGAATTGCTCGTTCGCTGCGCTTGTCATGTTCTGGTAGAAATCAGCGCCGAACTGCGAATTCGCCTAGGCGGAGATATCTGGTTCCAGTTTGTTATTCTCCGAAAATGAAGGATACATCTTTGGCCGCGACCGGTCCGATGTTCCTATAAGATCTCGCAAATATTTCAATGCATTAAGTCAAGTTGGGAGGACCGAAATGACGCATGATGCACGTTTGACGCGTGAGCGCAACTTTCACAATGAACGCTTCGGCGCGGTGGAGGAGCGCAAGGAGGACTCGTTCTATTTCGCCGTTAAATCCGCTGTTGACGCTTATTGGCGGTTGGTGAGGGCGGCCTGCCTCGAAAGGGAGGTGCTCGAATACGGGTGTTCAAACGGCATGAGCAGCATTGGTCTCGCGCGATCCGCGAAGCGGATCACCGGCATCGACATTTCGGACGTTGCCATTCAACAGGCCACGGATACGGCGGTTAGCCGCGGAATCGACAACGTGGCGTTTCAGGTCGACAATGCCGAAGACATGAAGCTGCCGTCGGCGGGTTTCGACGTCGTCTTTGGCAGCGGCATTCTACACCACCTTATCCTGGAAAAATCACTTCGCGAAATCCGGCGCGTATTGCGACCTGGTGGCAAAGCCTTCTTCTTCGAGCCGCTTGGGCACAACCCCGTGATCAATCTCTATCGCAACCGGACGCCAGCGGCCCGCACGGTCGATGAGCACCCGCTGGTGAAATCCGATTTCGAGATCGTACGCAAATATTTTTCGAAGTGCGATCTCGAATTCTTCGGGCTCGCTACACTTGTCTCCATCCCGTTTCGAAGGCACCCGCTCGGCACCGCGGTCCGGGCCACCGGCGAGCAGATCGACAATTTGCTGCTTAAAATTCCCGGTGTCAGATGGCAGGCCTGGATCGTCATCATGACCTTGGAGGCATGAGGGGCAAGTTGCGCAATTGACGTTCCAACTTGTGCCGTTGCGGAATTTGCTCGAACGGCAGAGAAGCCGCCCAGCTGCGTCACGTCGACACTTAGATGGTAACGGGCGGTGCCCAGCCAGGTTTGAAGGTCTGGTGGTCGTCCCTCACAATGATGGTGTCGCGGAGTCAGGAGTGGCCTGTTCCATAGCATCACGGAGAGACGACCATGAAGCAGTATGCCGGCATTGACATATCATTGGAATACTCAAGTGTGTGCGTGGTGGATGCGGATCGGTTCTTCAAGCTGACGTTCGATCTGTTGAGCGACCCTGCCGGAGGCTAACGCTCGATCGGCGTCATCAAACAAAGGAGCTTAACCAACACTCATGGTGGCACTGTAACGTTAGCTGGCGGTCGAGATTGATATGCGATGATTTCGTAGGAGCATCCTTGCTCGTGATCCGCTCTATCGCCGTCATCGTTTTCCAGCTGATGTGATTGCCTCACCGCAATGCCAAAGCCGCAAAGCGTTTGATGCGAAAGCTTCCGAAAAGGTGGGTCCGTTCGCTGCGGCTGATGATCACCGACAAGCTGCGATCCTACGGCGCAGCAAAGCCAGAGATCATGCCGGGTGTAGCGATGGTGAGGCTGCCTCTTGACGCCTCGAGTCGTTTTTCCAATATCATCTCCAGGAGAAAATTGGTGGCATCGAAAGGAGGAAAAAATGCCCCTCAATGATGTTCGATGGACCCGTCCGTTGACGATCCGGCTCCAATGCGGATTGGAGCGTACTTTCACAGGCATCTATGATGCTTTGGACTTTCTTGAAAACGAATGGCCTTTACGGCACGGCGCGCGGCACGAGAGAGCCGTGAAGACCTGTCGCGGCGCGCTGAATGGAGTCGTGCCCGCCATCATAGCGCGAGAGGCGTTCACGGCAGCTTGTCTTGAGGCCGGAATGCCGGCAGTCATGGCGCCTTGGAAGACCCCGCCGAAAACGCAGCCGATGCGAGCCGCGCGGTGAGGTCTCAATAAGGCTCTGCCTCTTGGGTTCGCCTCGCCCGGAGGCGAGCCATTGGTGGCGTTCGTCGAACTGACAACGCAGCCATGTTTGAAGCCGAGCGCCCGTTACGATCTGAGGAGAAACCATGGGTGTTTCAGCGCACGAAGTTCCGTTCGCTGCGGCCGCACCGCAACTGCCGACGGGCTACCAATTCAATATCGTTCCCATAGCCATCCAGCCGGATCTACTTCGCGAAATACCGCAATCGCCGCTAAAGCGGTTTCAGCTTTTCACGCCTCATTGCAGCTTGAATTCGCCCTCGACACGGCGCCATTCATTAGGTCCGATCAGCCGCTGATGGGCATAGCGCACCGAATGCAGCGGGCCATCAAGGCGGGTCTGCCAGAAATCCAGGAACTTGCGCATTTCGGGAAAATCGGGCGCCAAATCATAGTCTTGCCAGACATAAGTTTGCAGCACGGATTCGAAATCGGGAATGCGATACAGGATGTGGGCCGTGGTCAGCCCGTAGCCATTCAGTTGACGTTCGAGTTCCGATGAAAATCGCATGCTTCATCTCCGTTTCGTGACAGGCGAAAATTGCCGAAAAATTTCGCGGTCATCAATATTATCCAAACGCTCCAGGCTATTTTATTGTTCCTTTTCAGCTTGTTGGCAGCAATGTTGATAGAGTGCTAATTTTTTCGTTTTGCCCTCTTGAAATCAAAGAACCGCGAAACCAGATCATTTCGCGCAAAACGCTCGATCGAGGTTTTGCACCCGCCCGGACTGGTCATCCGGTCCGGCCAGGGGAGCAACGTCATCATTGTTTGTCCATTGGAGGAAAACATGTCGTTCCGACCGCTGCATGATCGCATTCTCGTCCGCCGAGTCGAATCCGAAGAAAAGACCAAGGGCGGCATTATCATTCCCGACACCGCCAAGGAGAAGCCGCAGGAAGGCGAGATCATCGCCGTCGGTCCTGGCGCGCGCAACGAGGCTGGTCAACTGCAGGCACTCGACGTCAAAGTCGGCGATCGCGTTCTTTTCGGAAAATGGTCCGGTACCGAGATCAAGATCAACGGCGAAGACCTGCTGATCATGAAGGAAAGCGATGTCATGGGTATCATCGAAGGCCAGACTAAGCAGAAACAAGCCGCCTGAGCTGTCTGAACTATCTTCACCACGAGATCATCAGTCAGTAGCTGCCTATTGAGGAGTTAAAGAAATGGCTGCGAAAGATGTCAAGTTCCACACCGACGCCCGTGAACGCATGTTGCGTGGAGTCGATGTGCTCGCCAATGCCGTGAAGGTCACTCTCGGCCCCAAGGGCCGTAACGTCGTTATCGACAAGTCTTTTGGCGCGCCGCGCATCACCAAGGATGGCGTCACCGTCGCCAAGGAAATCGAACTGGAAGACAAGTTCGAAAACATGGGCGCTCAGATGCTGCGTGAAGTCGCCTCCAGAACCAGCGATATCGCCGGCGACGGCACCACGACTGCGACCGTGCTTGCCCAGGCGATCGTTCGCGAAGGCGCCAAGGCCGTGGCCTCCGGCATGAACCCGATGGACCTGAAGCGTGGCATCGACATCGCCGTCGATGCTGTCGTCAAGGAATTGAAGACCAACGCCCGCAAGATCACCAGTAACGCCGAAATCGTCCAAGTTGGCACCATTTCCGGCAACGGCGACCCGGAAATCGGACGCTATCTCGCCGAAGCGATGGAAAAGGTCGGCAACGAGGGCGTGATCACCGTCGAGGAGGCCAAAACCGCCGAGACCGAACTCGAAATCGTCGAAGGCATGCAGTTCGACCGCGGTTACCTCAGCCCCTATTTCGTCACCAACCAGGACAAGATGCGAGTGGACTTGGAGGAGCCCTATATCCTGATCCACGAGAAGAAGCTGTCGAACCTTCAAGCCATGCTGCCGATCCTGGAAGCTGTGGTGCAATCGAGCAAGCCGCTTCTGATCATTGCTGAGGATGTCGAAGGCGAAGCTCTTGCAACGCTGGTCGTCAACAAGCTGCGCGGTGGTCTGAAGATCGCTGCCGTCAAGGCTCCGGGCTTCGGCGATCGCCGCAAAGCCATGCTGGAAGACATCGCCGTCCTGACGGGCGGCACTGTCATCTCCGAGGACCTCGGCATCAAGCTCGAGTCGGTTACCCTCGACATGCTCGGCCGTTCCAAGAAGGTTTCGATCGAGAAGGAGAACACGACGATCGTCGACGGCGCTGGCCAGAAGTCCGATATCGAAGGCCGCGTTGCCCAGATCAAGGCTCAGATCGAAGAAAGCACCTCCGATTACGACCGCGAAAAGCTGCAGGAACGTCTTGCCAAGCTCGCTGGCGGCGTTGCCGTCATCCGCGTCGGCGGCTCCACCGAAGTTGAAGTGAAGGAGAAAAAGGATCGCGTCGACGATGCGCTGCATGCAACCCGTGCGGCCGTCGAGGAAGGCATCCTGCCGGGTGGGGGTGTTGCGTTGCTGAGAGCCGTAAAGGCGCTCGACGGTATTGATACGGCCAACCGGGATCAGCGTGTCGGCGTCGAGATCGTTCGCCGTGCGATCGAAGCTCCCGTGCGCCAGATCGCCGAGAATTCCGGTGCGGAAGGCTCGATCATCGTCGGCAAGCTGCGCGAGAAGGGAGAGTTCTCCTACGGCTGGAACGCCCAGACCGGCGAGTATGGTGACCTCTATGTCCAGGGTGTGATCGATCCCGCGAAGGTCGTGCGCACGGCGCTGCAGGATGCGGCCTCCATTGCCGGTCTCCTGGTGACTACCGAAGCAATGATTGCCGAGAAGCCCAAGAAGGAGGCTCCGCCTGCGCTGCCTGCCGCACCAGGCATGGACTTCTAGGTGGAAGCCTTCGGTCCGTCCTGAAAAAGGGCGGGCCTCTCTTCGCAGCATCGAACCATTCAAGTTCCATAGGTTGAGATCAATGGAGCCAAGCTATGAGAAAGGAAAACGTCGGAAATTCGATACCGGAAGAAGCCAAGGCAACGATCAGCGCCGCGCATCTGCTTCATCCGACCAAACATTTCGACCATCCGCGCGACGTGCTCGCCGCCGGCGACATCGGCAATGACGAGAAGCGTGCCATTCTCGCGTCATGGGCATCCGACATGTTTGCCATCGAGTCCAGTCCGGCCCTTCGCCTTTGTCCCGGCGCGGAAAAGGCAATCCCCTACGACGAAATCATCGAAGCGCTGAAGATGTTGGACAGAGACGATCAACAACCAGGAGAGCAAGGCTCGCCCGGTTCCTTCAATATTCGCAGGACCTATGGGCGGCAACCGAAAATGCGTCGGTTTGGCGGCCTTGGCCTGTGCAGCTACCGGAAAGGAGATCGCCGCAGACAACTGTTCGAGATGTAGACACTGCCTGCGGCCTACCGCGTGCCGCTTGAGGACGCGTGCATGATTTTTACCGTCGAGTCTTTGCTCATTCGAGGAGGTTTTGCCGATGAAGATCGCTCAGATTGCGCCGCTCGCCGAAAGCGTTCCGCCGAAACTTTACGGAGGAACAGAGCGGATCGTTTCCTATCTAACCGAAGAACTTGTGGCTCAAGGCCATGATGTCACGCTTTTTGCCAGCGGCGATTCCGTCACGGACGCCAAGCTGGTGGCATGCTCGGACGTTGCGTTGCGTCTCAACCCGGCCGTCAGAGATCACGTGCCGCATCAGGTCGTGATGCTGGAGGAGATCCGCCGGCGGTCGCACGAATTCGATGTCCTGCACTTCCATATCGATGTCCTGCATTTTCCGCTGATCCGGGATTTTGCCGACCGCACAGTCACGACGCTGCACGGCCGGCTCGATCTGCCGGACCTCAAGCCTCTCTATAAGACCTTTCATGATGTTCCGCTGGTCTCGATCTCCAACGATCAGCGGGCGCCCATGCCGCCGGTCAATTGGTCAGGGACTGTATACCACGGACTGCCGATCGACCTGCTGCCTTTCACGGAAAGGCCGAAGGACAAATATCTTGCTTTCCTCGGGCGGATATCGCCTGAGAAACGGCCGGACCGGGCGATACACATCGCCGCAAAAGTCGGCATGCCGCTGAAGATAGCAGCCAAGATCGACAATGCCGACGAGGCCTATTGGAAAACCGTGATCGAGCCCATGGTCAAGAGCCGTCCGAATGTCGAATTCATCGGTGAAATCAACGAGCAACAGAAGGCCGACTTCCTCGGCAACGCCGGTGCGCTGCTTTTCCCCATCGACTGGCCGGAACCTTTCGGACTTGTCATGATCGAGGCCATGGCTTGCGGCACGCCGATCGTCGCCTTCCGCTGCGGCTCGGTGCCGGAAGTGATCGACGAGGGCGTTTCCGGCATATTGATGGATAGCGTTGAGGAGGCCGTCGAAAATATCGAGCGGGCGTTGCTGCTGGATCGTCGCAAGGTCCGCGACACCTTCGAAACGCGGTTCACGGCCGAGCGGATGGCTGCGGACTATCTTGAAATCTATCGCAACCTGCCCGGTGTGCGCACGAAGGCAGCGCCGCTGCGCCGCGCCAACGGTCAGGGCCTGGATCTTCACGTGGTGGCATAGGTAGGATGCAGGCATGCCCGACGCTTCCGCAGACGACAAACCATCGATTGCACCGGTGGGTCCGATTGCCACGGTCGCACAGTTCTTTATCCCGGCAGCCGCTTCGTTGCAGGAGCGACGGCCGCGAACCTTGAAGCACGGCGATACCTTCGCCGTCTTCGACCACAACGGCGATGCTCTTTCCGGGCCAGGCAGCCCGGAAGGCCTTTTTCATCGCGATACGCGTTACCTCTCCCATTTCTACCTGACGATCAACGGCAAGCGGCCGATGCTTCTGTCGTCGACGCTGCGTGACGACAACGCGACGCTCACCTGCGATCTCACCAATCCCGACCTTTTCGACGACAAGGGAAAGCTCAGTCTCAGCCACGACTTGATCCACTTGCGCAGGTCCCGGTTTCTGTGGAATGCGCGTTGCCGCGAGCGACTGGCCATCAGGAATTATGACGATCGGCGGCGGCACATTCATATTGAAGTGGCGTTCGGCGCCGATTTCGCCGATCTTTTCGAGGTAAGAGGAACGGCAAGAGCCAGGCGGGGGCGGCATCTTTCCGCCGTCATGAAGCAGGATGCGATCCTGCTCTCCTATGTCGGGCTGGACGATCGCAAGCGGTCCACGCGGCTCTCTTTCGATCCACAGCCTGACGAAATTCGCAGCGATCTCGTCACCTATGATCTGCATCTCGCACCTCATGAGACGCGCTCGATTTTCATCGAAATCGCTTGCGACCACACCGAAGCCTATCAACCGGGCCACCGCTACTTCTTCCTCGCCCTGCGGGATGCTCGTCGCGCGTTGCGCTCCTCATCCTCGCGCGCGGTATCGATCGTTACGTCCAACGAGATCTTCAACGAGGTCGTGCGGCGGAGCGTCTCAGACCTCTTCATGCTGATGACCGACAAACCGGAAGGTCCCTATCCCTATGCCGGCATTCCCTGGTTCAGCACGGTCTTCGGGCGCGATGCGCTGATCACCGCGCTGGAGACACTCTGGCTCGATCCGCAGATCGCCCGTGGCGTGCTCGGGCATCTGGCCGCCAATCAGGCGACGGAGATCGATCCTGTCTCCGATGCTGAGCCCGGGAAGATCCTGCATGAAATGCGCTGTGGCGAAATGGCCGAACTCGGCGAGGTTCCCTTCCGTCGCTACTACGGCAGCATCGATTCGACGCCACTATTCGTGATGCTGGCCGGCGAATATGTCAGGCGGACCGGCGATCTTGCCACAATCCATCGTCTTCTGCCGCATATCGAGGCGGCGCTGACTTGGATCGACGAACATGGCGATCGCGACGGCGATGGTTTCGTCGAATATGGGCGGCAGACGGAGGAAGGGCTGATCAACCAGGCCTGGAAGGACAGCCACGACTCCGTCTTCCATGCCGACGGTACATTGGCGAACGGACCGATCGCGATCGCCGAGGTTCAGGCCTATGTCTACGGCGCCTGGCAGGCGGCGGCCGAAATCTTCCGGCTGCTCGACCGGCCGGAACGGGCAGCAGGCTTCCTGGCGCGGGCAGAGGGTTTGCGCCGCGCCTTCGACGCCGCCTTTTTCGATGAGGAACTCGGCACCTATGTGCTAGCGCTCGATGCGGACAAGCGGCCTTGCAGGGTCCGCTCCTCGAATGCCGGGCATGCGCTGCTTACCGGCATCGCCTATCCCGAAAGGACCGCGCAGGTCGCGCGCACGTTGATGAGCGCCTCGTCCTTTTGCGGCTGGGGTATCCGCACCATCGCCTCGACCGAGGTACGCTATAATCCAATGAGCTATCACAACGGCTCGATCTGGCCGCATGACAATGCCCTGATTGCCAGTGGCCTGGCCCGCAATGGCTACCGCACTGAAGCGGCGCGGATCTTCGAAGGCCTTTTTGCGGCCTCGACCTATATCGACCTGCGCCGGCTTCCCGAACTCTTTTGCGGACTGCCGCGTCAGCGCGCCCAGGGGCCGACTTTCTATCCTGTTGCCTGCTCTCCCCAGGCATGGGCGGCGGCGGCTCCCTTGTCGCTGCTACAGTCCTGCCTCGGCCTCGACTTCGATTCGCATGCGCAGCACATTAGCTTCAACGAGCCGCAACTGCCTTCTTTCCTGGACGAAGTGATCCTCCGGCGCCTGCGGATCGGCAATGGTTCGGTTGATGTCGCCATTCGCCGATCCGGCCGCCATGTCATAGTTGAGATCGTCGATCGCCAAGGCGATGTAAGGGTACTCACGTCGGCGTAAGCCAGACAGAGTAAAGGACGGTGGGACGCCCACCTTATCTGTTTCAACTTCTCCTCGTCCGAGACCGACAGGTCAGTCGGGGCGGCATCCTGCCGGTCGGCAGAGGCCGCCCTTCACCCATCAAGGCTCGGTCTTCGCTGGACCGTGCAAATGCCTCGGCGAGTTCAGCCCCCGTCGTGCTCTTCGCAACGTCCTGGCTTGGGCTCCCCGAAAGTGGTGGCGCAAACGAAAAATTCAATTTTTCATCTCACGCAATTTCGCGCCTCTTGAAACCGCAAGCGGCTGAATTATATCAATATTGTTCGATTGCCCAAAGGGGATCGACAAGTCCAGGAGACGCCATGTGCTCTTGGCGTCTCCTTGTGTCCATGTTGCTTACAAGGAGGATATGGCTATGAGGACAAACCTCGATTTTTCTCCCCTGTTCCGGTCAAGCATCGGGTTCGACCGGCTATTGAATGCGCTCGAGGCTGCAAGCCATGCCGAGGCGGTCGATAATTGGCCCCCATATGACATCGTCAAGACCGATGAGGACGATTACCGCATTGTCATGGCAGTGGCGGGCTTCTCGCTGGACGAACTGGCGATTACGCAGGAGCAGAACATGCTCTTCGTCGCGGGTGAGAAGGCGAACGGTGAAGACGTACAATATCTTCATCGCGGCATCGCCGGCCGTTCGTTCCAGCGTCGGTTCGAGCTTGCCGATCACGTCAAGGTCGTCGGAGCAGGTCTGGTAGACGGTTTGCTGACCGTCGATCTCAAGCGCGAAATCCCTGAAGAGATGAAGCCGCGCAAGATCGAGATTACGGCCGACACGGCGCTGCCGAAGGCCGAGACCAAGCAGATCGGGACCGAGAAGCAGGCGGCGTAAGCGCCCAGACAGGCGCAGTTCACAAACGGGCGCCGGGCGCTGCCCGGCGCCAGGAAGCAAGCTTCGTCAAACGAACAAAAAGGAGAAAAGACATGAGTGTACGTGATCTTATTCCCTGGAACCGCAGCAACGGCAACCAGGTTCCGAGTCTCCTGCGAGATGATGACCGCGATCCCTTCCTGTCGCTTCATCGCGAGGTGAACCGGCTGTTCGACGATGTCTTCCGCGGCTTCGGTTCCGGCTTGCCGTCCTTCCGCAACGGCGCCGCCTTCGGTGCCGGCTGGCCAAGCGTCGAGATCTCCGACACCGACAAGGAGATCAAAGTGACCGCCGAAGTGCCCGGCCTTGAGGAACAGGACATCGAGGTGTTGCTCAATGACGGCGTGCTGACGCTGAAGGGCGAAAAGCGCTCCGAGAGCGAGGACAAGGATCGCCAGTTCTCCGAGCGTTATTACGGCCGCTTCGAGCGCCGCATCCCGCTCGGCGTCGAGGTCAAGGAAGACCAGGTCGATGCCCGCTTCAAGAATGGCGTTCTGACCGTGGCCTTGCCGAAGAGCGAGAAGGCGCAGTCGCAAGTCAAGCGCATCGCCAT